>OBLQ010000406.1_pt1 | contig 16480 bp, 14 predicted proteins | sample 1519881 | NCBI WGS metagenome assembly OBLQ01 (sample SAMN01911456, study PRJEB22533) | soil metagenome | biome: Soil | place: Malaysia | collected 2012-04-30 | depth DG_metagenome m | reverse complement strand
CCACACGGCCAGCGCGCCGAGCGAGAGGAACAGGATCGAAGCGGGCTCCGGCACTGGCGTCACGTTCACGTCGAACGCCGAGAGTTGCTGATTGTCGGTATAGGACCAGCCGCTCCCGCCGTCCCCAGCCAAGCGACCGAGGGGAACCGACGCGTCGTCTGCGTTGATGCCGTCTACCTCGAGGTCAGAGTCTACGAACGTGAGCCAGTACTTGTGTCCACTGTTCAGCGTGAGCCCGGGCGAGTTGTCCACAAGGGTGTAGATAGTAGAAGTGGAACCAAAGAGCGTGAAAAACCACGTCTCCAATGTGGCGCCGATTCCGTCGCTTCCGTCGTCGGCAGCGAGTTGGATCTGCATCGGGGAGCCGCCGGATCCATGCTGGCCCGCAAACCTGACCGAAGTGAGTTCCCCGTCGAGGGACGACGTGAACTGCATCCCCCAGGCGTTCACGCCGAAGGCAGAGTTTGGCCCGCTGACCAAGTAGCCGGTAGAGGAGTTATAGCCGTCGCCAGGGAGGAAGGTGGTGAACGCGACATCGGCCTTGGCGACCGAGAACGACAATACAGAGAAGATCACTGCGATCAAGTAGTTTCGTGGCATTTCGATGTTCCGAGTAACAGGCTACAGTTACCGGTGGAGCATATCACCGAGGACTCGGCCGCCTCCCAGCAATAGTGCCTGATTGCCTCCACCTAACCTTACGAAGAGGTCCGCACGCAGTTATTGCGTGCGGATCTTCATATTTGAGAAGTCGAGTTTCGTGTCTCGCGTGATCACCGTCGGCGGGAGCGGCTTCTGGCTGAAGTCAAAACAGTCGAGCATCGGCGAGGCGTGTCGGTCGCGGTCTGTCAGCGCGGGAAGTCCGAAGCACATCTCGATCAACCGCAGCGGCGAGGTGAAGTCGAACGTCGTGTGCACGACCTGACCGGCAAGCGCATACGGCGAGATCACGAGCGCCGGGACGCGCGGCCCATAGCCGTATGTGTCGACCGCGGGCGGATAGACGTGGTCGTAGAACCCGCCATAGTCGTCCCAGGTCACGAAGATGACAGTGTCCTTCCAGTACTTGCTCTTCATGATCGCGTTGACCAGGTCGGTCACGTGCCACATTCCCCGCGCGGAGTCCGCCGGTGGGTGCTCGCTGTCCGGCCCCGTCGGAACGATCCAGCAAACCTGCGGAAGTTTGCCGTCCTCGATATCCTTGTAGTACTGGTCGAGTTGGACGAGGTGGTCCATAAGTTTTGGGTTGTCCCTGAACGCCTTGAAGCCGGGCATCGGGTTCCAGAGCGAGTGCTTTTGGGGGTCCTTCTTCTCGTCGTAGTACATCCACGACACTTTCGATTTCTGGAAGAGGTCGACCATCGTCGGGAACGTGTAGACGTCCTCTTGGCCGCCGATCGTCGGTCCGGGGTTGTTCACGAGGCCCCCCGACTGCGCCGCGACCTCATAAAGGTGGTTCGGCTCGCTCGGCCCCGCCAGTGAGGAGAAGAACGCGTCGCACAGCGTGTACTTGCGCGCGTACTCCCAGTAGTTCGGGATCTCGTGATAGTCGTAGTACGACATCGTGTTCTTGACCCAGTCGGGCACCGGGCCCGTCGGGGGTTGCGCGTTGCGCTGGTTGTTGCGCTGGAACTGGCCGCCCCTGACTGCGCCCTGGTTGTTCCGTCTGTTTCGATTCCGTCGTTGGCCCGTGACAACTGGGTTTGCGACCGGGTGGATGTCGTCAGGGTCGATATCGGGGACCGCCCCCTTCCAATAGTAGTTGAGAGCCGCAGGCCACTCCGCCCACATGAAGCCGTCCATCTTGCCCCCGTTCATTGCCGCGTGCGCCGCCTGCCAACTGTGGCCGAGGTCGTGCGGAATCGCGGTCTGGCTGAGGTGGAAGGGCGCGAACTCGGGAGTTCCTCCAGGACTGACGGCCAGCATAACGTCCTTTGGGATGCCGTCAGCGCCAGGAAAGGTGCCGAAATAGTGGTCGAAGGTGATGTTCTCTTGGATGATGTAGACGAAGTGTTTGATGGGCATCGGCGTCGGCTTGCCCTGTGTGCCGAGGGCGATCGACGCGAGCAAAAGAGTCGCTAACTCTATTCTGTTCCGCTCCAAATGGAGTGACGGAAATGCCCTGCCGAAGTTCGGGGCCTATCGAAACACTGAGAACGTGCCCTTGATGTGGACGGTGCCGTCGTCCTGGTAGTCGAATCTCCGCTCCGCGCGGCCCCAGACGACCTCGCCGTCTCCCAGCACGAGGCGAACGTCTGTGGTCAGGCTCTCCCTCTTTTCGGCGACAGCAGTCTCGCACTCCTTTCGGACGCGGAGAACGTCGTCCGGGTGGCGGTGCCAGTCAACGTCATCTCGCTTGACCAGACCCGACTCCGGCACGCCCAGGATCTTTGCGAACTCGTCGTCAATCGTGTAGTACTCGCAGTTATAGTCCTCCTCTTCCCAGCGCCCGACCCGAACCTCGGTGTTGTTCCCGGGCCGGCAGTCGAGGGCCTGCACGCGGAACCCATAGACCTTGGTGACTCTGCCGTCCTCGTTCCGGATCGCATATACCGAGGCGTTGACCAGTTCCACGCCGCGTGGGGTCACGACCCGGAACGCCAGATGGACGCTGTCCTTGGTCCCGGCGGCGACCGCGAAGATGTTCTCCCGAGCCATGTCGACGTCCTCCGGGTGGACCATCCGCGTGTACTCCAAGACGTTGTGGGGGACGCCGCGCTGTAGCCCGTGGTCGTCGTTCACGGCGTCGCTTGCCAGAAGGGTTCGCGATTCTGTGTCAATGACCCATCCGCCATGGGTCAGGGGGTCGAGCGGCTCGGGCAGGTTCGAGGCGAGGTCGTCCGCGACGTAGGCTGCGACGAGTGCGGGGCGCGACGAACTCCCGACTTTTTCCCTGATTCGAGTCCAATATGTCCGCAGAGTGTTGATGGAAACGTCGAGTTCCTGCCCGATCTGCTTGTCAGCCAGGCCCGCGGCGGCAAGCCCAATAACTTGCCGCTCTCTCTTCGAGAGCCTCGCAAACCGACCTCGCTCTAGCGTCTGTTCACCCATAGCGACCGCTTCCGCACCGTCCCCACTACTTCCCAGTATGCGGATTTTTTACGCTTCCCAATTATAGAAAAGTGCACATTGGTGCAGTTTGTTCCAGGCTGTACCACCTCGAGAGCGCCCGATTTTCATGATTTGGCCTACTCTGACCGGCGGTTCGACGGTCGCTCAACACGTCGTCGAACCAGTGTTCGCCTGACTTTTGCCGTAGGTCGCAACTATGTGCGACAGCGTTTTCGCCGCTTTCTACTCAGAATCAGTTCGGGGCGGCGCGATGGACGCCCCAGTGTCTTCAGCATATGAATCCTGCATCACCCGAGACGCACGGCGAAGTCAAGCGTGCGATCGTCGACCAACTCGACATCATTTCTAGCCACGTTCAGTCCAGATCGGGCATGGATGCGGCATTCGTGCGCGAACACGCCCTCAACATCGTCCAGTTGGCCGAGTCCCTGATTCCTGGGGGCAGTCGGCCCTATGGCGGCGTGCGTCCATCTGCGGACGCTGAGTCTGGGGACACAGAGTAGTCCTAGGCTCGGTCGGCGCCTGATACACTGTCGGTATGTCCAGGCTTGCTATCTATCCGGGCTCCTTCGATCCGCCTACGGTGGGGCACATGGACATCATCGACCGTGCAGCCCGGATGTTCGACCGGCTCATCGTCGCGGTCGGCACCAACAGCGCCAAGGATCCGTTCATAGACCACGTCGAGCGCGTTGCAGCGTTGCGCGAGTGTGTCCATGGGATACCCAATGTTCAGGTCGAGACCTTCTCTGGCCTGCTCGTCGAGTTTGCCCGCGCCCACGACTGCACGGTCCTTGTGCGAGGGATGCGGGCGATCAGCGACTTTGACTATGAGTTTCGGGTGGCCAGTGCCAATCGCCGGCTCGCGCCAGAGATCGAGACCGTGTTCCTGATGGCCCGGGACGAATACTCCTTTTTGGCCAGTTCCGTCGTCAGAGAAATAGCGGCCCTAGGCGGCGACTATTCGCCGTTCGTGCCTGCTCCGGTAGCGGAAAGGATCAGGTCGCGGTCCGAATCAAGGCCCCAACGGCCTGCCCGGGCGTAGCCGACCGCCGTCTGCGCCGTCAGATATACCGGAAGAGTGGACAAATTCTGTATCGGCGAAAAATGGAAAAAGTAATATGTTAGAGCAGGAAGCAGGCGCGAAACCCATGATCAAGAAGGACTACAACATCGATGTGCTGAGGTTGCTCGACAACCTCAACAGCCTAGCGGAAAAGCCCCGCACCTTCCTGGGCGTCACTGTCGGCTTCAACCGCCAGGAGTTCCAGATTCAGATTGACCGTATCAAGGGTTCGCTGCCCCGCGACGTCAAAGACGCCTCGCACCTCCTACGTGAGACAGAACGCGTGATGGAGACCGCCGAGGACGAGGCCGGACGCATCGTCGACCAGGGCCGGAGAGAAGCCGCCCAGTCTGTGGAAGAGGCCACCCAGGAGGCCGCAAGGATCCTGGAGCACGCACGCATCACCCAGCAACAGATGGTCAGCGAGGCCGAGGTGCTCAAACTCGCCAAGGCCCAGGCAGAGGAACTCCGCCGGAACGCCGAGTCCGACGCCGCCGCCCTGCGCCAAGAGGCGGACAAGTTCGCCAATGCGATCCTAGACAACCTCGAGGCCGTCGTCGGCAAGGTGATGAGCAACGTCGAGCGAGGACGTGCGGAACTCGACCGCCCCAAGCAACAGCAGAACCCCGTCGTCAAGGCGATGACGGAGCGCGAAGAAGCCAAGGTCTGAGCGCGGGCGCGTCCCACCTTGGAGCCATTGGTCCGGCCACAATAGCCTGACCGATGTCAAAGGCTCTGATCGTCTATTCCGGCGGACTCGATACGACCGTCTGTATCCCCCTCATGCGCGAACAGGGGTTTGACGACATCGTGACCGTCACGGTCGACGTCGGCCAGCCCCAAGCGGACATCGCCCAAGCCGAGGAGCGCGCCAAGCACCTTGGCACAGAGCACTACACGCTCGAAGTCAAGGAGGAGTTCGCCCGCGACTACTGCATGCCTGCCGTCCACGCGAACGCCGACTACTTCGGCTACCCGCTTTCGACCGCCATCGCCAGGCCCTTGATCGCCAAGAAGGCGGCGCTCAAAGGGCTCGAGGTGGGCGCGGAGGCGTTCGTCCACGGTTGCACGGGCAAGGGGAACGACCAGTTTCGCATCGAGCACGGGCTCAAGATGTTCGCCCGCGACCTGCCGATCATCGCTCCGGTGCGCGAGCGCAACCTCACCCGCAGTTGGGAGATCGAGTACGCCGAGAAGGTCGGCGCGCCGATCGGCCAGAGCAAGGAGAAGATCTGGTCGATAGACGAGAACCTCTGGGGCCGCTCGATCGAGGGAGGTCGGCTTGAGGACCCCAACTACGCGCCGCCCGAGGAGATATTCCAGTGGACAGCGTCGCTCGAAGAAGCCCCGAACGAGCCCCAGGTCGTCGAGATAGCGTTCGAAAAGGGCAGCCCGGTCGCGATCGACGGACAATCGATGACGCCGCTCGCGGCGATCCTCAAACTCAACGAGATCGCAGGCAGGCACGGCGTAGGCCGCATCGACATCATGGAGGATCGTCTGATCGGCCTCAAGGTCCGCGAGAACTACGAGTGCCCTGGCTCAACTGTATTGATCGCTGCGCACCGCGCACTCGAGGCCCTCGTCACGTCACACGCCGAACGAGCCTTCAAGGCGCACGTCGACCAACAATGGGCGGAGATCGCCTACCGCGGGCTCTGGTGGGAGCCGCTGATGGGGGACCTCAACGCGTTTATCGGCTCAGTCCAACAGAGGGTCGAGGGCTGGGTGAAGGTCCGACTCTACAAAGGCGGGCTACAGGTGACGTCGCGCGGCTCCGAGTGGGCGCTCTACAGCGAGGCCGCGGCCTCGTTCGACGACGTACAGGAACTCGAGCAGAGCAAGATGACCGGAATGGTGCAGACGCACGGCATGGAGAGTCTCCTTTACTCTAAACTCAAGAAGCGATGACCGACGAGGCCGCACAGTCGCTTGAAACGCTTCTCGCCGGGAACGACAGGTTCCAAAGCGGCGAGGGCACGCTCCACCAATACTCGGCCGAAGACCTGAGCCAACTGGCGAAGGGTCAGAGCCCGATCGCCGCGATCCTCACCTGCAGCGACTCCCGCGTCGCCCCTGAGGTCATCTTCGACCAGCCTCTCGGCACCGTTTTTGCTGCGCGTACTCCGGGCAATGTGAGCGCGGACAGCGTCAAGTGGATGATCGACATCGCCGTCGATGAACTCGGCGTTCCGCTCATGCTGATCGTCGGTCACACGGGTTGCCTCGCCGTCACGCAGATCGTCAAGGGCGAGTTGACCGGCCCAGGCGGGCACTTGCGCGCCCAGATCAGTTCCGCTCTGACCCGCGCAAAAAGCAGGAACCCGGCAGATCTTCTACAAGAGACGGTCAAAGAGAACGTCTACCACACGATCGAGCGGCTCTCGAACGAGTCGACAGAACTCAGGCACGCCCTGCAGCGCGGAATGGCAAGCATCGCTGGAGCGGTGTACGACATGCAGACGGGCGACGTCGCCGTCCTCCCTGAGCGGTAGCATAGGGCTCGGATGAAGAAACTCTGGGGCGGCGTCTTTGATCAAGGTTCAAGTGAACTTGCCGACCGCTTTGGTCAGTCGCTTGACAGCGACTTGGCGTTCTGGCGCGAGGACGTCGAGGGTTCGATCGCGCACGCTCGAATGCTGGGCCAGACTGGGATCATCACAAAGAAGGAATCTGCCACCCTCGTGAGTGGGCTCAAGCAGATACTCAAAGAGGGGGCGGAGAAACTACCGCGTGACGTGGAGGACGTGCACACGGCCGTCGAAGTGCGGCTCAAGAGAATCGTTGGAGACGTTGCCGGCAAATTGCACACGGCGCGCAGCCGCAACGACCAGGTTGCGACTGATACCAGGCTGTACCTCCGACGTCGGATCGACGAGATTGCACAGAGGGTCAAGTCGCTGCAAGGTGCGCTCGTTTCGCAGGCGGAAAAGAACGTAAAGACGGTGATGCCTGGTGTGACGCACCAGCAGCACGCGCAGCCCGTGACGCTTGGATTCCATTTGCTCGCGTACTTCTGGGCTTTGCAGAGGCACGGCTGGCGTCTCGAAAACCTTCGAAGGGTCGTCAACGCCTCGCCGCTGGGCTCCGCAGCGCTGGCGGGTACTTCGTTCCCGATCGACCGAGCGCAGACTTCCAAGGAACTCGGATTCGATTTGCCCGTTCCGAACGCGCTTGACGCGACCAGCGACCGGTCGTATGTGCTGGACGCGCTGCACATCTGTTCGCTCGTCATGCTCGACCTCAGCAGGCTCTCACAGGAGTTCGTGATGTGGTCGTCGCCCGAGTTCGGCTGGCTGTCGCTTCCGGATTCTCTGACGACGGGCTCGAGCATTATGCCGCAGAAGCGAAACCCTGACATGGCCGAGCTCATCCGCGGTCGCGCTGGTCGCGCGGTCGGCAACTACGTCGCCCTGGCGACGACGATGAAGGGCCTCGTCCTTGGCTACAACCGGGACACGCAGGAGGATAAGCCACCCCTTTTCGAGTCGCTAGCGTTGGTCGGAGACTCGCTCACTCTCACAGTGTCGATGGTCGCGGGTGCGCAGTTCGACACGGGAAGAATGTTGGGAGCAACGCGCCGAGACTTCTCGACGGCGACAGACCTCGCCGACGCCCTTGCCCGATCGGGCGTCCCGTTCCGCAAGGCGCACGAGACCGCTGGCAAAGTCGTGCGCGCTTGCTTAGCGAGGGGCATCGGCTTGGAGGACCTCACAGCGGCCGAACTCAAGAGGATCGACCCGAAGATAGGTTCGGAAGTGCTCAAATCGCTCGACCCCAAGAAGTCTGCCCTGTCACGAGAGTCAGCGGGCGGAACCGGGTCGAGGGCCGTCGCCTCCCAGTTGAAGAGGGCCCGTTCTCGGCTCGCATCGCCAGAATTCACCTCACCGTACTGAGCCCGTGTTTTTGCTAGGATTGGGCCAAATCCGGGCAATAGTGGCCACATACTCTCGCTCAGGCATTAACTCTGGCCTTTCGCGTACCAACTATTCTATAGGGCTGAAGTGGGCGCCCTGGCTGAAAGATGGGGTCAAGAAAGGTCTGGACGAAAATATTCAACCTACCGCCGATGGTCGCAGGGCTGTTGGCCGGTCTTGTTTTCTTGATCCCCGCCCTTATGGTGGGCTCGATGCTTTATCTGCAAGGCATCAACTCGCTCAAGACGAGCGTCCGGCAGAACCTCATGCGCCTTGCGAAGGCCGCAGCCGTTCTGGTCGACCCGGAAGTGCACAAGACCTTCCACGACCGTTCGCAGGAAACGTCTCCTGCGTACTCTAAGGCAATCGCACCGCTCCGCAAACTCGAGGACTCAGATACGGACATTACGTTCGTGTATACGATCACTTTTCATGACGGAAAGGCGTATTTCGTTCTCGATCCGACCGATCCGGGCGACAGCGATGGAGACGGAGTCGATGACAAGTCGCACATTATGCAGGAGTATCAAGAAGCCACACCTGCAATGGTCCAGGCGTACAAGACAGGTTTGGCGACCGCCGACAAGGAACCGACGACGGACGAATGGGGGACATTCATCTCAGGCTACGCGCCTATCCGCGACGAGACTGGTAACGTGATTGCGATCTCTGGTGTCGACCTCGAAGCAAGCAAGTACGAGCAACGTCTAGCAGCGATGACCGGCGCCGGAAAGTGGACGGCATTCTTCATATTCTTGGTGACCGCGATCGTTGGTGCAAGCGCATGGACGATGCAAAAGAACGTCCTCAGGACGAAGAAAGAACAGGAGGAGGCGAAGGATGCCCTAGAAGACCTCGCCCAAAACCTCGATCGCGCCAACGAAAGGCTGCGCAGCGCGAGCCGGCGGTTTGAACAGCTCTTTAACCTCCTGCCAGTCGCGTGCTTTACTCTCGATGCCGACGGCGTCATCTTCGAGTGGAACCAGGAGTGCGAGAGGCTCACCGGTTATCCTGCCCCCGTGGTCATTCAGAGTAAATTGGTCAACTACATCGAAGACCCGGCAAACGCCACAATGTTTCACGACGTGCTGGCCAGAGCCATGGCCGGCGAACCGACGACCAGCCGGGAGTGGACCGACGTCAGCCAGGACGGACGCGTCTACACCGCGATCCTGAGCGCATTTCCGCTGTACGCGACTTCGGGCGAAGTGACCGGCGTCATCGCGGCCTGCTCCGACATCTCAGTCCGCAAGGACCTCGAGCGCAAGATCGAGATTCAAATGGGAGAGATCAAGGAGGCCAACGCCCAACTTGCCGAGAGCAGGAGCGAACTCGAGCGGGCGAACGCCGAACTCATAGACGTCAACTCGAGATTGGAGCAACTTGCCGCCATCGACGGCCTGACAGGACTCTGGAACCGCAGGAGATCCTACGAGATCCTGACGTTTGAGATCTCGAACGTCAAGACGACAGGGCTACCCTTGTCGATACTCATGCTCGATATCGACCACTTCAAGAAGTTGAACGACACGTGTGGCCATTTGGCAGGAGACGCAGTCTTGAAAATGGTTGCGGCATCGATCAAGTCTCAGATTCGAGATCAGGACTCGGTCGGCAGGTACGGCGGCGAGGAGTTCATTGTGGTTCTGCCCGGTTGCGATGAGGACGCCGCAAAGAGCATCGCCGAGCGCGTGCGCGCGCGGATCGCGTCGCATCCTTACCAGGGCTCGGACGTCACGGTCAGTATCGGCGTGAGCACGTGCTACGACGATGCGCAGGAGATCGAGCCGTTCATCGGTAGGGCGGACAAAGCGCTCTACGCAGCGAAGCGGCGCGGACGCAACTGCGTCATCCACGTGGACGAGATCAAACGCTCCAGCGCCGCCTGACGGCTACTTCCTCGGCAACACGCTGAACGAGCCCTTCGCAGTGTGCTTGCCCATCTTCAGTTTCACTGTGTACTTTCCTGGCCGCACCTGGAAGGGCATGAACATTGTCTCCTCGTTCTGGTCGGCAAGTTGCTGCCATTCCTCGGGGACTAGGTCCCACACGACGCGGTTGTAACCCGGTGCGTTGTTCCCGCTCAAGGTCTTCACAACGACGCCCTTGGCGTCCTCGATCGTCACGCTCACCGGGTCGCCGGTGTACTCGCTGATCCAGTAGTCGATCTTCGCGCCCATCGGCGGGTTCTTCGCCGCGAACACCTTGTGCGACCAGAGACCGCTGTACTCCATGAACCACTGAGGCCGAGCATCGGCGATTGCGAAGAGGTGCAGCGGTGACTCGATCACCTTCTGCGTGAGTTCGCTGATCCAGCGCGCTCCGTCGAGGATCCAGATCGAAAGCCCGTGGGTTCCGAGTACGACGTCCGTCTCGCGCGGGTGCTGCTTGATGTCATAGACGGGGACAGTTGGCAGCGCCTCACCGTGCATCTTCGTCCATGACTTGCCGCGGTCGAGCGAGACGTAGCAGGCGTTCTCCGTCCCACAGTAGAGCACGTCCTCGTTGAAGAGGTCTTCACGTACCACCATGACTGTCCGCCGCTTCGGCAGGTCGTTGGTGACTTCTTTCCAAGACTTGCCATAGTCGTCGGTTACCAGCACGCAGGGGCGCATGTCGTCCGTGCGGTGGCCGTCCACACTCACGTAGCAGCGTCCTTCGGCGTGCGACGACGCATGGACACGCGAAATGTAACGGCCCTTCACCGCCGCTGGCGTCACGTTGCTCCAGGAGCCTCCGTCGTTGCGCGTCACGTGCACGAGCCCGTCGTCCGAGCCCGCCCACAGCAGCCCGGCTTTCAACGGCGATTCGTCCAGGCTGACGACTGTACAGAAAGTCTCAGCGTTGCTGCCGACAGTCTCCATCCGTTTAGGGTCGGCTGTCGTTAGGTCGGGCGAAATCTTCTCCCACTTCTCGCCTCGCATCTCGACCTTGAACACGTAGTTCCCGCCGATGTAGACGGTCTGCCCATTGTGCCGACTGACCAAGAACGGCGAGTTCCAGTTGAAGCGGTGCCGAGGCTCCCCTTCGCGCGCTTCCGGCGCAATATAGCGCCTCTCGGAGTTGGCAAGGTTGATCCGCACGAGGTTTCCGCCCTGCCATTCGCCGTAAAGGATGTTGGGGTCGTTCGGGTCGAACCCCGCGTGGAAGCCGTCGCCCCAGTTGACGACCTGCCAGTCGGAGTTGGTGATGCCGGCTCTCGGTGCCTTGGCCGCCTTGTCCTCGCGGTTCTGCTTTCCAGTTCCGCTTGGGCCGAGCCAAGTGCCGTTGTCCTGCAGCCCGCCGCAAACGCGGTACGGCTCGCTCATGTCGAGCGCGATGTTGTAGAACTGTCCGCTCGGAATCGTGTTGAGGAAGTCCCACGCCTTGCCCCCGTCGAAGGTTTGCGAGGCGCCGCCGTCCGTGCCGATGACGATGTGGTCGGGGTCGGTGGGCGAGACGAGGATCGCGTGGTGGTCTGCGTGCAGGAGGTTCGCGAAACCCTCCTTAAACGTGTAGCCGCCGTCGTCGCTGAACTCCGTCGTCCAACCGAGCATGTAGATCCTCTTCGGGTTCTTGCTGCAGAACTTGATCTTGCTGAAATAGAAGGCGCGCGGCGATCTGACGCTGCGTCGTTCCCACTTCTCGCCCTTGTCGTTCGAGAAGAACACGCCTCCGCCGCGCATGCGGTCGTCGCGGATGCTGTTGGCGCCGTCCTCCGTCGATTCCACGACGGCAATCACCTTCCTCGTGTCACCGAGAAAGATATCGAGCCCGATCCGCCCCGTCTGCGCAGGGAGCCCGTTCGTAAGTTTCTTGAACGTCTGGCCGCCGTTCGTGCTCTTGTAGATGCCGCCCTTGGGCCCGCCAGACATCATGCTCCACGGCTTGCGCAGCCGCATGTACATCGCCGCGTAGACGATATCAGGATTCTTCGGATCGAGGATGACGTCGCAGCACCCAGTCTTGTCGTCGATGTAGAGGACTTTCTTCCAGGTCTTCCCTCCGTCTGCGGTCTTGAAAAGCCCGCGTTCCGCGTTGTGCCCCCACAGGTGGCCCAGCGCAGCGACGTAGCACACGTCCGGGTCGCGCGGATCGACCGCAACGCGCGGAATGTCGTGCGTGTCGGCCAGCCCCATGTGCTTCCATGTTGCGCCGCCGTCGGTCGAACGGTAGACGCCGTTGCCCCAACTGCTGCTGTTGCGCCCGTTCCCCTCTCCTGTGCCGACCCACACGATCTTCCCCTTGCCCTCTTTCCGTCGCTTCGATGCCGGGGTGTCCTTACCCCAGCCCTTCCACTTCGGCGGCGCGTCGGCGACTGCGATGCCACCGATGCTGCTCGTCTCCTCGCTCCTGAACAGTTGCTCGAACGTCGTGCCGCGGTTGGTGGTGCGCCAAAGGCCACCGCTCGCAAATCCGACGTACCACGTTTTCGTGTCGCCGGGCGCGAACGCCATGTCCGCGATCCTCCCGCCCATGATCGCCGGACCGATCGAGCGCCACGGTACGCGCTTTAGGTCGCTCTCTTGGAGTTGCCGCTTCGGCTTCGGCGCTGCCGTCTTCTTGGCCTGGCCTGGGGCTCTCCTACGGGCTGTCTTTGTGCGAGATGCCGGCCTTCGAGCCGTCTTTGCACGAACTTTCGAAGCGGGCGCGGACTTTCGCCGTGTCGTCTTGGTCTTGCGTGCCATGTCTGCACGCGATTATACGCACACTCTAGTCAAGGTCCTCTTCGGCCGTCGCAGACTTGCGACTGGGGACGTTCACGCCGATCACGATTCCGTTGCGCGACTTTCGCAGTTCGAACGCCCCGTCCGAGCCGCTGTCCGAGCGCCGTCGCGAGAGCCTGCGGCGATATCTTGCAAAGTCGTCCTGAAACGACTCGCTCCCCGTATTCAGAGAAGCCCAGGCGTGGAACGCGATCCCGACGCCCCACCCGAGGATCGGCCACACCGCCCACGTCACGTTGTTCGAGGTCAGCAAGTTGGCCAGTACGAGCAGCCCGTTCACAACGAAGTAGGCAAAGAGGTGCTCGCGGAACTCGCGGACCTGCCGCCTGCGAAACTGATAGAACTCCTCCCTCTCTTTGCGCTGTTGGACGTACTCCTTTTCTGCTTCGATCAGATCGTCGTAGGGAATGCCCAGTTCCTCGGCGGACGTCATGAGGCGCTGGCGCAGGCTGTCGTCCGTGCGCCCTTGTCTCCGTAGCGCGATCTTCAGGACTTCGTCGACGTCCTCGTCGCTGGTGACAGATCGGAACTCCTCCGCCATCCTTGGTTCATTGTATCAGGGAAACGAGCGGGACCGGCGGCAGGGTCGGGCTAAACTCTGCGCCATGCGAGTCGCGGTGGTCGGAGCCGGGGTCTCGGGCCTCTCTGCGGCCCGCGCCCTGCAGCGAGGCGGAGCCGAGGTCGTTGTCTTCGAGGCGACCGAGCACCTTGGTGGGCGTTGCCGTACTGACACAATTGATGGCTACACGTTCGACCCAGGGGCGACCAGCATCGTTCCGCGCGGCCTCGAGGTCGAGAGCGTCATGTTGAACGAACTCGATACCTCCGACCTCGTAGAGATCGCGCTCCCCGTCTACACGCACGATGGTCGGCGTATCTTCCTCGGTGCAGGACTCCCGCCGACGCCCCGCTACTGCTATAAGCAGGGCATCAACCACTTTGCGCAACTCATCGCCGAAGACCTCGACGTCCGCTTCGATTGCCACGTTATAGATGTCAATGAATACGAAGGGAAGTACGAGGTGCTTGGTGAAGCCTATGACAGCGTCGTACTGGCGACGTTCGTCGACGAGGCGCTGAAACTCGCGCGCTCGGCGGGTGTCGACACACACGCCAACAACACGCGCTATCGCTCCTGCCTCAGCGTCCTCCTGGGCTTTGAGCGGGAGTTCGATGCTCCCTACCACGCAATCGTCGCCGAGGAGTCGGTCCACCCGATGCACTGGCTGAGCATCGAGAACCTCAAGGTGCCCGGTCGTGCACCCAAGGGCTGCACGGCGATCGTCGTGCAGATGGGGCCAAAGTTCAGCAAGTGGAACTTCGGCGCCAAGTCCGAGGACATCGTCAACGACGCGCTGGTCGACGTAGAGCGAGTCCTGGGCAAGGGGTTCGAGAAGCCTGTGGTGACTGAGGTCGTGCGGTTCGAGCGGAGCCAGGCGGAGACCGTCTCGCGGTTCGAGAGCGTGAACGCCCACGGCAAGCACGTCGTCATCGCCGGGGACGGTGTCGAGGGCGGACGGATCGAGCACGCGTACGCCAGCGGAGTCAAAGCCGCTAAAATGTTGTTGACCAAATGAAGACGTTCATGCTCGCACTGTGCTGCCTCACCGCCGTGAGAGCCTCGGCTGGCGAGGTGAAACTCCAGGTCGGAGGCGATGCGGGCCTGACTGGCACCGCGACTCTCGTCAACAAGGTTCAGGAGGACGGCTCGAAGTACGTCCTGCTCACTATGAAACTCAAGAGTTCTGGCTCGCCGGACGTGGACGTCATTCAAGAGTCTGTCTACGACAAGACCGGGCGTCCAGTTCGAAAAATTCAGACGACGAGCATTGGCGGTGAGCAGGCCCAGAACGTAGTCGCCGTGTTCGATCGGAGTGTGGTCAAGGTTCGAATCTCTGCGGGCGGAAAGACGAAGGATCAGACGTTCTCGATCCCGATCGGTACGAATACGCTGGCAAGTGACGAGTTCTGGTTCGTCCGCGACAAGGTCTCGCCTGGCGACAAGACGTCCTACAGTCGCTTCGACCTTACAGACCTTAAATGGGAGAGGATCGACGCTCTATATAAAGGCACGGCGCCTTTCACCCTTGACGGAAAAGACGTGACCGCAAATTTGGTCGTGACCGGCGGAGCCACCGCCTACGTGGACGAGGCAGGCGATCCCTATTTTGTCAAGATGGGTGGGGTTACGCTGACCAGGGTGAAGGCCTAGCCGTGCACGTCGAGTCCCTGCATATCTATCCGGTCAAGTCGTGCCGCGGCATCTCTTTGCAAGAGGCGACCGTCGGGCCCAGGGGATTTTTCTTCGACCGACACTGGGTCGTCACGTCCCCGAACTACGAAAAGTACACACAGAGAGAGCTTTCGAAACTGGCGATCGTCCGCGCCGAGGTGCAGGAAAGTGCACTCGTGCTCTCTTCAGAGGAAGTCGGTGACTTTTCTGTGCCACTAGCCCAGCAAGAACAGAGGCGCGTCAAGGTCGACGTTTGGGGTGACGACTGCACTGGGCTCGACGCGGGCGACGGGGCCGCTGAATGGCTCACACGGGTACTGGGGGCACCCTGCCGTCTTGTACGTTTTGACGAATCGTCGCGTCGCGTACTCGAACCAGAATGGGTTGGTGACACCGGGGCCACAGCTGCCTTCGCCGACGTCCTCCCCTTCCTCGTCGTCAACTCCGCCTCGCTTCGCGTGCTCAACGAGTGGCGGATGGAAGAAGGGTTAGAGCCTTGCACCATCGACCGTTTCCGCCCGAACATCGTGCTCGACGGTCTGGAGCCGTGGGCCGAGGATGGACTCCCTGCCATCCGGATCGGCGAGGTCAAGATCGACCTCTCGCGCCCCTGCAACCGGTGCGGAGTTCCGAACATCGACCAGTCGACGGGCGTTGCGGAGGAGTTCGGCAACCTTCAGATCCTCTCGAAAAGAAGGCTGCTCAAAAACTACCGCGGAAAGCCTGGAGCGATGTTCGGCGTCCAGGGGGTCTGCACGTCTGGAATAGGCAAGGCGATTCACGTCGGCGATGCGATCCAGACCGCGAATCTCGACCCCAGCCTTCCAGCCCTGCCACGTGTCTACTGATGGGCAGGGTAGTTTCCGCAAATGGATCCTTCGATTCGTCACGCGGCCCCGATCCTTCCGACCCGCGACGTACAGGCCACGCTCGACTGGTACGAGCAGAAGTGCGGCGCAACTGGCTCATGGACTTATGGTGAGCCGCCCCATCACGCAGGATGCAGCCTCGGTTCGGCGCAGATCCAATTGACGAAGTCTGACGCGACCCTTCCGGAATTCGAAATGTTCGTCTTCGTTTCGAACATCCCTGCACTCTATGAAGACTATGTAAGGCGCGGTGTCGAGATCGAATCTGAACTCGAACACAAGCCTTGGACTGCGACGGAGTTCTCCGTGGTTGACCCAAACGGGGTGCGCCTGCGATTCGCGGAGTTCCGCGATAAGCCTGAAAAGAAGTCTGCGCTCAAAGGCGTCACATACAGTCAGCGCCACCTGACCAAGGAGGAGCATGAGCAGTTCTACAAGGCCGTCGGTTGGGACGGAAGTTACAACGACGAACTGACTCCCGAGAGGCTTTGCCGGAGTCCGCTAGTTACCGTCGTCGCTGAATTCGAAGGGAAGGCGATCGGCGCGGCATCGATCTCGGGCAACGGTGTTGAAGCGTTTATCGTCCGTGACGTGATCGTGCTTCCGGAGTACCAGGG
>OBLQ010000405.1_pt1 | contig 16512 bp, 15 predicted proteins | sample 1519881 | NCBI WGS metagenome assembly OBLQ01 (sample SAMN01911456, study PRJEB22533) | soil metagenome | biome: Soil | place: Malaysia | collected 2012-04-30 | depth DG_metagenome m | reverse complement strand
GGAGCAGCGCGTCGATGCTGATCTGATAGTTCGCCAGGATGGTGGCGAGCGCGGCGACGATCCCGGGGCGGTCGCGCACGACGAAGCGGAGATAATGCGGCACGGTGAAATCGGCGCTGACCGAATCGGGAACTTCCGCGGCTTTCGGCAGCGCGGCCGGCGGCGCGCCTGCGCTGCGGGCGATGGCGTAGAGGTCCGAGACGACGGCGACGGCCGTGGGATCGCCGCCCGCGCCGTAGCCGGAAAAGACCATGCGCCCGGCATACTCGCCGAACGCCGTGACTATATTCTGGCTGCCCCGCGCGTGCGCCATCAGCGAAGCGGCGGGAATCAGCGCGGGCTGCACGGCTGCGGCGAGGCGCACGCCGCGCGAAGGTTCGTTGGGGATCACTTTCTCGGCGAGCGAAATCTGGCGAATCGAGCATGAAAGATCGCGCGCGTACATGAAGTCCACGGCTTCGATCGAGGAAATCGAGCGCGCCAGAATCTGGTCGCTGCGCACGCGCAATCCCAGGCCCGCCTGCGTGAGGATGACGAGCTTGGCGCGGGCGTCGATGCCGTCCACATCGGCGCTGGGGTCGGCTTCGGCGAAGCCGAGTTCCTGCGCTTCTTTCAGAGCGGCTTGGAAGCTCGTGCCGCTCGCTTCCATCTTGGTGAGGATAAAGTTGCAGGTGCCGTTTAATATTCCGGCGATCTTGTAGAGGCGATCGCCGGCGAGGCCTTCTTGGATGCCGATGATGGCGGGGATACCTCCCGCGACGGACGCGCCGAATTCGATGCGCTTGCCCATCTTGCGCGCCAGGTCGGCAAGCTCCGGGCCCGACTCGGAGATGAGGAGTTTATTGGCGGTGACCACGGATTTGCCCGCGCGCAGGGCGCGGCGAACCCAGTCGCCGGCAGGCTTGAGGCCGCCGATCAATTCCACGACGACATCCACGTCGGAGGAGAGCACTTCGCCGATCTTGTCCGTCCAGCGGATGTGCGCCGGCAGCGAGTCGGTTTTCTTTCTCTGGATGCCGCGATTGAAAATGTGCGTCAGCAGAAACGGGCCGTTGGGGTCGCGGCAGAGAAGCTTGGCCACGGAGCGGCCGACGGTGCCGAGGCCGACGATCGCGACTTTCAATTTCTTGTTCTTCCCGGCGGCCGGAAGTCTCGCGGGCGCGGGGCTCTTCTTCGCGCGGATTTTGGTCGAACGCGGCTTGGCCACCGTCCGATCACCTCGTGTGGAATTTCAATCGTTCCCAAGCGGCCATGCATCTACGGCCAGCACGGCGCCATGCCCGGGCCAGACATCGTACCAAAGGCGGAGGTAGAGCGGCAGGGATTTGAAGCGGTTTTGAGCGACGGCCAGACCAGCGCCGCGCCGGCTGTCTTCTTGACCGGCCGGAGGGCTTGGCATAGCGTTACGGGCAAGGCCGGGCCGGAAGATGAGAGGGCGAGGAGGAGGCCGCATGAAATGTCCTACCGGTGTAACGATTATCGCGATTCTGGGATTCTTCGGAGCGGCGCTGCTGCTCGTGGTCGGGCTCGCCATCTGCCTGGGCGGAGCGATGGTGTCGAGGATGGCGCATACGCCCATAGGCATGATGGCAGGGATGGGAGGCGCGCTGGTGGGAGTGACGCTGCTGGGTTTTGCGGCGCTGGGCATTGCGACCGGCATCGGCCTTTTGAAGCTGCAGAACTGGGCGCGCATCCTGACGATCGTCATGGCCGGCATGACGCTGCTCGTCGCCGCACTGGGGATGCTCGATGCGATGGCTCACGTGCACATGATTTTCTTCTTCGGGGCGCTGATGCGGCGGGCGGTCACGATGGCTATCGACGTGTGGATTCTGATCTACCTGTTCCAGCCAGATGTGAAACAGGCGTTCGGGGCGACCGGATTCTAAACCCGGCGCCGATCGGACGCATCATAGATGGTTGTTGATCCAGGGTCGGAGACCCTCGAAAGATGCTGACGATCGTTCTGCTCACCGTTTCGAATATTTTCATGACGTTCGCGTGGTACGGCCACCTGAAATACCGCCAGGTGCCGCTGCCCAAGGTCATTTTCTTTAGCTGGTTGATTGCGTTTGCGGAGTACTGTTTCCAAGTGCCGGCGAACCGGTTCGGTTCCTACGAGTTCAGTGCGGCGCAACTGAAGACGATTCAGGAGGTGATCACGCTGGTCGTCTTCTCGGTGTTCTCGATCCTATACCTTGGGCAACCGATGAAATGGAACTACGGGGTGGGATTCTTGATGATCGCGGGCGCGGTTTTTGTGATTTTCAAGAAGTGGTGAGGGAGGCGGTTCCTTGACCGGCTGTAGGGGGTCGAATACACTAGTTGATTCGCTTGTGGCCGCGAGGCGCATCTAGATGCAAGCCGCTCGCTGATAGAATGGCCCAACCCGCGAAAGCAGAGGAGAGAGATCGTTGCCGAAACGCACCTTTCAACCCCATGTGCGCGCCCGTCACAAGAAGCACGGGTTCCGCGCACGCATGAAGAGCCAAGGTGGACGGAAAGTCCTTGCGCAGCGCCGCAAGAAGGGACGCCACAGTCTCACGCGCGTCTAAAGCGTCGCAGTCCGGTGCCGGGACTCCCGTGGAGTCCAGCGGACTCCGGAAAGCGGAGCTCGGCTTGCCGCGAGCCTGGCGATTGGTGCGCCGCGCCGAATACGACGCGGTATACCGCGAGGGCCGGCGGAAGTCGAGCCGGGAGTTCACGCTATTTCTTCGCCCCAATGGCCTCGATCGCAGCCGGTTCGGCTGGAGCATCAAAAAGGCGCTGGGAGGCGCGGTTCGGCGCAATCGCATCCGGCGGCGGCTCCGCGAAATTGTGAGATTGCACCGACGGGAGATTTCTCCGGGATGGGACATCGTGATTCATCCGCGCAGCTCGGCTGCCACGGCGGAATTTTCGGCGCTGGCGGGCGAACTGCTGAGGCTGCTGCCCCGCGAGACGCCGGCCGGGAATTCAAAGGACTAAACTTGGAGCAATCCAGATCATTGGACACGCCGCACGGCCTGGGAGAACGGGCCGGAGCGCCAGGAAGTTTTCGAATCCGCGCAGGCCGAGCGAGCAAGTGGACGCTGCTGCTGCTGATCCGCTTCTACATGGTCTGCCTCTCGCCGCTGTTCGGCGGAGCGTGCAAGTTCTATCCCTCGTGCTCGAACTACGCCTGGGAAGCGATTGAGCGACACGGCGCGCGGCGCGGAACCGTGCTCGCGTTGCAGCGCCTCTTGCGCTGCCATCCTTTCACGAAGGGCGGAGTCGACCTGGTGCCTGACACGGATTCGGATTACCACGCGGAGCCGGTGCGATGAGCGATATGTCGGACCAGGCCCGGACGATCATTTTCATCCTCATCGCGGTGGTGATCCTGTTTGCGTGGTCGCACTTCTTTATGCCGACCCCGCCGCCGCAGAAACCGGGGCAGACTACGACCCAGAAAGCGCCGGCGCAAACGCCCGGCCCGAAGCCAACCGGCGGCGAACCATCGGCTGCCGCACGTCCCGCACCCGCGCCGCCGGCACCCATTCCCGCCATCCAGGCAACGTCAGAGAAAATCGTCGTGGTGGAAAGCCCGCTCTACCGCATCGAGCTGTCGAACAAGGGCGGGGTGGTGCGGAGCTGGCAACTGAAGAAATATTTCGACGATCAGAAGCCGCCGCGTCCGCTCAACCTGGTTGATTCGGATGCGGGGCAGCAGCTTGGCTGGCCATTGTCGCTGCATCTTTCGGACGCGCAACAGGAAGAGCAGGCGAACACGGAGCTGTACGAGGTGACGCCCTCCTCCGAAAACGTGACGGCGCCCGCCGAGATTGCGTTCCACTGGAGCGACGGCCACCTCGCCGTCACGAAAAAGCTCAAATTCGAGCAGGGTTACGAGATGTCCGTCGAGACGTCCGTTACGCTCGACGGAAAGCCTTTGCCAGCTGCGCTGGCGTGGCGCGGCGAATTCGGCGACCGGTCGGTTTACAAGGCTTCCGAGCGCATCAGCGTCTTCTACAAGCAGGGCGGCAAGCTGAAACGACTGCAATACAAGAATCTCGGCGTCTCGGGAAACCAGAGCCAGCCGCTCCTGCGATCCGGACCGATGGAGTTTGTCGGCATCGAGGATCAGTTTTTCACGGCGACGTTTCTGCCCGAGGGCACGGACCTCTCGCTCTGGGATTGGACGCGAGACTTCAAGCGGCCCGAGGCGACCGAACCCGCCGCGGAAATGGCCGCGGGAACCGCGACCGGCGCGCCGCTCCGAATGCGCATGTACGTAGGTCCGAAGGAGCTGGCGCTGCTGAGCAAGGTGCGGCCTTCGCTCGAGGAGTTGGTGAACTTCGGGTGGACCGGCGTCATTGCGAAGCCTCTCCTTTTGGCGCTGCAGTGGCTGCACAACTACATCCCGAATTACGGCTGGGCCATCGTCGTCTTCACGCTGGTCCTCACGATGGCGCTGTTTCCGATCCGCGTCTGGACCTTCCGCTCGGCGCGAAAGATGCAGCTCGTGGCGCCGGAAGTGAAGGCGATCCAGGACCGCTACCGGAAGTATTCGATGAAAGATCCGCGGAAGCGGAAGATGAATGAAGAAGTGATGGCCGTATACCAGCGGGAGGGCGTCAATCCGCTGGGAAGCTGCCTGCCGATGCTGGTGCAAATTCCGTTTCTCTGGGCGTTCTATCGAATGTTGGAAGGGGCGATCGAGCTGAGGCACGCACCGTGGTTCGGGTGGATTCATGACCTCTCCGCGAAGGATCCGTACTACATCCTGCCGATCGCGATGGCTATCACGAGCTATTTGATGACCAAGATGACGCCGATGCCCACAACGGGAGATCCGACGCAGCAAAAAATGATGGCGCTGATGCCCGTGATGATGGCCGTGCTTTTCATCAATCTTTCGAGCGGGCTGAACCTATACTATTTCACCAGCAACGTAATCGGCGTGGGCCAGCAATGGTATCTGAACAAAGCGCACCCACTGCCCACGCGCAGCAAATTCAAGAAGAAGAACGAATGAGCGAAGAACGATCCCCGGCCCCGAAGAGGCCGCACAACCCGGCGAAGGAGCGTTTTCAACCGGAGCCGCCGCTCGACCGCGAGCGCGCGACGGAAGAGTTGAAGCGTTTCCTCGATCTGATTTTGCGCGAGATGCATTTGGCGCTCGATTACGAGATCAGCTCGCCAGACGGAGCCGGAGCGAGGCCGGAAGAGACTTCGCTCGCGATCACCTTCCGGGGCGCAGACGAAGATCTGCTGCTCGAGCGGAACGCGGAGCTTCTGCTCGCTCTGGAACATCTGGCGCACCGCTGGCTGCGGCTCCATCCGCGGTTGCACGACCGCGTGCGATTCGATTGCGGCGACTACCGCGCCGTGCGGCTCGAGGAATTGAAGCTTTCGGCGCGCGTGGCCGCGCAGCGCGTGCGCGAGACGGGGCAACCCCACCGCTTCAATCCGATGTCGTCGCGCGAGCGCCGCATCATCCACCTGGAACTCACCGGGGCGCCCGGCGTGCGCACGGTGAGTGAAGGAATGGGCGACCGCCGGCAGCTCGTGATTTATCCCGCGACCACCAAGAAATAATCTCCTTCGATTTGGATGCCCTCCCGCGCTTCGATCCTGAGGGTGGAGCGTGCTGATTCCTCGTCGCTCCGCTGCCGCGCTGCGGGCAACGGGGCTCCTCGCAATGACAACGGCGGGAACAAGAAGCCAGGCAGGTCCAACGCGCGCTTCAAAATTCGAAGGAGTAGCCTTGTTTGCCCACGTTGACGCACTCGGTTGAGCCGAGGCGTTCAGAAAGTCCGGCGGCCTCGTGGATATGGCCGCAAAAGAGACGGGCCGGTTGGACGCGCTCGACCCATTCCCGCAAAGTGGAACTGCCGGCATGCTTTCCGGGAGAGAATTCATCGAGTTTCGTGTTGTGCGGCGGGAAATGCACGACGAGGTAGAGCGGTTGGATTCCCTCGAAGGCGGCGAGCGCCTTGCCGATCTCTTCCTCGGAGTATTCGCCCGGCGTGTGGAACGGTGTGATGTTGCTGTAGCCGAGGCCGGCCCAGTGCGTCGCGCCGAGTTGCTTCACCTGGCGGTGAAAATCGACGAAGCCAAAGCGCTGGCAGAAGGCGCGCGAGGCATCGTGGGTCTCGTGGTTTCCCGGCAGGACCCAGAGTTTTTCACCGAGCGGTTGGAGCACCGGGCCGCAACGGTCGAGCCCGCGACCGAAGGTGGCGAGGTCGCCCACGGCGATATACAAGTCGGCGGGCTGCGCGACGATGTGCTCGAGCGCGCGACGATCTCCATGAATGTCGCTGAAAAGCAGAATTTTCATGGCGAACTCTTGGCCGATCCGGCGGCATCGCCGAGCTGCGGCGAGATGCGCCGCATCTGCTGCCTCATCATGCCGCTCGTGAGCCAGCCTTCCGCCACCAGCGTGCCGTCCGGATCGAAGACCAATTGGTAGGTAAACGGTTGAGGGCTGCGGCGGCTCCTGTCCATAAAGCGGTTTTCACCGAACTCGACCATGTGGTGGCCGTCCTCGCTGAAACTGACGATCGACGGGAAGCGCGCGAATTGCCAGTACAGCTCGACTTCAGGCAAGCGCAGCGCCCGAGCGGTGAACGAGTCGGGCGGGGAATCCGGGATGAAGCGGAACGCCGGCGGCTTGGAATCGCGCAGATCGAAATGGGCTTCGTAGAGGCCGTCCGGCGCGCGGATCGCGCCGCCCCAATCGAGAAATGATGGGGGAGTCGGCAGCGCGCCCATGCGCTCGACCACGATGTGGTGCTGATCCGCGAACGCCTTCACGCGGAGCATCGCCGTGTGATGCGCCAGCCCACAGGCCGAGAGATACACGATCGCCACGTAGGTCCCGGCCCGACACCACGTGGAGCGGCTGATGCGGAATCCCGCGCCGCGGACTGCGGGCGCGAAACAGACCCCCGCGAGCACCGCGATCGCGATTGCCGCAGTCGACAAATGGAAGGGATAGCTGGCAGCCCGGGCTGCGGCCCACACCAGCAGCGCACCGGCCGTGAAGATCACCCACATCCGCACGGCGCGGCGGAGGCTCTTTGCCGGATCGCGGTAGATCCAGGCGCCCACCTGCGGCAGCAGCACGATCGACGTGAAAGTGAAATCGACGATGAAGAGCAGATCCCAGGCGACACGCTCTTGCGAAAGGGGATCCCAGATGCGCGTTCCGAACGACGTCATGCCGTCGAGAATGATGTGGCTGGCGATGCCGACGCCGTAGATCAGCGTCAGCATGGCCCACGGCGGAGATTCGAGGTCGCGCCATCGCGCCGACCATCGCTTCAACAATAGGATCGCGCCGATGGTCAGGAACGCCAGAAGCAGGGCAAAAAATGGGAGCGCAAGAAACGAATGCGTGACGCCGCGGTGGTACTTGACGATGGCAAGGGGATCGTTCGAGAAGGCTTCGCGGAAAACGTCCACATCCGGAGCAACCGCACCGAGCGTGGCGGCGAAGACGGCGACGCGTGCCTGGCGTTTGGAGAAAAATCCCTTACCGAGGAGCGCGCCCGTGATTCCGTGAGTTACCGGATCCATGAGAAAGAAGAAACGGGGAGAGTGTACACGATTCAGTCCGCTCAGGCGATCTCGATAAGAGGGGAACGCTTGGTCATTACCTCGCCGATGATGCGTGCGGGGATGCCGCGCCTTTCGAAGACGGCCATGGCGCGGGCCGCGGAGCCCGGCGCCACGGCCGCGAGAAGGCCGCCCGAAGTCTGCGGGTCGAGGAGCAGGGCCCGAAACTCTTCAGGCACGGCGGGGGCGAAATCGACGCAGCCTTCGAGAAACTCCCTGTTGTTCGCAAGGCCGCCGGAAAAGAAACCGCCGCGCGCAGCGTCGATCGCGCCGGGAAGATAGGCCACGCGCGCGTGGTCGATGCGCATCGACACGCCTGTTCCCAGTGCCACTTCGCGGGCGTGGCCGAGAAGCCCGAAGCCGGTTACGTCGGTCACCGCATGGACCGGCCGCGCGCCATCGGCGGCGGCGTCGATTTCGTGCAGCGCCTCGGCGGCGTCGCGGTTGAGGCGCGTCATCGACGCGGTGGAGGCAGCGACCCATGCCTCATCGGCGCGGCCCTGCTTCAGCGCGGTGGAGATGACTCCCGTGCCGATCGGCTTGGTGAGCAGCAACGCGTCGCCCGGCTGGGCGCCGACGTTGCGCCAGATTCTTTCGGGATGGATCAGGCCCGTTACCGCGTACCCGAACTTCAGCTCGTCGTCGCGAATCGAATGCCCGCCGGCGACGGTGCAGTTCGCCTCGGTCATTTTCGCCAAGCCGCCTCGCAGAATTTGTTCCAGGATCTCCGGCGGTCGGGAAGCGGGGAACGCGACGATGGTGAGCGCCGTGATCGGGCGTCCGCCCATCGCGTAGATGTCGCTCAAGGAATTCGCGGCAGCTACCTGACCGAAGAGGAAGGGGTCGTCGACGATCGGCGTGAAAAAGTCCACCGTCTGGACGATTCCAAGGTCGTCGGAAAGGCGATAGACGGCCGCGTCGTCGCTGGTTTCGAAACCTACGATGAGATTCGGGTCGTTCGGCGCCGGCAGACGCTTCAGGACCGAGTCGAGTATAGCGGGGCTGAGCTTCGCGGCACAGCCCGCAGCCTTGGCTGTGGTTGTCAGTCGGATGGGTTCCGCCAACGGGATGACCTCCTCGATAAGCGCGAATCAAATCAATTATAGCGCGCCCGGGGGCGTGAAAACCTCGCAGAAGACTTCGAGCACCTTCCGGCACCCGCGACCGGCGGATTCGTGCGAACGCATCGGCACGGCACGCGCGGATGAACGATCCGGCCGGAAAGTCAGAGGACTTCAAGCAGAACCAAGGACACGTCGTCCGTCGGGGGGCCTTCGCGCCAGGCGGCCACGCGGTCGAGGATGCCTTGCTTCATCTCGCCGAGCGGCAAGAGCGACGTTTCCCGGACGAATTTCTGCACGCCCGAAACACCTAGCATCTCGCCGCGGGAGTCGAAGACGTCTGTAATTCCATCGGTGTAGAGCACGACGCGATCGCCGGGGCGCAGTTCCACGTCGAGCACCGGGTCGGGAGGCACCGGGTCGGGCAGGGCGCCGAGCACGGTGCTGCGCGATTCGAGCAGCCGCGGCTCCTCCCCGGGCGTCACAATCATCGCCGGCGGGTGGCCCCCTGCGGCGAATGTCATGCGGCGGCCGCCGCGATCAAGACTCGCCGCCGCGATTGTGAAATAGACGAGCGAGCCGCCGATACTCTGCATCACGAAGCGGTTCAATTGGCGCAGCATTTCTTCGAGCGGCGTCCCGCTGCGAAGCTGGGCTAGGATTTCCGTGTAGAGGCGGTTGGCCACGAGCGCCGAGCCGATGCCGTGGCCGGAGACGTCGCACACGATCAGATGCAAGTACTCTCCATCCAGCGATTTGACTAAGCCGAAATCGCCGCCGATCGTCCGGACGGGATGATAGTAGGTGTCCACGCGCATGCCGCCCCAGGCGAGCGGCTGCGGGGCGATGCTCTGCTGCACGCGCGCGGCGAGCGCCAAATCTTCATCGATTTCCCTTTGGCGTTCCTCCAGGCGCGTATTGGCGTCGCGAAGCCGCGCTTCGGCGCGCTTCTGCTCGGAGATATCGGTGAACGTGACGACGGCAAACTGGTGGCCGTCCGGATCCTTGAATGTCCGCGAGCTGGTAATGACCGGCAGCCGGCTGCCGTCCTTCTGGGGAACTACGAACTCGACGCGGTACCGTCCCGTTCGCTCCCTTCGCTCGATCTGTGCCAGGACGAACTTGTATTCGTCGGGAGAATAGAAGTAATCGCCCTCCTGGCCGGCTACTTCCTCGGGAGGGATGCCGAGCATTTCACTCATCCGAGAATTGATGAAGAGAATGCGGTGACGCTCGTCGGAAATCAGGACACCCTCGTTCAATGTTTCAAGGATGTTCTCCATCTGCAAAAGCCATTCCGGCTTTTCGATTTTCACGGATAGCCCTTTTGCCGTAGCGGAAAACGAGCGTGTATCTTACCGAATCCGCGCGAAAGCGCCAAAGCAGAGCCACCACGGTAGAATAGAGGCCGCGCCGGCGCGGAACGGCGCGAGAAAAATGGCTGCCAACGGAAATCGAGCGCCGTCGAAGCTGCCCTCGGGGCCGAAAGGCCTGCCGATCGTAGGCATGGCGTTCGATCTGCGCCGCGACCCGCTCGCCGCAATGCAGCGCATCTCCAGCGACTACGGCGATATCGCACGCTTCCACGTGATGATGCGGGAACGCATTCTGCTGAATCACCCCGACTGGATCAATCAGGTTCTCGTGGTCCAGCACCACAAGTTCCACAAGAGCGAGCTGACGAGACGCATCACGGCGCGGATGCTCGGCCAGGGTTTGCTGATCAGCGAAGGCGACTTCTGGCGGCGACAGCGGCGGCTCGCTCAGCCGGCGTTTCATCGCAGCCGCATCAATGAATACGGGGCCACGATGCTGGAAATCGCGCGGGCGCACATTGGCGAGTGGCGCGACGGCGACGAGCGCGACGTGGCGCAGGAAATGACGGCTCTCACGCTCGACATTGCCGTGCGCACGCTTTTCAGCACGACGCTGCCGGGCGAAGCCCGCCGCGTGGGCCGGGCGATGACATTCCTGATGCGCTATTCGCTACGGCGGCAGCGGATGCCCTTCCAAATTCCGGAACGATGGCCCACGCCGAGTAACCGGCGCGCGAATCGGGAGCTTGGGTTCATCGATTCCTTGGTGTACCGGATCATTTCCGAGCGGAGAGCGGAAGGGAATTCGAATCACCACAACGATCTGCTCGCGCTGCTGATGAGCGCGATGGATGAAGACGGCAGCCAGATGACGCCGCAGCAGCTTCACGACGAAACGATGACGCTGTTTCTGGCCGGTCATGAAACTACGGCGCAGATGCTCGCGTGGACGTGGTACGCGCTCAGCCAGAATCCCGCAGCCGAGGCGCGCCTATACGAAGAGTTGCGCGACGTGCTGGGCGGGCGTGCTATGGAAGTGGCCGATTTCGCGCGGCTGCCCTATTTGCAAGCCGTGATGAACGAAGTCCTGCGGCTCTATCCGCCTGCGTACATCATGGCGCGCGAAACCATCGAACCCTGCGAGATCGGGGGGTACGAATTTCAGCCGGGCACGACCATCATTTTCTCGCAGTGGATCATGCACCGCGACGCGCGCTACTTCGACGATCCAGACGCCTTTCGCCCCGAGCGCTGGCTCGACGGTCTGGCACAGCGCCTGCCGGCCGGCGCATATTTTCCATTTGGTGGCGGACCGCGCCGCTGCATCGGCGAGGGATTCGCGCTGATGGAAGCGGCGGTCGTGATCGGCACGATCGCGCGGCGATTCCGCTTACGGGTTGTGCCGGATCATCCGGTTGTGACGGAACCGCTCGTCACGCTGCGCCCGCGCCACGGAATCCGCATGACGCTGCACGAGCGGGATTAGCAGGCACAGCGAGCATGCTGGCTCGGGGCGCCGCGCTCGAACCCGCTTCTGCAAGATGCAACGCTGCTATTTAACGAACTCGCCCGTTCCGCCCCTCGCCCACGGATCGTAGGTGAGGGCGAAGTGAATTCGCTCGGGGATCGTAGGGTGGGTGAAAAAGAGAAACACGTTCACGGGATTCGGCTTGGGATCGGCGAGGCTCACTTCGCCGAGAATCTGAAACGCCTGCGCCGCCACCTGACCCGAGTCCGGCGTCAGCCCGTGCGTCACCTCGAGGCCGTATTGATCCGCCTGATGTTCGTAATGGCGGCTGATGGCGTTCGTGGCAGGATTTGCGATGAATCCAAAGATGCTGAGCAGCAGCAGCAAAGCCGGCAGCGACGCCCAATCGTCCACGCCGCGAATTCCCCACTTCCCGCCCCAGCGAGAGAGCAGCCAGGCGATGCACCGATAGCCCAGATAGAAAATTATGAAGAAGAATGCAGCTAGCAACGCGATCTGCTTGGGGATGTGATAGAGCACGTAGTGACCCATCTCGTGGCCCGCGGCATAAGCGATTTGCGGAGTCGTCATTTTCGCGATCGTTGTATCCCAGATGACGATGCGCTTCGACGCTCCGAAACCGGTAACGTACGCGTCCACCTCCGTCGATTTGTCGGAGGCCTTCATCCAGAACATCCGCTCCGGCGGGATATTCTGGCCCGCGCGCCGCACCATCTGTTCGAGCGAGGCCGTGAGGGCGGGATCTTTTTGAGCCAGCGGCTCGAACTTGTGAAACATAGGATCCACGACGAGCGGTTGCAGGAAAAAGACGGCGAGCACCACCGGCAGCGAAACCAGCCAGAAATAGAACCACCAGCGGCGCGGGCTTCTGCGAATCACGGCGTAGAGAAGCAGGATGAGAATTGTCCCGACAATGACGGAAATGAACTCTCCCTTCACCCAGTCCCAAGTCCAGGACGCCCAACCCTGCACGGACAGTCCGTACTTGCTCGAGACCCAGTGGTCGTAGATGCCCGTGGGGAGGTCGAGCGCGTCCACCGTCAGAATCAGCAGCGGCGAAAACACCAGGGCTTGGAGGAACCGCCGCGGTGAAGCGCTTTCCGCCCAGCTGCGGTACTTCGGCGCGAGCTTCCAGCGGAGGATCAGCCAAAGAACAATCAGTCCGTAGAAGAAACTGATGATGGCGAAGCGGAAATGAGTCCGGCTGAGGTCGCGCGCCTTCTTGTAGCGGTCGGGAGGGAGCGTGTAGGCGGTGACCTTCTGCGCCGGCTTCGCGGGCGCGGCGGCGGGCGCCGCGGCGCTTTGGACCTGCTGCTGCCGGGCGCCTGAAGCGGTGGACGGAGTCGACTGTCCCGAAGCGAGCGACGAACTCAAAAAGAGCGCGAAAGCGAAGGCCCCAAGAAATAGCGTTTTCATTTTTTCCCCTGGACGATTCGTGGCGGGAGTATCCCGCGTTCGCGCCGAAAGAGCAAGGCTGCGCGCCAAGCGGCCGGAACGTGCCGGTTGCCTCTTTGGATGCCGCTGCTCACGCGATTTGCCATCCGGAGGAGACCGAGACTACTATGGACGCATGGATCGCCGTCGACGGGGGAGAAGGACGATGCGAATCGCCAAGTGGGCGCTGCCGATTCTGCTGGTCTCGCCGCTCGCAATCGTGTCGGCGCGCCAGCCACGGCAGCAGGCAGCACAGCCATCGAATCAGAAGCAGGAAGACGCGCTCGCGGCGGCCGCTCGCCGGGCCCGCGAGCAGAAAAAGGACCAGACCAAAGCCGCCAAGACTTGGGACAACGACAATATCTCCACGACGTCCGGCCATGTGAACGTGGTCGGGCAGCCCGCCGAAGGCGCGGCGGAGGCCGGAAAGCAAGCTGAGGGCGCGCCCGCTGCCGAGCCGCAAAAGGTTCCCGGCGCAGCGGCCGAGGATAAGTCCGCCATAGAACGAGACCTCAAAGAGGCAAACGAAAAGCTGCAAAGCCTCAAAAATGACCTCGACCTGCTCCAACGCAAATACACGCTCGACCAGCAGTCGTACTACGGCAAGACCGACTACGCCTCCGACAAAGCTGGGGCAGCCGCTCTGAAGGCTGAGGAGGACGAGATCGACGCGAAGCAGCAGGAAGTGGCTGCGGCGCAGAAGATCGCGGACGAGCTGCAGGCCAAGCTGGACGCGGCGAACGGCGGGAAGCCGGGCGCCTCGAAGTAGATAATCCTATTCCCCTTGGAATTCGACGACAAGCCGCGTGCGCTCGCCGCAGCAAACTACCCCCTACTAATTGTATAGATTTTGCTTGACACACTAGGCGCCCCCGGCGCAAAATCCGCCCAGTTTTTCAGGGCGTTCCCGCCTTGAAAGACTTGCAGGGCGGCCGCGTGATTTTCCTGCCGCCTTCGGCCCAAACCGTCTGCGAGGCGAAAGCATGCAGAATCTCTCCGGCTGGACCGTGCAGTGCGTAAACCCGGAATGTGCCGAGCGCGGGCACTGGGTGCGGGTGGAATCTGCGCCCAGGGAAACCTGCAGCAATTGCGGAGCGACGCTTCGCAACGTTCCTCCGCCGCTCGCGCCGCGTTTCCGGCCGCGTCCGCGTCCGCTGGCGACGTACCGCCCGGTCGCGCGCCCGCGCTGAGTTCGGCAGGCCGTTTTTCGCGGTTCCGCTTACGGGACCGCCCGATAGGGCAGCGGCTCGACCGTGCCTCGTAATTTCGGGGCCGGCCTCGTCCCCGCCGCAGCTCCCGCAGAAGACTCAGCAGCAAAGAATAATCGAAAAAAAAAGAGCGGCCGGTGGGGGTGCCGGCCGCTCGTGGGCATGGGGGTGATGGAGGTGCAGAAACTCGAGGCTGTCATCGAGCGCTTCGGCTGCCGCGAAGGTTTCCCTTCCTGGTCTTCCGCCGGGCGCCGTCCTGGCCCCGAATCCTTAGTGATTCTGCCGGCGAGCCCCGCCCGCGTCGATAGCCCACTCGTTCACCTAGTTTGAGTACAAAGGTACTGCCCGAAAAATTCGCAAGATTTTCGCCTGGAAGCAATCGCGGGCCCTCTGCCCCAAGCGCGGCAGCCCCAGCCTTTGCGGCGCGGGCCGCGATGTACTACGATAACCGCCCGCCGATGAGCGACACGACTCCTTCGAAGCCGAGCGAGAATACCGGCGAAGCGCTGTGGGGATTCTGGTATCCCGCGCTGCGCAGCGGCCAGTTGCGCGGCCGGAAATTGCGGCGCGCCACGCTGCTCGATGTGCCTCTGGTACTGGGCCGCGACTCGGCCGGAAAGCCGTTTGCGCTGCGCGACGTCTGTCCCCACCGCGCCTATCCTCTTTCGTTCGGCCAATTCGACGGCTCGGCGGTCGAGTGCGCCTACCACGGCTGGCAATTCGACGCGCATACGGGCCAGTGCCGTCACATCCCTTCGCTTACTCCGGATTCAAAGCTGAAATGCGAGCGCATTTCCGCGGGCAGCTTTCCTTGCGAGGAGCGCGATGGCTACGTCTGGGCGTTCATGGCCAATCCTGAGGGACGCGCGCCTGCTTCCGGCAGCGCCGCGCCTCTTTCGCCCGTGCCTGAACTGCCGACGTTCAGCCCGCGCTATCGCATCGCGCGTCTCGCTGCCGATCTGCCCTGCAGCGTGGACCACGGCATCATCGGACTCATGGACCCGGCGCACGGCCCGTTCGTGCATCAGGCGTGGTGGTGGAGGACGCGGCGCAGCATCCGCGAAAAAGCCAAGCAGTTCGAGCCCATCCCCAACGGTTTTCGCATGAGCCCGCACGCGCCCTCGGCCAATAGCGCGCCGTACAAGATCCTCAAGCTCATCACCGGCGAGCCGGCCACCACGACCATCGATTTCGTGCTGCCCAACCAGCGCTTCGAGCAGATTCGCGCCGGCCGCTACTGGCTCTCGAGCCGCACCACGGTCACGCCGATTCAGCGCGATCTCTGCCGGCTCGATTTCGTCGCCGCGTGGAACATTCTCCCGTGGTTTCCCATCGTTTCGTTCATCATTCACGTGCTGGGGCCGCGGTTCATCCGGCAGGATACGGTAGTGATCGAAAAACAGGCGCTCGGCCTGAAATACGAAGACCGCATGATGCTCGTGGACGACGCCGACCGACCCGCGCGCTGGTATTTCGAATTGAAGGCCGCCTACTTGGAATCGCAGCGCACCGGCCAGCCCATGCGCCATCCCGTCCCCGGCCCCGTCACCCTCCGCTGGCGCTCGTAGCTCGGGATTTGCTACCTGAGTTTTGCCAGATCGAATTCGGCCTCGACGTGCTGGCCGTCGGGCGTATCCACCTCGACCGTAGCCGGCGCGGCTTGAATTTTTGCGGCATCGTAGTCGAGCTCCACTTCTGCTCCCGTGAGAACGCCGAGGTCCAGGGAATAGAGCGGCGAACCGAGGCTGGCCTTGGCGGATACTTCCTGGCCGTCCTGCATCAACCGGATCGAAAATTCGCGCCAGAAATCGTCCGGCCGGAAAAGTACCGCGCCGGGCGGAGACGGCAACTGCCAGCTGTAAGAACTCGTCAGATAGATTCGGACGCGCACGCGGCAGACCGCAGGCTTGCCGAGGAACTCTTCCTCGGCGTCCTGCGCGAAATAGCCGGAGACGGCTCGCGCAGTGCGTTCCGCCACGATCACGTACGGCGTCTCGAAGACGACCACTGCCACGTACGGGCCGGATTTCGGCATCGGGAGATACACCGTGTACTTCGCCAGCGACTCCGCCCTTTTGCTGGCGCTCGCCTTGCCGAGGAAATAGGCGTCGCGGATCGCCTCCGGCGACAGCGGGAAGTCGTACGCCGGTGCGGGCGGCGCAAGCAGCAGCGCCGAATAGATCAAAGAGAGCGCGAATCGTATCTTCACGTTCATGTGGCGCTCGGAGTCCTGACTGGTGAGATGCTGCGAAGGCGCGCAACGGGTACCGAACGCGACGCGCGAGCCGCGCGCAAGCTAATCCGTTATGCCGCTCAGGAACGGATAGTGGTCCGCGGCGCCCATGAAAAACAGCATGGGAAACGACAGCCAGAATCCTACGCGCGAGGCGATAAAAGCCCAGCGCGCCAACCGCTCCGCTTCG
>OBLQ010000404.1_pt1 | contig 16532 bp, 11 predicted proteins | sample 1519881 | NCBI WGS metagenome assembly OBLQ01 (sample SAMN01911456, study PRJEB22533) | soil metagenome | biome: Soil | place: Malaysia | collected 2012-04-30 | depth DG_metagenome m | reverse complement strand
GCCGGCGGCCCGGGGCGGAAAGGCGGGAGCGGGCGACGCGCCGACGCGGCCTCCCCATGCCGGGAGGCCGGGCGGCCAAGGCGGAGCGGATCTTGAGACGCGGTCCCGTTCGTGCTTTCCTGAGCCGCAGATTCCACTTCCAGGGAGGCTCGCTCATGCCCGTCACCGAAGGCAAGGCCGCTCCGGCTTTCAAGCTCGAGGACGCGAAGGGAAACCCCGTCAGTCTCAAGGATTTCCACGGGAAGCACGTGATCGTCTACTTCTACCCCAAGGACGACACGCCCGGCTGCACGAAGGAGGCCTGCGGCTTCCGTGATCTCGGCCGTCGCTTCGCCGCCCGAAACGCCGTCGTCATCGGGATCTCCGCCGACGGCGCGGAGTCGCACAAGAAGTTCGCCTCGAAGTACAAGCTGCCTTTCACCCTCCTCTCCGATCCGGACCGGAAGGTGATGACGGCATACGGTGCCTATGGTGAGAAGATGTTGTACGGGAAGAAGACCACCGGCGTCATCCGCTCCACGGTGTGGATCGGACCCGACGGGAAGGTGAAGAAGCACTGGGCCCGCGTGCCGAAGGCCGAGACGCACCCCGAGAAGGTGCTCGAGGCGCTGCAGGGCGACGCCTGAACGGCCGCGACTCCCCGCCGCGATCAGCTCGCGAGGGAGTCGACGTTGGGATTCGTCTCGCTGTCGGGCTCGAGGAAGAAGGGCCGGTCGCTCTCCCGGAGAGGCTCGAGGTCGTTGAACCACGTGATCTCGGGATCGAACTTCGCGAAGAAGGGCGTCCTCGCGAGCCGTCCGTCGCGGCACTGCAGGTACTCGAGCATGAAGGCTGGACGCCGGTCGATCTCGGTGATTCCGAGGATGTGCACCTTGCCGGGAAAGGCCGACATCGACGGCCCCCGCACCGTGCGGCCGACTCCCGAGACCTGCTGGTAGGCCCCCTGGAAGATCTTCCACACGCGGGCCAGCGGGACCTCGAAGTAATTCCTCGCGCCGGTATTGCGCTCCACGAACATGTAGTAAGGGATGCAGCCGAGCTTGACGCCCCTGCGCCAGAGCTTCGCCCACGTATCGGAGCTGTCGTTGACGTGGCGGATCACGGGGCTCTGCATGTACACGTTGGCGCCCGTCGATCGGATCCGGCGTATCGCCTCGCGGGCCACAGGCGTGGACAGCTCCACGGGATGGGAGAAGTGCCCCATGATGGCGACGTTCTTCCTCGCGCGGATGATCCGCTCGAAGGTGCGGAGGAGGTCGTCGGCGTCCGCGTCCGAGACGAACCTCTGGGGCCAGTAGCCGATCGCCTTCGTGCCGATCCGGATCGTGCGCAGGCTGTCGAGCCCCGAGGTGAGCAGGGGCTCGACGTACTCCCGGAAGACCTGCGTGCGCATGATCATCGGATCCCCGCCGGTGAAGATGACATCCGAGATCTGCGGGTTCCGCTTCAGGTACTCGACGAGCGGACCGATCTCCTTGCCCGCGAAGGTCATGTCATCCATGCCCACGAACTGGGGCCACCTGAAGCAGAACGTGCAGTAGGCGTGGCAGGTCTGACCGCGGCTGGGGAAGAAGAGCACGGTCTGGTCGTACTTGTGCTGCACTCCCTTGAGAGGCCGCCCGTCGAGCGTGGGCACGTTGTGCGTCATCTGCCCGGCGGGGTGCGGGTTCAGTCCGAGGCGGATGCCGCTCACGGCAGCGTCCATCTCGTCCTTCGGAGCGCCGCCGCGCATCAGCCCGGCGATCCTGTCATAGGACTCCGGCTCGAGCATCCCTCTCTGCGGAAAGGTGAGCTGGAAGATCGGATCGTCAGGCAGGTTGGACCAGTCGATCAGATCGCGCATCACGTATTCGTTGGTCCGGAAGGGAAGGACGAGCGAGACGATCTCGATGGCCTTGCGAAGATCGCGCGGAATCAGCGTCCATTCCCGGGTTCTCTTGACGTTCTGCCGGGTGACGGCGCGGTACTTCACCGGCCTGCTCGGGCGGAATGCGTTGCTCATCGGATCATGGCCTCCTTCGCGCACCAGCCCACCGGATCCCCTGGTGGCCTCGGCATCGTGGCCGGTCTCTGGTGCGTATCAGCTTGGTGGTGGCCGAGGACTTGAATGCCACCGAACGCCTGCCGGCACGGTGCGCGCGAGTCGAACTTGGCGGCGAGGAATGGTGCCGAATGGCGATGAGGTCGTGCGGTCAGTATAGCGCGGGCCCGCGCTGGATCTCAACCCCGGTGAGCGTTTGTTAGGGCATCGGCCCGAACCGGAGGCGAGGATCCGTTCCGACTGATCCAGCCGTCACGAGATTCGCCCGGGATCCCGGGAGAATCTCACGGCCCGCGATCCGTTCTTCAGCTGCGTGGGGTGAAGCAGCTCGGCTGCCGGGACGCTCGCCGGGGCGACCGCTTCGAGGAAGCGGGAAGCAGCTCAGGGCTGGTTGTCGGAGGGCGGGGGCTTGATGCCTCTGCAGTCGTCGTGGCAGCTCTGGCGCACATCACGGCAATCGGAGTAGCAGGCGCGGAGGCAGTCCCTGCGGTCGGAGTGATGGCCCGGACCGAAGAGGCTGTTGCAGTCCGAGCGGCACGCGGCCTTGCACTCGCGCTGCATCGAATTGCACGTGATGACGCACTGTGCGTAGTTGCGACCCTGACTCCATCCCCACGCGACACTGGCGGGCTGGAGCGTGACCAGCAGGGACAGAAGGAAGAAGGGAGCGAGCTTCCTGAAGGCTTTTCCAAAGATATTGGAACGGCGCATTGGACAGTTCACCTTCACCTTGCGGGGCTATCAGTATAAGGAAGTTTCGCCGATAATCTATACGCGGACCCTCCTGCGTCAAGTTACGATCTCGCCAAGACGGCGCTCCACGGGGCATATCCCGCCTTCACCGACGACCGCAACCCTCTCAGGAACCGGACTTTGCCGTCGATGCTGCAGCGCCATCGCCATCCCGCCGCGGGGGCACGAAGACCGGCGCCGTGAGCCTGCCGGAGGCGAGGTCGTTGAAGGTCTTCAGCTCGTTCGCAAAGACGTCCTCGAGAGACGCCAGGTCGCCGTCGAGCTCGCCCCTGAGATCGCCGTAGCGCTGCAGGGCCCCGTCCGTCGGCCGCGCGTCGGCGCCCTCCACCACGCCCAGCAGCCCCACGAGCTGGTTGTCCAGCTTGGGCGGGAAGTTCAGGACGTCCTGCGAGGATTCGGCGTGCACCTGGTGGATGGACTGCTCGATGTCGCCGAGCTTCTTCTTCACGGCGTCGGCGGCCTCGGCAAGGCCCTCTCCCTTGCCTCCGTCATCGAGGCGCTTGACGAGATCCTCGACCTGCTTGCGCACGTCGCGGAGCCGCCGCAGGGCGTCGTGGCTCTCGCTGATCCCGAGCCAGATCTTTCGCGCGAGGTCGTACTGGGCCTCCAGATCCTGCTGCGTCGCCTTCAGTCGCGGATCCTCGAGAACCTGGAAGGAGACGGTGCGAGAGGTCTCTCCGAGGCTGAGCCGCGCCTGATACCGGCCGGGAGGGACCTTCGGTCCGCTCGCCGATCCCCAGACGACCGCGTCCTCCTCCATGCGGGCGTCTGGAAGGCGGAAGTCCCACACGTACTGGTTCATCCCCTCCTCGGCGGGGAGCTTGGCTGCCTCTCCCCTGTCCCCCATGAGCCGCCGGAAGGGGTTCGGCGCCCGCGGCTCGGGCTTGACGCTCGAGAGCGTGCGGAGAACCTTCCCCTGGCCGTCGAGGATCTCCAGCTTCAGCTCCTGGTCCTTCTCCGGGGCCTTCGCCAGCGTGTACCGGATGAGGACGCCGCCGGGCGGGTTCTGTCCCGCGGCCCCCCTCGATCCGAAGGAGGAGCCCCCGCCGAAGCGATAGGTGTCGCGCGGTGTGAAGAGGTCGAGCGGCGAGCCTGCCGTCTTCTCGTCGAGGGCGCGCAGCGGCGTCAGGTCGTCGAGGATCCAGAAGGAGCGTCCCTGAGTGGCGACCACGAGGTCCGAGCCCTTGATCGCGAGGTCGGTGACGGGAGTGACGGGAAGGTTCTGCTGGAACGATTGCCAGCGCTTCCCGTCGTCGAAGGAGACGTACAGTCCGAACTCCGTCCCCGCGTAGAGGAGACCCTTCCTTGCGGGATCTTCGCGGACCACACGAACGAAGGCGTTCTCGGGAATGCCGTTCTTCCCGTCCGTGAGCTGCTCCCAGTGGCTTCCGTAGTCGTTCGTCCTGAATATGTAGGGCCGGAAGTCATCCTGCCGGTATCTCGTGACCGCGAGGAAGGCCCGTCCCGGATCGTGGGAAGAGGGCTCGATCATGTTCACCTGGCCCCAGTCCGGCATCTTCTTGGGCGTGATGTCCTCCCAGTGCCCGCCGCCGTCGCGCGAGAGGTGGACCAGGCCGTCGTCGGAACCGGCCCAGAGCAGCCCGGCGACCTCGGGGGATTCCTCGAGGGCGAAGATCGTGTCGTACACCTCGATGCCGGTGTCGTCCCTCGTGATGGGCTCGCCGGCGTAGCCCTGCTTGTCGGGGTCGTTGCGGGTCAGGTCGGGGCTGATGACCTCCCAGCTCTGCCCGCCGTCGCGGCTGCGGTGAACGAACTGCGACGCCTGGTAGAGAATCGAGGGATCGTGCGGTGAGATGCGGATGGGCGCGTTCCACTGGAACCGGTACTTGAGGTCGCGCGCGGCCTGCCCCACGGCGAGCTGCGGGTAGGCCATGACTTCCCGCTCCTGGTCCGTCCGGTGATCGTAGCGGCCTATCGCGCCGCCGTAGCAGCCCGAGTAGGTGACCTCCGGATCCCGCGGATCGACGGCCACGTACCCGCTCTCGCAGCCGCCGATCACGTACCAGTCCTGCCGCTGGATGCCCGACGAGGCCGTGCGGCTCGGGATCGAGAAGCAGGTGTTGTCCTGCTGGCAGCCGTAGACCCTGTAGGGGAACTGGTCGTCGACGGTCACGCGGTAGATCTCGGCCGTCGGCTGAGTCGCCTGCGAGGACCAGCTCTTGCCACCGTTGTAGGAGACGTTCGCGCCGCCGTCGTTGCCGTTGATGAGGATCCTCGGATCTTCCGGAGCGATCCACAGGTCGTGGTTGTCGCCGTGCGGCCCGCGGATGACGCTGAACTGCTTCCCTCCGTCGTCGGAGCGCCAGATCGAGGTGTTGAGGACGTAGACGGTGTTGCGGTCGACGGGATCCGCGAAGACATGCGTGTAGTACCAGGCCCGCTGCCGGAAGTTCCGGTCGGGGTTGACGAGCCTGAAGCTCCCCCCGCCGTCGTCGGAGCGGAAGAGCCCTCCCTTCTCCGCCTCCACGAGCGCCCAGACCCTGTCCGGATCCGCCCCCGACACCGTGACTCCGATCCGGCCCTTGACCCCCTCGGGAAGCCCCTTGGTCACCTCCTTCCACGTCGTGCCGCCGTCGAGCGAGCGGTAGAGCCCGTCCCCGTCGCCTCCGCTGATGAGCGTCCACGGCTTCCGCTCCGCCCGCCACATCGCGGCGAAGAGGATCCGGGGGTTCTGCGGGCTCATGGCGAGATCGACGGCGCCGACCTTGTCGCTCACGAAGAGCACGCGCTCCCAGGTGGCGCCTCCGTCCTTCGATCGATAGACGCCCCTCTCCTCGCTGGGGCCGAAGGCGTGGCCGAGCACCGCCGCGTAGACGAGGTCCGGATCCGCCGGATGGACGCGTATCCTGCCAATCTGACCCGCGTCGGCGAGCCCGGCGTGCTTCCAGGTGCGCCCGCCGTCGGTGGATCGGTAGACGCCGTCCCCCGGGGAGACGTTGCCCCGGATGCACGCCGACCCCGTTCCGGCGTAGACGACGTTCGTGTCCGAGTCCGCCACCGCGATGGCGCCGATTGAAGCCGTCTTGAAGAACTTGTCGGAGACGTTGGACCAGGTGACGCCGCCGTCCGTCGTCTTCCAGACGCCGCCTCCCGTCGAGCCCATGTAGAAGGTATCCGTCTGCCCCCGCACGCCCGTCACCGCCGTCACGCGCCCGCCCCGGAATGGCCCGATGTTGCGGAAGTCGAGCGCCTTGAAGAGCTCGGGCTTGAACGCCGGCGGCGGCCCTTCCGCGCCGGGCGTCTCCTCCGCGTGCAGGGGCGCCGCGGGCGCGGCAAGAGCGAGCAGAAAGAGGGGGAGGAACGCTCTTCGCAGGTCGATCATGGGCTGGTCTCCGGGATGAAGATGGCGAGGGCGGCCAGTATATCCCCGCTCCGGCCGCGTCATCTTGTGTCCCGGCAGGGGCGGCTGCTCGCGGATCTTCGGTCATCCCTCGATATTCCCTGCGCCGCAAGGAGATCTGGGAGATCGATTCTGTATTGCGGGCCGGATGATTTCCGGTAGATTTGGGGCGGCATCCTGGGGGGGACCTGCCCAGACGCGCCTTGCGCGTCCTGCACATCGTGCGGGCGCGCACAGCACGGGCGGCGACAGGTCAGGAGATCCCGGTCCGGCCTCTCCGCACTTCATCCCAGCCATCCGTAGTACTGCGTGAACCTCTGTCGGGCAGCTTGAGCCGAGGTGCCATGATCCGCCGGTCAAAGACGACGAGCGTTCGACGGCCTCTTCTCGGTCTCCTTTCGCTCGCGATCCTGGCCCTCTGCGGGACCGGCGCGTCTCCCACCGGGGCGGGGCCGGAAGGAGGATGCGAGCCGGCGGGCCCCGTCGACCTGCAGGCCCGCGTCGTCTCCGAGGAGATCGCCGGCGCCGATGTCCGGCTCCTCGTGCAGGTGGCCATCGAGCCCCACGTGAGCGTTCCCGAGGCCGCGCTCGGGCTGAGACGGCTCGATGCCGGCGGACGGCAGCTCCGGAGGGAGGGTTCGGAGAGGCGCCTGCCCCTGATCGCGGGGATGCGGCGCGAGTTCCTCTACGAAATCCTCCTCGCGCGCGGCGAGGATCACCACCTTCTCTTCACGCTCGACGCACCCGCGGGGGACGCCGGTCCCGTCGCGACGTCCGCCTCGCTGCGGGTGAACCTGGATCCGGCGCGGCAGGGTGTGAGGATCGGCGACGTCGTCCAGTTCCGAGCCCGGCCGGCGTCCCCCTGAGAGATGAGAGCTCTCGGGACCGCCCTGATCGCCGTCGCCTGCTTCCTTCCCGCCGGGCAGGCCATGGCCGACTGGACCGCCACCGGCTCGTTCTCGTACGTGGACCGGGAGTTCAACGCGTCCGGCTTCACGGGGACGACCGCGAATCTCCCCGTGCGCCTGGCGGACTTCGAGGTCGTGGACGCGGGCCAGACGGGTCGCAAGGCCATCCTCGCCTCCGGCGCGATCGACAGATCCGGACACTTCACCGTCGTGGTCCCCGACTCGAAGATCCGGGACGTCTACGTCCGGGTCATCACCCGGTCCGACGAGACGCCCGGCCTGAACATCGACGTGAGGACGAGCTCGGCCCAGAACGCACCGAACTACGCCGCGGCTTCGGTGACGGTGCCGGGGCACAACCCCGGCGTGAATCTGGACTTCGGGGCCTCGATCATCCAGATCGGCGAAGGGGGCGAGCCCTTCAACACCTATGACCAGATGGTCTCGGGCGCCGACTACGCCGCCTTCCTCACGGGGGCCTGGCCCTCGACCGGCCTTGCGACTGTGTGGGCGGAGAGCAACGGGATCAGCGGGTCCTACTACGACTCGGCCGCGACGCAGATCATTCTGCGCGACACGGCCGGATACGACGACACCGTCGTGCTCCACGAGATGGGGCACTTCATCATCAGGGAGTACTCGAGCGTCTTCAGCCCCGGAGGCACCCACACGTTCGCCTTCTGCAACATCGACGTCCGCCTCGCCTTCGACGAGGGCTGGGCCACCTTCTGGGGCAACTCGGTCCTCAGGCACGAGGGAAGACCGCGGGCCAACATCTATACGAGAACGAACGGGGCGCCCGGTCCGGGCAATCTCGTCCGCTCGGCGGATCTCGAGAACGACACACAGTACCTCTGCAAGGGCGACACGAGCGAGGTGACCGTCTTCACGGTGCTCTGGGACATCGTCGACGGCCCGTCGACGACGGACGAAACCCCCGGCGTCGACGACGACGGGCACGACCATCTCGATCTCCCCGACTCGGACCTCTGGCGGGTCTTCACCGACTACCTTCCCGGCGCATCGAGCATCACGCTCGAGGATTTCTGGGACGGGTGGTTCCTGCCGCCCTCGGAGGGCGGCTACCAGCCCGAGATGGCCGCCATCGCGGAATACGTCGGGGTCGAGTTCGTGCAGGACGCGTGGGAGGACAACGGCTCGCCCGCGACGGCCACGCCCTTCACCGTCGGCACGCCGGCGATCCACGCGACCTTCTTCCGCGATCCGGACGGGGACGGCGCGGGAGAGGCCGACGAGGACTATTACTCGTTCGCCGCTTCCGCGGGCCAGACCTACGTCATCGAGACCATGAACCTGCTGAACGGGGCCGACACGAAGATCTACCTGTACGACACCGACGGGACGACGGCGCTCGCGATCAACGACAATCGCGCCTCGGGGGATCTTTCCTCCAGGCTGGAGTGGACGGCGCCGGCGAGCGGGACCTACTTCGTGAAGGCCTACCAGGCGCCGGGCTATACGGTCTACGGATCCTACGACTTCAGGATCTCCCCCCTGAATCCCGTGGATCTCGACAACGACGGCTACATCGCGTCGCTGGACTGCGACGACGACAACCCGGCGATCAACCCCTCGGCCCCCGAGCTCTGCAACGGCATCGACGACAACTGCAACTCACTGGTGGACGAAGGCTTCGACCAGGACTTCGACGGCTACACGGTCTGCGGCGGGGACTGCAATGACTCCAACCCCGGGGTGAACCCCTCGGCGACCGAGGTGCCGGGCAACGGGCTCGACGACAACTGCAACGGCCTCATCGACGAGGGCATCTCCGGGGGACGCAGGCGGTCCAGCGAGGTGCCCTACAAGCCCGGCTCGGGCGACAGCTAGGCCGCGCCGCGCTCAGCCCGAGGGGCTTCCGGAGGGCGGGGCCGGCCGGTGGGGAAGCCAGAAGCTGACGATGGTTCCCCCGCCCGGACGGCTCTGGATCCTGATGGCTCCCCCGTGCGCCTCCAGGATCTCGCGGCAAAGCGGCAGCCCCACGCCTCCGCCCGCCGGCTTCGTCGAGTAGAAGGGCAGGAGCGCGCGGCGCATGATCTGCTCGCTCATCCCCTTGCCCCGGTCCAGGACCTGCAAGCGGGTCTCCCCCCCGGGAAGCCGGTCCACCTGGACGCAGATCCTCTCGCCGTCGTGGCTCGCCTCTCTCGCGTTCTTGAGGACGTTGATGAGCGCCTGCTGCATCTGCACGGGATCGAAGTGGCCCGGCGCCTCGGGCAGCTCCCCGACGATCTCGAAGTCGTAGATCCTCTTCAGCCCCTCGAGCCAGGAGCGCCACTCCACGGGCTGCGGCCGCGGTCTCGGCAGCCGCGCGAACCGCGCGTATCCCTCCAGGAAGCTCGTGAGGTGGTCGATTCGCTCCCGGATGGATCGATAGATGGGCTCCTGGCGGTGGGACTGCGACGGATCTCCCGAGATGAGCAGGCCGGAGTGCGTCAGCGAGGAGATGGGCGCCAGCGAGTTGTTGATCTCGTGCGAGATCACGCGGATGACCTTCTTCCAGATCTCCGCTTCCTGCCGCGCCAGCTCCGCCGTCATCCGCCGCAGCAGGATCAGGCGGTGCCGCCGCAGGTTCAGCGTGAAGTCCCGTTCCGCCAGGTGGTAGACCTCCGGACCGGCCTCGGCGTCGACGGAGAAGATCCCGTCGCGCGCCGATCCGATGAGCTCGCGCATCTCGCCGGGGCACCCCTCCAGGATCTCGGAGAAACGCCTCCCGCCGAGCCTCGTTCCGCCGGTGAAGAGACGGCGGGCCTCCTGGTTCGCATAGACGACCCGGTCGAGCGGGTTGACGAGGAGAATCGCCACCGGCGACTGGTCGAGCGCGGTCTGGAGGAGCAGCTCCCTCTGGCGAAGCTGGCCGCGCTCTTCCTGGAGAATCTCCCCCACGCGGTTGTAGAGACGAAGGAGATCCCCCAGCTCGTCTTCCCGGGCCGCCGCGATCCGCACGCTGAAGTCGTGATCACGGAAGCTGCGGATGCCGTCCGAGAGGGCCTCCAGCGTCCACTCCAGAGGCCGGAGGGCACGGCTCACCGCCGCCACGGCCGGCACCATCGTGACGGCGAAGGCGAGGGAGAAGACGATCCAGAGCGGCCACGTGGTCCAGGACACGGCCGCCAGGACGAGAGCGGCGAAGAGAGCCAGCGCCAGGATCAGGATCCGCGCAAGGCGCCCCGCGAGAGAGAAACGCAGCGATCGCGGGCGTCGCGTGGCTCCCGCACTCCGGCCGCCGCTGGATGGGTTCTCCTCCAAGGGGGGACCTCCGGGGATGCGCGGCACCCATTCTGATTTGGTCCCGGCGCGTGCGCAAGCGCCGGGATGGGGACGCTCAGAGCCGGGGCCGCCGCTCCAGCGTGATCCCCAGCCGGTCCATCCGGCGGTAGAGGGCCTGCCGGCTCAGGCCGAGCTCCTGCGCCGCCCGGGAGACGATGCCGCCGGCCTGCACGAGCGCCTGCTCGATCTTCTTTCTCTCGACGGCCTCCGCGGTCGAGAGGTCGGGCGCTCCGGGCCGCGCCGGGCCGGTCCCGTCGATGTCGAGGTGCCCGGCGTCGATCTCATCTCCGGGGCTGGTGAGCACGGCACGGCGGATCCTGTTCTCGAGCTCGCGGACGTTCCCGCCCCACGCGTGGCGCAGGAGCGCCTCCTCGACGCGCGGGCCGAGAACCTTCGCGGTATTCCCCTCCCCTGCCGACGCCCGCAGGAAGTGCCGGGCCAGAGGGATGACGTCTTCCGGCCTGTCGTCGAGCGGGGGCACGTCCAGCTCGATGACGTTGAGGCGATAGAAGAGATCCTCCCGGAAACGCCCCTCGGAGACGAGCCCCATGAGGTCCGCGTTCGTCGCGCTGATGAGGCGCACGTCCGCGCGGCGGGTCATGCTGCTCCCGAGCCTCTGGTACTCGCCGCTCTGCACGACGCGCAGAAGCTTCACCTGGCCGGCCAGCGGGAGGGCGTCGATCTCGTCGAGGAAGAGCGTGCCGCCGTCCGCGGCCTCGAAGCGGCCCACGCGCAGGGTCTTCGCCCCGGTGTAGGCCCCGGGCTCGGAGCCGAAGAGCTCGCTCTCGAGGAGATCGGCTGGAAGCGCGCCGACGTTGACGCGAACGAAAGGCCTGTCACTCCGGCGGGAGTTCGCCTGGATGATCTCCGCCACCTTCTCCTTGCCGGCACCGCTGGGGCCCGTGATGAGGACGGGAGCGTCGGATCCCGAGACGTTCACGGCCAGGGTGACGATGCGGTGCAGCGCCTCGCTCTCGTAGACGATCCCGCAGAGGTCGAATCTCTCGGCCAGCGCCTCCCGCGCGCGCCGCCCCTGCCCGTGGAGCTCCCGGTTCTCGAGGCGGAGCCTGCGCATCTCCAGGAGGTTGCGGACGGTGGTGACGAGCTTGTCGTCCTCCCAGGGCTTCGCCAGGTAGTCGCTCGCACCCTCCTTCACGAGCTGGACGGCGGTCTCCAGCGAGACCCACGCGGTGATGATCAGGATGGGGAGATCCGGATCCGCCTTGCGGAGGGCCCTGAAGAGGCGAATCCCTTCCTCGCCCGAGGTGCTCTCCGGACCGAAGTTCATGTCCTGGATGACGGCGCCGACCTCTTCCAGCGCGGCGGCCGCCAGTGCCTCATCGGGGCTCGATGCGGAGAGGGACCCGATGCCGTGAAGCTCGAAGAGGAGACGGAGAGCCTCCACGACGGCGATCTCGTCGTCGATGATCAGGACCTTGAGGTCGCTGCGGATCATGCGCCCCTCCCGCGGGCCCTCCATCCGGTGCCGCCCGGGACGGCTCACACCGTCCGGGTGGCCACCACCGGTGATATTCCCATGCCCCGCGCCGCCGAGGCCAGCGTCGCCAGGGAGCCGACCGCCCAGAGCAGCCCCATGGAGGCCACAACCAGAGGGAAGCTCACGACGGGGAGGTTCGCGAGGTTCGACAGCGCGAAGTTCAGGGCGTAGGTGAAGACGAGCCCCAGGCCGAGCCCCAGCGCGCTCACCACCCAGCTCTCGACGAGGAAGAACCTGAGAATGGCCATTCTGGTCGCACCCAGCGCCCGCCGCGTGCCGATCTGACGGGTCCTCTGCGTGACGGAGAAGGCGGTCAATCCCACGATGCCCAGCGACGTGACGATCACGAGCAGCGCGCTGATCGCGCCGAGCATCTTCACGATTGCGGACACCTCCTGCATGCTGTCCAGCTTCAGCTCCTCGAGCGTCCGGACGGTGACGATCCGGCCGTCGTTGAGCTTCAGGAGCCGGTTCTCGATGCCCGTGTAGAGGGAGTCCTCCATCCCCGGCTCGGCGCGGACGAGGAAGCGGGCCTGCCGCCCGGAGTAGGACTTGGCCGGAAGGAGCATGGTGCGATTGTAATTGCTCGAGATCGGCCAGGAGCAGTGCATTCTCTCCATGACGCCGACGATGGTGTCCTGGCTCGACCCGTCGTGGTTCTCGATCGTCTTCCCCAGGGCATCCTCGCCGGGAAAGATCGCCTCGGCAAGAGCCTGCGTCACGAGGACGTTGTGGTGCGTCACCTTCGGAGCGGCGCCGCTCCCCCTGTCGTCCTCGTCCTCCGCGTCGTCGGGCGGAAAGTCGGACGGGATGAAGTCTCTTCCCTCCGCCAGCTTCACCCCCAGCGTTTCGATGATTCCGTCTCCGACCGCGAAGTAGGGAGCCGTCACGGCTTCCCTGTCCGACCCCGCGGGCCGCCGGGTCGTTGCGCTCCCGCCGCCGCTCAGGGGAAAGGCGTGGATCATGGCCGCCGCGCGCACCCCCGGCATCGCCCTCAGGGCCTCGAGATCCTCCTTCGCGCTGTTGCGTACGTAGACGTCGTCCTCGAAGTCCTTCGCGAAGGGCTGGGAGGTGACTGCGATGAGGTTCTGCTCGTCCAGCCCCGTGGGACGGGTGAGGTATTTCCGCTGGTCGGAGATCATGTTCAGGCAGTTGACGACGATCGCCAGCGTCAGCGCTATCTCCGTCACGATCAGGAAGAGGCGCGTCCTGCTCCGGAAGAGCGCGCGGAAGATGGGGCCGAGTTCCATGGGGACTCCTCCTACTGGGCCTTGAGGTGGACGGCCGGCTCGATCCTGCAGATCCGCCACGCCGGGTATGCGCCCGAGATCATCGCCGCGACGGAGGCGAGCCCCAGCGCCACGGCGAAGAGCGTCCAGTCGATCGAGAACTCGAAGCTCTGCGTGAAGAGGCTTTCCACCCAGCGAATCCCCAGGACGGTCAGGCCGAGCCCGGCGATCCCGCCGGCGATGCCGATGACCTCGCACTCCACGAGGTGGTGCAGGAATATCTGGCGCCGGCTCGCGCCCAGAGCGCGGCGGACACCCACCTCCGGCGCCCGGGCCAGGAACTTGCCCAGGAGGATCCCGATCAGGTTGACCGAGCAGACGAGGAGGAACAGCAGCGAGATCAGGACGAGAGCCACGACCTCGTCCGGGACGACCCGCTCGAAGCGCAGCCACTCCATGACGTCCCGCAGCCTGTTGTTCAGCGGGCGGCCGAAGCGGCCCAGCTTCTTCTGCTCCATGACGTAGGCGGCGAGGTAGTCCATGAAGGCCGCCTTCTGTTTCGCGTCGTCGAGCTGGACCCAGGCCTGGATCCAGATGGTCTCCGACTGCAGATATGCCTCGAATCCGCCCGTCACCGGCTTCCAGTTGCTCGTGTTCCCGTTCGAGTAGACCTGCATCGTCGCCTCGTAGGTGAACGGGATGTAGATGTGCTCGGGCCCGGATGTCGGATCGTTGTGCGTGTCGTAGAACTTCGGCATGGGTCTCCAGTGCGCCATCACGCCGACGATCCGGAAGTCCGTGTCCTCGATGCGGAGCGTGCGCCCCACGCTGTTCTCGCCTCCGAAGAGCTTCTGATTCGTCTCGGCATCCAGCACCACGACGGGCTCGGGGCCCCGGTCGGCTGCGGCGTCCCAGCCGCCGCCGTACCGGAAGGGGACCTCGAACATGGGAAAGAAGTCGCCCGACGTCATCCGGACGTCGTCCCTGTAGGGGCGCAGGCCTTCCGCATCGGGATGGATCGTGAGGTTGGCCTTGAAGGAGATGCAGGAATGAGAGGGTATCGTGCTGGCCTTGACGGCGAGGGCGTCCGTATAGGTGAGCTGATCGGGGGGCTCGCTCGGATTGTCGCCGTCCCAGGGTCTCTCCGGGTCCCAGCTGTCCATCTGGACGTAGAAGAGCCGGTCGCTCTTGTCGGGGATCGGGTTCCCCGAGAGGTGGTAGTAGGCCGTGACGAAGACCATCGAGACCGCGATCCCGAGCGCGATCCCGCCCACGAGGAGGCCGGAGAGCACCGGGTTCCTCTTCAGGCTCTTGAGCGCGAGGCGTACCTGATAGGCGATCATCGGCGGCCTCAGAGCGCCGGGGCGGGGCCGGCGGCCAGGCCGCCCCGCGCCGGGTCGAAGAGAGGCGCCGGAGCTTCACGGGAGAGATCGATCAGCTTGCCGTCGAGAAGGTGAATCTGCCTCGCCGCCCGGCCCGCCAGCTCGGGATCGTGGGTGACCATGATGATGGTCGTCCCGGAGGCGTTGATGCCCTCGAGGAGATCCAGGATCTCGTTCGCCATCGCCGAGTCCAGGTTGCCGGTCGGCTCGTCGGCCAGGATGAGCCGCGGCCGGCCGGCGAGCGCCCGGGCTATGGCCACTCGCTGCTGCTGGCCCCCGGAGAGCTGTGCCGGCACGTGCTTCCGGCGCGCGCTCAGCCCCACGAGATCGAGGGCCGCATCGATCGCCGCCTTCCTTTCCGCCCCTCCCATGCCGCGGTAACGGAGAGGGACATCGACGTTGTCGAAGACGTTCAGATCGGGTATCAGATTGAAGGTCTGGAAGATGAAGCCGATCTTCTCGTTGCGGATCCGGGACATCTCCACGTCGCCGAGGCGGCTCACGTCCTTCCCGTCGAGCGCGTAGGAGCCCCGGTCGAAGGTGTCGAGGAGTCCGGCGATGTTGAGGAAGGTCGTCTTGCCGGAGCCCGAGGGCCCCATCACGGAGACGAACTCGCCCTCCTGTACGTCCACGTTGAAGCCGCTCAGGGCGTGGGTCTCGATGTGCGCGGTCCGGTAGACCTTCGCCACGTTCTCCATCTTCAGCATTCTTCGTCTCCCGCTGCGTCTATCGGCGGAGGAATATCCGCCGGGCTCCCTCGAAGCGAGCCGTGTCCGAAATGATGATGACGTCGCCCTCCTCGAGCCCCGAGACGATCTCGGCTTCCGAGACGCTGGTGGCCCCGACCTGCACGGGGACCAGCTCCGCGGTGTTGCCCTCGATCTTGTAGGCCTGGCGGCCTCCGGAGGCGTCGAGGAAGGGGCCGCGGGGCACCTTCAGGACGTTCTCCTTCGTCTCGAGGACGAGCCGGGTCGTGACCCGCTGGCTCTGGCGGAGCCCCTCGGGCGGCTTCCCGTCGAACCTGACGATGGCGCGCACCTGGCTCCCCTCGACCTCGGGGCTGATGCTCCGGATGCTCGCCGGCTCGGCCTCGCCGTCGCAGGTGACCACCGCCGGCATCCCCACGCCGATCTCGTCCGCGTAGCTCTCGGGAACGAGGATCTCGACCTCGAAGGCGGAGAGATCCACGACGCCCACGAGAGGCTGCCCCTCCGTGACGGCGTCGTGGTCGTTGACGTCGAGCCTCGAGACGAGCCCCGGTACCGGGGCGCGTACCGAGAGCCGGTCCACCTGGCGGCGGACCTCACCGACCACCAGCTCCTGCCTCCGGACCTGGAGCTCGCGGTTGCGCCGCTCGAACTCGAGGCTCTCCTTGCGGAGATCGGCGCTCTCCTTCGCGTGGTTCAGGTCCAGGCGGGCCTTCGCGAGATCGTCCTGCGCCTTCTCGTACTCGACGTCGTCGAGGATCCCCTCGGCCCGGGAGCGCTCGGCCCGGCGCATCGCCCGCTGCGCGGCCTCCATTCCGACCTCGGCCAGATCCGAAGCCTGCCGGTCGGCGAGGACCGTCTCCTTCGCCTGGATCTTCTGCCGCTCGAGATCCGAGCGCATCGACTCCAGGGTCGAGCGCTCCTGTTCGAGCCGGCTGCCCAGCTCCGGACTGTCCACGACCGCGAGAACCTGCCCCTTCTCGACGACGTCGCCGGCCCTCACCTTCAGAGAGACGATCCCCGTGGAGGGGCTGAAGGTCGTGGGATGCAAGGCCGCGACGACCTTTCCCTGCACCGAGAGATCCCTCTCCAGGGTCCCCCGCGTCACCGTCCCGACCCTCAGGCGCGCGTAGTCGAACGATCGCTCCGCGCTCCACCAGCGCTCGATCGTCGGAAGGGTGAAGGCCGCGGCGGCCACGAGGGCCGCGACCGCGACGCCGAGCGCGATTCGCCCTCCGGAGAGGAGCCGGCGCTTCTCGACGGGCCGGTCCATGGGAGACGTGCTCTGGATCATCGGCGCCCGGAAGTGCAAGGTCCCTGCCACGGCCTTGACGGCGTCCGGAGACGCGGGACGCCCCTTCCGGC
>OBLQ010000403.1_pt1 | contig 16589 bp, 17 predicted proteins | sample 1519881 | NCBI WGS metagenome assembly OBLQ01 (sample SAMN01911456, study PRJEB22533) | soil metagenome | biome: Soil | place: Malaysia | collected 2012-04-30 | depth DG_metagenome m | reverse complement strand
GGCGCGCCATTGTACTTGCCGGGGTTTACCTTGTCCTTAAAACGGTGCAGCGCCTTGCGGGCGATCAGCGCACCGGTCTTGGCGACCATGTCGGCAGTCAGCTCCTCGCGCATGTTGTACGCCAGGAAGCGCGCCGTACCCTCCATGGTCTTCAGCGCCACGTTGCCGACGAAGCCATCGCAGACCACGACATCGACTTCATCCGAGAAGATATCGGTGCCTTCGACATTGCCGATGAAATTGAGATCCGACTCGGCCAGCTCCGCCGCCGTCAGCTTGATGACGTCGGTACCCTTGATCTCTTCGCTACCGATATTCAGCAAGCCGATACGCGGTTCGGCCACGCCTTCCGCCGCCTGCATGTAGCAGGAGCCCATCAGCGCGAACTGCATCAGATGATCGGAGGTGCAATCGACATTGGCACCGACATCGAGAAACAGCGTCCGTCCACCACGGTAAGCCGGCACCATCGAGGCGATAGCCGGGCGATCGATGCCGTTCAAAGTCTTCAGGATAAGCTTGGAGATCGCCATCAGCGCGCCGGTATTGCCGGCACTGACGAAAGCGTCCCATTCGCCGTCGCGCACCATGCGGGCGCCGACATGAATGGAGGAATCCTTCTTGCGGCGCAAGGCAACCGACGGCGAATCGCACATCGCAATCACCTCACTGGCCGGAACCAGATCGACGCGGCCCTCGAGCCCCCGCTGCTTCAGCATCGGCTGCAACTCAGCCACCAGACCTACCACTCCAAGCCGCACGGAAGCTACCGACGGACGGCCAAGCAGCAGGCGCATGGCATCAAGCACAACGGCCGGCGCATGGTCACCACCGTGACCGTCCACAAGAATGCGGACTTCGCGTGCGGCCGATGCTTCAACCATCGTCGAATTGACAGGTATCAGATCAGACAATCTGGGTGTTTCCGTATGGAAGAAACAGACAGGGTCGGATTATTCCTCGTTGGCTGCCACAACCTGGCGGCCTTTGTAAGCACCGCAATGCGGGCAGGCATGATGCGGACGCATCATTTCACCGCATTCCGGGCACTCGCTCATGCCGGCCGGCACGATCTGGTCGTGTGCACGACGCATATTGCGCTTGGACTTGCTGGTCTTTCTCTTTGGAACTGCCATTTCCTACACTCCTTTCACCTGAAGGCGAAATCTAAAATTCATGCACCCGGCTTCAGCTGGCGCAAAATCGCAAACGGATGCGTTGCATCATCCTTTGTGCAGCCGCACGGCCCCTGATTCAGATCATGGCCGCATTGTGCACACAAACCTTTGCAGCCTTCGCTGCATACCACCTCGGGCTTCCAGGCCAGCCAGATATCCTCACGCAGGATATCGAGCAGGTCGATCTCTCCGGGAGCCTCGAGCCATTCGCATTCGCTGCCCTCTTCGGCCGATTCTCCCGGCCTGCCGCCCAGACGGAAATCGCGTTCCGTCTTACCATCGACATGCCAGTCGAATGCCGCATTGCAGCGGGAGCACTCACGGCGCAGCACCGCCTGCCAGTGGCCGGTCAGGCGATAGACATCACCCTTGCGGACGATTGCCAGCTGCCAGCGGGCATCCTCGCACAAATCCGGCAACGGCTCGACAGAGCCCTCGTCCGGATTGCCGAGCACACTTCTGGGTACGCTGACATCCCACTCTCTGCCTGCATCCGGCAAGTCCCGCAATGTCACAATCCATTGCCGATGCACCATGCACCTCCATGCAGGCCGAAGCCGAGGCGCGCATTATGGATATTGACGATATGGGGTCAAGCAGGGCTTGCAGCAACTACGGCTAGTGGCAGGCCAGTCCGGTCGCCAGTTCCGCAACCGATTCGGCGGGGTCACCGCCGCCGAGCATCTCCCGCAGGCGCGCAAAGGCGCTCTTTTGCTGGGCAGCCGCAGCCTCGTCACGTAGCAATGGCATGACTTCATCAACCATCCGTTCGACCGTGCAGTCGGCCTGAATCAGCTCCGGCATCACCGGCCTATCGCCTAGCAGGATATTGGCGAGCCCCGCGCAATTGAGCCGCACGAGCTTGCGGGCCAGAAACATCCATACAGGAGAGGATCGATAAACCAGCACGGTCGGCACATCCCAAAGCGCCAGTTCGAGAGTGGCTGTCCCGGAGACGGCGATAGCGGCATCGGCGCGCAAGGCGTATCCCTCGCTGTTCCGCTCGAGCAGTAGCGCCCCGGCATCGACCAACGGCTGCACATCGGCCGGCTGCACCCCCGGCGCCAGCGTCACCATGCAACGCGCTTGCGGCATCTGCTGTCTCACCCTCAGCCAGGCCTCGGCAAGCAGCGGCACATGCACGGCAAGCTCGCTTTTCCTGCTGCCAGGCAGCAACGCCAATAGCGGAGTCTGTTCCGGCAATCCCAGCCGCGCCTTCAGCTCGCCATTGCTCCAGCCGCTGCGACAGGCATAGGCACTCGGGTTACCGACATATTCGGTAGCGATGCCTCTGCCGGCGAACCATTCGGTCTCGAACGGGAAGATACAGGCCAGACGGTCCTGTGACCGGGCCAGCTTTGAAGCCCGCCAGGCACCCCAGGCCCAGAGCTTCGGGGCGATGTATTGCAGGACCGGAATCCCCATATCGCGAAGCTTGCGGCCGAGCCGCATATGAAAACCCGGAAAGTCGACCAGGATGGCAACCTCGGGCCGGTTCTTCTCGCACCAGTCGAGAATCTCACGCTCGATGCGCCGGATGCGCGGCAACGCCTTGAGCACATCGCCAAGCCCCATGACGTTCAGGCTGCCCATCGGCTGCAGCACCTCGCAGCCCGCCCGCTGCATGGCCGGCCCGGCGATGCCGGAGACCTTTGCGGCGGGAAAGCGGGTCAACAGCGCTTCCACGACACCGGCTGCATGCATGTCACCGGAAACCTCGCCGGCACTGACAAAGATGCGGTGCAGCTGCCGCTCAGTCGGTTGCTGAACCGGATCCGTCAACGCCGACCACCGCGATGCCGTATTCCTTTGCCAGCATGGCAAAGCGCTGGCGCTCGATAATGAGGGTTAGGCCACTCTCCACCGCCAGCACCTTGCAGCCTGCCTCCCGCATCACCTGCAGGGTGTCCGGGCCGACTGCCGGTACGTCAAAGCGCAGATCCTGCTCGGGCTTGGCCACCTTGACGACAACCGCCTTGCCGCTGCCGAGAGCGCCGCCGCGGCGTATCGCTTCATCGGTACCTTCGATCGCCTCGACGGCAAGCACCGCCTGATCCTGCACCACGACGGTCTGGCCGATATCCATGCCGGCAATACCCTTGGCCTGTGAAAAACCGAAATCGATATCGGCCTGGCATTTGGCTGCCGAAGGACCGGCAATCGGGCCGCTGGCAGCCAGCATGTCGCCGGCATATTGGGTTTGGGGCAGCAATGTCAGCCCGCCTTCGGCAAGCAGATCGGTAATGGTGAGCAGGATCGAGTCATCACGACGGTCTTTCAGCCGCATCAGCCCTTTCAGGGCCGTCAGGTCAGGGCGGAAATTGCGGAACAGGTGCAGCTTGCGGACCTTGCCGGCCATCACCACCTCGCTGACGCCCGCATTCCTGAAGGCCTTGATCATGCCACCGATCTGTCCGACATGCAGCCAGCAGGTCGAAGCGGTCAGTTGCTCGATTTCGGGAAAGGTCTCCTCGCGGGCCGCCACGGCATGCACCTCGAAACCCTGCGCATTCAGGGCTGCAGCCAGCTCAAGAGGAAAATGCCCGTAACCGGCGATCAGGCCGATACGTTTTCCGGCACTCATTCGTCCTCGGCTTCCATCGTATCCCGGCGATGCAACGTGATGCCGCGGCGCGAATTGCGGACAAAATCGACCATATGGCGGGCATTCGGATCGTCAGCGGCCACTTTGTCGGCCTCCTGCAGGCGGCTTTCCAGCTTGCCTTCGGCTTGCAGCAGCAGGCGGTAGATCTCTTTCAGGCGACGAATCGACTCGGCGCTGAAACCGCGCCGCCGCAGCCCGACCAGGTTCAGGCCGCGCACCGCGGCATGGTAGCCGCCCTTCAGCATGCAATATGGCGGCACATCCTTGTGCACCGCCGACATGCCGCCGATCATACAGAACTTACCGACGCGAACGAACTGGTGCACGGCAGTCAGACCACCGATGATGGCGCCGTCGTGGACCTCGACATGGCCGGCAAGCGTGGCGTTGTTGGCCAGGATCGCGCCGTCACCGACCAGACAGTCGTGTGCCACATGCGCATAGGCCATCAGCAGATTGCCGTTGCCGAGCCGGGTCAGCATGCCGCCGCCTTCGGTGCCGGGATTGATGGTTACGTTTTCGCGGATGACGTTATTGTCTCCGATGATGACCTCGGAAGGTTCGCCGTGGTATTTCAGGTCCTGCGGCTGGTGGCCGATACTGGCGAAGGGAAATATCCGGTTATTGGCACCCAGCCGGGTATGGCCGGTTACCACGACATGCGAAATCAGCTCGCAGCCATCGCCGATCTCCACATCCGGGCCGATGATCGAATAGGGGCCGACAACGACCCCGCTGCCCAGCCTGGCCTTCGGATCAACAATGGCTGTGGAATGAACGGTTACGCTCATACTTCATCCTTGGGAACCAGCGTCGCCATCAGCGTACCCTCGCAGACCAGCACATCGTCGACATAGGCTTCGCCCTTGAATTTCCACATGTGGCCGCGGCGACGCAGGCAGGTCAGCTGGAAGATCACCTGATCTCCGGGCCTGACGGGCTTGCGGAATCGGACCTCGTCGATGCCGGTAAAATAGACCAGGTATTCGCGTTCCGGCTCGGCCGACTGGAAAGCCAGCACACCGCCCGCCTGGGCCATCGCCTCAACCAGAAGCACGCCCGGCATGACCGGGTGGCCCGGGAAGTGACCGGTGAACTGCGGCTCGTTGATCGTCACGTTTTTCAATGCACGGATCGAAACGTCCGGCTCGAAATCGAGAATGCGATCGATCAGCAGAAACGGATACCGGTGCGGCAACCGTGCCATGATGTCGTCGATCGATAACATGCCCATAGAACTCTCCTTACTCCCCCGCTTCGGTTAACGAAGCCCTTTGATCAATTCCGGCAGCTTTATCAGCAGTGCCGAAACACGCAGCCACAGCCGGTGCGGTATGGCCGGCATGCCGGCATAGGTGCCGCCGGTTTCCAGGTCGCCCATTACCCCCGTGCGGGCAGCCAGCTTGCAGCCGTCGGCGATATGCAGATGGCCGGCGATGCCGGCCTGGCCGCCGATCTGGCAACCGCGGCCGACATGTGTCGAGCCGGAAATGCCGACCTGGCTCGCCATGATACTGTAGGCGCCGATCTGCACGTTGTGGCCGATCTGGATCAGGTTATCCAGCTTCACTCCCCTGCCGATCACCGTATCACCGATCGCGCCACGATCGATACAGCTATTCGCCCCGATCTCCACGTCCTCTTCCAGGACCACGCGGCCGACCTGCGGAATTTTCACATGCTCGCGTCCCGACCATGCATAGCCGAATCCGTCGGAACCGATCACCGCACCGGCCTGCAAAATGACCCGGTCCTTCAATACGCAATCGGCAGCCACGACGCTGCGCGGGTGAAGCAGGCATGCTGCACCTATCACCGCATTGTCGCCAATCACGCAGCCGGCACCGACGATCGAACCTGCCCCGATCCGCACACCCTCGCCAATCACCGCCTGTGGCCCTACATCAACGTCATCGGCAAGATTCGCCGACGCGGCAATCGCCGCCGTGCCATGGCGCAGACCGGTCGCCACAGGCGCCGGATGAAAATGCCGCTGCAGCAATGCAAATGAAAGATAGGGATCATCGACCCGGATCACGGCTCTGGAAGCAGGAACCGCCTCTTCCTTCCTGCCGAGCAGCACAGCGGCAGCCTTGCTGTTGGCCATGTCGGTCTTGTATTTGGGATTGGCGAGAAAAGAAACCTGCCGTGCATCCGCTTCCAGCAGCGCATTCACACCAACGATCGCAAGCTTGGGATCGGCATTCCCCTCAAGATCGCCGCCCACCAATGCGGCGACCTCCTGAAGGGTCAAGAGATCGCCGGCCATGGGATTATTTCTTGTCCAGCCGCTTGGTGATTTCTGCCGTCACATCGAATTTCGGATCGGCGTAAAGCATTACCGGGCGAGGCAGGATCATGTCGAAGCCGCCCTCCTTGCCGAACTCCTGCAAGACGGTCTGCAGCTTTGCACCGACACTCATGTCCAGACGGTTCTTTTCGGTGGCCAGCTCTTCGTTGGCGTCATCCCGCGTGCGGTTGTAGTTCTTCCGCATCTCGTTCAGATCCTGCTGCTTGGCAGCCAGGCGATCCGGGGACATCGCCATTGACTGGCCGAGGATGTCCTTTTCCGCCTGGTCGATCTTGGCGCTCATGGCATCGAGTTCTTTCTGTTTCTGGTTCTTCAGTGCCTCGAGCTTCTTCAGACCCGCCTGATAAGCGGCCGTGTTCTCCACGGCGCTCTTCACATCGACATAGCCGATTTTCATATCTCCGGCACAAGCAACCCCAGCATAACCGATCATTGCGGCAGCAATCACCATGCCGCGAACTGCACCTGTATATCTCTGCATCATCATTCTCCAGAATCCCCCTAAAATTGTCCGCCCAGAGCGAACTCAAACTGTCTCTTCACATCCCCTGGCTGGCTTCGCACCGGGAACCCCCACACCAGGGCGACCGGACCAACCGGCGATGTCCATTCGATGCCGAAACCCAGCGAAGCGCGAATCTTGGCAAAAGAAAATGGTTCCGTCACGTTCAGAGTTGTAGCGCCAACGGTTGCCGAAACATTACCCCATGTCGTACCGGCATCGGCAAATGCCACACCGCGGAAGCCAGCCGTCTGCATGTACGGAATGGGGAAGAATAGATTGACCCTTGCCGTGGCCATGTTGTCGCCACCGAGCGCTTCCTTGGTCACCGGGTCGCGCACGGAAATGCCATAACTGTCGAATCCCCGGACGCTGCCGACACCACCCAGCGAAAAACGCCGGTAAAGTGGAACCTGGTAGCCCTTCTGCGGACGGATCGTACCCACATTCAGCGACGGACTGAGCACGAAATCCTCGTCCTTTCCGAACGGGAAATAGACCGATGAGGAGGCATTGGCCGTATAGAAATGGTCGTTACCGCCAAGACCGGCATAGGAAGCAGTCAACTGTTCGATATGGCCGTTATGCGGGGCGACGACCCGATCCCGCGAATCGTAGGTCAGCGAATTGCTGATTTCGCCCGTCATATGCGTGCCGGACTGCGATTGGGTGACGATCGAGGCGGTGGCTGGGATATTGCTCAACGTCGTGCGATTGAAATTGTAACCGATGCTGTAGGTCAGCTGCTCCGTCAGCGGGATCCCGAAGCCGACATTGCCACCGATATTGGCCTGGTTGTAATTCTGCTGAACCTGCGTGGTGTTGGTCTGGCTCTTGTAGAGACCGACCGAAGCGCTGACATCCTCACCCATGAAGTACGGATCGGTGAAACCAATATTATAGTTCTGGGTCTTGGCGCCGAAGGTACCATCCAGCGAAGCCCGGTAACCCTTGCCCAACAGGTTCTTCTCATCGATCTTGGCCGTAAAGAAAAGCTTCTCGACCTGCGAATAACCCACACCGAACTGCAGCGAACCGCTCTTTTTCTCGTTGATCTCCACCCGCATCTTGGTCATCTGCGAGTTCGAACCCTTGGGCAACGACACACGTACGTCGTCGAAATATTCGATGCGCTTGAGCCGCTCTTTCGAGCGCCTGACCTTGCTGGCCGAATACCTCGCGCCCTCGTCCTGGCGCATCTCCCGGCGCACGACCGAATCATCGGTCTTGGCATTGCCGGCCACCTCGATGCGCTCGACATAGACCTCGCGCCCCTTCTCGATATCGAAGCTGATATCGACGATGCGGGATTCGATGTCACGGTGAAACAGCGGTGTGACGGTCGCAAAGGCATAACCTTCGTCGCCCACACGTTCGGTCAGTGCCTCGATTGTTTTCTGCATTGCGCTCAGCGAATAGATATCGCCGCTCTCCAGCGTCACGAGCTTGCGGAGCGTCGCCTCGTCCGGCACGACGTCACCCTGCAGCTCGATCTTGCCGATACGGTATTGTACCCCCTCCTGCAGCGAAAAGGTCAGGTCAAACCCCGACTTGTCCTCGCTCAGGCTGACCAGCGTGGACTCCACCTTGGCATCGACATAGCCCCGGTTCATGTAATACTGCAGCAGCATCTGACTGTCGGCATCCATGCGGTTCTTATCGAACAGGTCACGATCGGTCAGCCAGGTCATCGCATCCGACTGCCGGGAGCCGATCACCTCATGCAGGTCGTCGTCTGTGAATACCTTGTTGCCGATGAAGCGGATGCGCTTGATGCGGGTCACCTTGCCCTCATGGACGTGCAGCACCACATCGACGATCCCCTCGCCACGCGGTTTCTGCTCGACATCCACATCCACCTGATAATAGCCCTTCTTCACATATCCCTTGCGGATGGTGTTGATATCGGAACGCTCGTTCAGGGGACTGAATACCTGGCCGGATTTCAGCTTCAGGCGCACCTTGAGATCTTTGGATGTCACCTCATGGTTGCCGACGAGCTCCACGTTGCCGATCAGCGGATATTCCTGTACGGCGTATTCGAGCCGCACACCGTCCGCCCCCCTGTGGCCGATGACCTGCACGTCGGAAAAGAAACCGGAATCATAAAGTCTTTTGACATCGCGGCTGATCGTTGCGCGATCGACCGGCTGGCCGATCTTGCTTCGCACGCGGTCGAGAATCGTCTCTTTTTCGATATGGCGGTTGCCGGTCACATCGATGGCAATGACCCGCTGAAGATCTTCAGCACCCGCAGACTGAGCCCCGAGCATCACCAATATCGCCAGCACAAACATGCCGCGCCACGATTTTTTCATTCCGAACCGGAGCATCCCTATCCCCTGAACTAACGTGACCAATCTAAACGAGATAGATCGTTATAAAATGCGAAAACCATCAGCGCGACGATCAGCGCCACGCCAACGATTTGCGTAAAACCCATCACCTTTGGCGACAACGGCCTGCCGCGAAGTTTCTCCAGTCCCAGATAAAGCAGATGCCCGCCGTCCAGCACCGGCACCGGGAACAGATTCAACACTGCAAGATTGACGGAAATGAGAGCCAGGAACGTCAGAAACGATACCAGCCCGAGTTCAGCGGTCTTTCCCGCCATCTGCGCAATCGCGATGGGTCCCCCGAGGTTATCGGGAGAGATGGCGGCTGTCAGCATTTTCCCGACCACCTGCACGGTCAGCGCCGTCATCTCCCAGGTACGCTCGAAGCCGTAGAACGCACCAGTCAGCGGCCCCATGCGGTAAACCTCCTCACCCAGCATTGCCTGGGCGGCCAGCATGACGCCGATACGTACATTGCCCTGGGCATCGGCTTCGGGCTGCACACGGATATCCAGCAACGTCCCGTCCCTGTCGATGCCGACATTCAGCATCTGCGCTCCCTGGGCCCGGATCTCCTCGATCAGCTGACCGACGTCGGAATAGGTGCGCCCGTTGAGCAGCCGGATTACGTCACCGCTTCGGATACCGCTCTTTTCGGCCGGAGAACCCGGCACCACCTTGGCGATTACGATCTTCAGCCCGGGCGACATACCGAGCAGGTCGTCGGCGACATTAATCAGCCAGGGATCCTTCGCCGGCGTCGGCACGTGTACCGTGACCTGGAATTCGTTGCCTTCACGCAGCAGATCGAAATTCGCATCGCGGCCGGTGACTCCCTTCAATGCCTCCTCGATCTGCGACCACGAATGCATGGCACTGCCATCCACCTTCAGGATACGATCGCCCGACTCCATGCCTGCGCGCTCGGCAAGCGATGCCGGAGCCACATTGCCGATCACCGGCGGAATCACGTTCTGGCCGATCCAGCCGACCATGGCATAGGCCACGATGGCAAACAGGAAATTAAAGCCCGGACCGGCCACCGCGACTGCGGCACGCTTCCAGACCGGTTGCACATCGAAAGCGCGCGCACGTTCCGCTTCGCTCAGCGTCGTTCTCGCTTCACCGCCCTCTTCATCCGGATTCTCGCCAAACATTTTCACGTAGCCGCCGAGCGGGATGGCGGCGATGACATACAGCACCTCACCATCACGGCTGCGCCAGGAAAACAGCGCCGGCCCGAAGCCTATGGAAAATTTTTCGACCTTGATGCCCAGTTTGCGCGCCACCAGAAAGTGGCCAAATTCATGAACGGCAACGAGCAGCGCGATCGCAACGACAAATGCCAGAGTGGTATGCAGAACTTCAATCAACGGTTGATTACCTCGGTCGCCAGGGATCTGGCAAGGCGGTCATGCGACCACACGGCCTCCAGGGTGTCGACAGGAACATTTTCCACCTTGCCGAGCACCGTTTCGACCGTCTCGACGATCGCCATGAAACCGATGCGGCGATCGCGGAACGCCTGATTGGCTACCTCGTTGGCTGCATTGAAAGCAATGGCCAGCGAATCTCGGCCGGCCAAAACATCGCGGACCAGCCGCATGGAGGGGAAACGCCGCTCATCCACGGCCTGGAAATGCAGACTGCCCGTCGCAGCCAGGTCCAGCCAGGGAATACCCGAGGTGAGCCGCGAATCGCCCTGCATCGCATAGGCGATCGGCATGCGCATGTCCGGCATCGCCAGCTGTGCCAGCACGGAGCCGTCAAGATACTCGACCAATGCATGCACGATGCTCTGCGGATGGATGATCGCCGAGAGTTTTTCCACCGGCATGTCGAACAGCCAACGCGCCTCGATCAGCTCCAGCGCCTTGTTCATCATCGTCGCCGAATCGACGCTGATCTTGGCCCCCATGGCCCAGTTCGGATGTGCAATCGCCTGCTCCGGCGTCACGTCCTTCAATGTCGCCGGATCACGGTCGCGGAACGGTCCGCCGGAAGCGGTCAGGATCACTTTCCTGACGCTTTTCTGATCGTGCCCCATCAGGGCCTGATGCACAGCCGCATGTTCCGAGTCGACCGGCAACACCCTGGCACCGTGCCTGGCCGCTTCGCGCATGAAGATACGGCCGGCGGTCACCAGGCACTCCTTGTTGGCCAAGGCCACGCGCTTGCCGGCCCGTACGGCCGCAAGTGTCGCCGGCAACCCGGCGGAGCCGACCATCGCAGCCATGACGATATCCACTTCGGGACGCGCCACCAGTTCTTCGGCCGCCTGCATACCGGTCTCGAGCCTGCAGCCCGCAGGCAGTCTCCCCTGCAGCTGTTCGGCCGCAGCCGGATCGGTCATCACCACCCACTGCGGCCGTAGCTGTTCCGCCAGTTCGGCCATCTTGTCCGCATTGCGGTGACCGACCAGTGTATGCGCCGCAAACCTTTCGGGATGCTGCAGCATCACGTCGGCAGTATTGATTCCTATCGAACCGGTAGCGCCGAGAATGACGACCTGCTTCACAACATGCTCCAGGCGATCCACGCAGCGGGCAACGCCATGATGATCGCATCGATACGGTCGAGAATGCCGCCGTGACCCGGTAGCAAAGAACCACTGTCCTTGGCACCCTGCATGCGTTTCAGCGCCGATTCGGAGAGATCGCCGAGCACCCCCGCCACAACCGCCGTCACCGACAATGCCGCCGCCACGACGGGTGCATAACCAGCCTGCAACAACAGTCCCGCCATTACGGCCACTCCGACCATCAAACCGGCAGCCAGTCCCTCGATGGATTTTCCGGGACTGATCGCCGGGCAAAGCTTGTGACGTCCCCAGAGCCTGCCGGCAAAATAGGCAGCGATATCGGAAGACCAGACTCCGAAACAGACGGCCACCAGAAGTGCCCGCCCGCTTTCGGTGCCGTGCGAATTGCCAACCACCCACACGGTCATGACCAGCCAGCCCGCCATCCAGACAAGGCCGGCAAACCGCTCGAACGGAATGGCTCCGGCGCGCGATGCCCAGGCATAGATGCCGAACCAGATCACCAGCATGAGCAGGGTCACGGACAGCGAGATGCCGGTGGCCAGGTACCACCAGATCGGCATGGATACCGCTAGGTAGGCCAGCGGTAACGGCAGCTTCATCAGCCGGAGAAGCTCCCAGGTGGCCAGCACGCCGATCGCAGCCAGCACCCATTCAAACCATGGCGTCGGCAGCCATACGAACCAGCCGACCACCAGCGCCAGCAGGATTACGGCAGTGACGATGCGCTTGCCCAGCTCACCCATCAGCGCACCTGCTCGCTGGTTAGGCCAAAACGCCGTTCGCGCTGGCCATAGGCCTCGACGGCCTTCGCCAGATCGTCCCGGCTGTAATCCGGCCAGAATACATCGCTGAAATAGAGTTCGGCGTAGGCCGCATCCCAGAGATGGAAATTGGAAATGCGCTGTTCGCCACCGGTGCGGATCAGCAAATCCACCGGCGCCATATCGGAACGCCAGAGCATGGAGCGAAACAGCTTGGGATCGAGTCCGTCGAGCGCGGCTTGCGGATCGATCTGCTCGCCCAGCCAGGCCACAAACTTGCGTACCCCGGCCACGATCTCCTGCTGGCCGCCGTAATTGAGGCAGAGAATCAGGTCAATGCGTGAATTGCCGGCCGTTTCGGCGCAGCACTTCTCGACCGCCCGGCGCGCCATGCCCGGCAGGGGCGAGATATCGCCCAGCACCTTCAGGCGCACGCCCTGCCGCTGCATTTCCGGCAGCTGCCGGGGCAGCAAGGTGGCCAAGAGGCTCATCAGTGCTGACACTTCGTCCTGCGGGCGCTCCCAGTTTTCGGTTGAAAAGGCATAGAGCGAAAGCTCGCGGATCCCGAGATCGGCGGCCCAGCTGACGACGTCGCGCGCCCGGTCGGCACCTCGGCGGTGTCCTTCAAGCCGCGGTAATCCCCGCTGCTTGGCCCAGCGGCCGTTGCCATCCATGATGATGCCAACATGCCGGGGAATGGCCAGGTGCGCTGGCGGCTGCTGCGGCGAGCTCATCAGACGGTCAGGATTTCTTTCTCTTTGTGCTCGGTGATCTCGTCGATCTCAGCGATGAATTTGTCGGTGACCTTCTGGATGCGATCCTGCAGGCGCTTGCTCTCGTCCTCGGGAAGGCCCTCGTTCTTCACCTTGGCCTTCACTTCCTCGTTGGCGTCGCGGCGGATATTACGCACCGACACCTTGGCCTTTTCGCTGACGGCGCGCACCTGCTTGACCAGATCCTTGCGGCGCTCCTCGGTCAGCTCCGGCAGGATCACGCGGACCACGCTGCCGTCGTTGGAAGGATTCAGACCAAGATCGGCGGTCATGATCGCCTTCTCGATATCCTTCAGTGCCGACTTTTCCCATGGCGTGATCATCAGGATACGCGGTTCAGGCACCGAGATATTGCCGACCTGGTTCACCGGCACCTCGGAACCGTAATAGTTCACCCGCACATGATCGAGCAGTGCCGCATTGGCGCGGCCGGTGCGGATCGTCGCCAGCTCGCTTTTCAGCGCCGCAATGCTTTTTTCCATTCGCGATTCAACGTTGGCAGGCATGGCTCAATCCTCCCGGACTATGGTACCGACCGGCTCTCCGGAAACGGCCCTGAACATCTCACCCGGCTTGGTGACATTGAAAACGATAATCGGCATGCGGTTGTCCCGGCACAGCGACATCGCCGTCGCATCCATGACACCCAGACGCTTGGTCAGGGCTTCGGTAAAGGTCAGCGTATCGTAGCGTTTGGCGTTCGGATCACGCGCCGGATCGGCGGTATAGACGCCATCGACCTTGGTGCCCTTCAGCACGGCATCGGCCTGGATCTCCATGGCGCGCAGGCTGGCGGCAGTGTCGGTCGTGAAATAGGGATTGCCGGTACCGGCGGCGAACACAAGGATGCGCCCCTTTTCCAGATGCCGCAGCGCACGGCGGCGGATATAGGGTTCGGCGACTTCCTTGACATGCAGTGCGGAAATGACCCGGGCATAGCCGCCGTTGCGTTCGATCGCATCCTGCAGGGCTATGGCGTTCATCACGGTCGCCAGCATGCCCATATAATCAGCACTGGCCCGGTCCATGCCCGAGGCGGTACCCATCATGCCGCGGAAGATGTTGCCGCCGCCGATTACCACAGCCAGCTCGACACCGGAATTGCGGACCCTGATCAGCTCTTCGGCCAACCGGTTGATCGTCGACGGGTCGATGCCGTAACCGGCATCTCCCATCAACACTTCGCCGGAAAGCTTGAGCAGCACCCGCTTGTAGGGATGTTTGCTGCTGTTTCCGGCTGTTTCCCCCATGACTGCGATCAGGCTCCCTGGACTTGTGCAGCCACTTCGGCGGCAAAATCCGACTCTTCCTTCTCGATACCCTCACCCAGCTGGTAGCGGGCCATGGCGGTAATTGTGGCATTCGCATCGGCCTGAGCCAGCGCCTTGGAAACCTTCAGGTCGGTGTCCATGACAAAATCCTGTTCCAGCAGACAGATGTCGGCGTAGAACTTGTTCAGCTGTCCCTCGACGATCTTCTCGATGATGTTGGCCGGCTTGCCGCTGGCGGCAGCACGCTCGGAAAGCACCGCCTTCTCACGCTCGACCATCTCGGCCGGCACGTCTTCGCGACGGATCGCCTGCGGGTTGGCGGCGGCGACATGCATGGAGATGTTGCGGGCCACATCAGCCACGTTGTTACCCTTCACACCCAGCAATACGCCGATCTTGCCGTTGCCGTGCACGTAGGAAGCCACCACGCCGCCGTCGACCGCGAAGCGCTCGAAGCGACGGATGTTCATGTTCTCGCCGATGGTGGCGATACGCTGCGACAGGGCCTGCTCGACGTTGTACTCGGCATCGAACGGCAGCGCCTTCAGCGCCTCGACGTCGGCCGGTGCCTTGTCAAGGATGATATTGGCGAGCGCATTCACGAACGAGACAAACTGGTCGTTCTTGCTGACAAAGTCGGTCTCGGCATTCACTTCCAGCAGCACGCCGGCATTGCCCTTGGAGACGGCCACAACCAGCCCCTCGGCAGCCACGCGGCCAGCCTTCTTCGAAGCGGCAGCGAGGCCCTTCTTGCGCAGGTAGTCAACAGCAGCATCCATGTCGCCATTGGTTTCCGCCAGCGCCTTCTTGCAGTCCATCATGCCGGCACCGGAAATCTCGCGCAGTTTTTTTACATCAGCAGCCGTAACCTGGCTCATTCAATCCTCCAATTCCTTTGCGTTGCGTGTTGTTGTGGGGACTCTCAGGCAGCCTCGGCCTGATCGGCCTCGCCCTCTTCGCCCGCAGCGGCTTCCATCCCGGAAGAGCCCATGGCCTCGACCACATCCTCGCCCTCTTCGGCGTTCTCCAGCGTCCAGGCCTCGGAACCCTCCAGCAACGCATCGGCAATCTTGCTGCAGAACATGCGAACCGCACGGATGGCGTCATCGTTACCCGGAATGATGTAGTCAATGCCTTCCGGGCTGCAGTTGGTGTCGACCACGGCAACCACCGGGATACCCAGCTTGTTGGCTTCCTTCACGGCCAGATCTTCCTTGCGCACGTCGATGACGAACAGGCAGTCCGGCAGGCGGACCATATCCTTGATACCGCCGAGCGAGCGCTCCAGCTTCTCCAGCTGACGCTCCGTGTTCAGAGCTTCCTTCTTGGTCAAGAGCTCCAATACGCCCTCTTCCTTCTGGCGGATCAGATCCTTCATCTTGCGCACCGACTGCTGCACGGTGGTGAAGTTGGTGAGCGTACCGCCCAGCCAGCGATGATTCACGTAGAAGTGACCGGCGCGCAGCGCCTCTTCCTTGACGGCGTCACGGGCCTGGCGCTTGGTACCGACGAACAGCACCTTGCCGCCGGCAGCCGCCAGCTCGCGCATGAACGAATAGGCCTCGTTGGCCAGCTTCAGGGTCTTCTGCAGGTCGATGATGTGGATGCCGTTACGGTCGCCAAAGATGTACGGCGCCATTTTCGGGTTCCAGCGGCGGGTCTGATGACCGAAATGCACGCCGGCTTCAAGCAGTTGCTTCATGGTAAATTGAGACATAAGTCCTCCGATTGTTTTTTCCTCCACCGCCGGACTCCCGGATATCCGGGCACAATGGATCAGACGGTGTGCGAGATAGCCCCCTTCGGGAGCACCCTTCCGGGCGGCGCGCTTTCTACCGAAAATAGGCTCCGGATGCAAGCGGAATCGGGGTTGATCGCATCCATGCCCGATCCAATGCCACATGGCGGGAAGACAGTATCAATCCCGGTTTGCTATGATCATGATTCCCATGAGAAACATCCACATTAGTGAATATATCCCGGACAGAATGAATTACTTCCCTATGCTCAGGACCATATCCGATATCGATACGATGACCCGCCATCAAATGTCCGAATTATACCTGGACAACTATGACGGTAGCGACGCGGATCGATTTACTCGCGATCTGGCAATGAAGGATGAGGCATTGCTTGTCTATTCGGGCCGGCATCTGGTTGGTTTCACAACTTTCCAGACCTATAGCCGAATCTGGAATAAGAAACCGATCCGGGTGATATTCTCCGGCGACACCATCATCGACCGGAAACACTGGGGACAGCAGGCACTCGCCTTTGCCTGGATCAAGCGGATGGGCGAACTCAAAA
>OBLQ010000402.1_pt1 | contig 16601 bp, 11 predicted proteins | sample 1519881 | NCBI WGS metagenome assembly OBLQ01 (sample SAMN01911456, study PRJEB22533) | soil metagenome | biome: Soil | place: Malaysia | collected 2012-04-30 | depth DG_metagenome m | reverse complement strand
AAGACAGTATGGAGAAAATCTGCAGGCACCCGCGTGTGCGTGTTGTGGCCCGCGACGAAGACGCTGAATTCGTTGAATGCCAGGAATGTGGCGACGTCTTTGAGGCCAGTGAATTTAAAGACATGGCAATTGAGGAAAACATCAGGCCGGAAGAGGCCTGAATTCCCTCCAATTTGACCAACCGGCGGAGCCGTGACTTTGGTACCTGAGCCAGGGCAGTTTCCTGCTTGGAAAAATCATAAGAGACTGTTAATTTTCAAAGTACCGCTCGGGTACACTTTCATGTCCTTAACTGCATTGGTAGTGGATGATTCCATGCTCATCCGCCACACGGTATGCCGCTTTCTCGAGACCAGGGGCTTCCAGGTGGAGGCGGCGACGAACGGCTCTGAGGCCCTGGAGATGCTGGGCACTCTTCGGCCGGACATTATCGTGACTGACCTGCAGATGCCCAAGATGGACGGTGCGGCCCTGATCAAGGAGTTGCAAAAGCAGCCGGAAACCGCTGCCATTCCCGTGGTGGTGCTGGCGGGCCGGCAGTCAACGGACGAAGAACTTGAGGCCGTGGCACGCTATGTGATCTTCAAGGACATTGACATCGTGAGCCAGCTCAGCCGGGCGCTGGACAACGTACTGCCCGGCACCACAGCCTGAAAATCTCACCTCAGAGGCAGGGCTGCCTCAGCCGAGAATCCAGCTTCAGCAAACGTTCCGGCCAAGAACTTGGGATAAGCCGCCGCAGCGATCATGGCCGCATTGTCAGTGGACAGCCGGCGCGAAGGAAAATAGACGGGCAATCCGGCCTGGCCGGCTTCTCTTTCGAACGTCTCGCGCAGTTCGCTGTTCGCGGCTACGCCTCCGGTGACGAACAGCGTGCGCGCGTCGCGTTCCACTGCAGCCTGCAATGTCCGGGAAACCAAATCGTGCACCACGGCGCGCTGGAAAGAGGCGACCAGATCCAGGGTCTTGCCATCGCAGAGAGGCAGCACGTCTTGCGGCGTGGGACGGCCCAGCGATGAGAGCGCATTGCGGCGGGCCGCGACCGAGTCGCGCATGCCCTCAAGCTCCACGTAGCGCAGCACGGCGGTTTTGATTCCACTGAAAGAAAAGTCGTAGGGCGTCTGCCTGTCGCGCGGCGTCGCGCGGTCCGGGTGCTTGATCTGCGCCGGGCCGAACTTGACCGCCCTGGGATTGCCCTTCTTCGCCAGCGCGTCAATCACAGGTCCTCCCGGATAGCCCAGCCCCAGCAGCTTGGCGACTTTGTCATAGGCTTCTCCGGCAGCATCGTCGCGCGTGCGGCCGATGTTTTCGTACACCCAGCCTTCTTCGCGCTCTTCCGCGAGGAACAGGTGCGTATGCCCTCCGGAAACCACCAGCGCCAGGATGGGGAAATCCAGTTGGAATCCGTCTTTCTGTTTTTCCTCCAGCAGCACGGCGTGGATGTGGCCTTCCAGATGGTTCACGGTGATCAGCGGCTTCTCCAGGGCGAAGGCCAGAGCCTTGGCGTAACTGATGCCGACCAGAAGAGCCCCCGCGAGTCCCGGTCCCTGGGTCACGGCGAGGGCGTCCACCGACTCATAAGTCTCGCCCGCTTCCGCCAGCGCCTGCCGTACCACGGGAACAATCGCCCGCAGATGCTCGCGCGAAGCCAACTCCGGCACCACGCCGCCATAAGGCTGGTGCGTGGCGATCTGCGAAGACACCACGTTCGAGAGCAGCTTTTCGCCGGAACGCACCACGGCCGCGGCGGTCTCGTCGCACGAGGTCTCAATCCCCAGAATGCAGGCATCAGGCATACATCTATATTATTGGGGTTGAAGCGTGACTGTGGCAAAGCGTGAGATGGACCTGAGTTCCGACAAGGCGCAGCAAGCCACGCGGGTGGTGCGGGAGCTGCGTGAGCGCGGCTTCTCCGCCTATCTGGCGGGAGGCTGCGTGCGCGACCTGGTGCTGGGCCGCGAACCCGCCGACTATGACGTGGCCACCTCAGCCACACCCCACGAAGTCATGAGCGTCTTCCCCCGGACTTACGCCGTGGGAGCGCAATTCGGCGTGGTGCTGGTGCCGGTGCTGCGCGACGGCGGCAACGGCGAGCGCGCCAACTACGCCATTGAAGTGGCCACCTTCCGCAGTGACGGTCTTTACTCTGATGGCCGCCATCCTGACCAAGTGCACTTCTCGGGCGAAGCCCGGCTCGACGTGCAGAGGCGCGACTTCACCATCAACGGCCTGCTGCTGGACCCACTTAGTCAGGAGGTGCTCGACTTCGTCGGCGGACGCCAGGACCTGGAGCAGGGAATCGTTCGCGCCATCGGCCAGCCGCATGAACGATTCAGCGAAGACAAACTGCGCATGCTGCGCGCCGTACGCTTTGCCGCCCGCTTCGGCTACCGGATCGAAACGCAAACTTTCGACGCAATCCGCGAACTGGCAGGGGAGATCCATCAGGTCAGCCATGAGCGCATCCGCGATGAGATTCTCAAGATGCTGACCGAGGGCCACGCGCGGCAGGCCTTTGAGCTGCTGGATGAGACCGGTCTGCTGGAGCAGGTGCTTCCGGAAGTCAAGAAGATGCAGGGCGTGGAACAGCCTCCGCAGTTCCACCCGGAAGGCGACGTCTGGATACACACGCTGATGCTGCTGGAAGGCCTGCCTGCGGGCTGCTCCAAAACGCTGGCCTTGGGCGTGTTGCTGCATGACGTAGGCAAGCCGCCCACGTTTCGCCGCGCGCCGGACCGCATTCGCTTTGACCAGCATGACGAAGTGGGAACCAGGATGGCGGAAGAAATCTGCCGCCGCTTCCGGCTCTCCAATGAAGAAACCGAGCAGGTGTGCGCGCTGGTGGCCAACCACATGCGCTTCGGCAACGTGATGCGGATGAAAGAATCAAAGCTGAAGCGCTTCTTCCGCCTGCCTCGGTTTGAAGAGCACATGGAGCTGCACCGGCTGGATTGCCTGGGCAGCCATCGCGACCTGAGCCTCTATGATTTCGCCAAAGAAAAGTTTCAAGCGATGCCCGCCGAACAGATCCGTCCCGCGCCGTTGATCACCGGGCATGACCTGATCGCCGCCGGCTACAAACCGGGCCCGCAGTTCAAGGAATTCCTTACGGCGGTGGAAGACGCGCAACTGGAAGGGACGATCAAGACGAAGGAAGAGGCGATGGAACTGGTGCGGGGCAAAAACGCAAGCTTTAGCGCCGGTGAAAGCAACAGCTGATCGTATGGCCAAGACCAGGAAAGTTGCTGCCCCGTTAGGACGGATAATGCAAATCAGCATGGATCAAGTGGCCTGCCTCTGTTGTTATGCGCCAGAGCCATTCTGCCAGGCTTTCAGCGCATATGGCCTGTTACGAACGAGATTCAGCTCTCAAACCGCGTGCCGGAAATTGACCGCAGACCAGGGGGGCTGTCTGTAAGCCAGAGGACACCGTTCTGCGGGCTTGTTTTGCACACTGCTGCCAGCCGCTTGCCGTCGCCTGCCATATAGCACACTTTGTAGGTGCGGTCATAATACCGCCTTCCCAGCCCTCCTTTATCGAACGCCGGCCGCTCTATGCTGAAGACCTGGCCGCCTCTGGATTCAACGTCCTTTTGAATGCGCTGGCGATCACGCTTCCCGGTTACGAGGCTGCTTAGGACCAGAACGGCAATCATCGCCATTCCGCCTACCAGAACCACAGAGTATTCTTGCATCACAGACTCCGGCCTCAGGGCGAAAACCCTACTTCTGCTTCCCGCGATAATTGAAATACGCCCACACCTGCTCGCTCATTCGGGCGATGGCGTCTTCCAGTTCGGAATAAAACCCGCGATGGTGCGCCGAAAAGAAGACCACCACCACGCGGCCCGCGGGCGTCTCAATGAAGCCCACGTCGTTGGCGATATAGGGCGGGAAGTCGCCGGTCTTGTGCGGCGTATTGGCATCGTCCTCAATGTACTTGGGGATGCGCGTCCGCATCTGCTGCATGCTCATCAGGTGCAGTATTTCTTTGCACGATTTGGCGCTGGCGGCCTTGTTGGTGGCGATCATCTCCAGCAGCCTCCCCATGTCGCGCGCGCTGGAAAGGCCAAAGGGATGCTTGCCGTCAAAGTGGAACTTTTCCACTTCGGCGTCGGTGAGCTTGTCCGGAAACCCTTTGGTGAACAATTCGCCAGGAGTGAGCTTCGCATAGGAAGGATCGCCGGCCTCAGCCAGGGCGCGGAACCAGTCAAACGTGGTGCCCGTGGCGACGATGGAATCCAGGCCCAACTTGTGCATGGTTTGCGTCACGTGCTCCGGGCCGCCGTCGCGGGCAAAGGCCATGTCGGTGGCTGAGTTGTCGCTCTGGATGATCATCAGCATGAGCACGTCATGGAAGCTGAGGTTCAGGCCGTCGTCCAGCGTGCGCAGCACTCCGGTGCCAAAGCGCTTGTCAGCCGTGTGCATCACGATTCGGTCGGCCGGGTTGAGCCGGCCCGCATCCACCTGGCGGAAGACGTCCACCAGCAGGGGAATCTTGATATCGCTCATCGTGTCCATCGCACGGTCGGCGTTGATGGCAATCTCTTCGCCGGTATCGAGAGACTTGATGTAGATGCCCCAGTCGGCGCTCACGCCTTCCGAGATGACTTCCAGGCGATGCTTGAGCAGGTCGAGCGGTTTAGGCGCAGGCGCCGGCTGGGCGCTTCCGCATGCGGGCCATACCAGCAACAGGGAAAGGACTATGAGCAGGTTCTTTTTCATCTTTTGGACCAACCTGGGTTTGGGCTTCTGATCTTTTGGGCTTCCGATCTTTGGCGAGCGAAACAACAGCCGCCAAAGAAGGGCAATTGTAAACCCTTGGGCCCGGATTCGAAGCCGTCAGCCTTCCCGCAAGTTCTTTCCATTCGTCTTGAGATGATCCCGATATCGGTGTGCCGGTTCACGATTGAGCGTGGCAATAAACTCCGGCTGTTTGCTTCCAGCGTTCGTTGAAGTAAATCGAAGCAGCGGCCTGGCCGAACGCGTTCGGCTCATCGGTGAAGATGTTCGAAAGCCCCCCTGGCTCGATTCTCCGTCCCTGATCATGTCGTGGGCATCTCTTGAACAAGTGCGAAGGCAGGTGAGCGCGGGCTTATCCGTGACTGTATGGCATCCTAGATCCAGCATAGTCACAATCACTGATCCCATCTTGATCCATTGAGCCATAACTCTATCAAAGTAATGCTGGATTAGGAAACTCTAACGTCTGATTCCCCAGGAATCAAGGCACTGATCTACAAACTAGCATCTTCGCGTGACCGCGATCACAGCTTATTATCTGAATCATCTGTACGATCCCCGGTGCGATGTCCGAACGCTGCACAACGGACAGCCCAAATCGTAGAAAGAAAGGGGATCAATGTCATGAATTCTGATCTCAACATCACGCCAGTCAACTTCTTCAAAGACCAAGTGCTCCTTACACCCGACAGTGGCATAGTCGTTATCTCCCAATGTGGGTCCGGATCCGGTGGCTGTACCTGTGGTTCCTCGGGCTGCTCCTGCTTCTATGGCAGCAATGGGCAGGCATTGTAAGGAATCACACACTGCATCGCATTATGCGAAAAGGCACTAGCGCGCTTCATGGCGGGCTAGTGCCACTAAGACCGCGCAACTGCTGCAGAAATGTGAGAGAACGAAAGCCATGAACGATAACTTGGAACTGCACGTTATCCCCGCGGGATCTTACAGTATCATCCTGCATCCTGCCACCTACACTCTCTTTAAGGCGGGGCATCAAGCAGGCGAAATTCTGAGCGCTTATTCGCGCGGACAAAACGTCGAACAGATCTGCCGGCAACATCGCGTTCCTCAAGACACTGTCAACGTACTCGTGAGCGCCGTAAAGAAGTTCGTTGCCGGACAGAACGCGGTGTGTCTTGACCCCGCTGCCCAGGAACCGGGGAAGGTTCTGCCCAAGCTGGAATTGATGGTGAGTAACGACTGCAACTTGAATTGCCTGTATTGCTATGCCCAGGGCGGCGACTACGGACGTGGCACCGCACTGATGAGCGCGGAGACAGCCCGGGAGACGATCGACCGTATGTTGGAACGATTTGAAGAAATTCAAACGGTGGTCTTCTTCGGTGGAGAGCCGTTCCTGAATCCTGCCGCGATCGAGGCCGCATGCAGGCATTTTGTTGACAAGCACCAGGCCGGCAAGATCAAGAGGGTTCCATATTTCGGAACGGTGACGAATGGTACGTTGTTGACCGAAAGGACGATAGACCTGATCAGCCGATATAAGATCGATGTAACAGTCAGCATTGACGGTCCGAAGGAGATCAACGACAAACTTCGTCCGTTTCGGAGCGGCACGGGATCCTATGCGAGTATCAAACGCGGCGTGGAGAAGCTGCGGGAGCACGGCATCCGCCCTCACTTCGAACTCACCTACACTCAATGCCACGTTGACGGGAAGGTAAAACCAGTTGACGTACTTCGCCATCTTGAACAAGAGCTGGGATTCCCCCCGGGTTATGGATCCATTGGCGATGCGGAGCTCGACGACAACGATCCACTAAGGCTCAAGCATCAGATCAAGGACTTCCATGAACCTCTTCTCGCATGGAGCCTGCAGAATTTCATCAATGGTGACTTGCAGACGGGAGATATCATCCTTTCCATCGCATTGCAGATCGCATTCAAGCAAGCTCGTCCCCATATCTGCCCGGCAGGCTTTCAATCCCTTGCAGTGAATGTGTCAGGAGACATTTTTCCCTGTCATATCCTCGTTGATCGCGACGCCTTTGCGATCGGAAACATACGGGATGCGCAGTGGTTTGAATCTGCCTCAGCGGAGCATGTTTTCAAGATGCTGGAAAATTCGCGGAAGCAGCAGAACCCGCACTGCAGCCGGTGCTGGGCAAGATATATCTGCTGGGGCTGCCTCGGCGGATGGAAGCCGGAGGGAACGGAAAGCGCATTCGTTACGGAAAGCCGCTGCGAGTTGAAAAAGCAGATATGGGAGATGGTGATCCGGCAACTTATGACGCTCAAAGACGACCCGACGAGATGGCCCAAGTTTGAAGCGAACCTGAAAAAGATTGTCGAACATTCGAAAGCAACACAGGCTGGGCTGGACGTAAACAAATGGCTGGATTTTGGCGACCAGCAATCTGCCGGCACGGTGCAGAGACAACCGCCTTCGATCACATAGATGATGAAAGGAAGAGCCAAGTGGGACGATTTCTTCCCGATCAGGTATCAAGGCTGCTCCGGCCCAATTTAAAATTCGGGCTATATACCGTCATCCTGATGCTGCTATCGGCAGTCCTGCAGTTGCCTCTTCCTCTGATTTCTGCGCGAATCATCGATCGGGTGTTTGAAAAGCATTCCCTAAGTGATCTGCTTCCCGGTCTATCCGCCATGTTTGTCCTGGGCATGCTGCTCCTGGTCATCAGGTTCGCCCAGGGTTACTACAATGCCCTGTTCGACGAACGGTCCAAGGCCGGATGTATTACCGCACTGATGGAAAAAGCTCTGGGCATGTCGAGTTCCTCATTTCGACGGCGTTCGGCAGGATACCTGCTGGCACGCATCAAGGATGATGTAGGAGCGATTGATGCGCTCCTGAACAACCTGGCGGTCGCAATGGGCGATGGTGCGACGGTCCTTTTTGTTACGGCAGCGGTGTTCTGGTTGAACGCACGCATGGCCGCGTTGGCTGTCATCATTGTGCCTCTCTATGCCGTTGTCATCAAAGGATTCAACCGGCGACTACGAAACAAGATTGCCGAGTCGTCCGAACAAGGCGCGCTCGTGACTCACGAAATTCAGGAGTCCCTGGTATCGCACGGACTGATCAAGACATTCGGGGCCGAGACCTATCACCGGAAGAGGCTGGACGACAAGATGAGGTCTTTGGTTTCCACAAAGATTGGGACGGCAGTCCTTGCGGCGTGGGCGCGCACGGCGGCAGGATTTATCACGGTTCTCGTCCCGATAGGGGTGCTCTGGGCTGGCGCCTATGAATTCATCCAGGGCCGCCTCACTTTGGGCGGGCTTTTTGCGTTCAATACCTATCTGGCCTATCTGCTGGGAGCAACCAACAGCCTGATTTCCGTCAATTTTTCCTTCCAGGCGCTTCAAGTCGCCATCGCCCGGATCGCTGCAATCCTGGACGAGAGAGATGACATTCCTCCCATCAGCAACGCGATCACAGTCGTGGCGCCGAAAGGAAAGGTCAATTTTCAACAGGTCACCTTTTCCTATACAGGAGAAGAAGAGTGCCTGTCAGATATCAGTTTTGACATCCAGCCTGGGGAGTATGCTGCCATAGTCGGCCAGAGCGGCGCGGGCAAGACGACCCTGCTTTCTTTGCTGCTACGCCTTTACCGACTCCAGAGCGGAAGCATTTTCATTGATGGGGCGCCCTTGGACGCAATTGCCCCGGAACAACTCCGCAAGATGATGGCGGTCGTTTCTCAGGAGACGCTGCTGGTGACCGGGAGCATTGCGGAGAATATTCGCTATAACTCTCTGGCAACGGAGGAGGACATCAAGGAAGCGGCCATGGCGGCGAATGCGCACGAATTCATTGAAACGCTCCCCGCAGGCTATGACACGATCCTTGGCCAGAAAGGGTTCAACCTTTCTGTCGGCCAGAGGCAACGGATCTCGATCGCAAGGGCAATTCTGCGCAAACCGAATATCCTGATTCTGGACGAGGCAAGTTCTGCGCTCGATGCCTGGTCGGAAAAACTGATACAGCAAAGTATCGAGCGGCTGAGGGGAAAAATGACAATCATCACGGTTGCGCACAAACTCCCAAGCATACGAGGCGCCGACCGGATTGTCCTGCTCGATCATGGTCGCCTGGTTGCGCAAGGACATCATGAATCCATGTATGCAACCTGCCCGGAGTATTCCAGGCTCTTTGACCTGCACTTTGCTGCGGCGCCGGCGCCTTCCGAACAAGTTCCCGCAACACTGGGGACGGCTTATGCCGGTCCTGCCAGAGACATCAGGAGTCAGCCATGAGCAGACAGGCGGTCAAAGACACATTTGCGCTCTTCCAAGATCGACAGGCGGCAGAAGGCATCCGCTGGGACCTGGAAACATCCAATCGATTCAGGCGACTGCTGGGCAGCGGCTATATACAGGAATCCTTGCGGTCGTTATGGCAGAGCTGTTCCGCAGACCAGCGCATCGCTGTCGGTCATCTCATTGACGTGGCGGAAAACTGGAGGACATATCTGCGGCAAACGCCTGGTCCTGATCCGGCCGTCAATGCTGCATTTCTGGACGTGGCGGGCAGTCTGCTGGATTACCTGGAAGGCAGGAGAGAGCTGCCGCCATGCAGCCTGCCGCGAGTTGAAAACGGCAGGCTGGTCTGGGAGCGTGAAAAAGAGGAAGCGCACGCGGTAGACGTACCTGGGCCATGCGGCGGCCCGGAGGAACAGATTCTTCGTGAGCAAACGGGGATTCCCAAGGCTTGATGCCGGACGAAAGGGACCTCATGCAATTTCTGGACGATGCGAAATACGGGTTTCGCCTGCTAAGAAAGAACCTGAAGTATTCATCGATCTCGGTCTTGACTCTGGCCGCGGGCATCGGCGCAACTGCTGTAATCTTCAGCCTGATAAATGCCACGTTGCTGCAGCGCCTGCCGTTCTTCAAGCCGGAACAACTGGTATTCCTTTCCGAAACGAATCCAGAGGTATCGTCTAAGCCGGTACGAATCTCATATCCGGATTTCGAGGATTGGAAGAGGCAAGCGGATGTCTTCAAGTCCCTTGCTGCGTACAGGGACCGCGAGTTCACTCTGAGCGGAACAGAACCGGCCAGAGTGACCGGGGCCCGTGTCTCCCAGGATTTTTTTCATGTTCTGGGCGTAGAGGCCGCCGCCGGCCGTACATTCACTGCTGAAGATGAAGACAGGCAGGTGGCCGTCATCAGCGACCGTTTCTGGAAGGAACGCGTGGCAAGGCCTCTTGAGCAGGCGCTGGGAAGCCAAATCACTCTTGATGACGCGGCTTATACGATCATCGGAGTCATGTCACCGAAATTCCATTTCATGCGGCAATCCGATGTCTGGGTGCCGCTGAAGGTTCCGGAAAACACACGCCAGATGCGCGGAGCGCACTTTCTGGACGTCATCGCCAGGATGAGGGGCGGTGTGAGCACGAAGAAGGTCCAGACGGCCATGAATCATATTGCCGCCCGGCTGGCGCAGGCCTATCCGGAGACCAATTCAGGATGGACGATCCGCGTTGAATCCCTGGCGGAAAAGGCCACCGGAAACGTGCGCCAGAGGCTGATCCTGTTGTCCGGGGCCGTGGTCTTTGTTTTGCTTATCACCTGCACCAATATAGCGGGCCTGTTGCTTGCGCGCGTGTACGCGCGGCAGCGGGAATTTGCGACACGCATCGCCCTGGGCGCGGCCCGCAAACAGGTCGCGGGCCAACTACTCGGGGAGAGCCTGGCAATTGCTCTGCCGGGCGGGATCCTGGGCCTGCTGCTGGGAGTGCTGGCGGTCCAATTGATGCCTTCCTGGAAAACCATCGCTGCCTTGCGCATTGATGCCATCCATCTGGACTTCACCGTTCTCTGCACCGTGATGGCGATATCCGTGCTCTCCAGTATTTTCTTCGGAATGGTTCCCGCATTCGAAGCATCCAGAATGGACGTAAACGGCGTGTTGAAAAGCTCGGCTGGCTCAAGCCAGAGCGGCTACTCGCTGCGGGGGCAGCGTCTGCGAAGCCTGTTCATCGTAGGGGAGATTGCCCTGGCCCAGGTGTTGTTGAACGGCGCCGGTCTTTTTGGCCGAAGTTTCCTGAAATTGGAGTCGGTAGACGCGGGCTTCAGCCCTGATCACGTGGTTTCGATCCAAATTCCATTAGAGCCGATCAGATACTCCCAGCCGGCAACACAGCTGCAGTTCTTTCAGAACCTGCTGGAAAGGGTCAGGGCCCTTCCGCAGACTCGTTATGCTGCGCTGACCAATGCAATCCCCCTCAGTGGAGTCGACCCGAAACTGGACTACAGCATAGAAGGGCGCTCGGACGTGGAATGGGCCAGTACCCGCATCGTCAGCCCTGACTATTTTTCCGCCATGGGCATTCCGCTCCGGGAGGGACGCGAATTCGCCATCACAGACCAGGAAACAGCGCCTCCGGTTGTCATCATCAGTGACTCGCTGGCCAAGCGGTTCCGGGCAGCCGGGTTGGCTCCGCTGCGCCACCGCCTGCAGCTTGGCTCCAACGCATTCACCGTCATCGGCGTGGTGGGCAGCGTCCGTGAAACATCGCTCACTGCCGATTGGGACCCGGAATTCTATTTCCCGATGTCCCAGAATCCAAGCGCGGCGATGGTGCTGGTGGTTCGCACAGAATCCGATCCCCTGCAGGCGATCTCCGATATTCGTGCGGTCGTACGGGGCCTGGATAGCAGGCAACTTGTGCTGAAAGCGCAAACCATTGAGGAAGTGCTCGCAAGTGCCACCGCCGCTCCCCGCTTCAGCGCTTTGCTGTTCGGATTTCTTGCCGTTCTGGCGCTTGTGCTGGCAATGGCTGGGGTTTACGGGCTGGTTTCCTACATTGTTGAAATGCGGACCCATGAGTTCGGAATTCGCCTGGCGCTTGGGGCGGAGAGAAACAATATTACAAACCTGGTCCTCAGGCGCGGGCTGCTGCTGGGTGTGGCCGGTTCGGCCATCGGCCTGGTGGTTGCCCAGTCGTTCTCCCGCCTGGTTACCAGCCTGCTGTTTGGCATCACCACAACGGACGGATTGACCATGACCCTGGTCTCCTTGCTGCTGCTGGGCGTCACTTTGCTCGCATGTTACGTTCCCGCCGTTCGTGCTGGGAGAATCACGCCAATCGAAGCGATACGGGTAGACCAATAAAGAAACAGGACCAGCAGGACGAGGAATTTCATTCCGCGCGCGAAGGCAATATGGCAGCTTTGCAGCGCGGTCCGGCAGAGGCGCCCGCATGCGGGCCGTACCAGCAACAGGGAACTGACAAGGAACTACGGTGCAGCTAAGCGTGCGTCGCGATCGCTGGGCCCTGACTGGCAGGTGCGGCTAATGGCCTTCCTCCCACCGGGCAAGGACAAGCTCTGCGGGCCGGCTGCGAAAAATGAGATCCCAACTGGTGATGGCAACCTGAACCACCATTCCCTCGCGTGTGCGATGTCGCCAGGCGGCTCCCGTAGTAGTGTCTTTCGCGCGGGTCGTGCGCAGCAGCTCAGGCAGATCTTCCTCGGGACGAATATCGGCAATGGTCATGGCCAGAAATTGCTCCCGGGTGTACCCGTATTTCCGGACAGCCGCCTCATTCACGTCCAGAAAGGCAAGGGTCTCACGGTCGAAAACCCACATGGGGTGGGCATTCTTCGCAAACGGCAGGCCGCATAACTTGAGTTCAGGCTCAGAACCAGGCTTCGACTTTTCAACAGGCATGACTAGCTTTCCGGAAGACAAGACATCGTACCTCTAAGAATGATTATCAGGCGGTTCATGCCTGGGGAAAAAGACTGAAGCGCCCGGGTGGCGTAACCAAAGTCATTAAAGATTTTTAGGAATCACGCCAGATTGCCCGTGTATTCGTGGAGCCTGAACGTGAAGCCAGTTGGCTGAAACCTGTTCGTGAAGCCAATCGTGAAGCTCTGCCTCTGGGGCCGGCCCCGGCAGGTGATGGTCTTGAGCAGGCTTTGGAGCGGGCGCGGCACTGGTATGGCTTTTATACCGTGGGCTGCGTGGTTATGCCCGAACCGCTGCCATTTGTTTTTCCTAATGTTGGGGCCCCATGACGTCCAAAGCCCTAAAAAGATTTTGGATGTATTCCGGGAGCGACGGCGGAAGTTTCAGGGCTTCCTCCACGGCCTGCACGACGCTGTTGAAAGCGTGCTCTCCCAGCGCACGATAGGATTCAAACTGAGCTTCATTGAAAAACTGATCGGCGGTGGAGTCGTGAGGGAAAGGCCGGTGAGCGGCGGCGTAGGCCTGGACATCCTCCGGTTCCTTGCCCGTCAGGCTGGACTTGATGTACAGGAGGTGGCCGCGCGTCGAATCTCCCTGATAGTCGATGGTCCCATAGGCAAAGTGCGCGGTGCTCAGGTTTTCCTTTCCCTTCCGGCGAAGCGGTCTGACATTGATGGCGATTTTTGCGCCCAGGTCGCGGCGGCATTTTTCGATGGCATTGCCCAGATCGGAAAAGCTCATCTCTTCATCGCAGCCGGCGTCGGAAACGATGATATAGCGGCATTTGCGCCTCACCAGTTCGTACAAGCCCAGGTTTTCAAAGTGACCGCCGTCCGAGAGGTAGACGAAGCTTTTGTCATCGTCCGTCCGGCCAAATAGCTCCAGTGCCAGATAGGCAGCCGATTTCGGGCCGGGGTTTGTCCAGGCGGAGCGGTGGCGCGTATTTCCGGCCCACCAACCCAGACGCACGTCAAAGACCCCCATCAGGAAGGTCAGTGCCGGAGATGAGTGGTAACCCATGTTGGGTGAGGCTGCGGCGCCGGAGATAGCCATGGCAGTTCCCAGATAAGGACCTCTTTCATCTGAAAAGCGGCTGGTTTGCCGGTACGCGTGGTTGCGCAACCAGAACGACGAAGGCTCTGTGGAATAGTAATCATAGCCGCAGTAGAGCGGCGAATAGATGAATGATCTGGCCTTGCGGGTCTGCCAGGCCAGATTCTTGCCCGCGACCAGATTGAGTGCTGTGCAGAGTATCGGATAGGGGCCGCAATAGGATCGTTCGCCTTCGCGACGGCCGTCGCTGGGCTCAAGAGGCCCGGAACTCTTTGTGGTGAGGCGCGCCAGCAGAACGTCATCCTTGACGTCGAAGCCTGTGAACGCCTGGGGACGACGTTTATCACCGCGGGAGGCGCCCAGATAACAGCGAACCAGCCGGTTGCGGTAGAGCAGATGGATGGAAAACTCATTTACGTCGAGGCGCCAGGCCAGCACGAAGGCAGCGATCGCAAGGCTGAGCAAGAGATAAAGTATATTGCCCTCTCTCCAGTCCAGATACGCCCGGGCTGTTTTCCAGTGTTGTTGAAAAGTCTCTTCCAGGGCAGTACGGGCGCTGGGCGGAACTTCAGAAGCCAGCAAACTGGAGAACTGCCGGGCAAAGTCAGAGGCGCTTCTGGAGTCACCGGCATTCTGGATCATGGTGCGGTAGTCGTCGGCGCTGGGCGAGATTGATGCGCTTGTCACGCGCTCATGAACCCGGCCGGCGAGAAAGGCATCCAGTCCTCCGGCGAGCAGCAGCGCCAGTCCCAGGATGAAAACAGGCGGCGCCAGCTTGAGCAGCCCGCCGGTCCTGGCTGTGTCCTTTTGCGGTTTTCCATTTGTGGCGGTCTTCTGCGTTTTGCCGTTCCCCTTGCTGGCTCCGATCAGTCCGGCCAGCGTTGTTCCCGCCCAGCCGCCGGCCGCGATTACCTGCACCACACGGCCCCACGCTGTATGCGCCCATTTGCTGGTGAACAGGAACTTGAACGCAATGGCGCCGTAAAAAGCGAACGCAAAGAGGAGAAGCCATCCGCAGGCCACCAAAGTCATGATTGCGCAGAACCGGGCGAGCCACTCGCGCTTGGCGTCAGGGAAGTTACGGCCGAGCAGCCCTACGTGCAGGATGGAGACCAGGGCGAAAATGAAAAGCATCAGAGGCGGGCCTAGAGTAAAGCGCGCGGCCACCACAGAGTATCCCTGCCCGGCAAAGCCGTTGAGAAAGTTGTGGAGCAGATACAGAAGGTAACCGCCGAAGCCGCCCGATGCAAGGGTAGACAGAAATGGGAGCACATAGCTCTTGGTGACGGGGGTGGGCCCGCTGTCACCGCTGAAGAAAACGCGCCAGCTGCTTTTGACCGCCTCAACGAAATTGCCAACCAGGTTTCCGGCGGCCCATATCAACGTGTACCAGATGGCCCCGGTGGCGATCCAGTAAAGCTTGTCTTCGCGACCTGTTGTTCCCAATGCCGCGCTCAGCATCTCTGAAAGGCGGTTTCGCAGAACCAGGTCGTAGAGCGTTCCAGCCCCTGTGTCTCGAACCAGCAGGTAGGTCACACATACAGAAGCGAGCAACAAGGGAAAAACAGCGTACCAGCCTGGATGCTTCACAACGCTACGGGCAAATTTGAAACCAGGTCCCACGGCGGCGCTGAACGTGGCAAAAGAATAGGCGACCGCGGCCATGGAGATGACCAGACACAATGCTGTGATGACGAATGCCCGGTTGTACCACGCCAGGGGGTCTAACCCATCGTGGAGGCTGTAGCTCAGCGCAAGCGAGGGCAACAGAAGGAAGGCCGCTCCGGCGGCCACCAGGAGGGCCAGATTCAGCAGCACATTTCGGCAGTACACGGAGAGTAAGGCCCACGTGTCCGTGCTGATAAGACCTGTCCGCGGCGCCAGGTAATTGCTGTAATTGCGCAGCATGCGCACGGGATTGGGCTCAAGATAACGCCAGCTCGCATGCCCTGGCAGCTCTTGATTTGTGGCCAAAGTGTCCTGCACATGGCGGATGCCGGACCGCTTGATCCAGGCTGCCAGCCAACTGCCTATGTAACCGCCGCCGGAAACGGTGGAGAGGTAGTCAATCTGGGAAAGATAGCCGCGCTTCGCCAGAGACTGCAGTACGCCCAGATTGAAAGTCGCACTGCGTATTCCACCGCCCGAGAACGAGAGACCGACAAAATCCGTGTCTTCAGGACGGGTCTGCTTCGCGTCCAATGCCTCTGCCTTCAGGATGTCCTGGCGTTCTTGCTCTCTGGCACTGTGTTCCTGCTCCGCCAATTCTTCGTCTTTGGCGTTTGCTGGATCCTTCGCGGTCTCCCGTCGACGCATGGCACGCGCGCACCGGATCTCCGCGGTCTCCCGCTCCAGAACCGTCTCCCGCTCCAGATCCGAATCGAAAGGGATGGGTTCTTGTCCCTTCCACCAGTTGCCTACCCAGGCTGTGGCATTCTTTGTTGAGCCCCAGGCAGATGATGCGGCGGACATACACCAGTTCTTGAGGCGACGAAACATGTTGACCTCCCAAACCGAGTTGGGGTGAACTGCCAATACAACAGCAAACGTGGAACACCATGCATTCCCTATCCACGTCCTGCTTTATTAGTGACATTCGGTGTATTACCGTTACATTCCCCAGGGACGGTTGCAGGTCCATGCGACAGGCCACCGCAAGAAATAGTCTTCTTCAGCGATAAGGTTGGAAAATCCCGCCCTTTAAACGGACGGGACCATCGCCGCACCGGACTACAGGCCTATTGTTTGTTCTTCTTTGCGTCCTCTGCGTCCTTTGCGGTGAAATCTGCTGTTTGCGCTTTCGGCGCATGGCGTCTTCTTCAGCGACGGAGTTGGAAAATCCCGCCCTTTTGCCGCCAAACGGACGGGACCACCATCGCCGCACCGGACTGCAGGGCGATTGTTCTCCTTTGCGTCCTCTGCGTCCTTTGCGGTGAAATTTGTGTTAAGGGCTTAACTGCCTGCCGGCGGGCTCGTTGCGCCGTCTGCGCGCAGGCGCTCAAAGTGTCCGGCGGTGGCCGTCTCGCGTTCGCCCAAGACGCTGAGGATTTCGCGGTTGGCGCGGGCGCGAACGCCGCCAAGCTGTTCATACAGGGCGGAGAGAACGTCCGAGTGGAAA
>OBLQ010000400.1_pt1 | contig 16617 bp, 18 predicted proteins | sample 1519881 | NCBI WGS metagenome assembly OBLQ01 (sample SAMN01911456, study PRJEB22533) | soil metagenome | biome: Soil | place: Malaysia | collected 2012-04-30 | depth DG_metagenome m | reverse complement strand
ACCGTGCCCGGCCGCAGACCGACGCTGGAGATACCGTCGCTCAGGTAATAAATCCGGGCGTTGCCTTCGTTTGCCTGTTTGAAAACTCCGTAATGAGTGTTGGGCTGTAACGCGGCGCCTTCGGGAACTTTGCCTTGTCCATAAAATTCTTCCGGTCCGAAAACAGCAACCGAACTTGCGTAGACAATACTCATGATCTGGTCCCGCCGCTTTCGTACAACCTCGAATGCGTTTACACTCCCCAGAACGTTGACCTTGGCCCCAAGCCGCGGGTTGGCCGCGCAGGCCGGCACCTGGAGCGCAGCCAGATGGATGAGGTGGGTAATTCCGTTTTCCGCAACGGCGCGGTCAAGCTGGTCAAAATCAGCGATGTCTCCCTGGACAAAGCGGATCTGCTCCTGTTGGTCTTCTGTCAGCAGTTGCTGCAGCCGGTGAGCTTTTGTGTCAAGGTCATAAATCCACGGCGTATCACCGCGTTCAATCAGTTTCCGGACGATCCATGACCCAATAAAGCCTTTGGCACCTGTAATTAAAAATCGAGTGCTGCCTTTCGATGGATTAAGGTCTGGTGTCATGCGCACGATTATATTGATTTGGGGTTGTGTTTCCAAACCAAAAGAACGGAGTGCCTGTGTGGAAAACCGTCCGGCACGGCCACTCTCAACTTGTGTTAGACTTGGTTCGTTGATTATGAAGGGGCGAGTTGGAAGTTGAATAGACCTTCCTCAGGCATGCTTCTCAAAACCATCCATGGAAAACAAGAGAATCCTGTTGACGAATGATGACGGTATTGGCGCTCCCGGCCTCCAGGCGCTTGAAAATGCCCTGAACACGCTGGGCGAAGTGACGGTTGTTGCGCCGGACGGTGAGCGAAGCGGTTCAAGCCAGGCCCTTACTTTACACCAGCCACTGCGTGTGAAGAAGCTGGACGACCGCCATTTTTCAGTGGGCGGCACGCCGGCCGACACCGTGATTCTTGCTCTTTATCAACTGCTGCCGCAGATGCCGCATCTTGTGGTTTCCGGCATCAACTCAGGAGGAAATCTGGGAGAGAATCTGATCTATTCCGGGACGGTGGCAGCCGCCCAGGAAGCTGCGCTGCATGGTGTCCCGTCGTTTGCCATCTCGCTTGTCGGCCGTAATCCAGAGGACTTCAGTGCAGCGGCGGGAGTCGCCATTCAACTGGCCCGCAGGATCCTGCAGGAAGGGCTTCCGCCGGGTATCGCGCTCAACGTAAACGTCCCACGCCACGAGATCCGCGGTGTGCGCCTGACGCGCCAGAGCCAGAAGATTTCCCAGAATCTGGTGCAGGAAAAGGAAGACCCGCGGGGGCAGTCATATTACTGGCTGGATGAAACACTGCCGCACCGCAGGGTTGAGCCCGATTCTGATTACGCGGCCATTTTTGAGCACGAGGTTTCCATTACGCCGCTTGAAGTGGACCGCACCCACCACCCCAGCCTGAACCACCTTTCCGCCTGGCTGCCGGATTTGCAGAAGACGATCAAGCCCTGACAAAGCCACACAGAACTTCTGATTCTATGGGTTAATGCATGCTTTGGTGACGCATTTCGGGCATCAACCGGGTCGGCTAGGTCGGTACCCCTGTGAATTTTGAAGAGGGTGGCACTACGGAAATTCAGCTCGGGACACGCGCATCCCCGGGACACACTACAACGTTTTCCCCTGATTGGGTGATATTTGCGAGTGATTTTAGATGGCGGTTAACCCGCCGTCCCGCAGACTGTCGAGAGTACGTCAGAAATGCTGCCCAGGAACAACCGCTCCCCGAGGACCTATGCTGCGACTACTTTTTCTCTGAGGACGTTCCACAGGGACTCGGGAATCTCTTCTTCAAACACAACGCCGAAGCTGATGTTGACATCATCCTGCATCTGGCGCGTCCAGGACACACGGCCACGGATTGCGTACCGCAGGTCCGGATGCAGGATGATACCTACAGCCTCGCCCGGAACGACTTTCTTCCGGGAACTGAACCTGCCCGCCGTTTCTGAAAGGGCTAAAATGACTGCTGGATGTCGAGTCTTTTCTGCCGAGGATTCCGTCAGCAGTGTCGAGCAAAGTGGAAGACGATAGCTTACCTTTTCGACGGTATAGCGAGCGTTCGTCTCTCGCACGGTTGGTCCCCCCCTCGTACGAACGATTAGAGCCCCTTAACACTGCCCTAAACAGGAGAAAATGTCAATCTGTACTGGTTGATTAATGTTTGGCGATGAGTAATTCTGGACCGATATCATAAGCCAATATTGTCGTTTCGGCGAACAGCAGGGGTTTTATTCCAGCCTCTGGACGGCCCGCAGGCTGTACAGGTCTCGAAGCCTGTGTTAGTTTTCGGAAGAAGGTCCCAATTAATGGTAATGGAAAATATTCGAGTTCGATTTGCGCCAAGCCCCACAGGTTATGTCCATGTGGGCAACGCGCGCACGGCATTATTCAACTGGTTGTTCGCGCGCCATCACAAAGGGAAGTTTGTTCTTCGCATTGAAGATACGGACGTGGAAAGGTCGGAACAGCGCTTCGAAACACAGTTGCTGGAGGACCTGAAATGGTTCGGGCTGGACTGGGACGAAGGGCCGGACTGCGGTGGCCCCCTCGGGCCATATCGCCAATCAGAGCGCCGGGACGTTTACCGGAAACATTCGATGGAGCTTATCGAGCAGGGGCGCGCTTATTATTGTTTTTGCACGCCTGAACAACTTGAAGATGAGCGCCAGCAAGCTCTGAAGGCTGGCCGGCAGCCACAGTATTCCGGTCGATGCCGGGCGATCCTGAAGGAAGATGCGGCGCGCAGAGTGACTGCCGGCGAGCCTGCTGCAATCCGCCTGAAGATTACAGAGTGGGCTTTTGCGTGGAACGATCTTGTGCACGGCGAGACCAGCTTTTCCGGAGACGTGATCGGTGATCCCATCCTGGTGCGCTCAGGCGGGGTCCCTGCGTACAATTTTGCTGTGGTGGTGGATGACCACCTGATGGACATCACGCATGTGATTCGCGGCGACGACCACATTTCCAACACGCCGCGCCAGTTGGCGGTATATCGCGCTTTTGAATGGGAACCTCCGCAGTTCGCCCATCTTTCCACCATCCTGGGCGGCGACCGCGCGAGGTTATCAAAGCGCCATGGGGCGACGTCACTTGAGAGTTTTCGCGGCCTGGGGGTTCTTCCGGAGGCCCTGCGCAATTACCTCACGCTGCTGGGATGGTCGCCCGCGGACGGGAAGACTGAAATCCTGGGCACGGAAGAGCTCGTCCACCAGTTTTCCCTGGACCACATCATCAAGAGCGCCGCCGTGTTTGACCAGGAAAAATTGAACTGGCTGAACCGCTACTACATGAAACAATTGCAGTTGGCGAAGCTAGGGGAAATGGCCGTTCCGTTCCTGACAGAAGCCGGGCTGGTTTCGAAACCCCTGACACCGCAGGCAATGGATTGGCTCGAACTGGTGGTGGACGCTGTGATCAACAAGATTGATTACCTCAGCCAGCTTCCGGACGCGGTCCGCTTAATATTTGAGTATGATGTCCGAAAGGCCGCGGAGCTGCTGGGCACGGCGGAGTCGTCCAACGACGCAGGTGCCTTCGAGGTCTTGAGGCGAGTGACTTCCAAAATTCTTGACGAACGTGAGCTCGATTATCCAAGGTTTCGGGAGATTCTCAAGGAAGTTCAGAAGGAGACCGGCAGGAAAGGTAAGGAGTTGTTCCGACCCGTGCGCGTTGCATTGACGGCAGCCGATTCCGGTCCAGAACTGGAAAAGCTGATTCCGATTTTTGAGAAGGGAGCCCAACTGAAACTGCACCCGCCGGTTAAGAGCGTCGCCGAGCGCCTGCGCGAATTCTCAAACTCGGCGCACCTTTTCCTTTGTGGGTGATCCGCACAAGGCAGCTTGAGGATTAATCCGGTTTGCGCGGGGATCCGGGCACCAATAATGGTCCATGAATAAGCAGCAAGCTTCGCACTCTCTCGACGTGGTGTACGGCATCAACACCGTCGGGGAGGCAATCGGTTCGCGGCCCGTCGATCACGTCCTGGTTCGTGAGGGCGCCAGCGGCAGGCGCCTGCAGGAAGTTTTGAATGAGTGCCGGGAGCGGAGAATTCCAATCCGCTTTGCCCCACGCCAGGCCCTGGAGCGCCTGGCGCAAACCAGCCACCACCAGGACGTGGTTGCTGTCTGTTCCCCCCGCGGCTATCAGGATCTGAACGGCGTGATCGGAGGCCAGAGCCCGGCGCTGCTGCTGGTGCTGGATGGCGTGGAAGATCCTGCCAACCTGGGGGCAATTGTGCGAACCTCGGTGGGGGCCGGGGCCAATGGTGTTGTGATCGCCGAACGCCGCGCCGCAGGGTTGTCGTCAGCTGTGGCGCGAACAGCCGCGGGAGCGTTGGAACATGCCCGAATCGCCCGGGTCAAAAACCTTGTCAGGGCGCTTGTAGATATGAAAGAGCTGGGGCTGTGGATTTATGGCTTTGAATCGGGGGCGGAAAAGTCGTACCTTGATCTTGATTACAAAATGCCCTGCGCCCTGGTGATGGGCGGTGAGGGCCATGGTCTGCACCGGCTTGCCCGTGAAGCTTGCGACCACCTTGCAAGGATACCGCTGCGGGGCGAGGTGGAATCGCTGAACGTTTCCGTGGCCACGGGGATAGTCCTTTACGAAGCCCTGCGGCAGCGAACTCGCGGGTGAGTTCTCATATCCAGATGGCTGCTCAAAAGGAACAAAAGACTGGTAACCCTCTTTTGTGCTGGTACATCAAAATCAATGAGGGATGAAAAAGCGAATGCGTGAAGGAAACAAAAGTCTCTGGAAGATGTGGGCGCGTGTTTTCGGCGCTTTTGCGCTCTTTTGCGCTGGCACCACGATAGGCTTGGCGCAAAGCGTAGCAGACCAGCCGGCGCCCGCTAAGACATCGACTGACGCTCCAGGCAGCACTGCTGACACCCAGCAGACACCAACGGGCCCCCAGATTCGTATCCAATCCAACCTGGTTACTGCTCCCGTCACTGTCATTGACAAGTTGACCGGCGACTTTGTTTACAACCTGGACGAGAAGGACTTTCAGATTTATGACAATGGCAAGCTCCAGGAAATCACCGGATTTTCCAGAGAATCGCATGAAATCGCTGTCGTCATCCTGATTCAGACCAGCGATTCAGTTACTCCTCTTCTCGGAGACCTCAAGAACCTGGCGACTCTGTTTTCCGAGTTAATGCTTGGGCCCAAAGGCCAGGCTGCCGTGATTACGTTTGGGTCGGATGTCAAAGTGGCCCAGGGCTTTTCAAACTCCAGCGCTACGCTGGACGATACGCTTCGCCGTCTCTTGCCGGACGGCAATAAGGCCCGAATGAATGACGCCCTGATGCAGGGCATCAACCTGCTCCAGCACCGGCCCAAGGGCGTGAGGCGGGTGATTGTGGCCTTTTCGAGTGGCTACGATTCCGGCAGCCAGACATCGAAGGGTGAAATCATTCGCCGCGCCACGGCCGCGGAAGTGGAAATCTACGGTATGGGTCTCAGCCTTACAAAATCCTACCTGGCCAGCGACAAGCCTCCCCTTAATCCGCCGACGTCAGCGGAAAACTCGAGTGGAGCCGCGCCGCCCCAGCCGGGAAGGCCCACCACTCCAAGCTCTTCCATGGGTACATTTGGCGTGACCGTTCCGTTAACGGGAGCCATCCGTCCGGCAATCCGTGGGGCCGAGGCCAAAGTGTTTTCTAACGACGCGGAAAATTACGCTCAATACACCGGCGGCGTATTTTATTCACAATGGTCTTCAAAGGCTCTTCAGGCGCATCTCAGCCAGATTGCCGCTGATGTCCATAGCCAGTACCTGCTGGCCTATGTTCCGGATAACCTTTCTCAAACCGGCTTCCACCGGATAGAGGTTAAAGTCACGCGGCAGGGTGTGAAGCTGGATATCCGCACTCGCAGGGGTTATTACTACGATGGCTCGGATTGATTGAGGAGACTGCCCAATACAGTCAGGAAAAGTAGCCAGAATCCCCCCGAAAGTGAGTTCGGCCATGAGGCGTTCCGGCACGCGGATTCCCGTTTTTGCAACGATAACCATCCTGACGATTTCCTGTACAACTCACAAGGTCCCACCGCCTGCAGAGGCTCCCTCGGCACATTCATGGTACTGGGTTGATTTGCACGCGGGCTGGCGAGTGCGTGTCGTAACTCCCGTCACGAAGTCAGGCGGCTATCTTGTCGTGGCCGAGCCAGTTGCCAGCACCTTCAAGTCCGGGGAAGTTTTGCAGGTCTCACGCCTGAAACCTGGTGCAGCCACGGTCGATCTCAAGGCGGGAAAAGACTTCATTGGTTATGAAGTCTCACTCTACTCCGTAAAATCGCGGCATGGAGGGGGAGTGCGAATCCGCTTCCGCTCGACGGTGATTGACGAAGAGGGAAAGAAGACTGCCCGGCCGCAACCGGTTCTGCCCATGTTCCGGCTGCCCGGGAACGATCGATTTGTCCGCGTCCTTCATCTTGGAAGGGGAAGCCACGGCGACCATGATGCTGCAATCCTGGCTACAAATAATCAGGATTCGCTTGATACGTTCTCGAGGAAAGTCGCGCTTGATCCCTCAGCCTGCGCCGTTAATGCCGACTGGTATTGTTGGTGGGTTCCCGCCGGGGCTGCAGTGATACCCGAACACAAAAAGAGCGCCGCCGGCGGCAGCCTGTGGACGGCGGCATATTGAGATTTTCCCGGGAAATTCTGAGCGATGATCGGCGCTGAGGCTGCAGCCTTGCAGCTAGTAAACCCCCGACGTGTATGCCGCGCGCATTGCAGCGACGCACCACAAATCCTTCAATCTCGCCTGCTCTCGATGGGGTGGCCTGTCTTCATGTCGATCTCCGCCATATAAGGGCGCATAGTGTCATTCCGTGCCCTGAGGATGATGGCATGTGTCCGGCCATTGCCGGAGTAGACCACGGTGAAAAACCCGTCATGTTTTCCGTGGGCGGATGTAGGCTTGATGGCCCACGCCAGCTTCATCTTGCGAATTCTCTTGCTGACTCGGGGCTGGAACTCCATCTGAGTGATGGCGCCGTAGGGTACGGCCAGCGACTGTCCCCCGCATTGAAACACCAAGTCAGTTTCGGTAACTTCCAGTTTTCCCGTGCAGTGTTTGGGGATCGGTTCCGTCCCGGCCACGTACTTGAATACCGACTCGTCGTGCGACCGCGCCCAGGCTTGCGGCGCGAGGAGAACGATGGCGGTCACAAGCGCAACCGTCTTTACGGTCCTGGATTTGTTCATGGCCCTTTTCTTATCCTCCGCATTTCCCGCGAGACCTTCTGGTCGCTTCACTCGTGCTTCGCGGAGTTAACTGCCTGATTCAGCGTCAGGTCATGAAGCGGAACGTCAACCGTGATGTACCACGGAACAGCCATCGACCCCCATCGCGCCGGGCGGAATCTCCAGAATTTCAAGCTCCTTCGGCCCAGGTCAGTGTCTGACCCACTGGCTGCTTCCACGGAAGTAGCATCCACCACTTCTCCATTTGACCCCACCAGCACCTTCATCCGAAGGCTGGAGCGAGTCGCGGCCTCCTGAGGGTGGGCAATGACTTCCGGCGGATGGACTTGTTTTTCCAGGTAGACGTCTGCATCCTTGGGCATCTGTCCCTTGTAGGAGTGCGGATGCAGGTTGAACCTTACCAGGACGTCGGTGCTGAAGGGTACCGGAGTGCCCTGCAAAACGTACGGCCGATACAGCCATTTCCGGACAGCTTCGAGAGCGGCCACCGCAAGGATCGGTTGGCCATCGAGCACATGAGCTTCTGAGACGTGCCCTTCAATCGTGACTCTGATTACAAGTTTCACGACTCCCTGGACAAAATTCACTTTGGCGATCGCCGGATAGGAGGGCTTCGCCACGTGGATCAGAAGCTTGGCCGCGGCCTCGGTGTCAAGCCCCGCAACATTGTTCGGCTCCGCGGCCTTCACCGGTGACTGAGAGAGCGGACACACCAGCAGGAAAGCCAAAAGGAAGGGCCAGCCGCACACCCTCCGCCAGAATGCTGGGATCGGGCTAAGCATTTGATTCAAGGATCACCTGCGCCACAACATAACGGTTCGCGTGTGAGATAGACATGACGGCACGCGTAACTCCAAGCTGATTTGCCACTTCGCGTGCGCGTCCGCTCAGCACCAGTTCGGGCTTTCCGCTGGCCTGGTGGGCGACTTCAACATCTAGCCAGCGGATACCTCTGGCCCAGCCGGTCCCCAGGGCCTTAAATGCCGCTTCTTTGGCGGCAAAACGGGCGGCGTAACGTTCTGCTCTGTTCTTGAATCGTTCGCAGTAGGCGATCTCTGAGGGAGTGAAGATTTTTCGCGAGAACCGGTCTCCATGCCGTTCCAGCGCGCGTTCGATCCGCTCTGTTTCAGCAATATCAATGCCTGTACCGACAGTCATTGTGTTGAGTCCCGGGCAGCGCTGAATACGCAAGAGTGCGTGGCGCCGCCATGCCGGTTCGCTGTTCTTGCTGGTTCGGCCTTGCCTGTCGCCCCAAGTTGCTTCACAGCCCGGATGTTTGCAAGGTCTTTGTTAACCTTAACAGAGCGATAGGTGGAATTCAAATGCGCAGAAACCCTCCATGGGGCCGCTTGCATCCAGCGCCGCCACATCCGCCGCCTGGGCCTCCACAAGAGGGCCGGCGTTTGCCCTTCGTCCCTGCGAAAAAGGCTCACCTTGGAGCGTGCTATAGTCGAAATGTGGGTGGCAGGCCTTTCAAACTCGAATCCTCAAAGGGTTGCGCCTGGCTGGAATGCCGAGAACTAGCGGAAATCCCCTGGCTGGTCCACGCATTTGGCATGCGGAAAGGCGGGGCGTTGGGGCCAAAACCTGCCGGGCAAGAATCCCACTTGAACTTGGGCACTTGGCAAGCCAGGGACAAAGAAAAAGCGCGGCGATTTCTTCAGGCGCTCGGCGCCGGCAGCTCTCCATTGGCGACATTGCGCCAGACGCACTCCGCGATTGTCTACAGCGTTTCGCCGGGCCCGGGGAGTATGCGGCTCCAATATCAGCTGGCCGGCAATACGGAGCCGGACGCCGAACATCCCCCGCGAACCCGGTCAGGCGACGCTCTCATCGCCGACCGTGCCGGAATGATGCTGGGGATTCGCGTGGCGGATTGCGTCCCCATCCTGATGGTTGACCGCAAGCGGCGCGCGGTGGCGGCGGTTCATGCCGGCTGGCGAGGGGCTCTGAAGCGCATTGTCGAGAAAACAGCTGGCGAGATGTGCCGCATGTTCAATTCACGCCCTGAAAACCTGCTGGCGGCAGTCGGTCCCTCCATCCGGAAGTGTTGCTACGAAGTAGGGGCGGAAGTGGCCGACGCTTTCTGCGGGATCTTCCCGGCCGGCGAGAAATTCTTCCATAAGGTTGCTGCTGCTCCCGATGAACTGAGGATGGCGTTGCGCTACCAGACGCTCTTCGTGCTCCAGGCGCCTCCGGGGCATCGGATGGAGGAAGCATTCTCGAAAGTCCATCTCGACCTTGCAGCAGTGGTCCGCTATCAATTGGAGCACGCCGGTGTTCCGGGCAGCCAGATTTACGTGGCGGATTACTGCACGGCATGTCGGACAGACCTGTTCTATTCCTATCGCAAGCAGGGAAGCCTGGCAGGACGCATGATGGCCGTGATTGGTATGCGGCAATAGGCGTAGGAGGGAAGAACTTCAGCTCCACCCTCAACGAGCACAGCCCTACAAAGGAGCTTCGACCGGCGATGCCACATGGTCTGTTGCGCCCAGCCGCAACTGGCCGCACGCCGCCATCACGTCCTGGCCGCGTGAAATTCGGATGTAAGCGGGTACCTGGTGGTTCCGAAGAACGTCCTGGAAGGCCAGCACTCGCTCGAGCGGTGAAGGTTTATACGGCAGTTCCGTTCCGCTGTTGAACGGAATCAGGTTCAGCTTGCACTTGATGCCACGCACCAGCGCCGCCACGCGCCGGGCGTCGTCGTCAGAATCATTGATCCCATCCAGCAGCACGTACTCAAACGTCACGCATTCGCGCGGACCCAGCGGAAATTCGCGGCAGGCCTGTATTAATTCGCTCAGCGGATACTTGCGGTTCAACGGCATCAACGCCGTCCGTTGCTCTTCGTTCGAGGCGTTCAAGGAGACCGCCAGCTTTGGACGCGCCGGTAGCTCTGCAAACTTGCGGATCTGCGGGATGACGCCGGCGGTGGAAACGGTCATGCGCCGCAGGGCCAGTGCCAATCCGTTCGAGTCGGAAAAAATCCCGACGGCTTTCATCACCGCGTCCAGGTTCAGCATCGGCTCTCCCATACCCATGAAAACCAGATTCATGGGAGTCTCCGCCGGAGGCTGCTGTGCCGCCAGCACGGCGGCCACCTGGCCCACGATTTCGCCAGCCGTCAGGTTGCGCTTTACTCCCAGAAGCGCCGTAAAGCAGAAGCGGCAGCCCACCGCGCAACCCACCTGGCTTGAAAGGCACAACGTCACCCGGTTCTCAATCGGCATGTAAACGGTTTCGATGTTTTCGCCGTCGTTGAGCGCGAACAGGTAACGCACCGCGCCGTCGCGCGAAGCAACCCGGGCCTTGATTTCAGGCCATTCCACGCGGCAGTGCGTGGTAAGGTGTTGCCTGAAATCTGCGGGGATGTCCGTGAAAGCATTCGGATCACGCAAGCGGCGCGCGTAGAGATTGCGGAACAACTGCTTGCTGCGATATCTTGGTTGGCCGCACTCCACCGCCAGTTGTTCAAGTTCCGTTTTACCGAGCCCGAAGAGATTGCCTTTCATAAAGCCTTACTATAGCTGCGGTCGGAGCCTGTCCCCACATCGTCGGGGACCGGCGGGCATTTTAGTGGAGAGTTACGAACCCTTCCCTGCATGTTTTATATCGTGTAAACATTGACGCCCAATTCAGTATATCTTACATTCTATAAGCTTCCCCTTGAGTTGAGAAAGGACATGCATGAGCCCCCGCCGAGTTGATCCTGAGCTTACCGCACGACGCCGCGACGCTCTGATCAAGGCCGGTTATGCCGAAATTCTGGAGAAAGGCCTGCATGCCACCACCATCGATTCCGTGGTGGCTCGCGCCAATTCCAGCAAGGGTGGAGCGCTACACTATTTCCACAGCAAAGAAGACCTCTTTTACGCCGTTCTGGATTGGCTGCTCAATGAACTCACCCGCAGCCTCGACCAGGTGGCGGCCAGCCAGGAATCACCCCGTGAGCGCCTCGCGGCGGAACTGGAACTACTGTTCCACAGTGCCGAGGTCAATCGCAAGCTCTACCTGGTGCTGTTTGATTTTGTTACGCTCGGAGCCCGCGCAGACCGCTTCCGCAAGCTGTTTCACGATTTCTTTGTCCGGTGCCGCAAGCGCGACGCGCTGATCATCTCCGAGGGCATCAAGCTGCAGGAATTTCGCCGCGTCCGCCCTGATGATGCTGCAACCACCATTCGAGCGCTGGTTGACGGCTACTGCCTGCAGTGGCTGATGGATTCCTCGAACGTCCCCGTCGAAGTCTTTCGCGACCGCTGCGGCGCCGTCTTGGGTGCCTACCTCCTGCACCCATAAACGGGTGTTGACGGGAAGCCTCTCCCGACGAATCTGGTGGCGCGGTCCGTTGGTTTTGGACGGATGGTGCAACAACCTCACTTCATTGGGCGAGCGCAGGGACGAAACGAATGAGTTCAGCTGAAGTATGGTTCAGAGCACCACGCTATGGCGGTATGGTGATTGTCTGCAAGCGCTGATGGTTCTTGATGACGCCATAGCAGATGCTGCTCACAAGAATCGGCTCGACTGGGCCCGAGGATTATCGAGACATACTGCAATGATATGCCAATTGGACGGCGACCTCCAGTCTTCCAGACACTATAGCGAGCAAGCTTTGTCGTACGGCCCTGATAATCCGACGGCGTTATTCGGAATGGCAAGAATTCTTCTCGAACAGGACGAAGCAGAGCTTGCCCTGAAGTATGCGACCAAATGCTATGAGATAAGGTTGCGTGGTGGCACAGAGCTCGACCTTTCCAGGATCGAATTGATTATGAAGTTATGGCCGGAATTGAACCCTCGCAACGGCGGGTAACGCGGTCCCCCTGTTTTGGGGGTCTGGGGCTTTCTTACTCACATCCTAGCAATCAGGATTCATAACATGCGAACAATGTTCCGCCTTGGCCTCGCTGTTCTTCTGTCGACGGCGTTTCGTGCTGGCTTGCGCGCGCAGGGAGAAATTCACTCAGGTGCTCCAACAAATGTTCCCGGCGTGGTGATTGACCACAGCCCCGCGGCTTCGGGACGCTACATCGGTTCACCGAGCATCGTCATTCTTCCCGACGGCAACTATCTCGCGTCGCACGATTTCTTCGGCCCCGAAAGTGGCTCAAAGACCTGCGCCACCACGGCGATTTTCCGCTCAACCGACCGTGGCGCGACCTGGCACAAGCGCGCGGAGGTGCAATGCGCCTTCTGGTCGAATCTGCTTGTCCATCGCGGCGCGGTTTACCTGATGGGCACCACGGGCGAAAACGGCAAGATCGTCATCCGCCGCTCGCTTGACGACGGCAAGACGTGGACGCACCCGAATACCGCCGTCAACGGCCAGCTCACGCCCGAAGGCCACTGGCACACCGCGCCCGTCCCGGTGGTGGAGCACGCGGGGCGTTTATGGCGAGCTTTTGAGAATGTCGACATCCACCAGCCGTGGGGCGTGCACTTTCGCGCCGGCGTATTGTCCGTGCCGCTCGACGCCGACCTGCTGGTCGCGCCCAACTGGACGTTCAGCAATTTCCTGCCGCGTAACGCAGAATGGCTCAATGGAGATTTCGGCGGCTGGCTCGAGGGCAACGCCGTGGTGGCACCGGGCGGGGAGGTTGTGGACGTGCTGCGCGTGGACGTTTCAAAGCTGCCGGAGAAAGCGGCTATCCTCAAAGTCAGCGCCGATGGCAGCAAAGTGTTTTTTGACCCCTCGACTGGCTTTATCAATTTCCCGGGCGGTGCAACCAAGTTCAGTATCCGGCACGATCCCAAGGGCCACGGTTACTGGTCGCTGGCCAACATTGTGACCCCGCAAGCTGCTGGCGATGTGGGGATAAATGTCAAGCCCTCCGGTATTCGGAACACACTCGCGCTCGTTTACAGTCGGGACCTGCGCCAATGGCAGGTGCGGGAAACCATTCTGCATCATCCCGATATCACGCACCACGCTTTCCAGTACGTCGACTGGCAATTTGATGGCCGTGACATCGTGGCGGCCATCCGCACGGCCTACGACGACGGGCAGGGTGGCGCGCATACCTTCCACGATGCAAACTACCTTACGTTTTATCGCATTAAAGATTTCCACAAATTGAAGATGAAGTGAGAGCGAGCCGGCAGCGTGTTTCCCCAATTTTTGGGTCCGCTCTCTATCCACTCCCCACGAATTCAAGAACTGCAGGCCGCTGGAGTTTTCTCCTTTTCCCATTGGGGAACTTCTCACTTTGCAGCGACACCTTGGCGGAGAAAAGGCTTGACAAGGACTACGCTACTATGCTAGCCTTAATGGTGAAGTTGGGCGGGGCGTTAATCATAGAATTTAGTTAGTCTGTGCGGACTGGTAAACGGTCGCATATTACTGAAAACATTGAAATCTATATATTGTGGTGCTGGTGGGATGGGACAAAAAGAATACCTTTTTTGAAAAACGAACCGGAGAAGTTGCTGAAAACAAAGGATCGGCCACCAAAAACAAACCGGAACAAACCGAAAAACAAAGCGGAGAAGTTGTTGAAAACACGTACCTGTGGAAAAAACTAACCGAAAACAAACCGGAAAACGAACCTACCGATTTTGTTGAAAATAAAGGACTGCTAAAAAATGGCCCGGAGAGAATCCTGTAGTTCCTGAATCCCACCACAGGCAGCCCCTGAAGACTTATTAAGACCCCAAACCCACGGTTCGGCAGCGCTGTTTTCCCTGATATAATGGCTGCAGAAACTGACTCATACGACACGCTTATACACGCGCGGAGGAACGCCCTTGCACCTTGAGAAGCGCCAACTCCAGAAGCTCGACCGCTACCGCTGGCTGGTGCCGCGCGGAACCAAGGCCGGCATGCTGACCGACGCGCTGATTTATGCTGACGAGCATCTGCTGGAAGACCTGCTGAAAGACCTTTCCCTGGAGCAGGCGGTGAACGTGGCGACGCTGCCCGGCATTGTGGGTCGTTCGCTCGCCATGCCGGACATCCACCAGGGTTACGGATTCCCCATCGGCGGCGTGGCAGCCACCGATCCCGATGAGGGCGGCGTGGTGTCGCCCGGCGGCGTCGGCTTTGACATCAACTGCGGCGTGCGCCTGCTGGCCAGTACGCTTACGGCAGACGACGTCCGCCCCAAAATCCGCGAGCTGGTCAACCAGCTTTTCCGCGACATTCCTTCAGGCGCGGGGCGCAAAGGTTCCGTTCAGCTTTCCTACGATGACCTTGAGCACGTGATGGTGGAGGGCGCCGGATGGATGGTCCGGAACGGTTACGGCGAACCGGGCGACCTGGAACATTGCGAGGAGAACGGTGCGATCGACGGCGCCGATCCCTCGGCTGTGGGAGACAAGCCCCGCAAGCGCGGTCTCGCGCAGGTGGGCACGCTCGGCTCCGGCAATCATTTTCTGGAAGTTCAATACGTGGAAAAGGTCTTTGAGCCGGAGATCGCCCAGAGGTTCGGTCTTTATGAGAATGAGGTCGTGGTGCTGATCCATTCCGGCTCGCGCGGCTTCGGGCACCAGGTCTGCACCGACTATTTGCGCGACATGGACCCGGCCATGCGCCGCTACAAGCTCGACCTTCCTGACCGCCAGCTTGCCTGCGTGCCCGCCAACTCGCCCGAAGGGCAGGCGTATCTCGGAGCCATGCGCGCCTCGGCCAATTTCGCCTGGGCCAACCGCCAGGGCATCACGTACTTTACCCGCGAAGCCTTCAAACGAATCTTTGGGCAGAAGGAAATTCTGCGCGTGGTCTACGACGTCTGCCACAACATCGCCAAGCTGGAATGGCACCGCGTGAACGACAGGGACCGCCGCGTGCTGGTGCACCGCAAGGGAGCGACGCGCGCGTTCCCAACCGGCCGGCCGGAAATTCCGGAAGCCTACAAAGACATCGGCCAGCCGGTGCTGATTCCGGGCTCGATGGGGACGGCGTCTTACGTTCTGGTGGGAGCGAAAGGCTCGCTCGAAGAAACCTTCGGGACCACCTGCCACGGCGCCGGACGCGTGATGAGCCGTACCGCGGCCAAAAAGTCACCCTACGCTATGAATGCGCGCGAACGCCTGGAAAAGCAGGGTGTCATCGTGCGCTCCGAAACGCGCGACGGTATTTCAGAAGAAATCCCGGAAGCTTACAAGGATGTGGACGCCGTCATCAACGTGGTCCACAACGCCGGGCTCTCCAAACGCGTCGCCCGCCTGAAACCGATGGGAGTGATCAAGGGGTGACGTCAAATGCCCAAGGGAAGTCAACCATCTCTACCCGCGCCTATTCGTTTATTGGAATTCTCTCTGTTATTGCCTTGTGCAACAAGCGAGCCGCCTGGAAGGCTTGGTTGGCTTCGTCGCGCGAGAGTGTATCAGGCTCTCCCGGGTATCGGAACTTCCAAGCATATTCCGTAAGAGGGACCGCGCGGTCAACGACGCTTGCAAGCGTCGGGTCCAGCTCAAGACAAGCGTGTCCAAGTTCCTCGATGCTGTGAGTTTTTCGAAAGGGCTTATCGTGCCAAGCCAGGAAAGCCTTCAATGTTTTCTCTGCGGCCTGCTGTGCATGAAAGACAGCATCAGGCCACAAACCCTCGTCTTCAGAGGAGAGCGAGTGAGCGCAAGCTTTCAAATCGAACTGAACCTTTTGCAGCCAAGCGCGAACATCTTCGGCGCGCGCGTCATCAGGCGCCATGCAGCATTCTCCCTTCGCGCAGCGTCGTCCCAGGAAGCGAAGCCCTTAGCCCTCGACGCGGTTCGAAGTAAGAGCGGGTACAGACAACTACGTCAGCGGCAACGCCTGTGCCACGAAGAGCTTCATAGGCAAGCCTGCTTCTCCGCCGTTCCCGTGTCGCCTCGTCTGGAACCACGACCAACAGGTCGTAATCGCTGCTGGCGTCCGCCTCGCCGCGTGCTCTTGATCCAAACAAATATACCTGGGCGGGCTGATACGCTTCGACCAGACGTCTGACGATCTCGTCCAGAACCGGGTCCGAAGGGTCGAAGCTAGGATCTCTTTGCGGTTTCATGGCTAGGCGAGGACCTCGTCCCGAACATGGTGAAGGCGAATTCGTGCCGGTTTTTGAGGCCGGCCGAAATAAAAGGCGGCCACTGCTTCTCTGACGTTCAGTCGCAGCGTGTCCCAGTCGTTGGCTTGCGTGACGATGTTTTCGGTCAGGCACTCTGCCACAAAACCCCCGTCACCTTCCTGCGTGACCTTGAAGACAATCTCGTCCATGCAGTTCAGATTACAGCTTCGGGGCTGCGGTGGCAAGAGCGCAGAGATCGCTCGCTGGTCCAGAGAGAGTCGCGTCGTCACCAGGGGCGGAGAACACCGGCCACAGGATTCGACCGGTGTTCTCAGTTCATTTGATTTTTCTGGA
>OBLQ010000399.1_pt1 | contig 16622 bp, 28 predicted proteins | sample 1519881 | NCBI WGS metagenome assembly OBLQ01 (sample SAMN01911456, study PRJEB22533) | soil metagenome | biome: Soil | place: Malaysia | collected 2012-04-30 | depth DG_metagenome m | reverse complement strand
AAACTTCCCCCCGATTCCGACTCCATCGAGGAGAGAGAGAAACAGGAGGTAGAGGCGTGAACTTTACTATGACATCGGATTATATCGTTAAAAGAGGCCGCACTTTAGCCAGAGAATTACAATCTGCGAATCGCGTAATTGATGCAGAAGTAATTTTCAATCTAACTCAATTCATGGATGAATATGATCCTACTCCGTGGTGCGACAAGTGCGGAGCCAGATGCAGGTGTCAATGTAAATGTGGGCCGCTAGCTGACAATGACTAGACTTCTCTGCCGCTTCGGTTTCCATTACGGAATTCCCGCGAATCCTCTTTTCTATTCGTTCTTCGGTCTAGTTTGCGCGAGATGCAATAAAGTCCTAGAAGTCAATTACGATCCTTCCTCGGTGAAACTAGCCAGAGAAGTCCACAACGGAATCAGAAGGATCTTTGCCAATCACAACATGTTGCATCATACCATAAGTGCAGGCTCACAGGTCAGTGAAGACCTAAAGAGAGACGCTGAAAAGATCGAACGTCTAACCAACATACTGAGAAGTTACTCAGAGGGAACGAGACATTGAAACGCTTAACCGGATTCAAGATAACTAAAGGTAAAGGATTCCACATAATTTTCGCTAATGGTTGGGGTGTAAGCGTTCAGTTTGGACCTGGAAATTACTGCGAGAATTATGACGGAGACATTGGAAAAGATGAAACGGCTTCCGGTGAAGGAGGAAGCTGGCACGCCGAATGCGCAATACTTGATCCAAAAGGTGGATTGTTCAGACATCCGTCATTCGACGGAGATACCGTAGGTGGTTGGAAATCACCAGAAGATGTATTGAAGCTTCTTCAATGGGCTTCTGAGCAGGAGGCTACCAATGAATACGACAATAAAACTATCAGTGCTCGCGATTTTCCTGATAAGTAGCCCGGTCCAAGCAGATTGGACAGAATCAGATGCTAATCGAGAGACTGTCTTCTTAGTCTTGGCTTCTGCTGATTGGTTACAGACTAGAGAAATAGCCAAAGGTAGTCCTTGTGCAGGGACTCCAGTGTGTGAGGAAAGATGGAATCCTTTTCTAGGCCCGCATCCCTCGACCCAGGAAGTCGATCTTTACTTTGCAGGATGGATGCTAGGTCATGTCTTAATAGCTCAACAGCTAACGACTTACAGACCCTGGTGGCAGGCTTATGGAATAGCAGTTCATGTGTCTGCTGTAGCTCATAACTATCGGATAGGAATTCGTGCGAGGTTCTAATGGCTGACTTTGGTAAGTACCTAGATGAGATGGATACCGAGGCGTTTTTCAATTTGCGTGAATGGCTATCAAAGGCGGTTGAGGCAAAAGGTGCTGAGGTAACTGGAGCCGGTATCGGCGGCGGTCAAGCTGATATTGACATTAAGCTTGAAGGCTTTCAGTACAATATATCTATCAAGCCGATCAAATGCTGATTCGTCCCAATCCGCGCTTGGGAAGCCAGTTCAAGCTGGTTCTAGATATGATGGTGCAAATCCATAATCAGCGCCATAACTATCGGATAGGGATAAGGATTTTGGATAGCAGTGATAGCTGTCGCCTATTTGGTGGCCTATCTTGTGGAGAAGATAAAGTGAACCCCCGACTGCTTGCGCAATACGGGGGTTCGGTGTATCGTCGAGGGGCTTATGATCGACGTGGTAAGTGTACCGTCAACATCCTTCCCATGTCCACATTAGCCGACACCCGGCAACCACATCCGATAGCCGTGGGAGCAAAGGGCTTGCTACAAAGCCCATGGGGGCGCGAGGCCCAGGAAAAGGTAAACCTGGGAGCCGGGGGAGACACCCGCCAGCGCCGGTATAACTTGTTTTTGGCGAGCTACCGAAGGAACCGACATTCCGATACCCAACCAAATACCCACATTCGACGGTTGGTCTTTTCTTTTAAACGGAGGTCTTCATGGAAACACCTCGAAAACTAATCCGCGAATTAGCCGAAACTGCTTGGCTGATGAGCGTCGCAGACTGCACGAGAAAGAGACCCGGGCAGATGATTAACTCCTTGCCAAACCATAAACGCGAAATCTTGAAGGAGCTCAAAATCGAAGACATTCAAGATGTCAGGTGGCCACCGTTTTGACCGCTCTAACTAAAGGTCAGGCAGGTACGCTTAAGTTCATAAAATCTTTTATGAAGCGAAACGGTATGCCGCCGACTCGGATGGATATTTGTAAACACTTCGGCTTTAGTTCTCCGAATGCAGCAGAAGATTATCTGAGAGAGCTGGCCAAGAAGAAGGCTATCAAACTCATACCTTCAATCAGTCGAGGAATCAAATTATGAAAATTGTGCACAAACTCAATGTTGGTGAAGTCACATCTTGTGGTAAGAAACGCTGGAAGCGAGGAGCCTATTCTTGGAAAAATCCAAAGATAAATTGCCGCCTATGTCTGAAAAAGAAACCAAAATAGTCTGGAAGTCAATTGAGAATAACCGACTGGTTCAACCATCAATTCTGGCCTACCTATGGCTAGGAAACCTGTAAAACTTACAGACGTTCAGCAGGCGAGGTTTGACAAGTGTTGGGCAGTCTATCCGCGAAAAGGAAGCACCAAGGGTGAAGCGGTTATTGCTTGGTCACAGCTTGATCCAGATGACGAACTGACCGAGACAATATTTCAGTCTATTCTACAGCAAAACCGGGAAAGAGGATCGAAGTTTCTAACCAAGGAGCAAAAGAAATTCATCAAACACTTCTCATCCTGGTTACGCTCGATGAGTTGGATGTATGAATCTGAGAAAGACGGAGAATTGTATGAAGATAAACTAACCAGAACTTGCAAGGTATGTAGCAACGAGCAAGTTACTTTCTTGGAACTATGCGGAGTATGCTACGAAAAAGAAATCCGCCCCCAAATCAAACCGTCTCTCGCGGAAATCATCTACCAAGAAAGGCTCGTCAAAATCACGGAGTGGTTAGCTAAACATCCTGAACAGACCAAGAGAGAAGCTTGTTTAGGTGCTTTGAAGAAACGAGGATTAACCAAGTGGTTGCCGGAGGGATTGAAGTAAATGCTTTGTCCTAAGTGCGGGCAAGAAGTCGATGTTGTTGATAGCCGTTGGAGAAAGATTAAGAACGGCAAGCCAGTTCCTATATTCAGAATTCCCGGAGGAGATGGCATTGGCGTTCGAAGGCGAAGAAATTGCAATTCGTGTGGGTACAGATTCGGGACGTATGAAATAACGGATGAATTTTTCAGGTCACTGGTAGCTGATCGAATGAGACTACACGTTATGCAAAGCGCAATTTCTGGAACGGTAGTGGTTCCACCAAAGATAAATTCTCCGATGAAGGCACTTGATTATCTCGGTCAACGCGGAAGAAAGAAAAAGTGAAGGCTCTAGACGCTAGAAACATTATCCTGAAAGCCGGAGGTATAAACGACTTCCGGGCTTCACTCATTCGTATAGGAGTTTCTAACTCTCAAGCTCCTCCCTGGATAGTCACTAAAGGAGAAAAGAAACAGACTCTGGTAGGTGAGTACAGTTCAAATCTGTTAAGAGCCATAGCCGACTGGATGGATAACCCTGAAGACATAGAAGGGGCGAAGATATGAAAGTCTCCGAACTCGAAGGCGCGGAGTTGGATTATTGGGTGGCGAAGGCTCTCGGCAAACCACGTGTCACCATTCGCGATCATTGGTCAATATTCACGAATGTCTGCATTTTCTCAGAAGGCACGCGTGAAGAAGATCCATGGCATCCTTGCCGTTTTTCAACCGATTGGTCCCAAGGCGGACCGATTATTGAGCGGGCAAGAATCAACATTGAATACTGTGGCGGATTTCAGGAATGGTTGGCGTCTAAAAATGTGATTGATTTGTACGGACCGACACCTCTCATTGCCGCCATGCGCTGTTTCGTAGCCAGTAAGTTCGGCGAAGAAGTGAAATGAACCCAGACGAAATCTTCCACAGACTCGAACAAGCTGGTAATGACTATGCCGACAAAGAAGCTGCTGCGAGTCTCTTGGAAGAAACCAAGAACACCATGCTTTCTGAATGCATGTCTGACTGGCCCGAAGACTCCAATGCAGGCGCAGAGACTAAAGCCAGACGAGATCCAAGATACAAAGAACACCTGGAGAAAATGGTAGAAGCTAGAAGACAAGCGAATCGTGCAAAGGTAAAATACTTCTCTGTGCAAGCGTGGATTGAACTCAAGCGCACTCAAGAAGCTACCGAACGGGTGAAGGTTCAGAAAGGATTATAGCTATTGACATTACTTTCCTTTACATGGCAAGATAGCGTTGCCGTGGCGTAGAGAACAGCTACTTCTCCTGTTAAGAGGGTGGTCGCGGGTTCGAATCCCGTCAGGTTAGGAAACTGATCTGTAGCTCAGTGGTAGAGCACCAAACGTTCTGTTTTCGCATGTTCCCGGCACCGATTTTAAGTGTTGGTGTGGCGTAGATTACGGTTCCTTCATTCTGGTATGAAACAGCCCGTAGTCGCTTGTTCCCACCGACTTTAATCCTACGGAGGAACGTATGGCGAAAGTAAACGTTAAAGCAGTAAATCCCCGCAAGACCCACGAAGGCGCAACCGCGCATCCCATTAAGCCTATTCAGGAACTTAGACGTTCCGTTATGGCTTGTATGCTGTGGGAAGATACTTTTTACGAGTCTGGAGTAGAGATCGCTGATCGTATTGCTGGATTGGTTAAGAAAGTCTCACCTGCCGAAGTCGCGATGTTAGCGATTGATGCACGATCCAAATTCAAACTTCGGCATGTGCCTCTATTGCTGGCTCGGGAACTGGCACGTTCTGGCGGATCTCTGGTAGCTGAGACTTTATTTCAGATAATTCAGCGGCCTGATGAATTGGCTGAGTTCGTCTCTATCTATTGGAAAGACGGTAAACGTCCTCTTTCTGCCCAGATGAAGAAAGGTCTGGGAAGGGCTTTCACTAAGTTCAATGCTTATGAGTTGGCTAAATACAATCGTGACAATGCAGTCAAATTGCGCGATGTATTATTTCTTTGCCACGCCAAACCGAAAGATCCTATGCAGGAAGCGACTTGGAAGAATTTGGTAGAAGGAAAACTTGAGGCTCCTGATACCTGGGAAGTATCTCTATCTGCTGGATCTGACAAATCAGAAACTTTCCAGAGATTGATGGCCGAAAAGAAACTTGGAGCTTTGGCATTTCTCCGCAATTTACGGAATATGCGAGAAGCAAAGGTTCCGAAGTCTGTCATATCAGCTTACGGTAAAGATTTGCGGGTTGATCGTGTTTTACCTTTTCGGTTTATTGCAGCAGCCAGAGCCGTTCCCGATTGGGAAGATGTCATTGAGCCTTTGATGTTAAAGGCTTTGGCATCCCATGAAAAACTGAACGGCAAGACTGTAATCGTGGTGGACAATTCCGGGTCAATGTATGGTTCACCGATGTCCAAAAAGTCCGAGTTGACTAGAATTGATGCAGCTTGCGCTCTTGCGATTTTGGTGAGAGAGATTTGTGAAGACTGTACTGTGATCGGTTTCGGATCGGATGCTTCAGTAATACCGAATCGTAAAGGATTTGCTTTGGCCGATGCAATCCGAAAAGGCCCCGGAGGTGGAACCGATACCGCGAGAGCTTTAAGGCTTGCGGATAGAAACGAGTATGACCGAATCATAGTAATTACGGATGAGCAGTCTCATACGGTCATTGGAGGTCCACAAGGACTTGGGTACTTCATCAATGTTGGAACCTATAAAAACGGAATTGGATATGGACCGTGGACTCATATTGATGGATTTTCAGAGAGCGTGATCGAGTGGATACGAGAATTCGAGAATGTGAACTGAAAGGAAAATCCGCCTATGAAAATAGGTTGAAAGGATTGACGTGGCTTACCGTTGGAGAAATACTCTACGGTAAGTCACCGTCGATTCAAGGTAAGTATCGTCGTGCTCATCGAGCAAAGATGATCGCTAAAGACTACGCCTTCAGGTATTCCCTCCAATGGCCCGCTGCGAAAGAATCATAGGCTTCACCCATAACCATTGTCCTAAACCCGCAACGAAGAAAATAAAACGTAGCGGTAAGTGGAGATATTTCTGTGAAGAATGTTCCGATCATATTCTCTTGATGGAAAAGCAAAGGATCGAACGTGCCAAAGAAACCAAGTCTAGCCACGCTTAGAAAGAAAGCTTGGACGTTAATGTCTCTGAAAGTGAGGAAAGGAAATGCAGACCATAGAGAAATGTGTGAATGCGTCACTTGTGGCCGATGGTACGGATGGCGAGATATACATGCAGGTCACTTTATCCACATCAGTAAGCAACATCCATTATCGTATGACCCTCGCAACGTTCATCCGCAATGCCGAAACTGTAATTACTATGGAGCAAAAGGGCTTGCGTCGATCAATTACACGTTATGGGTCCAGAATAGATATGGACCCGGAATAGTCGAAGAACTCAAAGAAAGAAAAAAAGAACCCTATCTCCGAAGACATGAACTGGAAGAACTGATTGAGAGGTTAAGCCAATGACTAAAATTACAATTACATTGAAAAGCGGTAGAGTCATAGAAAATTTCGGAGAAATGGAAACCGATCCGACTGGTTTAAGCGATGTTTTGTGGTTTAATTGGCCAGAAACTAGGTTGAGACTACGAGAATCAGAAATTGAAACAATAGAGTTCTCAGAAGCCAAAGAACCAGAGGTTCTAGCGATTTGACGTTACCATGGTACTATTACAAAAACCCTGAACTGGCCGCTCAATTCAATGAAGGCAGACTACGATCCCCTCGAAAATCTAAAGCTTCTGTCTCCCCATGCTCAACAGACTCAATTGGCATCTCTGGCTTTCGCGAGACTGACCCCATACGACATCGCCGCAAAACTCGCTTACGCAAAACTAGGACGTGGACCTACACTCCTGGCAAGGATAAAAATAGCAGACCAGAAAGGTCTTTATCCGGAGTTGAGACAATGGCTGAAAGTAGAAGTCTACCAAGACATAGTAAAAAGACCTCTGGAAATACACGAAAGAATGATAGATACCTGCCTGGAAGAGGTAATAGACGCTAAGATTTGCCCAGAATGTAAAGGTAGAGGGAAAATACCAGAAGTCACTGAAGGACAACCGACAGGCCGATATTTACCCTGTTTGGGATCAGATAGAGCTAGGGGAAAGGTAAAATATCATGTCGAATGCAGAGAAGGATTCTCACCCTGGACCGATAGTATCAGAGCCAAAAGGCTGGGTATTCACCACGAAGTCTTTAAGAGGAACTTCCAGAGAGTCTATATCGAAATCCTTACAATTCCATGGACTTGGGAGTCTCAGGTAAGACAGGCCGTCGCTTGACATCCGCGCGTAAGAGGGTAGCATTTTGTTAGACTACGGTTAATTTTCACTTCTATGGGGCTGTAAGCCGGTTGAATAATCGGTAGCTAGACCGAGCGCAGTCAATCGGTGCGTGTTTCTAGAACAGGCAAACGCCAGCCCCACCAAATCCTCCGTCCACCGATTATCTAGGTCTATCGGTGGTTTAAGCCCCGAAAGGGACATCTTTTTGAGATAACTAATGACTGTTCGTTTATACGGTTGTCCGATGGATACCGTAATTCGCAATGGCTTGACTGTCTTTGTGCCTAGAGCTGTGCAATACATAGCACCAAAGCCTAATGGCGATTGGCACGCGAGCATAGCTTCTAAATTAGATGGAACTCCTGCATTGGTTTGGGTAGTGGTTATTTGTTTTACGCCCGATTGGACCGCTGCCGATGCTGATCCGCAAATGAGATTGGTTGCAGAGTTTCCTGTTTCAGTTACTAAGTTCAGCGAAGCGAAAGCTTGGCTTTCTACAAGAACAATAAACGATTTGTCAGCAGCAATGAGAACCAGATTACAAAATGTCTACGATGCTTTGGGTATCAATCGTTCAGACTTTACTTTGACTACCGGACTTCTTTTGGTTATTCATAGAATGTTTTCGGCTCAACTCGAAGCAGACGAAAACTTCGCTCAAGGTGCGTTTACCGATACTACATGACGACTTTAGCGACCGATGACTTCAACAGAGCAAACGAAGATCCGTTAGCTGGTAATTGGACTGGTGTTGGAAGTACTCCGCTTCCGAGACTTGTAAGCAATCAATTCGCCGGTCCATCCACTGACCATGCGAGGCATTGTTACAGAAATGATGTAACTCCGGCTAACGATCAGTGGTCGCAGATAACCGTGACTACTGCTGGAACCAACAACGATTGGGGACCAGGAGTAAGGTGGGCAACTGGAGCTACTACGGGATATTTTATAGATCACTTCCCAGGATCTGAAGGACTTTATAAGGTAGTTGCTGGGACATTTACTCAAATAGCGTCTGGAGCGGCGACAAACTACGCTGTCAGCGATGTTCTTTATTGCGAAGCCCAAGGCACTACCATTCTTTGTAAAATCAACGGATCGACCGATGCAAGTGTTACCGATTCTTCAATAGCTTCCGGAAGATTGGGGATTTTTGCATTCACGAACGACGCCAGAGGAGATACTTATTCCGGTGGAGACTTTTCAAGCGCAGCATTTACAAAAATGGTTGGAGGAACAGGTCCCGGTATGAGACTCGCAGGTCAAGGCGCATTGGCGGGATAAATGTATATCGGAGACTTCAGGCTTGGAGATACATTTGATTTCAAGTTTACTACCAGAACATTCAGTACCGGCGCACCAGGGACTTTAGCTGGAACACCTTCGGTAGCGGCTTATCCAGGAAACAGTACAACTGAAGTAACTGCTGGAATAACGCTCAGTGTAGACTTCGATACCCGAACGGGTCTGAATAACGTAAGAATCGTAGCTACCAGCGGAAACGGCTACGCCACGGCTACCAATTACGCTGTTGTAATCACCGCAGGAACAGTTTCTAGTGTCTCAGTAGTTGGTGAAGTAGTAGCTCATTTCAGTATTGAAAACCGTTCAGCCTTGATGCCTACCACAGGTGGAAGGACCCTGGATGTAAGTTCTACCGGTGAAGCTGGACTCGATTGGGGAAATATAGGCAGTAAAACCACAAGCAACGCATTGACCGCAACGACAATCGCAACGACTCAAAAAGTCGATGTCGATACGATAAAAACTAATCCAGTGGTTAATGCGGGTACGATAACTTTCCCAACTACCGCGACATTAGCAAGTACAACCAATATAACCGCTGGCACCATTACGACTGCTACTAATCTGACTAACGCACCGACTGCTGGTGACTTTACAGCCACCATGAAGACATCTTTAAACAACGCCACGCCTTCGGTCACGGTCAGTGATAAAACCGGATTCAGTCTGAGTGCAGCAGGTATTCAAGCGATTTGGGATGCTTTGACTTCAGCACTGACTACCGTTGGAAGTATCGGTAAACTGCTTGCGGACAACATAGACGCAGTATTCTCTACTCGAATGCCGACAACGCATATCAACGCCACCGGAGGAGTGGTAGACCATGTAACTCTGGTTGATACTACGACTACAAATACCGACATGAGAGGTACGGATAGTGCTGCCACCGCAGCGAATCTCTCGACAGTCGATGGAAACGTGACTAACTTAAAGTCCGGAATCATCTTCGGTTCCGCTGTCACAGGGACTTTAACCACGACTCAAGCCACAACCGATCTGACTTATGCGGACAATCAACTGATCGGAAGGATATTAATTGTCCTGACGGGAAGTGCAGCCGGTGAAGCTACCGATATAACGGCTTACGCCAATCTGAATGGAGAACTGACTTTCACGGCTTTGACTGTCGCCATGGCAAATGGAGACACCTTCAAGATCGTATAAATGGCCGTAACTACCCAATGGCCTTACGGAGGTCCAGGAAGACCTTACGGAAGTTTTGCAGGTAAAGCGCCGGCTCCGGTAGTCAGTAAAGTCATAATCCCCGGTGGTGGGCATTTTATAGCCTACCCCGAGCCCGAGAAGAAAAAACGCGAATTTACAAAGAAGGATGAGAATGAGCTTAAACGTCTACTCCTCAGAGTCGCGGAAGACGAAAAAAGAGCTCAGGAAAAGCTCGAACAAAAAGCCCGAAGTCTAAGAGATGTCGAGAACGCCGCCGAAGGAATACAATCAGCCATCAGAGCGGCTGAAGTCTCGATCAGACAACAAGCCCGACAAAAAAAGATCTCATGGGAAGAAGCCCAGAAAAGGATTCAAGAGATCGACGAAGAGGAAGATCTACTCTTGATCCTCTTAGCACTTTAATGGGACCGTAGCCTGTCAACCATATCGACAGTGGATATCGGAACGGAAGGCGTTGAGTCTTGACAACCTCAACCGGTCCCGCCAACCTAGTTCAAAATAGTTGAGTAAAATCAAATGTCTAGAATGACTAAAGAAAGAGCACTAGCTGCCCGTAAAAGCTGGCAAGAGAAAGCCGAGACCTGGCGAGCTAAAATACAGACCGCGAAGATCATCGAAGCTTTGGATAAACACGTCAGAGGAGATTGTGAGTTAAAGGCGACTCAAGTAAAAGCAGCTCAAGTCCTTTTAGACCGCGTTATGCCGACTCTCAGTGCTTCAGAGATCACCAAGAAGAACGAAGTGGTAAATCCACAAGAGTTGATCCAGATGTTAAGAGAGAGATACGGTAATGAATTCGCAGACAAGTTAGCTCAAGACTACGTACCCCAACATGAGGCAGGCCACGCATGATTTGTTGGAGTATGCTAGTCTAGGTCGGATCTGGGCAGTGAGGATAAATGAAGTACAGTCCAAAGCTAGAATCACCAAATAGCCAATTCCACCTTTGTTACTGTCACCACAGACATTGGGATTGTACTTATCCTGATTGCAGTAAGTTACCGGACAAAGCAGGACGTGAATGGGTTTTACTAGAGATGAACAGTGTAGAGACTGATAATAAAGAGGTTTCATCCCCTCATATCATCGCTCAGAAACGATTAAGCTAGCCTAAAGTGTCGTATAATACCCATTATGTTAAATTATATGGCATGTTATTGATATATAAGGACATTCTCATAGGTTAGTCAGGCTATAGAAGGCTCAGGAATTCCTACTAGAAATAGATTTAATGGGGGTATAGTCCCCTCTGGGACTTGATCAGTTGCTGCCCTACCTTTCCCGAATTTTACAGGATAAAAAGTGACCCCTGACCTGTTAAAGGAATACAAAATCCATTGTGGGGTATTGGATCAGTACAGAGACTTCATGGAAGATTCTCCTGAAACAAGACTTGAAATCAGGAAATTCAAACAGGCCATAAAAAAGAATCTACAAGCTAAAGGCTTTATAGACCCCAGTATTTTCCCAGCTCAGCACCGGTGGAATATCTGTAGCGAAAAGCTAAGAAAAGGATATTTCTCGGATTGGGACGGCTGGCAGTTCAGATCTGACTGGGCCATGACCTACTGGTTTGGGGATAAATTAGTAATACCCAAATTCGACCTAAAACCGGTAAAGAGAGAGGATGGGATAGCCTACATGAAGCCTGTAAGCCATCTCGTAGTCTTAGGCGAACAAGGCATAGGAGACGAGATTTGTTACGCTTCGCTCTTACCTGAACTGATTATCAGGGTAGGGGCTAAGTCTATCGAATTTCAGTCCTATCCAAGGCTTAAAACGATCTTTGAAAGGAGTTTTAAGATAAGATGTACCGATAGAAGGGTTTTGGGTCAAGTCACCGAAGGAGAATCAGTAATCTCTCTGGGAGACCTTTTACCATTGTATCGAAGGGATTTGAGTCACTTCCCCAGAAAAGCCTTTCTAAAGACAGACCCTGAAAAACAGAAGGTTTGGAGAAGGTGGTTAAGTCAATTTCCCAAGCCTTGGGTAGGATACGCTTACAAAAGCAGACACGGATACTATAGAGAAACTGATATAAGTAACGTAATCCAAGGATCTAAGTTCGACCTTCAATACGACTCTGACGGTCAGGAAAAACCTCCGTTTGACACCAGGGACGACTTTGAAACTCTGTACGCCTTTGTAAGCTGTCTGGATAAAGTCGTAAGCTGTACCCAGACTCTATGTCATGTTTCGGGGTCTTTGGGTATCGAGACTCATGCAATCATACCTCCCAAAAACGGAGAAGTTCAGAGTAAACTCTGGTACTACGGAGAAGGAAAAGACTCGTGGGAAATGCCGTTCTATTCAAATTTCACTGTCTATAAAGGTTTGAATGAGTTCCGAAATCGCCGCGCTTGAAGAACTTAAAGGCCGTTGTCTGGCGATAAATATTAACTACCCGGATACCGGGATAAGGATGCGACCCGCTATTGAGTGTTTCACTAAACACTTGGGTGAAGCCGTTAAAAGACCTTTAAAACAGCACGAAGTCACCGAAATAGCCGAAGAAATTTTAGATTTAAGGCTCTACTTTCAAGACATAATGAACGAGTATCCCGAGGTCAAAAAAGACTTTTTACCGGCGATTAAAGTTTGTAACTACCTGGTAGAACCTATAAACAAACCCGACTGATGAGGCGGAAATGAAGATTTGTATCGTAGGCCACGGACCCAGTTTGAAAGGTCAAAGTATGGGAATGCAGATAGATTCCCATGACGTAGTAGTAAGACTCAAAGGCTGTAATACAGTTTTAGGCACTCCAGACTATGGTCACAGATGTGACCATTTATGTGCCTCTACCGAGATCATGGGGACGTTTTTTAACGTGACAGCTCAGTCTTTTTGGGGCTATCCCAAGAAAGGAAACTACGACTTCGACAAGGCCGTAAGAACCATCATGGATTTGGGCGCTCCGGTGCAGATTCCGTTGAAACTCTGTAATCACTGGAACCAGATTTTCAGAGACATGAAGTCTACACACCCCAACGTCTCGACCGGGACTGCCGCGATCATCATCGCGGCTCATTACTACAGTCCTACCGTGAAGACTATCAATCTCGCGGGTTTTGATACGTTGATGAACCCTGAGGTTGAATTCAGTCGAAACGACGAAATTCCCAGATCGGGGGTTGGTAAAATCGACCACGACTGGAAAACCGAGCATAAGTTGTTGGAAGTAATTTCAGATGTCTATGAACTTGAGATCAAGGAGCTAAAATGCCCCTCAAACGAGGTAGTTCGCGTAAAGTCGTTTCCCAAAACATCCGAACTGAGATGAACGCCGGAAAACCGCAGAAACAAGCCATAGCGATTGCTCTAAGTAAAGCCGGTAAAAGCCGTAAAAAGAAGTGATCGTAGTAACGTCTTTTTCTCCGAAAGGGTACAACCTTTACGGAAAGCGGTTCTTAGAGTCGTTCGTAAAGACGTGGCCATGTGAAGTTTTGGTTTATCACGAAGGCCAACCCGACTTCGAACATGAGAAGATAATTTACAAACCCCTCATGGAAGTCTTTGGCTGCGAAGCCTTTCTGAAATACTGCGATCAGAACAAAATTTTCCAGGGTTTTACACCCGTAGGCTATAACTACAACTTCGACGCCAAAAAGTTCTGTAGAAAAGTCTTTGCTCAATTCGATGCCTTACAAAACCATAAAGAAAAGGTTATTTGGCTAGATGCAGACTCAGTGACTCTCAAACCCATTACCGAGGAATTCATTGATGATCTTTACGGAGATGCCGGACTTGTCTACCTCGGAAGGGAAGGCTTTCACTGTGAATCTGGATTTCTTGGTTTTGATACCGAACGGGATGGATTTGGAGACTTTCTCGCTAAGTATACAGAATGCTATCGAAAGGGAATTATTTTTACTCTCGAAAGATGGCACGACTGCCAAGCTCTCGACTGGGCGAGATCGTTTGCATTAGTCAAAGAAAAGAACCTGAGTCCCAATTGGAAGGTCGGAGACGACCTGGATGTTATGCAGACTACCGTGTTATCCGAGTACATTCAGCACTTCAAGGGTAACTTAAAACGTGCAGTGGTTCACTGAACCCTACAGATGGTTTCAGATTAACGATGCCTTCGAAAACTACGAAGAGTTGATCTCAAACCTTCCCAAAGACGATGAATATAGACAGTACGGTCTATATCCGAATCGTTACATTTACGATATCCGAAACGGATTCTGGGGGATGATCTCCGATGAATTCAAGGATATATATGGCCCTCAGACACGAACGCAGCTCTGTCGGGACTTACCGGGATACTCAATTGGACCGCATACCGATGGTAGAGAAAAATCGACGATCCTTTACTACCTGGCCGAGGACGATTCGAAAGTTCATCTGGGAACGTCTATCTACATTCCGAAGAAAAAAGGCTTCAGGTGCGATGGAACCAAACACCACAACTTCGAGGACTTCGAAAAAGTAAAAACGATTCCTTATCTTCCTAATACGGGTTTTGGGTTCGTCAGATGCGACTGGTCTTTTCATGGAGTAGAACCGACAGACTCGGTTAGGAATATTCTCCAAGTCTCGATAAGGTAATGCTCGAAATCAAGGTGGATCGTAAGGAAGGTCCGCTGGTTGTACTTTTTGGAAGCCAACACAGACCCGAAAGAGAAAGAAAAGTCTGGGAATGGGAAAGATCCACCGAGGGAAACAGGATTTTTTTTACCGATACCGAGTGTCTTTGGTATCAGAATTACATAGAAGAAATCGTAGATTTTCTTGGTCCTTTGAATCCAAGTGAACTGAGAGGATGTTCACGTGGAGGTTATGCCGCTTTGTTGATAGGTCATTTGTTGGGAGTAAAGTCGGTGACTTACTCTCCCCAGACGATCCTTGAAGACGAACGCTGGCCCGACATAAAAAAAGCCAGAGAGATTTCCAAGTATCCTGATCTGTCTTTTATAGAAGGCGATCACGATATTTATTACTGCCGTCTAAAAGCGAGCGATGTCTTTCATGCCGAACGTATGAAAGTCAATCTATATCCAATAGATTGCGACGTTCATAACGTAGCCAAGGTACTTAAATGCGAGCACTCATAACCGGTGTTACCGGGCAAGATGGTCATTATCTGTCCGAGTATTTGCAAAGTCTAGGATACGAGGTCTACGGAATAGTAAGAAGAACATCGGCTCCTCCCAAGATTCCGTTTGGGATAACTTCGATTGAAAGCGATGTTACTGATCCTGGAATAGTTGATGTCATAGCTGATCTTAAGCCTGACGAGGTTTATAACTTAGCCGGTCAGTCCTACGTTTGGGAGTCGTTCAAGATTCCCCAAGCGACTTTCGACGTAAACGCTTTCGGTGCGATGAATGTTCTTGAAGGCGCGAGAAAGGCAGGAGCAAAGTTTTACCAAGCTGGAACCTCGGAGATGTTTGGCAGTGCTCCGGCTCCGCAGAATGAAAACAGTCCGTTCCAGCCAAGAAGTCCCTATGGAATAGCAAAAGTTGCCGCTCACTGGATGACGGTAAACTATCGTGAAGCCTACGATATGTACGCTGTCAACGGGATTCTTTTCAATCATGAATCTCCGCGTAGAGGACACGTTTTCTTGTCAAGGAAAGTGACGAGTTACTGCGCGAGATTAAAAAAATCAGCAACAGTTATTGAACCGCTGGAACTAGGGAATTTGGCCTCCAAAAGAGATTGGGGCCACGCGAAAGATTATGTTAGGGGAATGCATATCTTGATGAATATGCACAAACCTAGAGACGTTGTTTTTGGTACAGGCGAGACTCACTCGGTAAGAGAGTTTATCGAAGAAGCTTTCAGTTACGTCGGTCACGATTGGCGCGAATTCGTCAAAATAGATCAGAAGTTATTTAGACCAACTGAAGTGGATGTTCTTTGTGGAGATCCTAGTCTAGCAAGAGATTTAGGCTGGAAACCTGAATACGATTTCAAAAGCCTCATAGCGGAAATGATTGATTATGATTCCGCTAGCTAGTTCTACTTGGGGAATCGAGGAAAGGGAAGCCATTGATGAACTGTTCCATGAAGGTCTGTTCACGATGGGCAAAAAAACCGAGGAATTCGAAAGATGTTACGCCGAATACATAGGAATTAGATTCTGCGTAGCGGTAAACTCAGGATCGTCAGCTAATCTTCTGATGGTGGCGGCGTATACCTTGAGATACGGAAAAGGAACAGTAATCGTTCCGAGTATCGGATGGTCGACTTCTTACAGTCCATTTCAGCAGTATGGATGGAAGTTGAGATTTGTCGACCTTGACCCCGAGACTTTGAACTACGATACCAGAATGCTAAGGAAAGCGTTTACCGGAGAAGAGCTGATCCTAGCGATCAATCTTCTTGGCAACCCTAACGAATTTAACGAATTCCCTACTCACAGGTTTTTGGAAGACAACTGTGAGTCAATGGGAGCGACTTACTTCAGTCGCAAGACCGGAAGTTTCGGTTTGATGGCGAGTCATTCAACTTACTTCGCGCATCACATCTGTACCATAGAAGGCGGTTTAATCACCACGGATGACGAGTATTTCTATCAGATGCTTTTGAGTCTGAGGTCTCATGGATGGACCAGACATCTACCAAAGCAGAATCTTTTAAATGCCAAGGTCGATAAGTTCACGTTTATCTACCCTGGATACAACGTCAGACCTACCGACTTACAGTCTGCGATAGGTCTTAAACAGTTGGATAAACTACCTGATATCATCAGACAACGGAGAGAAAACCAAACCGGTTTCGCTCATTATTGTAAGAAACGCGGCTGGAAGTATCAGATAGAGCCTTTTGGAGGAAGATCTTCATCCTATGGAT
>OBLQ010000398.1_pt1 | contig 16663 bp, 16 predicted proteins | sample 1519881 | NCBI WGS metagenome assembly OBLQ01 (sample SAMN01911456, study PRJEB22533) | soil metagenome | biome: Soil | place: Malaysia | collected 2012-04-30 | depth DG_metagenome m | reverse complement strand
GGCCATGCTCCCGTCGGAGCCGCAGCAGGTGCTGGCGGTCTCGCAGGGACGTGTGCTGGAGGCGGTCGCCTAGATGGAGCCGCTCGGCGACGAGGTGCGTCGCGAGCTGCGCCGCTTCGGGCCGCAGGCGGGGATCGCGTCGTTCGTCGAGGCGTGGCCGAAGGCGGTCGGGCCGGAGATCGCGCGCAATGCGTGGCCGGCGCGTGTGCAGCGTGACGGGACGCTCGTCGTACACGCACGCGATGCGATCTGGGCGTTCGAGCTGACGCAGCGCACTGCCGAGATCTCACCCCGCCTCCCCTCCACGCCACGGCTGAAGGTCGTTCCGGGGCCACTGCCGGAGCCCGCTCCCGAGTCGTTGCCCTCGGTCGCAGAGCCACCGCAGGCGACGCTGGCGCAGGCCCGGCAAGCCGCGAAATGGGCCGCGCCGATCGAGGACGATCGTCTGCGTGAGCTGGTCGCGAGAGCCGCTCGTGCGAGCCTCGCAAGCGCTCCGGCCGACCGGCGCTTCTGATACACTGAGTCGCGCCCGCAAATGCGGAATTTGCAGGGCTTTTTTCATGGCTGAAACGACCTATACCGCCAAGGACATCACTGTTCTGGAGGGGCTCGAGCCGGTCAGGCTCCGGCCGGGCATGTACATCGGCTCGACCGGTCTGCGGGGGCTCCACCACCTCGTCTACGAGGTCGTCGACAACTCGGTCGACGAGGCGCTCCAGGGACGGAACGAGCGGATCGAGGTCACGCTCCACCCGGACCACTCGGTGACCGTGCAGGACTGGGGCTCCGGCATCCCGGTCGACGTCATGGAGGACCAGGGCCAGCCCGCGCTCACGGTCGTATTGACGAAGCTCCACGCCGGCGGCAAGTTCGGCGGCGAGGGCTACAAGGTGTCGGGCGGCCTGCACGGCGTCGGCGTGTCCGTCGTGAACGCGCTCTCCGAGAGACTGGTCGCCGAGGTGCGCCGCGACGGAAAGGTGCATCGCCAGGAGTTCGAGCGCGGCGTCCCGCTCGGCGACATGGAGGTCGTCGGCCCGCTTGCGAAGGATCAGCCGACGGGAACGACGATCACGTTCCTGCCGGACGCCGACGTCTTCGACGAGCTCGAGATCGACGCCGCGACGGTGACGCAGCGCCTGCGCGAGACCGCGTTCCTCACGAAGGGGCTGCGCATCAAGATCACGGACGAGCGCGCCGACGGCAAGACCGTGGAGTTCCACTACGAGGGCGGCATCCGCGACTTCGTCTCGTACATCAACGAGGCGAAGGATCCGATCCACAAGCGGATCGTCTACTTCGAAGGCGACACGGAGCAGGGCTCGGTCGAGGTGGCCATGCAGTGGAACGGCTCGTACCAGGAGTCCGTCTTCACCTTCGCCAACAACATCAACACTGTCGAGGGCGGCTCGCACCTCTCCGGCTTCCGCAGCGCGCTAACGCGGACGCTGAACGCGAAGGCGCAGGACCTGAAGCTGCTGAAGAAGGACGAGACGCTCGAGGGCGAGGACGTCCGCGAGGGTCTCGCCGCAGTCGTCTCGGTGAAGCTCCGCAACCCGCAGTTCGAGGGGCAGACGAAGACGAAGCTCGGCAACCCCGGCATCGAGGGGCTCGTCCAGACGACGGTGAACGCGAACCTCGCCCAGTTCCTCGAGGAGAACCCGCAGGACGCGCGCGCGATCTGCAACAAGGCGATCGCGGCCATGCGCGCGCGACTCGCCGCCCGCAAGGCGCGGGAGCTGACCCGGCGCAAGTCGGCGCTCGACAGCTCGTCGCTGCCCGGCAAGCTCGCCGACTGCTCGAGTCGCGACCCCGAGTCGACCGAGCTCTTCATCGTCGAGGGCGACTCCGCCGGCGGACCGGCGAAGCAGGGGCGCGACCGCACGTACCAGGCGATCCTGCCCCTGCGCGGGAAGATCATCAACAGCGAGAAGAACCGGATCAACAAGGTGCTCTCGAACGGCGAGGTCCAGGCGATGATCACGGCGATCGGGACCGGGATCGGCGACGAGTTCGACATCGCCGGCCTGCGCTACCACCGGATCATCGTCATGACCGACGCCGACGTGGACGGCGCGCACATTCGCACGCTCGTCCTCACCTTCCTCTACCGCCACATGCGCGAGCTGTTCGACCGCGGCCACGTCTACATCGCCGTGCCGCCGCTCTACAAGGTCAAGCTCGGCAACCAGGAGTTCTACTTCGAGAAGGACTCGCAGCTCGAGGACCTGCTCGTGCGCGAGCGCTTCGGCGAGATCGAGGCCGCCGATCGCGACGGCAAGCAGGTGAAGCTGACCGAGGCGCGCTGGAAGCGGTTCACGGCCGCCCTTGCGGAGTTCGAGGGCTGGTCGGCGCGGCTGCGCGCCGACTACGGCCACCATGCCGCCGATCTCGCGGTCTCGCACCGGCTCGTCGAGCTCGACGCGCAGACGCCGGCCGCGGTCGAGAAGGCCATCGCAAAGCTGCCCGCGAACGGCTACACGCTCTCCGTACTCGAGCGGGACGATTCAGGTCTCCACGTTCGCGTCGTCGAGGAGGCGACCTCGGCCACGCAGACCGTCCGGCTCGGGGCCGACCTCCTCTTGTCGCCGATCTACGCCAACCTCCGGAAGGCGTATGCGAAGCTCGTGGAGGTGATGGGGCCGCCGCCGTTTGCGCTCGCGCTCGGCCGCAAGCAGGCGAGGGCAGAGAGCTTCTCGGAGCTGCGCTCGGTCGCGCTCGACCTCGCGAAGGAGGTCGGGATCCAGCTCTCCCGCTACAAGGGCCTCGGCGAGATGAACGCCGACCAGCTCTGGGAGACGACGATGGATCCGGCGAAGCGACTGCTGATCCGGGTCGACGTCGAAGACGCACACGCCGCCGACCAGCTGATGTCGATGCTGATGGGCGACCAGGTCGAGCCGCGCCGTGTCTTCATCGAGGAAAACGCGAAAGACGTGAAGTTCCTCGATGTCTGAGGTCGATACCGGCGCTCTCAACCCGGGCCGGATCGAGCCGCGCGAGCTCGAGCAGGAGATGCGGTCGAGCTATCTCGACTACGCGATGTCGGTGATCGTCGGCCGGGCACTTCCGGACGTGCGCGACGGGCTCAAGCCAGTTCACCGGCGAGTGCTGTACGGCATGCACGAGATGGGACTGCAGCCGAATCGCCCCTACGTCAAGTGTGCGCGCGTGGTCGGGCAGGTGATGGGCAACTACCACCCGCACGGCAACCTCGCGATCTACGACACGCTCGTGCGCATGGGTCAGCCGTTCTCCCTGCGCTACACGCTCGTCGACCCGCAGGGGAACTTCGGCTCGATCGACGACGATCCGCCTGCCGCCGACCGCTACACCGAGTGCCGGCTGGCGCGGATGGCGACCGAGATGCTTCGCGACATCGACGCGAACACCGTCGACTTCGGGCCGAACTACGACGAGTCGCGCCGCGAGCCGACGGTCCTGCCGTCCCGCTTCCCGAACCTGCTCATCAACGGCTCGGCCGGAATCGCCGTCGGCATGGCGACGAACATGCCGCCGCATCGCCTCGGAGAGGCAATCGACGCGATCGTCGCGATGATCGACGATCCGACGATCGACGTCGAGGGGCTGATGCGCCACGTCAAGGGCCCGGACTTCCCCACCGGCGGCTTCGTCGTCGGCCGCGCCGGCATCCGTGACGCCTACCGCACCGGCCGCGGCCGGATCGTGATGCGCGCCCGCGCCCACATCGAGGAGCTGCGCGGCGGCAAGTCCGCGATCGTCGTCACCGAGCTGCCCTACGGGGTCAAGAAGGGCGGCGACACCGGCGTGATTCGCAAGATCGCCGACCTCGTCCAGGACAAGGTGCTGACCGAGATCTCCGACCTCGCCGACCACTCGGATCGCACCGGCATGCGGATTCAGATCGAGCTGAAGCGCGATGCGGTGCCGCAGGTGGCCCTGAACAAGCTCTTCAAGCACACGCCGCTCCAGACGACGTTCGGCTACAACGCCGTCGCGCTCGTCGACGGAGTGCCGCGCACGCTCTCGCTGCTCGAGCTCGTTCGCCACTACCTCGACTTCCAGCGCGAAGTCGTCACCCGCCGCTCGAAGGACGAGCTCCAGAAGGCGGAGGCTCGCGCGCACGTCCTCGAGGGCTACCTGATCGCGCTCGACGCGATCGACGCGATCGTGGCGCTGATCCGCGGCGCCGACGACACGGACGCTGCGCGGACGGCGCTGATAGAGCAGTTCTCGCTCTCGGAGATCCAGGCGCAGGCGATCCTCGACATGCGGCTCGCGCGGCTCACCGGTCTCGCCCGCAAGGAGGTCGAGTCCGAGCACGCCGACCTGAAGGAGCGGATCGCCGAGCTGCGTGCGATCCTCAGCGAACCTGCGCGGATCGATGCGCTCATCCGCGAGGAGCTGCTCGAGATCAGGGGGATCTACGGTCGCAGCGACGATCGGCGCACCGAGATCGTCGCCGCCGAGGAGGAGCTCGAGCTCGAGGATCTGATCGCCGAGGAGGACATGGTGATCGCGATCACCCGCTCCGGCTACATCAAGCGGCTACCGGTGACCGCCTACCGGGAGCAGCGGCGCGGCGGCATCGGCGTGATGGGGATGGAGCTCAAGGAGGACGACTACATCGAGCACCTCTTCGTCGCCTCGACTCACGACTACATCCTCTTCTTCACGAACGTCGGGAAGGTCTACCGGCTCAAGGTGCACGAGCTGCCGCTCGGCTCACGACAGTCGAAGGGTCGCGCGATCGTCAACCTGCTGCCGTTCCGCCAGGACGAGCAGGTGCGGGCCGTGATCCAGACGCGAGACTTCAGCGAGGCGAAGTACCTCGTCTTCGCCACGAAGAGGGGGGTCGTGAAGAAGACCGAGCTCGAGCAATACAACACGCCGCTCAAGGCGGACGGGATCATCGCGATCAAGATGCGAGACGGCGACGAGCTCGTGGGGGTTCGCCACTCGTCGGGCAAGGACGACCTGCTCATGGTCTCGACGAAGGGTCAGGCGATTCGCTTCCACGAGACGGACGTGCGTTCGATGGGCCGCGACACCTCCGGCGTGAGCGGGATGAAGCTCCGTGCCGGCGACGAGGTGATCTCGATCAACATCGCCGAGGACGACGCCGACCTGCTCGTCGTCACGGAGAACGGTTACGGCAAGCGGACGCGCGTCTCCGAGTACCCGGTGAAGGGCCGCGGCGGCCTCGGCGTGAAGACGATCCAGCTGACGGAGGCACGCGGTTTCCTCGTCGGCTCCCGCGTCGTGCGCGACGGCTATCAGGTGATGCTCATCTCGACGGGCGGCACGGTGATCCGCATGCCGGTCGAGGAGGTCAAGCGCCTTGGCCGCGCCACTCAGGGTGTGATCGTGATGCGGCTGCGCGGCGACGAGACGGTCTCGGCGCTCGCCCCGGTCGTGGAGTCGGACGAGGCGAACGGGAACGGAGACGGGGCTGTCCCCCAATCCGACGCTCCGGTTGCTGCGGCGGACGGCGAGCCCGTCGAGAGCGACGAGGACTGATCCTTCGCGGTTCCCGCGCCCGCCGGCGCTGCTCTTCCAAAAGCGGTTCAGGCCCTTTATAACTTCCCAGGTCGGGGGTCTTCCTCGGGTTCGAACAGGGGCGCGTATGGCGATCAGCAGGCAGGTCGACTTTCTTGAACCCATAAATCTCGCCGAGCATCTCGACAAGGTCGAGCTGTACCTCGGCCAGGTGTGCCAGATCGCCGGCATCTCGAAGATGCAGCTCGACTACTGGACGAACAAGGCCCAGATCCCGACGAAGGGTCGCAAGCAGCGCATCTACGACATCGACGCTCTCGAGACCGTGATGCTGATCAAGCAGGCGAAGGACAAGGGTCTGAACCTCGGAGCCGCGATCGAGGCTGCGCGCCGCTTTCGCGAGCAGCGCGCCGAGACGCAGCCCCCGGTCTAGAGCGCGGCCCGGAGCGCGGCTGCGGCGTCCTCCGGCGCGACCGTGTTCACGTAGATCCCGGCGCCGAGCTCGACGCCGGCGAGGACGCTCAGGCGGGGCACGACCTCGAGATGATCCTCGTGGAGCCAGGCGTTCCACGGCACGGGCCCTTCGACCGCGCGAAGCCCTCGTACCGTGTCCCGCAGTAGCTGCAGCGCCGGGTCGAGCGCGTGGTCTGCTGCGAGCGGGCCGATGAGAAGCTCGTACGGCAGGCGCCCGCAGCGGTGGACGACCGCCCGGATGCCTGCCGTCTCGGCGACGACCAGATCTGCCCGGTCGAGGAGCTCGGCGAGCGCGTCGCCGGCCTCACGCGCCCGTTCCGGAGGTGCGTCTCGCAGCCACACGAGCTGGGAATGCGAGTGCGCCAGGCTCGAGCCGGCAGCGCGTCCTTCGTTGACGAGGGCGTGGACGTAGTCGAAGCCGGCAGACCTTGCCGCCTCGCGACGAGCGGTCCACGCCGCGGCGGTCGCGGCGATCTCCATGTCGCTGAGCTCCGCGAAGGTCCGCACGTGGCGGGGCGAGTGGACGACGACCTCCTGCCGCTCGAACGCGGGGTAGAGGTTCGGGACGACGCGCACGAGCCAGCCGTCCTCGGCCTCGACGCGAAACACCTCGGGAGGAGTCCGCTCCTCGCGGCCCGCGCAGAAGGGACACTCGTCGAGCTCGTCCTGCGTCTGCTCCTCGATCAGCCCCCAGGTCGCGCCCGGGCGCCGGCGGCGGTTCGGCGCGACGGCGACGAGCCGTCCGGAGAGCGGATCAGTCCGAAGATCCAGCCTTGTCAGCGCGGTCGAGGAACGGCCTGATCAGGTCGATCGGCGCCGGGAAGATGATCGTCGACGTGTTGCCGGCCCCCAGCTCGAGGAGCGTCTGCAGGTACCGCAGCTGCAGCGCGATCGGATGCTCCTCGATCACGAGCGCCGCGTCCTTCAGGCGCTCCGCGGCCTGGAACTCACCCTCGGCGTTGATGATCTTCGCGCGGCGCTCACGCTCGGCCTCCGCCTGACGCGCCATAGCCCGCTGCATCCCGCCGGGGATCTCGACGTCCTTCACCTCGACGATCGAGACCTTGATCCCCCAGGGCCCGGTCGCCTCGTCGATGATCTCCTGCAGGATGGCGTTGATCTTCTCGCGCTCGGAGAGCAGCTCGTCCAGCTGGTGCTGACCGAGGACCGACCGCAGCGTCGTCTGCGCGATCTGGGAGGTCGCGACCATGAAGTTCTCCACCTGCACGATCGCTTCCTTGGGCGCGACGATGCGGAAGTAGGCGACGGCGTTCACCCGTACCGGGACGTTGTCCTTCGTGATCACTTCCTGCGGCGGGATGTTGAGCGTGATCGTCCGCAGGTCGACCTTGACCATCCGGTCGACGATCGGGATCAGGAGGAAGAGACCCGGCCCTTTGGGCTCGGGGAGCAGCCGGCCGAGCCGGAAGACGATGCCGCGCTCGTACTCTCGCGCGACCTTGATCGCCGAGATCAGGAAGAGGACGACCAGGAAGACGACGACGACGAGGATGACGAGACCGGCAGCCATGACCTGAGCCTACTCCGGGAGCGCGCTCAACTCCAGCGGGGCGACTGTGAGCTCGAGCCCCTCGACCCGCTCCACCCGGACGTGCTCGCCCGGGACGAGCTCGCCGCCGTCCGCGCGGTGCGCGCGCCACAGCTCGCCCTCGACGAACACGTGGTGCGGGTCGCGCACGACGCCCTCGTCGCCGAGGAAGCGCTCCGGGCCGACCGTGACCGGCTTCCGTCGTACCTGCACGGCCTTCCCGATGGCGACCGCCCAGAAGGTCCCGAGCGCGATCGTGATCGAGAGCACCAGCGGCAGCGAGGTGTGGTACGGCGCAGGCGCGTTGTGGAAGAGCAGCAGCATCCCGACGGCGAGGCTGACGAGGCCAGAGAGCGTCAGCGCGCCGTGTGTGACCACGTGCGCGTCGATGACCATCAGCACGACGCCGAGCAGGATCAACACGAGGCCGGCCCAAGAGATCGGCAAGACCGAGAAGCCGAAGAGGGCCAGCACCAGAGAGACGCCGCCGAGCGCACCCGGCAGCACGACGCCTGGGTGGAAGACCTCGAACCCGATTCCCGCGATGCCGGCGAGGAAGAGGAGGCTGATGATGTTCGGGTCGATCAGCGCGTTGAGGATTCGGGTGAAGAGACCGGGCGACACGGTGTCGATCTGTGCGCCCGCGAGATGCAGCGTGAACGGCCGCTGTGCGTCCTTCGTCCTGTACCCGTCGAGCTGGCGGAGGAGGGCCGGCAAGCTCGGTGCGACGGCGTCGATCACGTTGATCTTCAGCGCCTCGCTCGCGGTCAGGTTCGACGCCTTGCGGACGGCCTTGCCCGGCCAGGTCGTGTTGCGGTGGTGCGCCTGGGCCAGCGCGGTCAACGAGGCGGCGGCATCGTTGACGACCTTGCGGCGGAGATCGGAGCCGAGGTTCTGGCCGCTCGAGTCGATCGGCGTCGACGAGCCGATGTTCGTCGTCGGCGCCATCGCGAGCACGTCGGCGGCCTGGGCGATCCAGACGCCGGCCGAGGCCGCGCGAGCGCCGTTCGGCGAGACGTAGACGATCACGGGAAGCTTCGCGCTCAGCTCGGCGGTGTAGATCGTCTTCATCGACGTGGAGAGCCCGCCCGGGGTGTCGAGCAGGATCACCGCAGCGGCGTAGCCCTTCTTCGCAGCGTCGGAGAGCTTGCTCGTCAGGTAGTCCTGCGTGACCGGGTTCACCTCGAGATCGGGGCCGAAGCGAATCGCGAGCACGCGCTTTCCGCTCGCGGCGCCGGCACTGCCGGCGAGCAGCAAGGCCGCCGCCGCGACTCCGAATGCGACGGCGAGAGCACGGACGCGGCGTCCGTTCACGGCTCCGTCAATGGTACCCGTGGTGCCGGGCCGCCCAGGCGTCGTATTCCCGCTCCAGGTGGAGCAGGAGGGCGGCGAGAAGCGGCCCCCGCTCCAGTTCCCGGCCGAGTTCGATTCGCAACGATGTCGGGGGCTTTCGCGTGTCGGCGGGCAGCTCCTTGGCGATCTGGTTCACGTTCACGCCTATCCCGAGCGCGATCCGACCGGAGCTCGCCTCAGCCAGGATCCCTGCCAGCTTGCGCCCGGCCACGAGGACGTCGTTCGGGTGGCGGACAGTCGGGACGAGGCCTGTCTCGGCCCGAAGCGCGGCGGCGACGGCCTTCCCGGCGGCGAGCGAGAGCTCCGGCCAGACCGCTGCGGGAGGCTCCGGACGCAGGAGCACCGAGCAGAGGATCGCCCGTCCGGGCGGAGCGAGCCACGTCCGGCCGAGGCGCCCTCGCCCCGCCGTCTGGTGGTCGGCAACGACCGTCGTGCCCTCCGGGTCGTCCTCGCCGAGGAGACGCTGCGTCGACTGGCACGACTCGACGAAGCGATACGGCCGGCCGAGGCGGCCGCCCAGCAGCGGCTCCACGACCTCGGCGGTCAGGTCCGACACGACCGCTTAGACTAGTGCGATGCAACCGCTGCGCGGCACCGGCCGTCCCATTCGGCGACCGCTTCGGGAAGACCCGGGCGTCGTCCACGAGCGGCTGAGCGATCCGATCCTGGTGACACGCGCGAAGAACGGAGACCGGCTGGCTCTCGAGGAGCTCTGCTCGCGCCACGCCCCGAAGGTGGAGCGGCTCACGCGTCACCTCCTCCGTGACCCCGAGGACGCACGCGACGCCGCTCAAGAGTCCCTGGCGAAGGTTTGCGTCAGGCTCGGGCAGTTCCGCGGCGACTCGCAGTTCTCCACGTGGCTGCACACGCTCGTCGTCAACACGTGCCGCGATGCCGCCGAGCGACGGCACGCCCGCTCGCACGAAGAGCTCGACGCCGACCTGCGGGCCGGCCCTGAGGGCGACCCCGCGCGCGCGGCCGGGATCTCCGAGCTGCGGCGTGAGCTCTGCGACTCCCTGGCCGCGATCTCGCCCGAGCAGGCGCAGGTGATCGTCCTCAAGGACGCGCTCGGATACTCGTTCGAGGAGATCGCAGCGGCTGCCGGGATGCCCGTCGGCACCGCGAAGTGCCACGCCCATCGTGGGCGCAACCGGTTGCGTGCGCGGCTGGAAGAACGCGACGTCGCATGACGCGCCGTAGGCTCGACGGAGGCGCGCAAGGAGCGCAGGCGGCGGCGTGTACGGCGCCGGAGCGGGAATGAGCGCTCCAGTTGCGCCGTTCGGCCGGGACGTGATCGAGTCGATCATCCCGCACCGGCCCCCATTTCTGCTCGTGGACGAGATCGTCGAGCTCGAGGCCGGTCGGCGTGTCGTCGGCCGGCGCGAGGTGCGCGCGGACGACTGGTGGTTCGCGGGGCACTTCCCGCAACAGCCGGTGATGCCGGGAGTGCTCACGATCGAGGCGATCGCGCAGTGCGGGGCTGTCGCCGTGCTCGCTGACGAGGCCAACCGCGGGCGGATTCCGTTCTTCGCCGGAATCGACGACTGTCGCTTCAAACGGGTCGTCGAGCCCGGCGACGTGCTCACCCTCGAATGCGAGTTCGTCCGCGTGCGCGGGCCGATCGCGAAGGGCGAGGGTCGTGCCAGCGTCGACGGCGAGACGGCCGCGCAGGCGACCCTGACCGTGTTCGTGGGCGACGCCCCGGGCCCAGGAGGCGGAGGGGCGGGATGATCGGCGCCGCTGGAGTCGAGGTCTCGATCACCGGGCTCGGCTGCCGGGTGCCCGAGCGGATCGTCGCGAACGACGAGCTCGCGCAGTACGTCGACACCTCCGACGAGTGGATCCGCGAGCGCACGGGCATCCGCGAGCGCCGGATCGCGGCTCCGGAGGAGGCGCTCTCCGACCTCGCGCTACCCGCAGCACGCGATGCGCTCGCAGAGGCCGGTCTCGAAGGAAGCGACATCGACCTGATCGTCGTTGCGACGGTCACGCCTGACATGGCGTTTCCGTCGACGGGCGCGATCCTGGCCGACCAGCTCGGTGCCGTCGATGCCGCTGCGTACGACCTGTCGTCCGGGTGCACCGGCTTCATGTACGCGATCGCGCAGGCGTACGGCATGGTGGCCGCCGGGCTCGCGCAGAGGGCGCTCGTCGTCGGCGGCGACGTTCTCTCGAAGGTCCTCGACTGGAGCGACCGGTCGACGCTCGTGCTCTTCGGCGACGGCGCCGGCGCCGTCGTGCTCGAGCCGGTGTCCGAGGGCGGCTTCCTCGGCTTCGAGCTCGGCGCCGACGGTTCGGGCGGCCCGAGTCTCTGGCTCCCCGGAAGCGGCTCGCGGCTGTTCGAGGATGCCTCGAGCCACGTCAAGATGAACGGGCGGGAGGTGTTCAAGTTCGCCACCCGCATCCTCGTGCAGTCCGCCGAGGCGGTGCTCGACCGCTGTGGGCTCCAGATCGCCGACGTGGACGTCTACGTTCCGCATCAGGCCAACGTCCGCATCATCGACCACGCAACCAAGAAGCTCGGAGTACCGTCGGAACGGGTTGTGACCAACGTCGATCGCTACGGCAACACGTCCTCGGGCTCGATCCCGCTCGCGCTCGCGGATGCTCGGGCGGACGGAAGGCTTCGGGCCGGCAGCCTCGTATTGATGACCGGAATGGGAGCAGGCCTCTCATGGGGAAGCGCGCTCATGCGCTGGACGAAGGAGAATGGCGGGTCGTGACCAAGATCGCGTTCTGTTTCCCGGGGCAGGGATCGTTCGAGGCGGGCATGGGTCGCGACATCGCCGCGGCCGTCCCCGTCGCCCGAGCCGTCTTCGAGCGCGCCAGCGTTGCAGCCGGCATCGACCTCGAGCGGCTCTGCTTTCACGCGCCGCCTGAGGAGCTCCTCGACACCGCCGTGCAGCAGCCGGCGCTCGTGGCGACCTCGCTCGCGGTGCTCGCGGCGATCCGCGACCGCGGCCTCGAGCCGGACTTCGTGGTCGGCCACTCCGTCGGAGAGTTCGCCGCTCTCGCTGCCGCGCGTGCGATGACCGACGAGGAGGCGATCGCGCTCGTTCGCGAGCGCGGACTCGCCATGGCCGAGGCGGCCGCACAGCATCCCGGCTCGATGGCCGCGATCCTCGGCCTCGCCGACGAGACCGTCGAGCTGATCTGTCACAAGATCCTCGGCGTGTGGCCGGCGAACTACAACTGCCCCGGCCAGGTCGTCGTGTCGGGCGAGAACCTCGCAGTGGACGAGTGCTGCGAGCGGGCTCAGGAGCAGGGCGCGCGTCGCGCGGTGAAGCTCAAGGTCTCCGGCGCGTTCCATTCGCCGCTCGTCGCGCGGGCCGCCGACAAGCTCCGTCCCGCGATCGAGCGCGTCCGCTTCCAGGAGCCGGTGGCGCCGTTCATGTCCACCGTCACGGCGCGGCTGGAGTCTGCACACCGGATGGGCCCCCTGCTCGTCGAGCAGCTCACGGCGCCGGTGCGCTTCACGCAGGCGGCGAGCGAGCTGATGCTCGAGGGCGTGCGGACCTTCGTCGAGGTGGGACCGGGCAACGTCCTGTCGGGGCTCGTGAAGCGGATCGATCGCAGCGTCAAGGCGGTGTCGGTGAACAACCTCGCAGCTCTCGACCGGCTTCCCGACGTTCTCGCCGAAGCCTAGGGGCCTGTCCGGCAAATGAACCAGGGCGCCTTGCACGCGTCACGCCCCGCGAGGCAGCGTCCTCTGTCGCCCAGATATGCCTGCATATCCGGGCTCCCTGCGTCCTTGCCTCGCGACACGTGCCGCGCACCAGTCACCGTGGCCACCTTCCGGACAGGCCCCTAGTGCCCGGCTTTGCCGCGCTCGAGGGGAAGACAGCCCTCGTCACGGGCGCGTCGAAGGGAATAGGGCGCGCGATCGCCGAGGAGCTCGCCCGGGCCGGTGCGTCGGTGGTCGTCGGCTACCGCTCGGGGCGTGACGAGGCCGAGGCCCTCGCGCGGGAGATCGGGGGTCGTGCGATCGGCGCCGACGTCTCGAGCGCCGAGGAAGCGGCCGGACTCGTCGAAGAGGCAGGCGACCTCGACATCCTCGTGAACAACGCCGGTCTGACCCGGGACGGCTTGCTCGCACGGATGCCGGACGACGACTGGCGTACGGTGATCGAGACGAACCTCTCCTCGGTCTTCTACACGTGCCGGGCCGTGTGCCGGCCGATGATGCGGAAGCGCACCGGGGCGATCGTCAACGTGTCGTCGATCGTCGGCGTCCACGGGAACCCGGGCCAGACGAACTACGCGGCGTCGAAGGCGGGGATCATCGGCTTTACGAAATCGCTCGCCCGCGAGCTCGGCAGCCGCGGTGTACGCGCGAACGTCGTCGCCCCCGGCTACGTCAGAAGCCAGCTGACGGACGTGCTCCCGGAGGCCGCGACCGCGGCGATGCTCGCCGGCACCCCGCTCGGCCGCCTCGGGGAGCCGGAGGACGTGGCGGGCGCTGTACGCTTCCTCTGCTCCGACGAGGCCTCGTTCATCACGGGCGCTGTGATCCTCGTCGACGGCGGACTGGGAATGTGAGCAGCGACAACGGGTCATTGAACGGGCGCAGACGCGTCGTCATTACCGGGCTGGGCGCGGTCACGCCGCTCGGCAACGACGTGGAGACGTCGTGGCGGAACCTTCTCGCCGGCGAGTCTGGAGCAGGCCCGATCACGCAGTTCGACCACTCGGACTACCCGGTGCACTTCGCCTGCGAGGTGAAGGACTTCGACCCGACGCAATGGATCGACCGGAAAGCGGCCCGGCGGATGGACCGCTTCACGCATCTCGTTCTCGCGGCCGCGCGGCAGGCCGAGGCCGACGCGGGCCTCGACATCGCGAAGGAGGCCGACCGGATCGGCGCTGCGATCGCGACGGGGATCGGCGGTCTGCGCTCCTTCCAGGACTGCTACGACACGCTCGCCTCGCGCGGGCCCGACCGGGTCAACCCCTTCTCGATCCCTGCGATCATCCCCAACCTCGGGGCCGGCTGGGTCTCGATCGAGCTGGGCACGCGCGGGCCGCTCCTCTCCGAGTGCACGGCGTGCGCGGCCTCGAACATGGCGATCGGCGACGGGGCGGACGCGATCCGTCTCGGTCGGGCGGACGTCATGCTCTGCGGCGGCACCGAGGCGGCGGTCTGCGCTGTCGGCATCGCCGGGTTCGGCGCCATGCGCGCCCTCTCGCGTCGGAACGACGACCCGGCGCGAGCGTCACGGCCGTTCGACGCCGGGCGGGACGGCTTCGTGATGGGCGAGGCCGGTGCGGTGCTCGTGCTCGAGGAGCTCGAGCACGCGCGGTCGCGAGGAGCGACGATCTACGCCGAGGTGGCCGGCTACGGCCTCTCGTCGGACGCGAAGCACATCACCGAGCCGGACCCGACCGGCCCGGTGACGGCCTTCACGATGGCGCTCGGGGATGCCGGTGTCCGTCCCGACGAGATCGACTACGTCAACGCGCACGCGACGTCGACGCCGATCGGCGACATCTCCGAGACGACGATGCTCAAGCTCGCGCTCGGCGAGGAGAACGCCTATGCGACGCCGGTCTCCGGCACGAAGGGCGCGACCGGGCACTGTCTCGGTGGCGCCGGCGCGATCGAGGCGACGTTCACGGTGCTCGCGGTGCGGGACGGCAAGCTGCCGCCGACGATCAACTACGAGGTTCCCGATCCCGAGTGCGACCTCGACTACGTCCCCAACGAGGCACGGGACGCGGACGTGAAGATCGCGGTCTCGAACAGCTTCGGGTTCGGCGGGCACAACGCCTGCGTCGTCTTCCGGAAGTTCACCGAGTAGCGCGACACGCGAGCAGGGGCCTGGGGCGTCCCTTTCGGCCACGGCCCGGTGTCAGACACCGAGCCTCGGCCCCGAGCGACATGTCCACGTGTAGGCTCGGGCCGTGCAGCGGTGGGCGACGTTCGACTGCTACGGCACGCTGGTCGACTGGAACGGCGGGATCGGTCGCGAGCTCGAGCGGCTGTTCGGAGCCTCGGAGACGGCGCGACTGCTGCACGGCTACCACGAGCTCGAGCCCGTCGTCGAGCGGGAGGAGCCGGGCCGCTCGTATCGCCACGTCCTGAACGTCACCCTCGCCCGGCTCGCCGAGCGCGAGGAGCGACAGATCGCACCGGCCGACGCCGACGCGCTGGCACGCTCGCTGCCGTCGTGGCCCGTCTTCCCGGAGGTGCGGCAGGCGCTGGAGGAGACACGTCGCCGCGGCTGGCGTCTCGCGATCCTCTCGAACACCGACCGGGACTTCATCGAGGCGTCGATCGTGCAGATCGGCGTTCCCTTCGATCTCGCGATCGTCGCGTCGGAGATCGGCTCCTACAAGCCGGGGCGGGCGCACTGGGACGCGTTCTTCGAGCGAACGGGCGCCGAGCGTGCCGGGCACGTCCACGTCGCCGCGAGCCTCTTCCACGACGTTGCTCCGGCGACGACGCTCGGCCTGCGCACCATCTGGATCAATCGCCTCGGCGAGGCGCCGGAGCCGCAGCCGGACGTCGAGCTCCACTCACTCGAGGGTCTCGGCGCAGCGCTCGACTCGCTCGTCGAATGAACGTCCGGCCGATTCGTGGCGATGACCTGACGGCGATCGCCGCGTTTCTCGCCGACGACGAGGAGCGCCTGCTCGGACGCCCCTCGCGGACCAGCGTCGAGGACGTCCGGGCCTGGACGAGCGGCGTCGACCTGGCGCACGACAGCTGGCTCTATGCGAACGGCGATCGGGCCATCCGGGCCCTCGGCTGGGTTCAGCCGTTCGACGAGGTTGGCGTCGCAGTGGGGGTCGTCCACGCCGATGCGAGGGGTCGCGGCCTCGGGTCGGAGCTCGTAGCTCGCGCCGAGGCCCGGCTGAGCGAGCTGTCTGTCGCTCGGATCCAGCAGATCGCGTTCGCGGCCGACGCCGCAGCGGCGCCGCTCCTCCTCGGCTGCGGCTATCGGGAGGTGCGCCGGTTCTGGGACATGACGATCGAGCTCGACGGCCCGCCCGCGCTGCCGCGCCTCCCCGAAGGGATGCGAATCGAGCCGTTCTCGACGACGGAGGCGCGTGCGTTTCACGACGCTCTCGACGAGGCCTTTCGGGACCATTGGGAGCACCACTCGGAGCCCTTCGAGGAGTGGTGGGAGAGACGAGAGCGCGCGCCGGACTTCGATCCGACCCTGTGGTTCGTCGTGCGGGACGGCGACGATATCGCTGCGGCGGTCCGGAACGATCCCCATCGCGCCGGCGGAGGCTGGGTCGCGGCGCTCGGCGTGCGACGCCCGTGGCGTGGAAGGGGTCTCGGCAAGGCGCTGCTGCTGCACTCGTTCGGCGAGTTTCACCGCCGCGGTGTGCACCGTGTCTCGCTCGGTGTGGACGCGGACAACCCGACGGGCGCGACGAAGCTCTACGAGGACGTGGGGATGGAGGTCGAGCTCGAGCAGGTCTTCTACGAGAAGGAGCTGAGATGAGCGTAGGCGTGACGGAGCTCAAGAGGGAGCGGAGGCGGCGACCTGGCCGGCGCCGTGAGCGGGCATGAGCCTTCTGCGTGCCAAGTGCCCGACGTGTCACGGCTATACCGCCGTGGCCATCGACCAGGGCTACGAGTGCCACGCCTGCGGACGGACGTTCGCCGCCGGGCTGATCCGCGTACCGCGCGCCTGGGGCGACGGCGGCGAGGCGATGGTCGAGTCGGCGGGGCTCGCGCTCGACTACCCGGAGGTTGCGGTCGTCGAGGAGGACTCGCTGCAGGCGCAGACGCTCGCCGTCGCCTCCGACCTGCCGGCACGTCCACTCGTGCTCGGCGGTTGTTGCTGCGCGCACATC
>OBLQ010000396.1_pt1 | contig 16684 bp, 5 predicted proteins | sample 1519881 | NCBI WGS metagenome assembly OBLQ01 (sample SAMN01911456, study PRJEB22533) | soil metagenome | biome: Soil | place: Malaysia | collected 2012-04-30 | depth DG_metagenome m | reverse complement strand
CGCGCCGCCAAATCCAAAAGAACTCACACCGGCCCGGCGTGGCAGTTCACGTCCGCGGCCATCATGGTATGCGTGCCACGGCTCGTGTTCGCGGACAATATAGAAGGGACTTTCAAGAAGGTCGATCTCGGGGTTGATCCGTTCGACGTTGATCGTGGCGGGAATCTCGCGATGCTGCAGCGCCAGCAGCACTTTAATCAGCCCGGCCAGTCCTGCGGCGCCTTCCAGATGCCCGAGATTGGTCTTTACGGACCCAAGGCCGCAACGCGGCTTCGCCGCGCCGTTATCACTGTTCTTTTGACGCAACCGGCGGAAGGCATCGATCAAACCGCCGATCTCCACCGGATCGCCCAGCCTGGTGCCTGTTCCGTGCGTTTCGATATACCCGGCCGGATGCTCCGTCGCTCCGGCATCGAGCCAGGCTGCTTCGATCACCGCCGCCTGCGCTTCCGGTTTGGGAGCGGTCAGCGACGCGGCCTGACCACCGTGGTTGACCGCCGTGCCGGTGACGAGGCCGTAAATCGCGTCTCCGTCGGCCAGGGCCGCCGTCAGTGGCTTCAGCAGCAGCATCGCGCCGCCTTCTGCGCGGACGAAACCATCGGCCGCCGCGTCGAAAGTGCGGCAAACGCCGCTTGGCGAGAGCATGCCCGCCTGATAGTAGGCGACGCAGTTCCGGGGGCTGGCGATCAGATTGACCGCTCCGACCAGCGCCTGCTCGCACTCGCCACGCCGTATGGCGCCCACCGCGTCATGCACGGCGAACAGAGAACTCGAACACGCTGTATCGACCGAAAGGCTTGGGCCTTTGAAATCGTAAAAATAAGAAATGCGGTTTGCCAGCAACGAGTGCGCGCTGCCCGAGCCGACAAAAGCATCGAGCTTATTCGCGTTGTCAGCGAGCACGTCGCGATAATCGGCGTGGCACACGCCCACGAAAACGCCGATCTTCCGGCCCGACAGCGCCGATGGCCGGTGGCCCGCGTCTTCCATCACGTCCCAGCTCAACTCCAGCAGCATCCGTTGCTGCGGGTCCATCAGGTCGGCCTCGCGTGGCGAGATCCGGAAGAACTGCGCGTCGAACCGGTCGATGCTGTCGAGAAATCCGCCCTTGTCGATGCCCTTGTGGCTCCCGGAAAGGTCGACAAAGTCAGGCCACTGCCAGCGGCCTGTAGGCAGTGGAACAATCCCGCATCCACCGCGCTCAAGCAGTTCCCAGAATGTCTGTGGCGACGACACGCCGCCCGGGAACCTGCACGCTACTCCAACGATGGCAACCGCGCGCGCCGCCTGGTCGGCGGACAACTCCGCCGTCTCGGCGGGGCCGGAAAGACCGGAAGCGTCACTCTTCTGCGCCGCTATCAGGGCCTGAATTTTTGCCTCGGAAACGCGCTGTGAGAGCGCTTCAGCGATCTTCTCAGGCGTTTCGTATTCAAACAGGAATGTCGGAGGCAGCTTGACTTCGAAGCGGTGTTCGAGCAGGGTCTTGAGCTCAACGAACTCGATCGAGTCGAGCCCCACTTCCATGAGCGGCCGCTGCGGCTGGTAGGCCTCTATGCGTGTCTCACCGAGAATTGTGCGCAGGTCCTGCTCAACGAGTTCCAGAAGCACTCCGTGCGCGCCTGCGCGCAGGCCCGGCCCTTCCGCCAGGACCATGGCCGCAGTTTCTTTTGGGGCGTTCGGCGAGACCGCGGCAAAAGGCGCCACGGGAGCGCTGGCTTCGCAGAGCATTACGCTCTGGGTGCAGTCCGCCGCGTTCTGTGTCGGAAGGGTGAACGGCTCGAAATAGGAAAACCCCGCGTGCTCGACCGCGGTCCGCCATTGCGCCACGCTCATCAGGCAACTGTCGCGCAGCCGCCGCTCCGGGTCTTCAAACAACCACCAGCCGTGGAGCAGGGCGCCGCTGAACGACAGGCAGTCTTTCACAAATGTGTATTCATTCAGCACCAGCAGCCCGCCCGGCTTCAGCAGCCGCCGCGTCTGTTCAAGCGTGAATTCGATATCGCGGGTGTCGTGCAGCACATTGGCCGCCACGATCACATCGAAGCTGTGCGCGTCGAACCCCTGCCGCGAGAGTTCCTCTTCAATATTGAGCGCGCGGTACTCCACCCACGGATACCGCTCCGCAAACCGGCGCTTCGCGTTCCGGATGAACGAAAGCGAGATATCGGTAAAGCAGAACTCCACCAGCACCGAAACCGGCCGAAGCGCCTCAAGAATCCCAACGGTCGTCCCGCCGGTGCCGGCGCCGATTTCGAGAATACGGACCTTTGACTCCGTGCCCCTCAGGCGGATCACGGTGTCATGCACGACATCTGCGGCGATCCGGTTGAAAAAGTCGGATACGACGTCGCCCCGGAAGACCTCCGTGAAAACATCCATATTGGCGTTCTGGAAAAGGACGTCGGTGATATCGGTCTGGCCGGTGATGATCTCTTCGTAGCGGCCCAGACAACAGGCGGTCAGATTCATCAACCCCGCGCTCGCCGGATATCGCTCTTGAAAGTTTTGCTTGAACTCTGCGACCTGTTCATCGATGGAAGTGAGTGCGTAGCCGGAAATCAGCGGGGTCGTCTCGACACGGTGGCCGTGCACCGTGACCAGGCCTTCATCCTGCAGCCGCCGCATCAACGCGTCGAAATACCGCCGATAGCGCGGCACAATGCCCAGACGGTCCTTGAGCGCCTCAAGGTCGTAGGCCTCATTCGCGGCGCGCATCACGCCCATCCGCTGAAGGTTCGCCAGCAGCCATCTGAACGAGAAAATGCCCAGTTCGTGCTCCGCTTCCCGCGGATCGCTCTTCGCCTCAAATGGATACTTCACCACAAAGCCGCGCACGTCGCGGGCCACCGCCCGCGCCAGCGACACGCTGTCCTCTTCCAGGAGCACAGAACGGCAATCGGCAATGCCGCCGGTCTGGGAATGGCCAGCCAGCGCCCAGTACTGTTCGACAAACTGAAGCAGATTGCGAAGATGGCTCTCCGGCTCTTTCCGCCGCGTAAAGGCCGCCGTGATCCGGACCGTCTCCGAAACATCGCAGCGCACCGAAGCCATGATCCGCCCGTCCGTCTCCAGCACAAATTCCTTTTCAGGATGCCTGGGCGCGCCAGGCTCATCCGCTTCCGGCGCTGTTCGTGGCTGTGCCCATGCCAGTTCCAGTTGCGAAAGCGGCGCTATGTCTTCGTTGTTATGGGTGAGACGGATGATATACGGGCGCCGTTCGAAATGGCTCAGGCTGATTCGCGTAAAGGGCAGATGGCGGGGAAAGCCCAGCGAGCGCCCCTCTGCGCAGAACAGTCCCGCCTCCGCGGCGCAGGCCAGGAATGTCTGCGCCTCCAGCAGGTATTGATGCGACAGGGCGTGATAGGCGTCAAAGTGGAAACTTTCGCTCTCGTCGAGGTTCCGGGCCGTCGCTTCGGGCGTCAGGCAGTGCACTTCAAGGGCAACCAGACCGTGCTGGTTCACGATCTGCGACCAGCGCTGAAGATGTTCGACTGTGCTCTGGATCATCTCGGCCGGCGTGATCGGCTGGCCGTCGGCGCTGATGTAGATGCCGCTTCCGCCATCCAGCGCGCGCCGTTCTGCGGCTTTGCGGTCTTTCGGAGCTATGTAGGGGCGATTGTGGTCAAGGAAGGACCTGACGTGCAATACGCGATGCAGGTCGTCGACGCCATGCGCGCGGAGCGTCTCCAGCAGGGCCGCCGGATCGCCGATGTCGCCGTGCACCGTGATGTGTTTGACGTCTTTCAGAGTGCGCGCCGATTCCACCAGCGCCTTCTCGTTGAAGTCGGCGGCAATGAGAATCAACGGATGTGTATCGAGCGCCTTCCCCCGGCGCGTCCGGTCGCGCACGGTCTCATACAGCCGCAGCAGCAGAGTGCCATCGCCGCACCCCATGTCGGCGATATATTTCGGCTGCGAGGAAAAGTCTTCATGGTCGAAGGCCCGCATGATGAGATCGCTGAGGGCCGCAAAATACTTTTCGTGCTGAAACCCGCTGCCGTTCACATTGAGTGTGCGGTCGACGTGCGTCTCATGCCCGGCCCAGTCGAGCGAAAAGATGGAAGCGGCATCGCCGAACAGCAGCGTCGGCGCCTGCCCGAACATTGGCATGTACGACGCAACTGTCGCCGTGATGAAGATCCTGTCGATCACAAAGCGGCCGGCGCGGTTCATATGCAACTCGCCGCCTGACCGCGCCGCCCAGTTCCGCGCGACAAACAGGCGTTCGATCGCCTGGCGCGCCGCCGGCTTGACATTCAGTCGAAGCTTGACGGCGTTCTTTCCGTTTTCTTTTTTCTCTTCATCAAAACTCATCCGGCCCTGGGCCCGCAATGCGAGCAACAGGGGAATGACAATCAGTCCATCGAGATAGTCCGGCAGATAAGGGTGCCCGGTGCGCCAGCGTTCTTCCGAAACCTCAAGCCAGGGATCAAGCGATTCCTCCGCTTCGCCCTGAACGAACCGTTCGAACGGAAAGCGGTAAAGGTCCATGATCTGAGGCGGTATGGCGCTGGCGTTGGCCAGCTCGGGCGTCGCCTCGTAACGGCCGTCCGATGTCGGCCGGATCCATCCGAGGCAGACGAGCAGGCGCAGCGCCACATCCAGATAGGCCCGGTTGGCGGAAAACTCGCATACCAGTTGGTCCGCGGAAACAGGGACATTCTCGGCGAGGCGGTCCAGACAACCGCGTTCCCGCAGCGCTTGAAGAAGCGGGACCGACGCCAGACCGTGAGCGTAACGATTGAGTATTTCGAGCATAGAACCGGCACCCGGAAATATGGCTTGGTTGGGGAAAAAGTCAGGTTGTGGCGTTAATAGGTTTGCGAATGGCCCCGGAGCCTTGCCCGCTTTCACAAGGTCCGGAGCCTGAGTGTGGCTTCAGGCAGCCCATTGCCGCTGCGTCAGTTCGTGCGGCATGCGGCGCCGGGCTGCTAGAGTTCTTTCACGAAATCGAACTTCGCTGACTGGTACTTTTCTCTGCTGACAAACCCCTGCAGGTTCACGAGCGCGTACATGTATTTCGGGCGGGCCAGGTTCTTGAAGAGCTCAGGAATGAAGCCGCCTTCATTCATGTTCACCGTGTATTCGATGCGGACCACGCCGTTGCCCAGCGGCTTCAGCCGCCATGTGTTGTTCATGTCGGTCACGCGCAGACAGCAGGGGTCGAGAGGGGCTTTGTCAGGCGCGGCGGCGTACTCCACCAGGACTTCTTTGGTCTGCGGGTCCTGATGGAACTGCTGCCGGATGATGAACTGTCTCTTGCTGAAGGGCGGAGGCAGCTTCACCGTAAAGGCGGCGTACTGCAACTCATCGTCGACCCGCTGGATGGTGTGGGCGTTCTCGCAGCCATAATCGTCGCAGGCGTGCGGGTCCTGCATGTACTTCACGAGCCCGGCCAGCGTCGAGTGTAGTTCAAAGATGGCCCTGAACTTTTTCACGTCGGAACCGGGCGTCTTCAGAGAGTAGACCTTCACGCCGTTCTGCTCGCCTACGTACTCCCAGCGGTTTGATCCGGAAAGCGTCCAGAGAGAGCGCGCGATAAACAGCGCTGCGATGACATAAACGCAAATAAGCAGAATCGCCTTTTTGCGCGATTTCGGTTGAGCGATCGAGCTGTCGTTTGGCATAGTTTCCTCCAGATTTGGTTGGTTGAAATTCGAATGATGGAAAACTTCGCAAGGGCGTGGCGCTATTGAACATGCACGTCAAATGCCGCCGTCTCTACTTTTCCAAGCCGCTTGATCTGCACGAAGACACGATAGTCTCCGGCGTGCGGGAACCCATACGGGAAGCCGACTTCCGGCGGCAGCTCTGCCGCGGCGTGGGCCATACCCGGCATATTCATCGCCATGCCTGAAGGGCCGGCCGCCGCTGGAAGTGGTCCTCCCTGCGCCAGATCGAGAGAAGCCATCGACACTGAACCGGCTGGATGAATGTGGGCAAAAACGCTCATGTCCGTGCAGATAATCTGCGCATGCGCCGCCATTCCCATGTAAGGCTCCAGACCGTGGGCGGGTGAACCGTCTTTCTCTTCCACCCGGAACTTGAAACTGTGCGGCACCCTGGCTTTCAGAGGTTCATCGCCTCGCTCCCACACCATGTGGGTGCCATCGGGCAATTGCGCAACTTTGTTTCCCGACGGAGGCGTGGTCATTTTGGCGCCTTCCCAGGTCGAGTCATCGCCTGAGAGTGGCGCGCCGGCGATCTGTGGCAGGTTCACGTCTCCAACGAGCGTCCAGGGATAACCTTCCTTATCGACGATGTCGCCGAAGAGCTTGTACTGACCGGCTGGCATCGCGGGCAACCTGTCGGAAAATTCCCCGCCTTTCGCGTAGTCCGGGTGCAGATGCCAGATCTTGTCCATCCCCGGAGTGCTGACCAGAAACATGTGCATGATATGGCCATGGTCGGGAATCAACTCGCCCAGCTCGACTTTACGAGGCAGCTTGAACTTGCTTCCGCCGGGGACGACGAGGTCGCTGACAGGCCGGATCAGCAACTGGTTCCCGTTACGAAGCTCCGTTTCGGCCTGCGGTGGTTTCAGAAGATCGACATTGCGCTCATGCGCATACGCCTCCTGGGTCCACCACTGATAGCATCCGGCAATAACAACGGCGGCGATGATCAGAGAAATGATGGTGGCGGTGCGCCCGCGCTTCTTGTTTGCCTGCGGCGGCTCCTCGCCCGGGGGAACGGTGCTTTCGCGGACGACCGGGCCAACTGTCAGCCCCACGCCCACCGTCATGAACACCAGGAAAAACCCGAGCAGGCCGTGCAGTCCGCTGCTCATCTGCAGCCTCTGTCTTGTGTACGACGCAACCGGAACGGAAAGTTCCGCTTTGCCTTTCGTGCCATTCACGTCAAGATGAACGCGCAGGGCGCCGAATTCCATGAACCACAGCTTGCCGGTGAAGAATTGCGGGTCCTGCTTGGACCGCTCGGCCACGTCGGGAATGGAAGGAAGGTTCGAGCCCGGCCCGCTGAGGCGGAGCGGCACGAATTTGATGACCTGCACGTCGGGCGTGGCGCTGCGCACCTCGATCTCGGCAACGCCGGGGATCACCATCGGCAGGCGTACAGTGACGAAAAGATGGTACGGACCAGCATCGGCCTCATAGAAAACGTCGGGGCTGCCCACGTGAGCGCAGGCAAGGGTGCTGGCCAGAACGGCGAAAAGAAATGTAATCAGCTTTTTCATGTCGATTCTCCAGATTGAATTGCCGGATAGACGCTCAGCCTTACCGGCGGACGCGCCTCATCCATGTGCCCCAGGCCAGCCCAAGGCGCGTTGCGATGGTAGCGGTGATAATTGCTACGATCATCGCCGCCACGAAGTCCGGTTTCGGTTCCGTAGGGTTGAATTTGTAGGGATCGTAGAGAGTGCCTGCCGGATCGGCATAGGCGAAATAAGCGGTGCCGAAGACCCAGTTCCGGGAAGCCGGCGACATCAGGAAATTCGCAAACGGCCACTCCGCGGCGATGAAGCTCAGCATGAAAGCCGGTCCGATGAAAAGGGCCTTCATCCATGAGGAACGGTTTTCCAGGCGCTGCAGCAACAGGTCCGTCACAAATGCCGGAACAATCAGCAGCAGCGGAAATTCCAGAGGAATCAGATGGGTCACGTTCTGGTACACCGGCCCGAGTTTCGGCTGCGCGGGAATGAGCGGCAGAAACCAGATCCATCCGATTTCGATGGCCATGTAGAGGGCGGTAATGATCGTGCAGCCCCACTTCCGGACTGAGGCCCAGCCGCAGGCGACCAGCCCGTAAGGAATGTAACCGGCGACGGCCACATAAGCGGCGGCCGTGTGCAGGCTCTGGCGGTTAGCGGGGTCCGTCAGCCCGACCCACAACTGCACGACGTCGAGTCCGCCCACGAACAGAAGCACCTTCGCCAGACGGGCTTCGAGTTCCGAGCCGGCATTGTTCTTGACGCTTGCGATCCAGGCCAGAGCGCCGGCGATCACGATGAAGTAGCCCAGCGACAGCAGCATGTGCGGCAGGGTAAAGACTTTCACGTCGAGGCCAAAGGCGTTGTGCCACCAGTTGTCAAACGGCGCGGATGCCATCATGGCAATGCCGCCCCAGAGAGACATGAATGCGCCCGCCGGCCCGCGAAGGCCAAGAATGTTCACGGCGCCACATGCCTGAGAGCTTTGGCCGAATGTTGTCTTCAGAATCGTGTAGATGCTGGCCACCGCCACCACAAAGGCCGATGTCTGCACCAGAATATGCGGCGGCGTTAAGAACATGTCCCGGCCGATCGACCTGTGCCAGGCAAGGTCCCAGTGTGCGCCTACCATAAAGCCGATGGAGCCGGCCACGACGAACCAGATGGCCCTGGGAATCGCGACAGCTTCAGTTGCGGTTGACACCAGCGGGCGGCTCGATGCCGTCAGCGCCGCTGGAAGGGTTTGTACTTGTGACATTGGGGTGACTCCATTTCTGCGCGCTGGGCGCAAAGCTGAAAACAGCAAAAATCGATGCATACGCGCCGGCCCTCACACCGGTGTGAGAGAACGGCCCGGACTGAAATCGAGAATGACTGCTTGCGGTTTATTTCTGATATTTTTCGAAAAGGCTGAGTGTTCTGCGGTAGGTCGGGTTGTCCCACTGGAATCCGGTCAGCTCTTCATCCAGCTTGGCCGAGTTTTCCAGTTCAGGCCTGATCCTGCCGATCGCCTTTCTCTTTTCTTCGGTGATGTGAGGCTGGTCGAACTTGAATCCGAAGCTGTACGGAGTAATCGGTCCGTAATGATGCGTCGGATGCTGATAGACCTCCATAAAGTCCCTGGAGATTCGAGGAAAAATTCCCGGAATGTACTGATGGCCGACGAGGTCTTTTTTCACCTCGATTGTATAAATCATGAACGAAAGCAGCGGGCTGAAGAATGCAACCGGCGAGCCGATGGCGAACCGCAGAAACCCTTCCAGGAACCCGTTTTCACCCACGGCAATCAGACCTGAAGGAATCGCGTCATGATGCGGGCCATGAAGAAAGATGAATTCCAGTTCAGAGTTGTGCCCCAGCCAGTGGTCCCGGTAAAACCACGAATTGACCACCTTCAGCCAGCGCCCATAGACCATGACATTGAGCACGCAGGTCGCCGCGAGAAAAACAAGCGAGAAGCTGGAATGCGTGATGACCAGATACCAGGGCGCAAGCACGATGATATGCGTCAGCACGCCCGTACTGTAGGCATGCAGGATCTCGAGGACTACGTTGGTGTCATGCTTGATCACCCGTTGCCAGGGGGTCTGCATCAGGACTTCGCGCACGAGTTCTTTCTTGGCAAAGTGATCGACCAGGCTGGCGGTCCTGAACAGGGTCAGTCCGATGAAATGCAGGTAGAAGAGACCCAGGAATATCCTGCGCATCAGCTCAACGCGGTGCGGCCAGGCCGGCGTTGCGCCGATCAGAAAATTTTCCAGCAGGAGCACGCCAATCGCCAGAAAGTAGGCGGGCCGCAGGTTCCCGAGCTTATACAGGACCATATAAAGGACGTCCTGCGGCCTGCGCAGAATCAGAGGGACCCGCAATTCAAAGCCGTGTCTGACAATAAACATTGCCAGCTCAAACACGCACAGGGCCACCCCGGCAATCGAAAAAATGTGGCGGGGCCCGTACGCAAGCACGAAGACAACTGCGCTGATCACGATCATCAGAGCGTAGTCGGGAAAATCTCTCTTGTAGTAGACCGCCTTGGGCTTTTTGTCCCCAAAGAGCTGATGGTAGAAGGCCGGGCCGGTTCTATTCATGACATTTCTCCATGTTGAAGGCGAGCGGCGGGAATCGCGTCCCTCTCGCTACAGGGCTTCTTTCAGAATGTGGTGGCCGTTTGATTTGGACTCGGGCCTCAAAACGCGCGATGGTTCAGACGGCGGCCCCGCCGGTTCGTTCAGTGACTGTTGTTCCTCAGGCGGCGCTGTGAAGTTTGCCGCTTCTCCGTTTTGTCCTTCTTCGGTCACGGCATCGGCCGGCAACGGGTCCGCCGCCGACTCGGACGCCGCACAGCGCTCCGCGGCCCCTTCGGTGTCGATCCAGTAATATTCCTTTGCAAACGGGTAGGTTGGCAGCGGAATGCGTCTCGATCCTGCGGGGAAGATCGCCGGAAAATCGAGGGTGTAACCCTGCGCATAAAGGTCGGCGACGGTCGCCAGGTTCTCCAGATAGCCGGAAGAGTCCGGCGCATTCCGGCAGTCCTGAATGCAGTAGTTTCCGAATTTCTTCAGAGAAGCCTGCTCGCGCGTCTTGCCTTCCTGGACTTCGGAAGTGAACACCTGGTTCGCCGTGCCTGTTTCAATCCACTGGGTGAGAAGCCGGGCAAGTTCTTCCTGATTGCGGGCGACGCAGGAAAGGCGATGGCCAAGGTGCAAACGGCCCACAAACAGCGTATAACTCAAATCGCCCATTGGCAGGCCGGGTGTGCGCTTGACGAACTCGAGAAGGTTTCGCGCCTGCTCCTTCATCTGTTCTGCGGTGCGAGCCGACAGGACCACCATGTAGCCGGGCAACTGGATTGCCGTCCGCTCAACCCCGGGCGCCTCTTCCAGGACCATATGCGCATTAGTGCCGCCGATTCCGAACGAGCTGACCGCGGCCCGGCGCGGCTGGTTGCTGTCGACGGTCCATTCTTTAAGCTGGGTGTTGACATAGAACGGACCAGACTTGAAGTCAATGGCGGGATTGCTTGTCTCGAAATGCAGCGTAGACGGGATCTGGCGGTGCTTCAGCGCGAGCAGGAGTTTCAGAATGCCCGCCATGCCCGAGACCGCGGCGGCATGGCCGATGTTTGTGGCAACGGCGCCCAGCGCGCAAAACTGTTTCTTTTCCGTATAGTGGCCGAATGCCCGGCTGAGCGCCTGGTATTCAATCGAATCGCCCCAGACCGTTCCCGTGCCGCTGGCTTCCACAAACTGAATAGTCGCCGGATCGATCTTGAAACGGTCATAGACCGAAAGCTCAAGCCGTTCCTGCGCCCGCGCATTCGGCGCAATCAAACCGTTGGAACTGCCATTCTGATTGATGGCGCTGCCTGCGATCACGCCATGAATATGGTCTCTGTCGCGCAGCGCGTCGCGCAGGCGTTTCAGCAGAAGAACGCCCACGCCCTCGCCCGGGACAAATCCGTTGGCTCTTGCATCAAAGCTGTAACATTTGCCCGAGGGCGAAAGCAGCCCGGCGCGATTGGTGACGCGGTAGAAGCCCGGCGCCGCCTGCAGGAAGACGCCTCCCGCCAGCGCCATCTCCATCTCGCCCGTCCAAAGCCCCTGGCACGCGAGGTGAACGGCGACCATCGAACTCGAGGACGCGGTGTCCACCGCCATCGCCGGCCCTTGAAGGTTCAGATAATAAGCGATCCGGGCGGGCACCACGGAAAGCGCATTGCCCCAGAAAGCGTGTGAAGGCGGGTCGCCGGCAAAAAGATTTTCATAACCGGAGCTCGAGCAGCCGACATAGACGCCGCACTGCTTCTCACTCATGCTCTTGCCCGCATAGCCGCCGTCTTCGAGCGCGCGCCAGCACTCTTCCAGGAACAGGCGCTGCTGCGGGTCCATCCAGATGGCTTCAGCGGGCGAAATCCTGAAAAACGCCGGGTCAAACCTGTCAATGGAATCGAGGAAGCTGCCGTAGCGGCAATAGCCGAGATCCGAGGGCTCCGTCGGCACACATTCAGAGGGGTTCCAGCGGGAGACCTCTTTGACCAGGTCTCTTCCTTCCCTGAGATGGTTCCAGAACTCGTCGAGATATTCCGATTCGGCGAAACGTCCACTCATGCCGATCACGGCGATCGGTTCATCGCTCCTGATGCCCGTGGCGCCTTGCCGCTCGGCGCTGAATTCGACGGCCGCTTCGGCCAGCGGGGCCTTTGTCCTGATGCGGTGCTCAGCTTCCTGCTCAGGCTTTGTCTCCGGAACCGCCTCACGCGGGGGCTGGGCTGCCTGCTGGTCCCGGCCAATCGGGCCCGAAAGTTCCGCCTGGTGATTCTCCCCGATGTATTCGATGAGTTGATTGATCGTGCTGTATTCGAAGAGTATGACCGGGTCCAGTTCGATGCGAAGCGCTTCGCTGATCTTGCTGACCATATTGACGCCTATGATTGAATCCACGCCGTAGTCGGCAAAAGGCGAATCGTCGCTGATCGTGCCCGGCTCCATCTTCAGCGCTTCGGCAAGATACTCGGTGATGAGTTGCCGTAAATGGCTGGCGCCGGCCGCATTGCCCACGGGTGATGAAACATCGGCTTTCGGTAGCCCTCCGCCTGGCGCATTCCCGGCCGGCGGGGTCGCAGCTTGTGTGGAGGCCGCGGGCGGGGCCGGCGTTGCCGCTTTCTTGAGGCCCCAGGCCCGCTCCACCTTGTCCTGAATGCCTTCCAGCACGACAATCTGGGATTTTTCTGATGTAAGGCCCTTCTCGAACGCGTCTGTTCCTGTGGCTGCGCTCAGCGGCTTGATTCCCAGCGTCTTTCTGAAGAAGCTTTCGCCCTGCTCATCGAGCTTCATTCCGCCATCGGCCCAGATCGACCAGTTGAAGCTGAAAGACTTGCCGTGACGCTCGCCCTTTACCCGCAGCAATTCGCGGCCGGCGGCGAAGGAATCCATGAAGTGGTTTGCGTAACTGTAATCGCATTGTCCGGCATTGCCGGCAACCGCTGCCAGTGAAGAAAAGGTCGTAAAGAAATCCAGCGCGTCGTTTTTGGTTAGCTCGTCGAGATAGATCGTGCCATAGACCTTGGGCGCGAGCACGGCGCTCATCTCCGCCAGCGTTTTATTTCTGAGCAGTGAGTCTCTCAGCACACCGGCCGCATGAATGACTCCGTGGATCTCTCCGAAACGCTCCTTCGATTCGGAAACTACCCTTCTGGCGTCTTCAGGGTTTGAAATATCGGCGGAAAGATATATCGCTTCTCCGCCTGATTTCTTTAATTCCTCAAGCTTCGCTTCTATGGAAGGTGACAGCGCGGAACGGCCGGTCAGCGCCAGGCGGGCCTTGTGCTCTTTCGCCAGGAACTCGGCGAAAATCAGGCCCAGCCCGCCGGCCCCACCGGTAATGAGATACACGCCGTTCTCTCTCAGAGGCACACTTTGCGAAGACGAGTGTTCATCTTTTTCAAGGTCAACGGCCTTCAGCTTCCTGACCAACCGCTCTTCGCCTTCATAGCGAACGGCAGCCGCATCGGCTGTGCGGGCCGCTAATTCCGTTCCGATCGCGTCGAGGACCTGCGCGCGGCCATCGCCCGCTCGCATGACTTCAACGGTCTTGCAGATAAGCCTTGGATGCTCCAGCCTGACGGTGTTGACAAAGCCTCGCATGGCCTCGTGGCACGGCAGACTCTCTCCCGGCCCGGACGCATGGAGATAGAGCAGTTGGACCTTGTTGTCGAGCTTGTGTTTGATCAGCGCCTGGCAGAGATACAGGAAGGAATAGGGGCCTTTTTCCAGAGACGCTTTTACGATGTCTTCGTCATGCCCCAGGGAATCGCCCAGGGGCCACGCAAAGCAGATGTTCTCGACCGGACATTGCTTTTCCATCAGCACCGCAAAGAGCTGGGCAAAATCATCCTTGTTCTGTGGATTGACGGTGTAGGCCCGGCCCCCCGAATCCTGAAAGCTCGGACCCGGACGCACCAGAATGACGTGGTCTGAACTGGCGCCTGTTTCCGCCAGTCTTGCCTGATACTGGTCCCGCAATCTCTCGTCTGAATCAAACAGCACGATGGCGGGCGGCGCGCCAGATGACGTTTTCCCGCTGGCCGGAAGCGACTGCTCCCAGTCATACGAATAATAGAGCCTCGAAAAGGCCTCATCGCCTTCGCTCTGGGCCGGCTTCTTGTAGAGTTCGCGCAGCGGCACGCCCACGGATTCACGTATCTTGACCAGCACCTTCCCGGTCTCATCCACAATGCTCACATTGCTCTTGACGACCCGTGAACCCGTCTTCCCCTTCTTGTCGTCTTTCGCCTCAGTGATGTAGCTGAAGCAATTGGGCTGCAGCGGATGCAGAATCTCGACTTCCCCGATCGAAAATGGGACGTACATTTCTTCTGTCTTCGCGCCCAGTTGTGCGCCCATTCCAGCCTGTAACGAACCGTCAACCATCGATGGCTGCAGGACCATGTTCTGCAGGTCGGCCCGGCGGAACTCCGGCAGCTTCAGGATGCCGAGGATTTCGTTTTCGTTCTTGTAGATGTCCTGAAGCACCTGGAAACTCGGCCCCAGAGTCAGGCCGACCGACCTGAACATCGGATAGGCGGTTTTTCCATCCGTGACCTTTTCGCATCGCGCCTGCACGCCTGCGATGTCAACGTACTCCGGCGCGGCATCCATTTCCTGCCGGGTTGCGTACACAAGCGACCCCTGGGAATGAAGCACCTTGTTGCCTTTTTCGTCGTTGCTGAACACTTCAAAGCGGACCGTGGCCTCGCTCGGCTTGAGTTCGATAAACACCTCTTTCGGAGCCGAGTTGATGACCGCGATCGGGCTCACCCAGACGATGTTTCTGATCTTCTGCACCTTTCTGCCCGCCGCAATCTCGCCGGCCTTCCGGGCAAGCTCCAGGTAGGCAACGCCGGGCAGAGTGGGAATGCCGGCTACATGATGGTCGTAGATGAAGAAATCGCGGTCGTTGAATATTTTCCTGAAGAGCTGACGCTCGAAAGTCGATTCATTGGTGTCAAGCAGAGGATGCATGCCCGCCGCCGGCTGAAGAGCGCGCACCGGCGCTGTCCGCTCGCAGGCCCAATGCCTCTTGTCGGCGAAGGGATACGTTGGAAGGGAAATTCTTCTGCCCGCATCCTGCGCTTGAAATCCTTGCCAGTCTGTAAGCAATCCTTCAGACCAGAGGCCGGCGAGTTTGCCCAGGTCCCTCGTCTGCGAGATGAGGCGGAGAAACTCTTCTTTTTCCCGGCGGTTCAACAGCCGTGTGATGCCTTCCGCGCTCTTCGACTGGCCCGCGATCACGCCATCGGTCTTTCTTCCAGAGATGAACCCCGCCAGTTTTTCGAGCAACTCTTCCTTCGTCCGCGCGATCACGGCCACGCGATGTTCGAAGGACTTCCTGCCTGCCTGCAATGTATAGGCCACATCGGCCAGTCTTACGTCGGTCTGCTGCAGAAAGTCCGCCAGGCGGGCGGCCATCTCGCGCAATTGTTCTTCACTTCTGGCAGAGAGGGGGAAAATCTGCTGGCTCGACGGCTCGCCATCCGCGCCTGCCTGCTCCGGCGGTTCGTAGCTCTCGAGGATCACGTGCGCGTTCGCCCCGCCCGCGCCGAAAGAGCTGATCCCCGCGCGCAAAGGCAGCGGGGCTCCGTCCGCCTCCCGGGCCTTCCACTCCTCCAGCTTCTGCACGACATAGAAGGGAGAGTTCACGAAGTCGATAAACTCATTCAGCTCGCCGGAATGCAGTGAAGGCGCAAGCTGGCGATGCTTCATCTGCAGCAGCACTTTTGAAATGCCAACGACGCCTGCCGCCGCTTCGAGATGGCCGATATTGCTCTTGATCGAACCGATGGCGCAGGTCTGGTTTGATACCTGGTCCTCGCCGAAGGCGTGGCTCAGTCCCGTAATTTCAATGGGATCGCCGAGCGCCGTACCGGTGCCGTGCGCCTCGATATAGCCGATGGTCTGGGCCCCGATATCCGCCTTCTTCAGCGCCGCCGAAATCAGGTCAGCTTGAGCTTTGGGGTTGGGGACAATATATCCACTGGTGCGGCCGCCATGATTGACCACGGCGCTTTTGATCACGCCATAGACATGGTCGCCGTCTTTGATCGCCTGGTTGAGGGGCTTGAGCAAAAGAGCGCCGACGCCCTCGCCCGCCACGTAGCCATTCGCTCCCTTTCCAAAACTGCGGCAGACGCCGTCAGGCGACAGCGCGCCGCCCGCATGATTGATGTCGAATTTTGCCTGGTTCAGGTCGAGATTCACACCACCCACCAGCGCGGCCGAACAATCACCCGCCTGTATGGCTTCCACGGCCAGATAAAGGGCCGTAAGGCTGGAAGAACATGCCGTATCCACCGTCATGCTCGGGCCGGAAAAGTTCATCCAGTATGAAACCCTGTTGGCCACGCTCCAGAGAAACGAATTGGGAATGATCTTGTTGCCGGCGTGCTTCTCTTCCACCCCCAGCATCTGATACATCGTCCAGACCGCGCCCACGAAAACGCCCACTCTTCTCGACTTATCTTCCTGGACAAGGGTCTCAGGATAGTAGCCGGCGTCCTCGATGGCTTCCCAGGCCACCTCGAGAAACAGCCTTTCCTGCGGATCGAGGACTTCTGCTTCTCTCGGTGAGATGTTGAAGAAGATCGAGTCGAATTTGTCCACGGCGTCCATGAATCCGCCCCGGTACCTTTCGACCTTGCCGTACTGAAGCAGCCTTGCATAGCGATCGGCGGGAATCTCTTCGATGCAATCTCTGCCCTGGGCCAGGTTGGCCCATAGCTCTCTCATGTTCTTCGCCTTGGGGTACCGCCCGGCCATTCCGACAATCGCGACATCCTGCGTCGTGCGCGACTGCTCTTTGTTTGCCTGTCCAGCCTCCTCAGGAATGTTCCGGGCAGCAACCATTTCGGACGAAGCCGGGCCCTCCGCCATCTTCGGCGAGGCCGGAGAATGCGCATCATTTCTTTCTCTTTCTGCCGCCGTTTCGGATGAGGATCGGCCGATGCCGGCTGCCATG
>OBLQ010000395.1_pt1 | contig 16693 bp, 12 predicted proteins | sample 1519881 | NCBI WGS metagenome assembly OBLQ01 (sample SAMN01911456, study PRJEB22533) | soil metagenome | biome: Soil | place: Malaysia | collected 2012-04-30 | depth DG_metagenome m | reverse complement strand
GGGATCAGGCGGGAGAAGCATAGCACCGGGCGCGGATGGTGTCAAAACGGGGGGGCGTCGCATTGCGGGCACGGCGCCGTTCTTGCTATATTTGATCCCGCTTGCGACATCCCGACCCGAATGGGGGCGAACTGGTCTCGACGGGGAAGATGGATGCGCCGGTTGCGTGTCGAGCGACGTCACAAGAGCTCGTTAATCTTCAGTGGCAACAATGTAAGTGTCGACAACAACGTCGCACTGGCTGCCTAACTAGCATAAGCTAGGATAGGTTCCCGTCCCCTCCGGTTGGGTCTCCAGGGCCGGAGTGTGGGCGTCATATTCTGGGGGCTGGTGTTGCCGTCCCGCCCGGGGCGGTGACGCGAGAAAACACCGGGCTGGTCTCCGATGCATTTGGTCCGCAGTGGGCACGGGGACGAGATTTCACCGCGGACTACACACGTAGTGACCGTCGTGGCTGCTTCTTCGGACGCGGGTTCGATTCCCGCCGCCTCCACCAACCCGTGTCTTCGTAGGACGAAGACCATGCGTCGGCTTTGAGCAGCGCGTTCCGCGCTAGCCGCCGCCTCCACCAACCCGTGTCTTCGTAGGACGAGAACCATGAGTCGGGTCTGGTCACCGCTTCGCGACGGTCGCCGCCCGAGGGACCAGCCTGCCTGATACAAGACCTGCCCTCGGCTTGTCGAGCAACGGTCTTCTCATTTAAACTCTTTGGTGCCGACGGAGAATAATCGCAACATCGTTGTCGTCTCGGGTGATGACATCGAGCGCTAAGACTGCCCGTCAACGAAACTAAATTCGGCAGCTTCAATGGTCGAATTGAGGGAGGTAACCGTGAACACACGAGCAACAAGAGTCCTTGCGCTCGTCGCGCTGGGGACACTGCTGACACTCAGCCTGCCGGCGTTGACACAGGAGAATGCCGGGGACAATGCTCAGCCTGCATGCTCGGAAGAATCTTTGCCTCAGCTACCTGATGTCACGATCAACTCGGTGACATATGAAGCTCAACCCGTAGCGCATTGCAAAGTAGCCGGTGTGATCGGCAAGGAAATCAACTTTGAATTGCTGTTACCGGAAAACTGGAATGGCAAGTTCGTAATGGGTGGTGGCGGAGGTTTTGTGGGGTCGGTGATGAACACTTCTCTCATGTTCGGTTCTCTGCAAGCCGGCTATGCCACAGTGGGCACCGACACCGGTCATAAAGGTCATCCGCTGGATGCCAGCTGGGCATACAACAACCTTGAGCGCCTTGTTAACTTTGGCCACCTGGCGGTGCATCGCACGGCTGTTACGGCAAAAGCGTTGATCAAAGCGCACTATAAGAAAGACATCACCAATAGCTATTTCGTAGGGTGTTCGACCGGGGGCAGACAGGCCCTGGTCGAAGCACAGCGCTATCCCGAAGATTTTGACGGTATTGTCGCCGGTGCACCCTCCCTTGACTACACGGGAATCAGCGCACTCGCAACGCAGATTACCCGGGCCATGTACCCGGATCCAAACAATCTTGAAAAGGCTCTCATAGGACCCAAAGAACAGAAGCTGATCGAGTCGTACTATCTTGAACAATGCGATGGACTCGACGGCATAAAAGACGGAATTCTCAACGATCCCAGGAAATGCAAAGTTGATTTGGAAAAGCTGCTATGCAAAGGCGGCAATACCACCAATTGCCTTACCAGGGAGCAACTGGCGGCGGTAAAGGTTATCTATGAAGGGGCCAAGGATTCTAAAGGGCATTCATTGTTTCCCGGCTATCCATTTGGCAGTGAGAATTCGTTGGGAGGATGGTCACGATGGCTGACCGGAGGACTGAAATACCATGAGGATTTAGGTGAGTTTCAGGGAGGGATCGAAGCTGGAGGTTTTGAGGCACCTGTGTCTCCCAGCGCATTTTATGGTTTTGGCAACGGCATCATGCGTTACTTCATATATAACGACCCTGAATGGAGTTATGTCAATTACAAGTACGATAGGTTCAGAAAGGATGCCGAGCGGGCAGCGGAGACATTGAATGCTACCAATCCTGACCTGTCTGCGTTTCGAAAGCATGGTGGTAAATTGCTGATGTACACCGGGTGGTCGGATGCAGCAATTCCGCCAGGATCTGTTATCAACTACTACGAAGACGTCCTTGCGAATGACAGGACAGCAGCCGATGACGTCCGCCTGTACATGATGCCGGGTGTTGAGCATTGCTTTGGTGGCCCGGGGCCATCTTTTGTGAATTTCTTGACGGAAATTGATAAGTGGGTTCAATCCGGAACAGCGCCAGAACAAATCACTGTCTATTGGCTCGATGAGAAGATGCAACCAACTGGCTCAAGAATACTTTGCCCATATCCGCAAGTTTCCAAATATGACGGCAAGGGTGATACTCGAGACGCATCAAGCTTTGGTTGTGTTGATGGGGATTAGGGATCATCCGTGCAAGCGATCTCAAGGATCGATTTCGGGGGAGAGTCGATCCTGAAGGGCGCGCTCGCGTGCGTGGGCGTCGTGGTGGGCCTGATCAAATGTGCCGTCGAGCGCACGTCGAATCGCGCGTGACAGCATGTTCAAGGGCTTGGGAATTGTGGTTTGTCTGTACGCGCTGTACTCCGCCTACAGCGGCAAGGTCTACGCAAAGGCCGGCATACGTGCACGAATGGTCTCGCGCAAGGACTCACCCCAGTACTTCTGTGTCGTGACGGTCATCTACGTTGCACTCGGGATCACCCTGCTGACGATCTTCTAAACCCGCCTTCGCGGAGTTCTTCACCACGGACCGCTTCTCCCGCCCGCCTGCACAGCCCCTACACTAATGATTTGTTGATCGTGTCAGTGGTCTCCTCTATACTCCGCATTGTGGCATGAGCCGAGTTGAATGACCCGCCGACCTTTGTGATTTCCTACGAGCTGCTTCGCGGTCGAGATTCGCGTACCGATGGTGCCCGGATTTTTCTTGTCTGTTTGTGTGCGTGAACTTGGGGTAGAATTCCGCTGGCCGTTCAGGTCGAGGTGATCGCCGATGAAGACATATGTCGTCGCCGTCAGTTTTCTGTTTCTGGGTGTCATGCTTTCGAGCGGATGCTCGAGTTTCAAGAGCTCGACGCGCATGGACATGGGGCCGTTCGCGGAGAACACCACGGCGATGCTGGCGGAGGCGCAGGAGGTGCTGCAACCCCTGCCGTGGAAGCACCTGCGCCGGTATCAGATCCAGGCTCGTAACGACAAGGAACTGCAAGGGGAGATCGACGCGGTCCGCGGCATCTTTCGTGGCATTGGCATCTACTCGATCCAGGTCGTGTCGCTCAACGCATCCCGCATGTCCGACCCGGAACGTGCCCATCTCCTGGCTGACTACTTCGACGATGTGCTCCAGCCCATCCTGGACGCCGGCATGGAGGGTGAAATCGGGCTCACGCGGGGCATGGTGGATACGACGCTGGCGAACATCCGCAAAGCTCCGACATACATGGAGGCGATCCGCGCGGCCGATCCCATGGTGTACACGATCGTCCAGTTCACGATCCAGCGTATCGACCGCGTCGAGGCGAAGACGACGCCCGGCTTTGACCGCGTCACCTCCCTGGTAGAGGCCGGTTTTGAACCCACGCGCGCGGAAATCGCGCGGCTCGATTCGACCGAAGCCGCTGATGTGCGGACCTACCTCGCGCTCCAGGACTACCGGGTCGGCAAGGGCACGCGCGAAGCGGTGATCGCGGCGGACCCGTTGCTGGCTCATGTGCTCGCCGGCAAGAACGAAGTGACCGAATACGAGGAGGCGCAACGCATCCTGCGCGAACGCCTCGCGGCCACGGACGCCACACGCGCACAGCTGCTTCCCAGGCAGGCGCAGTATCGTGACGAAATCGGGGAGGTCATGGACCTGGGGATCGAACTCCAACGACGGACCCGCGCCGCCCGTATGATGCTGGTGTACTGGCTGCGTGCCCATCGCAATCTCTCGCAGGGCGTTCAGGTACCTCCCGCCATCAATGTCGGCGGCATGCTGGGCTCTTCGGCCAAGAAGGCGATCGGCGCGGTTACCCCGTAACGCCGACTGGATATCTGGACATCGTCTTGTTTGCGTGGGACGGATCGCCTGAGCTCATGGTGCTGGAAGCATGTGCACGACGCACGGTCGAGTTTCGCGCGGAACCAGAAAGGCGGGATCATGCGAGCGAAACAGCTACTCCTGACACTTGCCATCGTTCTGACGTTTGCCAACCCGGTTTCCAGCGCACCGCCCGATCCCTCCGACAACACCGGCTCCGTTCTCCTGGTCCCCGAGGCCGTCTGGGACGGTACCGCAGATGCGCCTCAGAAAGGCGTCGTGGTTCTCCTGAAGGGCGATCGCATCGAAGCAGTTGGTCTCGCCAACGATATAAGTGTGCCGCCCGACGCGAAGCACGTCGACCTGCCCGGCGCCACGCTGATCCCGGGACTGATTGAAGGCCATTCACATCTCTTCCTGCATCCGTACAGCGAGACACTCTGGGATGACCAGGTGTTGAAGGAACCGGTGGGCTATCGCATGGCGGAGGCAGTCGCGCACGCGCGCGCGACGCTCGCGGCCGGCATTACGACCACGCGCGACCTCGGCACCGAAGGCGCGGGAAACTTTGATGTGCAACTGCGCCGGGCGGTTGATGCCGGCGTGGTGCCGGGTCCGCGAATCATCGCGGTGACGCGTGCGATTGTCGCGATGGGAGCCTACGGACCCCGCCGCTCGACTTACGCATTTGATCCGCCCGAGGGCGCCGAAGAAGCGGCGGGCGTCGAAGACATCATCCGCATCACCCGCGGCCAGATCGGTTACGGCGCCGACTGGATCAAGGTGTACGCCGACTATTACTGGGGCCCCAACGGTGCGCTTCGGCCGACGTTTTCGGAGGAGGAACTCAAGGCGCTGGTCGCCACCGCGACGGACTCCGGGCGATACGTCTCGGCACATGCCATGACACCCGAAGGCATGCGCCGGGCGGTGGAAGCGGGCGTGACCACCATCGAACACGGTGACCAGGGTACAGCCAAAGTGTTCCGGCTCATGCACGATCGTGGCGTGGCGCTGTGCCCGACGCTGGCGGCCTCCGAGGCCTACGCGGAGTATTTCGACGGCTACGTGCCGGGGAAAACACCCCTGCCGGAGCGGCTCAAAATCAAATGGGCCTCGTTCGGTGCCGCGCTCGATGCAAAGGTGCGCATCTGCTTCGGCGGCGATGTCGGCGTTTTTTCGCACGGAAAGAACGTGCGTGAGCTGGAGCTGATGGTGGAACACGGGATGACGCCGCTGGCTGCCATCAAATGCGCCACCAGCGGCAACGCTGAAATTCTGCATCTTCCCGATCGCGGCCGCATCGCGCCGGGCCTGCTGGCGGACCTGGTGGCGGTGGACGGTGACCCGACGCGAGATATCGGAGCACTGTGGAAAGTGACGGCGGTCTGGAAGGGGGGAGAGCGCGCCAGGTAATCGGCGGCACAAACCCCCTTGCCAGATCGCGATCGCTATTTACTCACTGTACTTGACGTGCACTTGATCGATCGTGCCATTCAACGTGAACGGCGCCCGGTCGTAGTAATCAACTGAAACCGGCGAACCGAGATCCGTGCCGATGTCCAGGCAGTCGTTGACCGTGAAGCCCAGCGGCGCACTGACCGGCACGCGTCCTTTGGCCACTTCTTTGCCATCCACTTTCAGGACGATATCGAGCGGACCAGCCGCCCTCTTTTCTGCGTATCGCGTTACTACCTGAATCGTGTGCTTGCCCTGTGAAAGCGCGCTCGTTGCCTTGATGTGCGTGCGATTGATCTCGAACAGGTTGTATTCGTACGAGAGAACGCCGTCCTGGATGTAGAGACTGAGCCCACCGGAGAACCCACCCAGTGCGTAAATCACGCCGTTGGCGTTTGCCGGCAACTGCGCATCGACGGTAACAATGTTCTCTTTGTTACCCAGGGCAGGTGCGGAAAACTCCGGCGTGCGCGTAAGGGCGCCCGTGAACGTCCATTCTTTGTACGGCGGTGCAATCCGCAGATCGGGTCTCACGACGGGTACGAACAATCCACCACCCACGGGAAAACCATGGTTCCTGGCGAACTCTATCGTGAACAGCTCTTTCATCTGTGCCAGTTTCTCCGGCATCTTGTCCGCCAGATCGTTGGCCTCCGACCAGTCTTCATCGAGGTTGTAGAGTTCCCACCTGTCGTTGTCGGGGCTCCACGCGAGCTTGCCCTTCTCATCAAAGAACCCCTTGGGCAAGCCGGGTAGCCACGGTGTGCGTGGCCCGAACGCGCCCGCGAACCAGCCGTCGTGATAGACGCCGCGACTGCCCATGATCTCGAAGTACTGCGTGTGCAGCCGACCCTCTGCTTTCGCGTTGTTGAAGGTGTAGGCCATGCTCACGCCCTCGATCGGGTCCTGCGGGTAGCCGTTGACCACCTTCGGAGGCGTGATGCCGACGACCTCGTAGATGGTCGGGACGACGTCATTCACGTGATGGAACTGCGCGCGCGGGGTGGCGTCGGGCTTGATCTTCTTCGGCCAGCGCACCGCCATCGGGTTGCGCGTGCCGCCAAAGTGCGCGGCGATGAGTTTGGTCGACCGGTACGGCGTGCTGCCTGCCCAGGCCCAGCCCGCGTGATACATGTTGTCCGTCTTGGGAGAGCCGAGCACATCGAGGCCGCCGAGATCATTCAGTGCCTGAATGTGTTGACCAACAGTCGTGGGAATTCCGTTCTGTGCCAGCAGTTCACTGATCGTACCCGCCTGGCCCTCGGCCGAGGCGCCATTGTCGCCCCAGATGTAGAAGATCAGCGTGTTGTCACGGTAGCCCAGTCGATCGACCTCATCGACAATCCGGCCCACCTGGGCGTCCACATGCTCGGTGAATCCGGCGTAGACTTCCATCAGGCGCTCCTGGAACGCCCGCTCGCTCTCCGGGATGTCGCTCCACGCGGGCAGGGTTGCGGGCCTCGGTGTAAGCTGCGCGTTCTGCGGGATCCACCCCTTTGCTTTCGCGTTCTTGAATACTCGTTCTCGATACGTGTCCCAGCCGTCATCGAACTTGTGTTTGTACTTGTCCGCCCACTCGATTGGCACCTGATGCGGCCCATGGGAAGCGCCGCTGGCCCAGTACATGAAGAAAGGCCGGTCGGGCGCGCAGGCTTTGTGTTGCCGCAGCCACTTGATCGCGTCGTCGGCCAGGTCTTCGCTCAGGTGGTAGTAGTTATGACCGCCGGAGGTCCTTGGGTGTTCAACATAGGCGGTGTTTCGAACCAGGTTCGGCTCGTACTGCGACGCCTCGCCGGCAAGAAAACCGTAGAAGTATTCGAAGCCGTAGCCGGTGGGCCAGTTGTCAAAAGGACCTGCAGCCGTTGTCTCACTGGCCGGCGTGTTGTGCCACTTGCCCCACGCACCGGTCTGGTAGCCATAGTCTTTCAATACTTCGGCGACCATGGCACAGGTCTTCGGCTGAACACCGGAGTATCCGTCCCAGTCGTTGGCCAGTTCGGCAATCTGACCGGCGCCGACGAAGTGATGATTCCGGCCCGTGAGCAGTGACGCCCGCGTCGGCGAGCACATGGCGGTGGTATGAAACCGGTTGTAGGTAATGCCTTCACGGGCGATCCGATCCATCGTCGGTGTCGCGATCTCGCCGCCGAAGGTGCTGGACTGTCCCGGCCCAACGTCGTCGATCAGCACGATGATGATGTTGGGCGCGTCCTTGGGAAGGTGACTCGTCGCCGGGAGCGGACTGTAGACCGACTCCTGAATCGTGCGGCCCGCAATGCTGCCTGAAGGCTTGGGTGGAAATGGCAGAATCTCCTGCGCCCATGCCTTCGTCGAAGGTGCTGCAGTCAGAGCCAACAACAGCTGTGCGCTGAACACCTGCCACAAGAATCGTCGGGGAGTGTAACCGGCGCCGAGGTTGCCGGTGGCCGTAGTCTTCATGATCCAACCTTCCTCAGGTTATCACGTGGACGATTGCGGCCAACGCACGAAGCCAACCTACCACGTACTGGCGACCGGCTTCCTCGGGATTGTACTAGCCTACGGCAACGGTCTTCAAGAGGAAGCTCCACCGCCTCTATTCCGACGGCGGGCCGGTCTTGTCGATCAGCTTCTTGAGCGCAACCTGATCGGGGTCGAGGAGCTGCGCAATGCGTTCGGCGTTGACCGATGCCACGATCATCTGTCCGATCTCGCTGTGAACTTCCGAAAATATTCCGTGGTGCTTCATGCGCGCAGTCTGGTAGAGGACGTCGTCAGTCGGGCTTACATAGTGGACCGACGAGGCTTTGTAACGGTGGATGAGGAAGAGATGGATCAACGTGAACAGCCGCTTCTTGCGCAGAGACTCGTCGAAGGTGTTCTGGTTGCGCACGGAGAGGAAACTCATCCCGCGGTGATCATGGATGTTGGCAAACACGATGTTGGCCGTCGTCTTGCCGGCGTTGTTGACCACCTTGAGCTCCAGCAGGTCCGATCCGGCCGTGTGCGGCTTCAACTCGACCTTCAGCGGGCTCTTCAGCTTGTAGTGCGCCCGCCATATCTCGAGCCAGTCGGCGAGGAGCTTGCGCGGCACCTCGGTCTGAACCAGGTGCTGGAACTGCGTGGATCCGTGGCCCATGGCCTTGGTGGTCGCGGTGCGGCCCGATGATGCCATGAGCGCCCCGTCGAGACGGGGTCCGCCCACCAGCGTCTGGGGCGTGCGGTACGGGGATTCGAGCAGGCGAAACCGCCTCTGCAACCGCGCCAGCGCCAGCATGCCATCCTGTTTGAGGGCCGTGGCAAAGTCTTCGGCAGCCAGCCCGTCGATCTGGTGACCACCGTACGTGATGAAATTGAAGACGTACCCCAGCTTGCCGATTTCCTCGGGGAAGCGTTTCATCTCGTCGTCGGTCATCCCGGTTGTATCCCAGTTGAAAGACGGCGAAAGGTTGTAGGCGAGCATCTTGTCGGGGAACTGCGCGTGAATGGCATCGGCAAACTTGCGCGCATCGTTCAGATTGGCGGTCTTTGTCTCCATCCACAGAATGTCCGCAAACGGGGCGGCGGCCAGCGACTTGGAAATCGCGTAGTCGATGCCGCGCTCGAGCTGATAGTAGCCGTCCGGCGTCCGGGGGTGTTCGCAGTCCCAGATCAGGCGAATGCCCATCGCCTGGGCCTTCTCCTCGGCAGCGTAGAACGACGCGTGGTCAGAGAACGCCAGCCACTCGTCCACGGTCATATCGAATGTGTCTCCCTCGCCGAGACGGAATTCCATGATGTCAGCCACCGCACGCCCGTACGTCTTGAGACCGGCCTCGGTCTGCCACAGGTCGAGATAGCGGTTGACGATCGGGTCGAGCAGGGCATCGACGTTGGACGCGTCTTTGTAGACGGACGCGCTCTGCTTGACCATCTCCATGACACCGTTGCGATCGAGCCACGCAAATGCCTGCTCGTACTCTCCGTCGGACACTGCAAAGAGCAAATGCCCGCGGATTGCCTCGACGCCGAGATTGTGGAGAGAGCGCAGAATTGCCAGATATCCGACCTTGTAGCGGGGCAGGTTGATGTTGGTGGCGCCCAGAAGGAACGGGTGATCGCGCTCATCCGCACGGCTCTCGATGAACGTCGCCGATTCAGCGTCCGTACGAGCGACGATGATCCCTGGAACACGCATGATGTCGAGCTGGAAGCGCGCTGCGTTGAGGCGTTTGTTCTGTTCGTCCTGCGACACCAGCACCTTGCCGCCCTGATGTCCGCACTTCTTTGCACCCGCCTTCTGATCTTCGATGTGAAATCCGGGCACGCCCACTTCGACGAAACGCCGGATGAGATTGCGGACGTGGGCGTCTCCACCGTGACCGGTGTCGGCGTCGGCAATGATGAAGGGACGGTAGTCGACCTCCGGCGTCGCTTTGCGTTGCGCCTCCGTCATACGCGAGCGCGTGAAATACTGGTTCTTGTCCGCCGTGAGCAGGGCGCGGACGATGGGGGCGGCTTCGTCGGGCACCTGGCTCAGCGGATAACTGGCCAGATCAGCGCCGGGATCTTCGCTGAGCGATCCCCGGGCGGACGTCGCCCATCCGCCGAGATAGATGCCTTCGATGCCGAGCCGCTTCATCGCCACCGCCTGGCCGGGTGAGTAGGGACCGAAAGTGGTGATGGACTTCTGCTGCGCAAAGAGCTCCCGCAGACGCGCGTAGAAACGTTCCGCGGCCTCGCGTGCCACCGTGTAGTCGTGATGGATGGCGCCCTGTTGCTCTGCCACCTGGCGTGGCGAGTACAGGCGCACGATACCGTTGAAACGAGCGTTGTCAAACCAGTCGCGGGCGGCAGACACCCGTTTCTCAAAAGACGTCATGCTTGTGTCCTTTGGCATGGAGTGGTCAGGCGAAGTCGATGTTTTGCGTGATGCGCGTGCCCTGAGTGCGGAACGCGTCCAGATAGGCGCGGATACGCTGCTTCGCGATGTCCGCATTGTGGTTGTTCAGGTTTATGTTCAACAGGTCGATGTACCAGGGGGCTTTCACATCCTCGGTGACGTACGCCGCGACGATCTCGCCGGCAATGGGCAGGGTCGTGTCCTTGGAATTATCGTGAACGTCGCGATTGCCCGCGCGGCGAAGCTTTTCGTATTCCTCGCGGAGGAGGCGTTGGAAAAGCGCGGGTGTGAGCGTGTCCCCGGCCTTTGTGCCCGTCTCCGCGTCGTCCTCGGTGAGGGGAGCGTGCTTGTGGAGCCACTCCCACAGGATGCTCAACCGAATCTCGCCCGTGGCCATGTCCTCCATCAGATAGAGGATGTCGTCGTTGCCGAAGAAGTCGGCGGGTTTGAGCGCCGCGGCCTGGAACCCCTGTCCGAACGCATTGCCGTACTGGAGCGCAACGCTCAGGAGGTTGCGCGCGCCGCGGATGGTTCGGGGCGCGGGTTCGAGGAGGGTCAGGTTGTCGGCGTCTTCGCGCGTGTACGTCAGGGGAGGGAACCTGCGTCCGAGTTGATTGGTTTCGCCCGCGCTTTCCCACACCGGGCGCACGATGTGCACCATCTTCCAGTGGGCCACCCATTTGCCGCTGGCACCTTCGCGCTGCTCGCGTTCACCGCCCGCGACCGCCTTCTTCATCGCGTTTTCGACGCCGCGGGGAGATCCGACGGGGATGTTCGGCTCCATACCACCCTGCCATAGCGCGTAGCGGCCCCTGGCGTCGGGCGTGTTGACCGCACGTCGCACGCGGTCTTCGTACACGCGCATGTAGCCGTACGTCATCGTGATGTCCTCGATGTTCGGGTTGTGGAACGTCGCATCCCACGCCATCGCATCCGACACGCTGTTGATGTAATCCCAGCGTCCGGTGTTGTATCCGACGAAATGCACCCCGAGTGCGGCCCGTATCTCCATCAATTGAAAGCTCGCCTCCAGCTGTTCCACGAGCACGTACGCCTTGATCGCACCCTCGGGAAGGCCCACATGATTCTCCAGAGCCGTCAGGATGGCGTTCCACACGGCGGCCTCTTCGGCGGTCTGGATCTTGGGCAGGTAGAGCACGATGGAAGCGCCGGCGTTGCGGAGTTCGCGGTGGTTGTTGACCACGTAGAGCACCGTGTCGACGATGGACGCGGAGAAGCCGGAGCCGTCCGCGCAGCGGACGTGCCGATCGTCGAGGTGAAGGCCGCGCGGGCGGAACATTTTGGTGGTGAAGCGGAGCTGCTGCTTCCAGTCGTCGATGATGTCGTGCCCGAAAAACTGCCGGGCCCACGTGTTCATCTCACCGGCGACGCCATCGGCCACCTTTAGAAAGAGAGGGTCATGCGCGATGGCGAGCTTGAGGTTGCGCTGATTGTCCAGCGACATGGTGGAGATCTGTCCCATCGCGTCTTCGCCGTCGAACATCCACCCGTCCGCACCCGAGAGGAGCGCGTAGGCCACGTTGCGAATACTCTTCTCCGCCGGCTCATGCGGCCGGGCGCCAGGCCCGGTGCCCTGAATCCACTGGCGCTGAAGATCCGGCGGAATTTCTCCTCCCACGAATTTTCCCGCGCGCGCATCGGCCACGATGATGCGGGTCCGGGGGATCAGGCCGTCGGCGGGAAGGAAGTCGATCCGTGTTCGGTTGCGCGCACGCTCGGCCCGGCGTTCGAGCCGACTCTTCATCACGTCGCGACGATCGGCGTCGAAATGAGCGAGCGCCGCCAGGGTGGCCTCCACCTCCGGCGTCAGCACGTCGGGGTATGCGGCCTCCACACCGAGGCGAAATTGCAGGCGTAGATCGGACATGATTGCGGCGCGCCCTTGACGAGGGCACGTGCGGATAGTAACCGCTCGACACAAAAGGTCAAGACTTTGGAGAAGAACGTCACGGGTATCACGGCTGCAGCTCGAGTTTGAACGTCAGGTCCGATGTGGTGCTTACCTGCGGCCCATTCCGCAGGAGATACCCTCACAAGAAATGGGGCGTACGGCGTCCCCGGCAACGACTTGAGTTCTTGTGTGATTGCGGCCGGGCCAGGGCTCATGGACCAGCGCGTGCACGCGCCATGTGCCCTCAGCCGGCTGACAGCCCGAAGACGTGTGTTGCCGTGAGATAGATTCCGGCAATGATGAAGACCGCGCCCGTCACCGGCCGTGCCGCACGCTCGATTCTCGTGAGCACTCCGAAAGCGCGGCCTATCCAGCGGAAACCCAGCGCCAGAACCAGCGCGAAGGCGACGACGGGCAAGCCCGTGCCCACACCGTAGACGGCGGGTAGCAGCACACGCGACTGGGAACTGACGGCGAGGGGAATGAGCGCGCCGAAGAAGAGGCCGGCCGATACCGGACAGAAAGAAAGCGCGAACGCGATGCCGAGCAGCGCCGCGCCGGCCATGCCGCCGCCGCGCGCCGCCCGTTGCTGCATGGCCTGTGTCCAGCTCCACGTCGGGGCCGGCAGGCGATGCCATCCCAGAATTCCGATGCCGACCACGATCAACAGCGGCCCGAGCACCTGGTTCATCCTCTGTTGCAGAAAGAACGAAACACTCGGCAGCGAGAGCACGCTGGTCACGACCAGCACCCCGACCAGGACATACGTCAGGGCGCGGCCGAGCGAATACAGCATCCCGGCGATGAACACCCGTCCGGGCCGTACCACGTTCCGTCCCACGAACGAGATGGCGGCCACGTTCGAGGCCAGGGGACACGGGCTGATCGAGGTGAGAATGCCCAGCCACAGCGCCGTAACCACGGCCGCCACAAGTTCGGTCACGACTGGTGCCCCTTGATGAAGTCCTGGGTCTCGTTCTGTATGTAGCGGATGAATTTGTTCGGGTCACCGAGGAGCTCCCACACTTTCGGAAGATTCTTCCATTCTCCCGTTCGTTCGTCGACCAGCACCACGGATTTCGTAAACAGCTTGTAGTCCTTTACGAAATGCTCATTGCCTTTCTCCTCGACGTTGACCACCCGCCATACCAGATGGCCGTCTTCGAGATCGGCAGGAAACCCGGACTCGATCGCCTCGTGCGTGTATTGCTCGATGTTGCGGCAGGAAACACAGCGATAGTTGGTGTGGAAGTAGTATGCAATGACTCGCGCGGGCACGGCGGGCGATTCCTTTGTCATGGTGACGGAATCCTCCGGCGCTGGCTGCGAATGTGAGTTGGTCGTCATGCTCCCGATCAACGTTCCACCGGCGACGAGGACGACCACGGCGGCGAACGTGGATGATGTCATGAGAGCATCGCCTTGATGTTCGCAACGCTGGGAACATGACCGAATACCTTGACGGTGCCGTCGACCACGAGCGCCGGCGTCGACATGATGCCGAAGCTCAGCATCTGATCGATGTCGGTGACCTTTTCGATCTCGCAGTCGATGCCCATTTCACGCGCCGCCTGCCGGGTTCTCTCATAGAGCGCCTGGCACTTCTGACAACCGGGGCCGAGTATCTGAATTCTGGACATGAGTTCCTCCTGAATCAGTGAATCGATCCGTAGAACAGACCCGCCGCCGTCGAAAGCACGACGACGAGAGCCACATAGGTGATGGTCTGGCGCGTTCCGAGAACGCTGCGGATAACGAGCATGTTGGGGAGTGACAACGCCGGTCCGGCCAGCAGCAGGGCGAGGGCGGGCCCTTTGCCCATGCCCGCGCCCATCAGACCCTGCAGGATCGGCACCTCGGTGAGGGTGGCGAAGTACATCAACGCACCGGACACCGACGCGAAGAGATTGGCGAAGAGGCTGTTGCCACCGACGAGCTGTTCGACCCAGCGCGAGGGAATGACGGCCTCGTGCCCGGGGCGTCCGAGCAGGAAGCCGGCGACCAGCACACCGGCCAGGAGCAGGGGGAGAATCTGTTTCGCAAATCCCCACGTGGAATCGAGCCATTCGCCCAGTTCGTCGCGCCGAAACCAACGAGCGACGGCGAGAACGACGACGGAGAGAAAGACCGCCGAGATCACCCACTTGCCCTGAAACACCGCCGCCCACATCACACCGTCGCCATCCACCGGTTTTCCCCAGTTCGCAAAGATGAGCACGCCGAGCATGCCCGCGAAGTACACGCCCTCCTGCCACAATCGCCGGCCGGGCGCCGCCGGATCCGGGACGACTGCGACCGCCGCGGCGCGCTCGCGCTCCTCGCGCCCGAAGATCAAATGCATGAGCAGACCTATAATGACGGCGAATGACACCGCCCCCACCGCGCGCGCGATGCCAAGTTCGAGTCCGAGCACGCGCGCGGTGAGAATGATGGCGAGCACGTTGATGGCGGGTCCCGAGTAGAGGAATGCGGTCGCCGGACCGAGTCCCGCGCCGCGTTTGTGGATGCCGGCGAAGAGCGGAAGCACCGTGCAGGAACACACGGCGAGGATCGTTCCCGAGACGGCGGCCACGGGGTAGGCCACCCACTTCGATGCCCGCGCACCGAGGTACTTCATCACCGACGCCTGACTGACGAACACGCTGATGGCCCCGGCGATGAAGAAGGCCGGCACCAGGCAGAGGAGCACGTGATCGCGCGCGTACTCGTGAAGCATGGCGAACGCCTCGAAGAGCCCGCCACGGACGCGCGCATGATCGAGAGGAAGAAAGCGGGCGGCCAGGAAAACGGCCGCGATCAGTGAGAATTTCGTTCGCTCCTTCATCGCACCGCGCCTCTCCGCGTTTGGTGACTTGGCCAAATCGGCAATATGAACCTAAATAAAAAGGGCACGTGTCACCGCGTCTCCTTCAACACCTGCGTCACGCACGAGAAGAAGTTGGTGACGCAGGGAGTCACGAGACGGTAGTACACAACGCTGCCCTCGCGGCGGTCGTCGACAATTCCGTGCGAGCGCAACACTGCCAGGTGCTTGGATACGGTCGTCTGGTCGAGACCCACCAGCCGGGTCAGCTCTCCCGAACTGCATTCACCCCGGCTCAGGCGATCAACGATCATCAACCGCGCCGGATTGGCGAGCGCTTTCAGCACGCGTGCCTGCGACTTGAAGAGAGCCATGGACGTTCCCTCGGCGACTTTCATGCTCAGTATAATATGGCCAAATCGCCAAGCCGTCAAGCGGGCAATTTTTTTCGTGGATGGTTGTCATTGCGCCACCCAGTCGGCCATCAGCTCCACGGCGCGCATGGTGTGATCGCAGTGGGTGCGCAGAAACTCCTCGGTGACGGGTGCATCGCGCGCCATGGTCTCCAGTCCGGCCATGGCGCGGGCGCCGTCAAAATCGACCAGCGAGATGCGAACCGTCATTTCGAAGGTTGATCGCCCGAATTCGCTCCCCGGCAGCGTGGCCACTCCCGTTTCCTCGAGCAGACTCTCGCAGAGAACGCGACTGGTGACGATGCCGCGGCGGTGGAGCTTGTCTTCCAGCGGGGAAAAATCGGGAAACAGATAGAAGGCCCCGGATGGGTGCAGGACGCGCGCGCCGCACGCCTCGAGCCGCGTCGCGCACCAGGATCCGAGTGCTCCCAGAATTCGGCGCGCGAGCCACAGGTATCGTTCCAGACTGCCACTGCCGCGAAACGCCCGCACCGCCGCGTACTGGATGGGCGTGGATGTCGAGGTGTAGGTCTCGCTGGCCACCGTCGCCATCGCGTCCAGCAGCCAGTCCATGGTGGCGGGGAACGAGAACGTGCCGAGTCGCCATCCTCCGGCTCCACACCACTTGGAGAGGCCGCTCGAAATGATCGTGCCTTCAGGGTAGAAGCGCGCGATGGAGACGTGCTGGCCGGCGAAGTGAAGCTCGCCGTAGATCTCATCCGACAGAACCACCACGCGGTAGTTGTGCGCCACCTCGGCGAGCGCCTGCAGTTCCTCCATCGAGTAAGTTCCGCCGGTGGGATTGCCGGGGTAGTTGAGGATGAGGATGCGCGGCTTGTCGGGGTCCTCCCGGCACACCGCCTCGAGCTCGTCCGGCGTCACACGCCACCCGTTCTCGTAGCGTGTATGGATCCAGAGAATTTGCCGGCCGGCAATGCGCGCCTGTGGTGCGTATGAAACCCACGCCGGACTCGGGATGATGATCTCTCCATAGTAGACCATCTGGAGGATGAACATCATTTCCTTGGAACCCGGGCCGATCAGAATGTCGTCCGCAGTGCGCGGCACTCCCTGCGTGCGGATGTTGTATTCCGCGACCGCTTCGCGCAGCGCCGGCAGGCCGCGCACGGGGAGGTAGTCCTTCTGGTGGGCGTTGACGCGCAGCTCGTCGATCACCTGCCGCGGCACGGGAAAAGGAGACTGGCCG
>OBLQ010000394.1_pt1 | contig 16712 bp, 11 predicted proteins | sample 1519881 | NCBI WGS metagenome assembly OBLQ01 (sample SAMN01911456, study PRJEB22533) | soil metagenome | biome: Soil | place: Malaysia | collected 2012-04-30 | depth DG_metagenome m | reverse complement strand
CTGAAGAACGAGATGATGCTGCCGAGCGTCCTCGACCCGTGGGCGGGCCACGCTCTCTACGAGGCGGCCCACCTCGCGAAGGCGCACCCGGGAAGCCGCGTCATCCTCGTCAGCCTCGGGCCGAAGGCGAAGCTCCAGCAGCTCATGATGTCCGTCGGGCAGAAGGCCGCCTTCGAGCTGGTGGCGCTCGACGGTCCGGCGAGCGGCTTCACCGACTCGTGGGAGGTGGCGCGTGCCCTCGCCGAGGCGATCAAGAAGATCCCGAACCTCGACCGCTCGCGACTCCTCCTCTTCGGCGGGTGCGCCTCCGCCTCGCGCGACGCGGGCGTGACGCTCTCGATGGTCGGCGAGAGGCTCGAGATCGTCGATCAGTTCCTGGCGGTGGACGAGATGAAGGTCCAGCCCGACGGCTCGATGAGGATCCTCGAGCGCGTGGAGGGAGGCCGCTACCGCGCCTCGGTCTGCGCCGGGCCGCCGCTCGTCGCCGCCTGGGCGACGGGACACCTGCCCGAGCCGCCGAACAACCCTCAGGTCGGGATGCAGAACATGCGGACGCTGATGCCGGCGCTCCAGAAGGCCGCGCCGGCCGCCGTGGGCTCGTCGGGGATCGAGTACTTGAAGGTCGAGATCCCCGCCCAGCGGCGCGAGACGCGCATCGTCAAGGACCTCCCCGCGGATGCCATCGCGAAGGAGATCGTCGAGTGGATCCGGAGCTGAGGACATGACCGAGACGAACGAAAGAATCCTGTTTCTGAGCCCCACGGACGAGAACGGCATCCTCCCCCGCCATGCGCTCGAAGCCCTCGGCGCCGCCGTCGAGATGGCCGCGAAGATCCCCGGCTCGACGCTGACGGTGGGCCTGTGGGGAAAGCAGACCGAGGGTGCCGCAGCATCGCTGGCCGGCTGCGGGGCGCAGACGTGCTTCGCGGTGAGCGGCGACGCATTCGGTGACGCGCGCTACTCCACGGACACCGCGGCGGCCGAGGCGCTCGTGAAGAAATCCGGAGCGACCCTCGTTGTCGCCCCAGCCACGAGCCGCGTCGCGCGGGCGCTTCCCGGCGTGGCGTCGCGCGTCGGAGGCCGGATTGACACGCGCATCGTGGGATTCGAGGCGGACGGCGGGAAGCTCCTCGTGAAGCGGTGGTACTACCGCCAGCGCATGGCGGCGACGCTGACACGGACGCACCGGCCCTGGCTCCTGACGATCGACGGGGGCGTCTTTCCCGCGTGGAAGGGCGAGGGCGCCGGCCCGGCCGTCGAGGCCGTTCCAATCGAGACCTCCTCCGCGATGACGCGGACAAAGGTCGAGGGCGTGGAGGCCGCGGCCGGCTCCGCCCAGACGATCCGCCCCGACGCCGATCTCCTCTTCGTCGCGGGCGCGGGCTGGACGAAGAAGCAGGACGACGGCGCCACGCACGTCCCCGAGGCGGAGAAGACCATCCTGGAGTTCCTCGAACGCTCGCAGGCGTCGCTGGGCGGGAGCAAGTCGCTCGTCGAGCAGGGCGGCGAGGGCGGATCGGTCCTCTCGTTCATGACCCATCTCAACCAGGTCGGCCAGACCGGCGCGTCGCCCCGCCACCCGAAGGGCCTCTCCACCTGCTGCCACGGCGAGGAGCCCCACGTGGTGGGATGGCGCTTCATCGCCGAGCGCCGCGCCGTCAACAAGGACCCCGGCTGCGGCTGGGCCCGCGGCAAGGCCGACGTCCTCTACGTCGCCGACGCCTTCGAGGTGATGGCGAAGGTCAACGCGCTGCTTGGGGGGAAGTGAGGGCGGCCGCAGACGGGCTCCAAATCCACGGCCGGCTGGTCGCGAATGTCCGGCGAGTGCCGGAGACTTCCGACCTGCAATCACAATCGCGAACACGCGATTACCTCCAGTAACGATTCTCCGCGCGTCGAACCAGCATCACTCTTGTGGTCGTCGAGGCGGCCTTCCCGTGGTAGACTCGGCCCCGCGATCTTCGGAGATAGGTCAATCCCGCATCGGAACCAGTCAACGCCGTAAAGGAGAGACCATGCGCTCCAGAGCAGCAAGATGGGTTGTGTTCACAACCTCGTTGATCCTGTTGACCCCTCACGGCGCGACCACATTCGCCCAAACACCGCCCCCGCCACCGTGCATCTACCTCCCGTGCCCGGATCCGTCCCCGCAATGCTTCTGGTCGAACGCAGGATGCGGAGACGGCTACTGCAGCGCAGACGAGAGGGTCATGGGCTGCCTGCTGGACTGTTCGCCGTGCGGCGACGGAGTCTGCTCGACCCCGGAACTGCTCGATACCTGTTTTTTCGACTGCGACCAGTGCGGCGACAACGACGATACGTGCGAATCGCCCTTGAACGCGACGGACTGTCCCGGCGACTGCGGGTGCACACCGACCGATTCGTGCGATTCCTGCGGTCCGGCCGCTCCTGGGGCCGATGAGGATATCGACGGCATCCCGGATCTCCTGGAGCAGGAGATCGCTTATCGCTTCTTCCCGAACATCCAGTTGCAATACGCAGTTCCCGATCGCAACCAGTTCTATCCATTCATCGGCCGGGCGATCCCCTACACCGTGCAGCCGTACGTGCAGCCCGGCACGGTCTGCGCAAACCCGGACACGTGCCTCGAGGTACGCTGGGGGATCGCGTACACGAACGACTGCGGGGACTATCTTCCGGGCGAATCGCGGGGGAGATGCGATCCGACCCCCGGGCCCTTCAATTCGAACTCCGGCCATCCGGGCGACAGCGAGCTATACGCCGCCCTCGTGATGAGATACGACACCGCCGAGTCGGCCCTTGCCGACCCGAACAAGTGGTTCCTGCTGCGTGACTTCACGGCGGCGCACTGGGGCGGTGACGGAGACTCCAGTGTGCAGGGCAAGTACGGACTGTGCTCAACCTGCTCGGAGTTGACCCAGGCTCAATGCGACACGGATCCGGACTGCTTCTACTACCTGGGCCTCTGCATGGAGATAAGCAATGGGCAGACCTGTTATTCCTCGGAGGGTCGCCTGAATCCACCGAGGCTGTACGCGTCCGTTGGGAAGCACGCTCTGTACCATACGAAGAGTGAATGCGACGGCGGGGGCAAGCTGGGCGCCGACTCCTGCGAAGACGGCGTCTACGACGCGCATTGCTACATCGCCAACCTGCTTCAGAACGCAGGCGATCTCGAGCAGCGCCACTACATCGACGGGACGATCTCGGCGCCCGACTGCTCCACGTATTCACTCGATGGCACCGCCACGTTTGGAGATGCCGCCGACTATCGCACGCATCTTCTGACCGACTTGAACTGGGATCTGCCCGACGATCATTGCCAGATCGTCGAGACCACGGGCGTGAGCTACTTCACCGCACCCGGATGTGGGGGCATGGAGTACTGGGATCACCAGGAGGGCACCAGCCGGCACAGCTGGGACGGATGGGGATGTGCCGGCCAGACACGGCGCCCCGCGGTCGTCTACTCGTACAAGGATTCGAGTGGAACGTGCGTCGACCAATGGCCCAGCGGCGAGGAGCGCTTCGAGCTGTCACCAATTGATCGAGGATGCCCGTGCCCCGAGCCGTACTGTCGAGACGCCGAGCTGGTGGACGCCAGCTACTACTCCAGCTCGGACTGCAGCAGCCTGGAGTACTTCTATATCGGCGACCTGGACATGACCCGCGGGTCGTGGGACGGTGTCGGATGCGTCGGCTACACGGGGCATTCGATGAGCTCCCTGTCAGTGCGCACGTCGGATGGCTACTGCCGGAACATGTCCGTACCCCAGGATTTCGATGGAATGGCTCGCGTTTTTCGCGATGCACCGCTTCCGACGGGCGGCTGCCCGGCATGCGGAGAGACATACTGCTCACCTGTCGATACCGCGTCCGGGAGCTACTTCACCGCTTCCGAATGCTCCGGTGACGAATACGCCACACCAACGGGATCCACGCACAGACAGTCGTGGGAGGGGAGCGGCTGCTCGGGTAACCTGTTCCGGAACGTCACCTTCCAGACGATGCGGGACTCCCAAGGATATTGCTGGCCCGCACCGGGGTCGGCCTCGTCGATGGTCAAGGTGTACCGGCAGTCGCAACCCGCGTTGCCGGCCTGCAATCCGTGCAGTGAACGCTCCTGCACCGCGGTCAGCAGCACGTCGTTCAGCTACTTCACGGACAGCGACTGTGCCGGAGACGAGTACGTCGACGTAGTGTCGGGGCAGGCAGCCCGGTTCTCCTGGGACGGGCACGGCTGCGCCGGCGACCTTGTCCACGGGGCGACCTTCATCCGCTCGTACAAGGACCCGCAGGGAAAGTGTCACGACAACTTTCCCGATCAGTTCCTCGGGGGCATGTTGAAGATCTACCGGGACACCGGGGAACCGCCGCCGTGCCGTGGTTGTCCAAACGTGAAGGACGGCAACGGACCCTGATCGGACCGGGCCTCTCTCATCGCCTGAAGAGTCCTTTCCACGCGCGGTCAGTGTCCGGAGCATCGCCCCGCCACCCGAAGGGCCTGTCCACCTTTCGCCACGGAGAGGAGCCGCACGTGGTGGGCTGGCGATTCATCGCCGGGCGCCGCGCCGTCAACAAGGACGCCGGCTGCGGCTGGGCCCGCGGCAGGCCCGGCGTCCTCTAAGTCGCCGGCGCCTTCGAGGTGATGGCCAAGGTGAACGCGCTGCTCGGGGGGAAGTGAGGGGGACCGGGGACGTGAGGTCGGTGCCGTGGCCGGCCTGAAGCCCTGACCTCGCTCCGCCGAAGGCGACGGATTCGACGCTGGACGCTCCTGCTTCTTCTTCGGATTTCAAGCACCTGCCGAGGCCGGCTCCCCGGGTTGCTTTTATAACAGAATATGTTATATTCACCCTTGCCATGAATGGCCCGCAGCTCAGGAAAGCACGACGGGAAGCCGGGTGGACCCAGGCCCGTCTGGCGGAACGCCTGGGGGTCACACAGGCCTACCTGTCTCTCATGGAATCGGGGAAACGACGGATGACGGATCGCCTCAAGCGCGGTGTGACCTCCCTTCTCCACCTGTCCCCGACCCGCCTGCCACTGTCCGTTCCGAGGGCCCTCGATCGGACGTCATCCGATGACAGGCTCGAGCAGGGACTCGCCAGGCTGAGATACCCGGGGCTGGAATACCGGAGAAAGCCGGGGCCGCGTCGTAACCCGGCGGAGCTGCTCCTGACGGCTCTCGCCGCCGACGATCTCGATCCACGCCTGGCCGAGGGGCTCCCCTGGCTCCTGCTCGAATTCGAGGGGTACGATGCCGAGGATCTGGTGAAGCGCGCCAAGAGCATGGACCTTCAGAACCGTCTCGGCTTCACGGTCTCACTCGCCCGCCGGGTCGCCGAGGCCAATCCTGCTTTCCGTGACAGGCGGAATGAGCTTCAAGAGCTGGAGCAGGCGCTCGAGCCGTCGCGTCTCGCACGGGAAGACACCTACGGAAAACGCGAGACGAGCCCGCGCATGCGCGAATGGCTGAGGTCGAACCGTTCGCCGGAAGCGGAGCACTGGAACGTTCTCACGGACCTCAAGCCGGAACACCTCCCCTATGCCCAGCCGAATCCGTGAACCGTGGCTCAGCTTCCTCCGTGAGGTCGACAGGAGTCTGGGCGAGCCGGTCGAGGTGCACTGCCTCGGCGGCTTCGCCCTGTCCGTGCTGGCCGACCTTCCCCGACCGACGGGAGACGTGGACTTCATAGAGGTCAGGCCTGGATCTGCATGCCGGGAGCTGCTGGAGATCGCGGGTCACGGGACAGCGCTGGCTGCAAAACACTCCCTTCACTTCCAGAGAGTGTCGATCGCCGAGTACCCGGCGGAGTACGAGACGCGTCTGCTCGACATCACTCCCGGCTCTCTGCGCAAGCTGAAGATGATGGCTCTTGAAGTTCACGACGTGGTCCTCGCCAAGCTTTCACGCAACAGCCCTCGCGACCGCTTCGACGTGGAGTTTCTTGCCGGGAAGGGGCTCATCCGTCCGGACGTGCTCGAGCAACGGTTCGACACGGAGCTGCGGCCCTACCTGCTCAACGAAACGCGCGAGTCCCTTACACTCCAGCTCTGGCTGGCCGAGTTCTTCGGAGCCGAGGACCAGTAGCCGAGGCGTCCCCTCGCCACCCAACCGGAAGGACGCGATCATCGGGGTGTGCTTCGTCTCCGGGCCAGCAACAGCGCCCCGCTCGTCAGAAGGAGCACGACGAGGATCATTCCCGGAACCGCATCGAGGGCCGGGATGTCCCTCGGAAGTGGCAGCCCCGCGAAGCTCGATTTTCCGAACCCGCCAACCTTGCATCCCGCGAGCGAGCCTCCTGGCGGGATGGTCACTTCGAAGCGATATCCCCCGTTGCCCTCGTCGACCACAAGGGACGGATCGCACGAACAGGATCCCGGGGGGCCGCAAGAGATCTGCGGCTGCCTTCCGGGCCCGAAGAGGTTTCCAAAGCGATCTTTCGCGTAGATCCTGACGTCGAAGGTCCTATCGCCGACTCCCACCCACTCCTGCTCGGTGACCGTCGTGGCGCTCGCGTTGGGATCGACATCAACGTCGACGTGCACCGACTGGAACAGCTCCCGTCTCGTCGTGACACCCTGAGAGGTCAGGTCGAGAATGAAATGGTATTGGTAGAGACCATCCACGGCCGCCCCCCCCTGCACGAGACGGCTCCAGTAGGCGTTCCCGGGAAGGAGATCGCCGTGGGTACCGTCATCGTAGAGCTGGTAGGTCGTCGTGGTCGTTGGTATCGGGAGTGTGGCCACCGCCGACGAACGCGGATCCACCCCGTCGCCGGCAGTATCCCCTTGGGCGGCAATCCCATTGCGCGCCAGCAGGGTTCCCAGACCGATCGTCGGCCGGGTGATTTCGACCCGCGCGTCCACGTTGTCGTACCCGCCGGATCTGATGAATGAGGGCAGAATCCTCACCGATGGGAAGAGATCGGCTCCAGTCGCGAGCAGAGGGGGCGGGTTGTTGACGTCCAGGCGGGAGAGGCCGCTGACCAGTACATCCATGAACCAGGTCAGATCGACTCCGGTCTGAGCCTTCGCCACGATCGATGCGAAGAAATGATTGGGATCCCAGAAGGCTTCAGCGCTGGCACCCACCGGAGCCATGTCATAGCTGAAGAGGGTACGCCCCGGGTTGACGAGAGCCACGGAGCCGTCCACGAGGCGCCCATCACCAACAATCAAGGTGTAGTTCGTGGATTGACCTGGCTGGACTCCTGCACACTCGAGAAGGGGATTTCCGCCGAAGGGAGGCACGGATCGGAGCATGTCGGTCACGATGGCACGCTGGCCCTGACAGAGGAGGAGCGCCAGAGTGTCGTCGTAGGGCCCCAGCGTCGCTGGAATGGCCTGCCGGGCGAAGACGATGAGATTCCAGGGAAGAGCGAGTTTCGCCGTGAAGTCGTTCGCATCCACGGCAGTCGTGAATCCCGTGATGGCCGTTGCGGCAGTCTGCTCCGCTGCCAGGGCAGCTTGATAGACGGAGTTTCCGCCTATCGTGAGATCCTCGAAGTAGAGGACGCTGTTCCCACAGCCGTCGGGGCAAAGGCGCTGGATCTGCCTCCTGACGAGCGTAACCCCCTGAGCAGGCACGGCGAAGCTGTCCGTGGTGAAACCGTTCACGAAGACCCGGTGCGGCCTGATCAGCTGCGCACGCCAGGTACCATTGGACTCTCCATGGAATGGAAGGGGAATCCTCATGAAGGACCACTTCCTCTTGTCCGACGCCTCCACCGCGGGATCCGTTGATTGGACGAGATCTCCCGACGGGGTCGTCACGAGGATCTTGACGTCTCCCGGCGTCACGGACTTGTTCCAGCCGGAAGCGAAGGTCAGCTTGTGGTCGTCGAGGGAGGTGTACAGGACCGGTTGCGACGTGGGATCCCCAGCCGCAAGAGAGCCCTTGGGATCCAGCCCCACGAACTCATCCGAAAGCAGGCCGAAGCACTTGACGAAGAAGTCCTTGAGATCGTCGCTGGTGGTCAGGCTCGGGTTCTGCATGTAGATCCCGCCCTGCCGCTCCGCAAGAAGCGTCAGCAGGTTCCCGTTCAGCGATGAGCTGTTCCCGAGTCCTACGGCGCAGATCTGAGTCACGTCGAGGGTCGAGTAATCGATCTCCGCGCCGCTTCCGCCCTGGCAGCCGGTCTTGAGGCACGGGGCGACGTTCTCCATGCCATCCGTCAGAAGCAGAATTGCCTTGCGTGTGTTCTCTCCGCTGGCGGGAATGTATCCGGAACAGTTCCCTGGCGGGCATAGGCCCTGGACGGCCTTGACAATCCCGGAGCCGATGGAGGTCGCACCTCCCGCCGAAATGGCGTTCAAAGTTGTCAGAAAAGGGCCCCCCGGATTGAGGAGAGTGGCATCGGCATCGGTGAGGGGCAAGTTGAGCGGGGTGCTGGCGGCGTTGTTGGAATAGGAGACGATTCCGATCCGGTTTTTCTGTCCGTCTGAACGGCCGATCTGCAGAAGATCCGCAAACATCTCCGCGGAGTCCTTGGCCTCGTCGATCTTCGTACCGCCGCTCGGTACTCCCCCGGTCATGCTTCCCGAACGGTCGAGGACCACCATGACGTCCGCCGCCTTGACGTCCTGCCATGCACGCACGACGTCGTCGAGCGCCTTGTGGAGCCGCCAGAACATCGGGTCCCTGGCCGAACAGGTGGATGTGTCGATGTCGGTGTTATAGGTGCCACCATCGGCAAATCCGATTGCACCGTGCATTGCGCCGTGGAAGTAATCGTCGAGGATCGTCGTTACCTCCTCCACGTTCTGGAAGTCCTCCAGCTTCTCCCTGCAGGTCGGGCCCGGGCAGGGGAAGCTGACGCCATTGCCCTGGCAGACCGAGCTCGGCGCGCCAGGGCACGCGATCGGGCCCCCTCCTCCGACGAAGAGACAATGCGGAAACGCTTCGCATTGGGTGCAGGTCACTCCAGCCGGGCGGTTGGGTCCAATGCCGCAGTTGTCGGGATGATCTCCGGGGGACAACCCCGCCCCGTGGTGGCCGTACGGCAGGACCATGTTGGGGCACCAATCGAGGGACTCGACTTTGGGCAAGGTGAACGGTGCGCAGTCGGGAGGACCTGCTGTGCATTGGCGCCAGGTGTTGAAGTCCACCTCGAACTGTCTGTGAAAGGCGTACCAGCGCTGGCCGCGTCCTGGAGGGTTGTTCCCGTCCGAATCGCCGGTATTACCAAAGCACTGGTGCCACAGCTCGTGCATTTTGAGAACTGTCTGGGGCGCAGCAGCCGGAACGGTCGTGCAGCAGTCGGAGGGATCGCCATCTTCGTGGCAGTTGCCATTCCATGAGCACGGCGTGACACCGTCTCCCTGCTGCACGCAACTGATGGGCGTCAGGGCGCGGTTGCCGAAAGTACCGTCGGAGTACTCCCAGCACAGCTCTGCGGTAGCGTCGCCCGGACCGGCCAGGCACGAAAGGCCGAGCGCGAGGGCAGTCGCGGGAAGGATGGAGCGTGGGCGCCTGGCGCGGGACATGGCAGCCTCTCCAAAGTAAAGGCCGAGCTGCCGGGACAGCCGCTCGGCGTTTTCATGCTCATGACTCTTCCGTCTGCACGAGCGCCGAGCGGGGTCCCCCGTCCCTCCCGAGAGCGTCGTCGGGCTTCTCTCTCGCGGCGCCGGAGCAGGTCATCAGGGGAAATACTGATCGCGATTTGTTGATGTCCACCCTTTTATACCGGAGAGCATAGATTCTGTCAAGCAACATTCTGATCCTGCCTCACATTGTGTATTTCGCATATTGGGACACTCCTGTGTCGTCAGCCACTGGAAGCATGGCGATCCTCTGAAAAGCGGCTGGACCCGCGGCAAGGCCGACGTCCTCTACGTCGCCGACGCCTTCGAGGTGATGGTGAAGGTCAACGCGCTGCTCGGGGGGAAGTGAGGGGGACCGGGGACGTGAGGTCGGTGCCGTGGCCGGCCTGAAGGCCTGACCTCGCTCTGCCGAAGGCGGCGGTTCGACTCCCGCCGCCTCCACCAGATCATTACGCTCATCACGAGACAGCCGCTAGCTGTCGGCGTCTGCCCGCAGTCGCAGGACTCCCGGGATGTGTATCCTGGGGCATCACCCTGGAGGATTCACTATGAGCTACCGGAGCCGCGACCTCTCCCTCCACGAGGAGGTTCTCCTCCTCGCGCTGAGGGACAGGAAAGGAACCGTCGAGAGCCGCGCCGGGATGTACCGCTTCGCACTGGGCGGGGCTCTTCTGGCGGAGCTCCTTCTCGAAAGCCGGATCGCGGTCGGATCCGGCAAGCAGAAGCTGGTCGAGGTGGCAGATCCTGGTCCGCTTCATGATCCGCTGCTGGACGAGTGCCTGGAGAAGATCGCCGCTGCGAAACGCAGGGGCTCCGCCTCGACCTGGATCTCCCGCTTCTCCAACATGAGGCGGCTGAGGCACCGGGTGGCGGAGGGGCTCTGCCGCAAGGGTGTCTTGAAGAACACCGAGGATCAGGTTCTCATCTTCTTCACGCGCAAGCTCTATCCGACCATCGATCCGGCGCCGGAACGCGCCCTGCTGGCGCGGATCCGAAGGGCCATCACGAGCTCATCGCGCAGGATCGAGCCGAGGACCGGGATTCTCATCGCCCTGGCTCACGCCACGGGGCTCCTCCGCGTTCACTTCGATCGCGCCGAGCTGAAGGCCCGGAAGGCACGGCTCGAGTCCATCAAGAAGGGAGAGCTGATCGGCGCCGCCGCCGGCGAGGCGGTGAGGGCGGCGCAGGCCGCGGCGATGGCTGCGATCTCGGCGGCCACCGTGACCACGGTGATCGCCCACCACCACTGAACGCCGGCGGCCGGCCTGGTGCGGTCACCCGCTTGCCGCGAACCCGGCAGTCAGCTGCCGCTCGCCCGCCCGCTTGCGGCCACGCAACGAAACTCGATGCGCGCCAGCACGTGGCCATTCCCGTCGCGTGCCTCGACCGCCCAGTCTCCCGTGCCCCAAAGAGTCTTCCTGCTGTAGGTGCGCCAGTCGGCGCTCCCGAGTCGCAGATCGATGCTCTGGACCCGGCGACCCTCGTGAATCCAGACGTGATGGATGCTCTGTCCGGGGCCGCCTCCGCTGACGCGCGTCAGGAACACCGCGACCGAGCCCGCCTGGAAGTCGCGCCGAACGTCGACCAGCCGGTGATCGACCACGCGGGTGCCGAGATCGAACTCGGTGACCTCGAGATGCCGTGAAACCGCGGGGCGTTGCACGTCCACCACCGGTGCCGTCGAAGAAGGCGGCGGCTTCTGCGAGACGGGAGCCATCGGCTCCACGTGGGTCGCCGCCAGCTGGGCGGGCGCCCTTCGATGCCCGGCAGCGGCTTCCCCGATCTTCGCGTCCTCCGCGCCGGTTCGAAGCTCAGTCGATGGAGTCATGAACCCGGCTGCCGCGGGCGGTTTCGAAACGGGAGGATCGGCAGGGCGCGATGCACGCATCTTGAGGGTGACGCCGAGAGCGCCGAGGATTGCCAGGGCCACAGCCCCGCCGGCAACCCGCCGCCTCCACGACGGAGGGACCTCGGCCATCGAGGCCGCGGCCGGCGTTACGGGCGGTGCAGGCAGTTCGGCCGGACTCACCTTTTGAACCGGATCGGGATCGGAGGACGTGCCTGAGAGCTCAGCCGGCGTTACGGGCGGTGCAGGCGGTTCGGCCAGGCCTGCATCCGGAGCCGGATCGAGATCGGAGAGCGCGCCCGAGACCGCAGGTCCCGCCAACGCCGCAGCACCCGCGGCTCGCGGAGCCATGGACGGGACCACGGCCGGAACCAGCTCGGGCTCGGAGTGCGCACCCGGGGCCGCGGATCCCGCCAGCTCGGCAGCCGGCGCTGCATCACTCGCGGCTGGCGGTTCCGTGGGCGGCACCACCGCCCCGGTCGCCTGCGTCTTCCTCTCCGCCGACGGAGATCTTCGTGCCCGTGGCACGAACTGCACCCTGCGGGGGCGCTCCGGCTCGTCTCGTGCTTCCGCGTCGTTCCGGGGCTCGTGCTCGAGTCGCTCGCGATCGTATGCCGAGATCACCGGCTCGGGATCGAACCCGAAGACTTCGGCGTAGATGCGGATGTACAGCTTGGCGAAACCACTCCGCCCGGGGAGCCCGTCGAAGTCACCCCGCTCGAGCGCCTCGAGATACTGAATCCCGATCCGCGTGCGATGAGCGACATCCTCCAGAGTCGTATCCCGACTTTCACGCTCGCGTCTGAGAATGTCGCCGAAGCCAGACACCTCGACAGGATATCAGGCTTCGGCCGAAGACCCCAGATCAACGTGGAAGGGCGGAAACTCGAAGTGAACGTCCGGGGCGGCGCGGACGCCCTGAACACTCCCCCTCTTGCCCCTGCTGCAGAGCGGGACCCCGGCGACGGCGCAGGTCGAGCGCACGAACGCCGGGGGCGGGACGCCTCCGGACTCGGGTTCGACTCCCGCCGCCTCAACCACACCGCAGTTGACTGATCAATCGCTCCCTGTGCCATAATCGGCCCCCACGAGCGCAAGGCCGTGTGCGCCGCTGTGGCGAGAGGTTCGAGTCCGGACGTCTGCGAGGATATGACCATCACACCGGGCTCACGCCTCGGTCCCTTCGAGATTCTCGCACCGCTCGGCGCCGGCGGAATGGGAGAGGTATACCGGGCGCGCGATACCCGGCTCGATCGGATTGTCGCGATCAAAATCCTCCCCGCCCATCTCTCCGACAGACCCGGCGCAAGGGAACGCTTCGAGCGCGAGGCGCGCGCAATCTCCTCCTTGAACCATCCGCACATCTGCCAGCTCTACGATGTCGGCTCCCAGGGTGAAGTGAGCTACCTGGTGATGGAGTACCTCGAAGGGGAAACGCTGGCCGGCCGCCTGGCAAAGGGGCCGCTGCCGCTGGAGCAGTGCCTGGAGCTCGGGCTCCAGATCTGCGAGGGCCTGGAGAGAGCCCATCGTGGCGGCGTGATCCACCGTGACCTGAAGCCCGGCAACATCATGCTGACGAGGTTTGGTGCCAAGCTGATGGACTTCGGGCTTGCCAAGCTGGCGCGTTCGACGGAGATCGGGCAGTCACTTCAGGAGACGAGATCCGAGCCGCTCACCGCGGACGGGGCGGTCGTGGGAACGGTTCCGTACATGTCTCCGGAACAGATCGAGGGCGGGGAGGCCAACGAGCAAAGCGACGTCTTCTCCCTCGGCACGGTTCTGTACGAGATGGTCGCGGGGAAACGGGCGTTCGAGGGGAAGTCGCAGCTCAGCGTCGCATCGGCAATCCTGGAAAAGGAGCCGCCGCCGGTATCCGCTTTCAATCCGATGACGCCGCCGGCGCTCGAGCGGATCATCCGCACGTGCCTGGCGAAGGATCCGGAGCGTCGGTGGCAGAGTGTCCGGGATCTGGCGCACCAGCTGGAATGGGTCGTCGAGGGCGGGTCCGAGACGAGCGCGGAATCGTCACGCGTCGAACGCGGTGGGAACCGGCAACGGTGGGTCTGGGCGGCGCTGACCGCGACGGTGCTGGTCGCGACGATCGCCGGGGTCCTCCTGTCGAGGCGCCATCCGCTCGAGACGCGCGTCACACGGACCTCCATCAATCCCATGGTGGGTTCCAGTCTCACACTGTCCGATGGCGCCGGCTTCGTTCTGTCCCCGGATGGCCGGAGTCTCGTCTTCGCCGCCTCTCTCCCCGACGGGAAGTCGGCGCTGTGGCTCCGCTCCCTCGATTCCCCGCGTGCTGAACCCCTGGAGGGCACCAGCGGAGCCACCTATCCGTTCTGGTCCCCCGACGGTCGGTTCATAGGCTTCTTCCTCGGGGCGAAGCTCAAGAAGATGGAGGTTCCGCAGGGCCCGCCGATCACACTGTGTGACGCGCCAGATGGCCGTGGCGGAACATGGAACCGTCAGGGGGACATTCTGTTCGCTCCTTCGGTCAATTCGGCGATCTACCAGGTCTCCGAGGGCGGCGGCCCGGCGATCCCCGTGACCGATCTGGATGCATCGCAGAAGGAGGTCAGCCAGCGGTGGCCCGTCTTCCTTCCCGATGGCCGGCACTTCATCTTCCTGGCCGGCAGAGGTGTGTTCACGCCGAGGGAGAACCCGACCAACCAGATCCGGCTGGGCTCCCTCGATTCAAAGGAAACCAGGATGCTCTTCCGTTCCCACGCCGGGGCCCTGTACGCTTCGGGGCACATCCTCTTCCTGCGCCTCGACACGCTGATGGCCCAGCCTTTCGACCCGGATCGTCTTGCCATGGCCGGGGACGCGATGCCGGTGGCGGATCCCGTTCGTGAGGTTCCGATCTTCTCCCAAGGACTCTTCTCCGCTTCGGAGCACGGCGAGCTCGCCTACGTGGAGGGCAGGCCCGGGGCGGACCGGCAGCTCGTCTGGCTGGACCGCAGCGGCAAGCGCATCGGCACCGTGGCGGGAACCGATGCGTTCGCCAGTCCCCACCTCTCACCGGAGGGCAAGCGAATCCTGTTCTACGTCGATGCCCCCGGCTATGACATCTGGACCTACGACTTCGACCGGGACGTGAAGACCCGGCAGACGTTCGGCGCTCCATCGGGGCGGGGAAGCATCTATCCTGTCTGGTCGGCGGACGGAAGCCGGATCGCTTACCAGTCCTGGGACGAAGGACAGTACGAGATCCGCGCGAAGCCGGCAGATGGCTCGAGTGACGAGGAAATCCTCGTGGCGAAGGGGGAGGCGTACATATTCCCGACCGATTGGTCGCCGGATGGGAAGTTCCTCGCGTATCAGAAGAGCAAGGCTGGTGGCTGGTCCATCTGGATGCTCCCGCTCGGGGGCGGCGAACCATACCCCTTTCACGATTCCCAATTCAGTGAACGCGAGGCCGTGTTCTCACCGGATGGCAAGTGGCTCGCCTACTGCTCGAATGAGTCGGGCGAGTACAAGGTGTACGTCGCAGCCTTCCCGGGCCCTGGCGGGAGGTGGCAGGTTTCGCCCGGGGGAGGCGCCTCTCCAAAATGGCGACGCGACGCCCGGGAACTCTACTATCTCTCGTCGGATAACAAGATCATGTCCGCGGAGGTGCGTGCCTCGGGCTCCAGCTTCGAGGTCGGTGGCGTCAAGGCGCTCTTCGAGGTGCGAGCCTATGGATTCTACGCGCGCTTCGACGTCACGGCGGACGGGCAGCGGTTCATCATCCCCTTCGACCCGGGAACCTCCGGCACGTCGATCACCTTCGTACAGAACTGGCCCCTAGATCTCAGCCGATGAGTCCAAGGGGGGCCCTGCTCCACAGGGCATCCTGCTCCGCGTGCCGTCGGAGGACTCGATCTGCGGCGGCATTCCAGCCGGCGGGCCCCCAGGTCTGGCGCCGAGTGGCCGATCCGCTCAGTACCCGCCCCCGCCCCCGCGGCTGCCGCCGCTCGAGTGGCCGATGGCCGCGCCGATCGCGATGGCGCCCAGTACCGATCCGACAATGATCCAGGCCTTCTTCTTCCTCGACATTTTTCCGTGCGTCGCAGTCCCGGCCGTCTTCTGGATTGCGGCGTTCAACGGGAACGTGATCCTCGATTTGGCCAGGGTGAAGCCACGCGGAGCTACGGTGGCGGCACTCCGGTCGGACACGGGGGAGACTTTCGCGGTCTCAGCCCAGCAGGGCATCGAAGCCGAGGTGACGAGACAAATACACGCGAGAATCTGTCGCACGCTGCTCATTCGCTTTCTCCCTTCCCGATGGTTCAATTTCCCAGTGGATTTCGCCTGCATGGGGAGACGTAAAGGCAAGGAACGTGCCATTACCCCGGGAGTGGCCGATGCGGAGCGCAAGCAGATGACCAATCTCGAGTTGGCCGGACGAGTCGTTGAGTAGGCCGCCCGCGCTTGCGCTTGACCGTGCCGAGGAGTTGGGAAAACGCCGACCGATTGGCACCCGCCAGTGGAGCCTCGCCCCGGGCTTCACCTCTGTCGCTGCATGGGGATCTCAAAAACGATGGCAGTCTGGACCTGGTGACGGCGGACTCCCGTCTCGAAAATGTCTCCACGAGCGGGAAGGAAGGTCTGCGGGCCACGGGAGGCCTCCAGCGCCCGGCGACATATACTCCGGCCGCCATGTCTCTCCAGCACGGCACCTGCCTCGGCTTGTCCGAGATCATCGCCCGGATCGGCGCCGGCTGTCCGCCTCCCCCGCGGCTCCAGCGAGGCCTCCTCCGCCCGCGCCGCGCAGCGTCTGAGGCGGGATCTCCGCCGGGCGGGCACGGGGCGAAGCCGATCTGGTGGAGCACGCGATGATCGGAACGATGCTCGGCCCGTATCACGTCCTCGACAAGCTCGGCGCGGGCGGCATGGGCGAGGTCTATCGCGCGCGTGACACCCGGCTCGGCCGCGACGTCGCGCTGAAGACCCTTCCTGGAGACTTCGCCCGGAACCCGGAGAGGCTGGCGCGGTTCCGCCGGGAGGCACAGGTCCTCGCGTCCCTGAACCATCCGAACATTGCCCAGATCCATGGCTTCGAGGAGAGCGGCGGCACCTACGCGCTGGTCATGGAGCTGGTCGAAGGCCCGACGCTGGCCGAGCGCATCGCGCGCGGTCCGGTACCGATGGACGAGGCGCTCCCCATCGCCCGGCAGGTGGCGGGAGCCCTGGAAGCCGCCCACGAGAGCGGCGTCGTCCACCGCGATCTGAAGCCGGCCAACATCAAGGTCCGCGAGGACGGCACGGTGAAGGTGCTGGATTTCGGCCTGGCGAAGGCCCTGGAGCCCGCCGCCGCGCCGGATGCGCCCGCGCCGAACGCTTCGATGTC
>OBLQ010000393.1_pt1 | contig 16731 bp, 11 predicted proteins | sample 1519881 | NCBI WGS metagenome assembly OBLQ01 (sample SAMN01911456, study PRJEB22533) | soil metagenome | biome: Soil | place: Malaysia | collected 2012-04-30 | depth DG_metagenome m | reverse complement strand
GTCGGCGCGGAAATCGCAACGGCGAGGCCCGCCGATGAACTCGAGCCAATCGCGATCATTGGCATCCATGGGTACTTCCCGCAATCGGAAAATCTCGATCAGTACTGGGAAAACCTGAAACTAGGCAGAGACCTGATTGATCTTGTGCCGCGCGAGAGATGGAATTACGAGGAATACTACCATCCCGACCCGAAGGCCGCCGCGGAAGGAAAAATCTACTGCAAGTGGGGCGGCTTCCTTCGTGACTACGACAAGTTCGATCCACAGTTCTTCAACATCTCAGTCGATGAAGCGAAGATCATGGACCCGCAGGAGCGCCTGTTCCTGCAATCGGTGTGGGCCGCGATTGAAGACGCCGGATACACACGCGACACCCTCAAGAAACGCTTTCCCAAAGGCAGAAGCGCCGACGTGGGCGTTTTTGCCGGCGTCACCACGAATTCCTATCATTTATGGGCGCCCGAAGAGCGCAGCCGGGGAAACATTGTCTATCCGAGCGCCATGCCCTGGTCAATCGCGAACCGTGTTTCCTATTTCTTCGACTTCAATGGGCCGAGCATGCCTGTCGATACGGCCTGCTCGTCATCGCTGGTGGCGCTCCATCTGGCGTGCGAGAGTCTCAGAAACCGCCAATGCCAGCTTGCTATCGCCGGCGGCGTGAACCTCTATCTGCACCCATCGAAATACCAGTCGCTGTGCCAGAGGCGCATGCTTTCACTCGAAGGAAAGTGCCATAGCTACGGAGCCGGAGACGACGGTTTCGTGCCCGGTGAGGGCGTCGGGACTCTGGTGCTCAAGCCGATCAGCAAAGCGATTGCCGACCAGGACCGTATTTATGCCGTGATTCCGGTGAGCGCCTTTGAGCACAGCGGCCGGTCCAATGGATACTCCGCTCCAAACCCGAATTCGCAGGCGAGCCTGATCAGCCAGACTCTGAGCAAGGCAAACATTCATCCTGAAACCATCAGCTACGTTGAGGGACACGGCACCGGCACACAGTTGGGCGACAGCCTCGAGATCGCGGCCTTGACCCAGGCATTTCAGAAACAGACGGCGACGAAGCAGTTCTGCCCTATCGGCTCCGTCAAGGCGAATATTGGTCATTCGGAATCGGCAGCCGGTGTCGCCGAATTGTCAAAGGTCATCCTTCAGATCCAGCATCGGCAACTGGCCCCCTCCATCTATTCCGAGGAAGCCAATCCCAATATCGATTTCAGGGAGTCGCCGTTTTATCTGCAGCACGGCCTTTCCGAATGGAAACCGGCGCCGGGCCAGCCCCGGCGCGCGTTGATCAACTCATTTGGCGCTGGCGGCGTCAACGCCTGCGCCGTTCTCGAAGAATACGAAACGGCCAGCAAAGCTGTCGAAGCTCCGCAGACTGGCCCATATCTGTTCACGCTCTCCGCGAAGAATGAAGAACGTCTTCGGGAATATGCCGGCCGGCTGCTTGCGCACCTGAGAAAGCACCCGGAGGTCGATCTTGCCGCTCTGTGCTTCACCCTTCAGACCGGCAGAGAAGCCATGCCCGAGCGGCTGGCGACGGTCGTGGGAGATGTCAACGAACTTATGGACCGGCTTTCCCGCTGGATCGATCAGGAACCGGAGGCCGGGGTCCATCGAGGCAGTCCCGGTTCCAGGCGTCCAGCACGGTCGCGGTCCGTCGCCGCTGGCCAGGACCTCGGTGAAATCGCTTCGGTCTGGGTTGAAGGTAACGAGATTGACTGGGAAAGTCTGTATCCGCAAAGCAAGCCCCGCCGCATCGGCTTGCCGACATATCCGTTTGCGCGTGAAAGGTACTGGGTTTCCGATTCGCCGAATACAGAGACCAGTGTGGCCCCCAGCGCTGAGTTACATCCTTTGATTTCCTACAATTCCTCTACGCTCAGGGAAATCAGCTTTACCTCCACGCTTCCGGAAACCGCATTCTACGCTGTGGACCACAAGGTATTCGAGGAAGCGGTTTTCCCAGGCGCCGGATTCCTGGAGATGGCATGCATCGCAGGAAATATCGCGGGCGAGCAGAGGGTCCATAAGATTAAAGACATCGTCTGGGCCAGACCGCTGGTCTTCGGAAAGGGACCGCAAACCCTGCGCACATCGCTTAAACCCGCAAGGGAGGGCGTTGAATATGTGATTTCGTCTCTCGATGAGGAAAACGAAGCGGTCCTCCACTCGGAAGGCCGGCTGATCTTCAGAAGCGGCCGCGCCTATGCGGCCGATGCCGAGGACCACGTCTCCATCCAGGATCTCAAAGAGCAATGCGCCGGCCCGCAGAATGGAGCAGCATATTACGAGACGTTCCGGCAATACGGCCTTAACTATGGCCCGTCATTCCAGACCATCCAGGAGATTTACACCAACGGTCTATTTGCGCTGTCAAAGCTGAAGATCGCCGATCATCTGAAGGGCGGCTTCGGCCAATTCATCCTTCACCCCAGCATGATCGACGGGGCCTTGCAGACGGTTGCCGGCCTTGCGGGCGGCCTGGATTCGGCAACGCCTCATCTGCCGTTTGCGCTGGACGAGGTCGTCATCTGCCATCCCATGCGCCAGACCTGCTACGCGTATGCGGAATTTGCCGATGCGGGCGAACAAAGCGCAGGCGGCAGAAACTTCAACATTCAACTTCTCAATGAAAGCGGGGACGTGCTGGTCAGGTTCAGGAACCTGTTCGTCAGGGCGATCCCCGGAATCCAGGCGGCTTCCCGCCCGCAGGTGGCGGGCGCAGGCCGCTGAACAACCATGCATTCTCATTCAGCACCAGAATCGAAAACCCAAAATCGGAGGGCAAGCATATGAGTTTCGTCGGAATTGAAGCAATCAATGTTTTCACAGGCAGCGCCTACGTTGACGTAGAAAAGCTTGCCCGGCATCGCAAGCTCGATATGACGCGGTTCACCAACCTGCTGATGAAAGAAAAGACCGTCGCGCTTCCGTATGAGGACCCGGTCACCTTCGGCTGGAACGCCGCCAAACCGCTGATCGACGCGATGACACCCGAGGAAAAAGACCGGATTGAGATGGTCGTCACCTGCACGGAATCTTCTTTCGATTTCGGCAAGTCGATGAGCACCTACTTTCACAGGCTCCTGGGGTTGAACCGCAACTGCCGGCTGTTCGAGCTGAAAAACGCCTGTTACTCCGGCGTGGCCGGCATGCAGATGGGGGTAAATTTCATTCTGTCGCAGGCCTCGCCCGGCGCCAAGGTCCTGGTGATCGCGTCTGACATTTCCCGCTTCATGATGGTGGAAGGCGGCGAAGCCCTGACCCAGGACTGGTCGTTCGCCGAGCCAAGCGGCGGGGCCGGAGCGGTGGCCCTGATTGTCAGCGACAAGCCCTATGTGTTTCAGGTTGACGTGGGCGCCAGCGGCTATTACGGTTTTGAAGTGATGGATAGCTGCCGGCCCGTCTGTGACAGCGAGGCGGGCGATGCCGATCTTTCTCTCCTCTCCTATCTCGATTGTTGTGAGAAGTCCTTTCTCGAATACAAAAAGCGCGTGGCAGACGTGGACTTTGCGAAAACCTTTGCTTATCTGGCCATGCACACGCCTTTCGGCGGCATGATCAAGGGAACGCACCGCGACATGATGCGCAAGATGGCGAAAGCAAGCCCGAAAGAGATCGAGGCGGACTTCCAGCGCCGGGTCGTGCCCGGTCTGACTCACTGCCAGCGCGTGGGAAACGTCATGGGCGCAACCATGCTGCTCTCACTGGTCAGCACCATCGATCACGGCGACTTCAGCAGCCCGCAGAGAATCGGCTGTTTCTCCTACGGTTCCGGATGCTGTTCAGAGTTTTTCAGCGGAATCGTTACCCAGACCGGCCAGGACCGCGTGCGCGCGCTGCGCATCAAAGACCAGCTTGACCGCCGCTATGAACTTTCCATGGAAGAATACGAGACCCTGCTCGTGAGCAACAATTCGGTGAAATTCGGAACGCGCAACGTGGTCCTCGACAAGGACTTCATCCCGCAGGCGAGGACCGCACATGGAAGGGAAGCGCTCTTCCTGACGCAGATCAAGGAATTTCACCGGCAATACGACGCTATTGCTTAACGTATCACGCGGGATTCATGCCTGCCCGGACCAGGAGCGGGGCGTTCCCGCAGGCAGTTCATGCCAGCTTAACCAGCCAGGAGCCAACCGCGATGAGCGCAGCCGAAAACAAACGACTTGTGCAGAACATTTTTGCCGCACTCGCAGAGGGCAATCCCCAGAAGCTTGTCGATCATATGGACGACAGGTTTCGCTGGACGATTGCCGGCGACAGCCCGTGGTCGAGAAGCTACAACGGGAAGCATGCCGTCCTGAAAGACCTGTTTGGCCTGCTGGGCTCGAAGTTCGCAACCTCACCCAGGCTCATCGCCCACCGTTTCATCGCGGAAGATGATATCGTGGTTGTCGAGGCCCGGGGAAATTTTCTCACACGGACCGGTGTTGCTTATAAAAACAGCTACTGCTATATTGTGCGAGTCGCCGATGGAAAGATGCAGGAAATCACCGAATACATGGACACAGAACTGGCAACCCGGACCGTCGGCGCTCCGTCGGTCCCCTGAGCCAGATGCACTCTTCTACTCGATTTGATCGACCACAGGAGTTGAACCATGGGCCGGCCGGCAGAAATTCCTTTTGACAGCATTGAAAACGCGCACATGTACATCAGGCTACTGGGCGAGACGGTTGCGGAAGCCAGGAGCGATATTGATCGTGAAGTGGCCCTGGCCGAGGAACAGAAGTCGGACCGTCGCATCCAGGCCCTTCGCATGGTGGTATATCATCTGGAAAAGCTGGAGCGCCATCTGTCCTGCAGCGGACGCGCCTTGAACGACCTGAAAATGCTCCGGCGGCTGCTCTTTGACGAAAAGCAGGCAGCCAAAGATAAACCGTCGTCCCAACTGGTCACCGCCTCCTGAGCCGCAATGTCAGGCCAGACGTTTGGGCCGCAGGCGATCAGTTGAGGTTCTGATCGGGCGCCAAAGGCAGTTGAATCAGCACTTCGCCGCCAACACAGTCGTCACGATTGCGCAGTGAAAGCGTTCCTCCGTGCGCTTCGATGATCTGCCTGCTGAGTAACAGCCCGATGCCCGAACCGTGTTCTTTTGTCGTATAGAACGGCACCCAGAGGTTTTCGGTGCCTGAGAGGCCGACTCCTTTGTCCCGAATCCAGATATGGGTCGAGCGGTCGGCCGTCGACCACGACACGCTCACCTGCTCGGTCTGGGCCCCGGGCCTGGCGCTGAGCATGACGGACTCAACCGCGTTCTTCAGCAGGTTGATCAGCGCCTGTCTCATCTGATCGGGGTCCACTTTCACATCGATTTCAGGCCCGCCCAACTGGGAAATCGCCAGCCTCGATTCAAGGCTGATCACATGTTCGACCAGTTGCCGCAGAGAGACGCACTGTTTCCTCGGCTCCGGAAGCTTGGCGAGATGGGTATAGCTCTGCAGGAACCGATTCAACGATTCGGCGCGGTCGGCGATTACTTCGAGGCCATGCATGAAGTTGTCTCGCTCGTCGTTGGGCAACACCGTGCTTTTGCGCGCCATGCGCGCCAGAGTCCGGGCGAGCGATTTGATCGGCGCCAGAGAATTATTGAATTCATGGCCCAGAACGCGCACCAGTTTTTGCCAGGCCAGCCGTTCTTCGGCGCGTAAAGCTTCGGAAGCCTCGGCGACCGTCACCAGACGATGGGGCAGGCCGTGCTGGCGGAATTGTGTGCGCCGGACGATCCAGCGGCGCGCAGGACTGCCGGGAGGCCACGAAATCGTCTCCGATGTCGGGCCCTGAAGCAGGCTTTGAATGCCCAGTTCATCGGCCGTCCTGTTCATGACTTCCTCCTCCGGCTTCCCCAGCAGAATGACCGCTCCATGGTTCACCAGACGCACGCGTTCATCGGCGGAAAACGCGAAGATGGCGGTGCTGGTCTCAGACATTACCTTGCGCAGCAAACTGGCCGACTCCATTGCGCCGACCTTTTCCATTTCAAGGGCCTTTGAAAGACTGTTGATCTCAATGGCGAGTTCGCCGAGCGCGTCATCTTCATCGGCCTGGGTGGCGTGAAATGAGAAGTTGTCTTCCTTGAGGGCGGCCAGCACGTTCGAAAGCGCCTGAATCGAGCGGACTACAAAATCGCGCGCAGAGATGCTCAGGCCCACCCACAAAGCGGCGAGAAGGACCGAGCCTTCGATCTGATGGTCAAGGGAATAAGGCGCTTGCCAGAGCAGAAGGCAGCTCAATACAGCGCCCGGCAGTCCGGCCGCAAGGACCAGCAAATACAGGCGCTGCTCGAACCGGAGTCGGAACCTAGCATTTTTCCTTACGCGCTGGATTGGGAACATAGAGGCCGTATTTTTCCATGCGGCGGTAAAAAGTGCCTCGGCTGAGACCCAGTGCCTCGGCAGCCTGGCTTACGTTTCCGCTGTAGCGAGCCAGGGCCTTGCTTACGAGCAGTGACTCAACTTCTTCCAGACTCATATCTTCGATGTTTGCCGATTTTGACCGGCCGCCGCTCTGCAAACCGAGGTTGCTGGCCTCCACCTGGTCGGTCCGGCACATGATGACGGCGCGCTCGATCGTGTGGTCCAGGTCCCGCACGTTGCCGGGCCAGGAATGCTCCATCATGCGTTCCATCGCCTCCGTTGAAAATGCCGGGATCTGTTTATTGTATCGGGCGGCGTATTTCGAAAGAAAATGTGCGGCCAATCGAGGTATATCTTCGCGGCGTTCCCGCAATGGCGGGATATGGATCTCGACGGTATTAAGACGGAACAGCAGGTCGGCGCGGAAGCGGCCGGCTCCACATTCCGCATCCAGATCGGCGTTGGTTGCCGAAATAATCCGCACGTCGACCTTCTGGGTCCGCGAAGACCCCACTCTTTCCATCTCGCCGGTTTCCAGCACGCGCAGCAGCCTGGCCTGGTGCCTGAGCGGCACATTGGCGATTTCATCGAGAAACAGCGTGCCGCCATCGGCCATTTCGAAGCGTCCGATGCGGTCGGTGCGGGCGTCGGTATACGCGCCTTTCACGTGGCCGAACATCTCGCTTTCAAAGGTGCCTTCCGGCAGGCCGCCGGTGTTCACCGCGATCAGCGCTTTGTCGGCGCGGGCCGAAACCGCGTGCAGCATCCGGGCCACGACTTCTTTCCCTGTGCCATGCTCGCCGGTCACCAGCACATTCGCGTCCGACGGGCCGACCTGGCTGATGGTCTCAACCACGGGCCGCATTGACGGCGCCGATGCAATCAAGGTCGGTCGCCCCTGGCCGCGCAGCAGGTTGTTCTCGGCTTCCAGCCGCTGGCGTGAACGCAGGCTGTGATGCAGCTCGGCGTGGGTCCTGATGACGGAAACCAGCCGGTCATCATCCCACGGCTTTTGAATGAAATCGCGCGCCCCGCGGCGCACCGCATCCACCGCCAGACTGATCGTGGCCCAGGCCGTCATCACGATGACCGGCACCTGGCTATCCATCTCACGAATGTGCTGCAGCAACTCGATTCCTTCTTTGCCTGAGGTGGTATCGCGCGCGTAATTGAGGTCCAGAAGAAGGGTGTCGTATTCGCGCAGGGCGAGAGATTCGAGCACGACCTGAGGGGAGCGAACAGCATCCACCTCAAAGCCTTCGCTTCGAAGAAGCATCTTTAATGCATCGAGAATCGCCGGCTGGTCGTCCGCTACCAGGATTCGATAGGATGTCTGTTCTGTGTCCATTGCGGTCGTTTTGGAAAGACCAGGGGCGGTGTCCGGCGGCCGCGGACAGGTTCGCAGCCGGCATGCTTGCGAGGCCTTTCATTCGTTTTTCAGGATCACTATGGGTTCAAGAGATGAGGCCTTCCATGCAGTGATGAAGCTGGTGACCCCGGAAACCACGCCCAAAACAACCGCTGCGCCGAAAGCGACATCAAGACCAGCACGATTATAAACCATGGTTCCAAGGATTTGACGGACGTAATAGGCCCCGATCAGGCCGAGAAACAAGCCAGTAGCCACCAGCACGAAGCCTTGTCTGACTACCATGCCGATCACCTGAAATCGTCCCGCCCCCACCGCCATTCGTATGGCGATCTCTCTCGCGCGCAGGCTGACTCTGTAGCTCAGCAGTCCGTAAAGTCCGATCGCAGTCAGCAGCACCGCGAAGACCGCGAAGGCGGCAGCCAGGGAAGCGTAGAACCTCGGCCGGGCCAGGGAATCGTGAGCGATCCGCGTCATCCAGCGGACTTTGGCCAGCGGCAGGTTCGGATCAGACGCGTTGGATGCCCGCAGCACGTGCTCTTCGATTCCTTTTTCATCGGCCGTGCGCACAAGAATGGAAGCCAGGAATTCTTTGTTGGCGTATGCGACGATCGAATCCGGCGTTTGCGCAGCCGGAACGAATATCCCTGGAGCCGGAGCGACATGCGCTCCTGCCGCGTGCGTATCTCCCACGACGCCAATGACCAGGCGAGGACGGTCTTCGAACTGCCGGCCAAGCTTATAGCCGGCGGTTACGAAGTGCCCTAACGCCGAAGAGTCTGGCCACCAGCGCCGCGCGAGGTTCTCGCTGATAATGGCAACGGGAGTCGTGCCTTGCCGGTCTGAATCGGAAAAATTTCTGCCGGCCATCAACGGAATGTGCATTACATCGAAGTAATTGCCCGTAACGATCCAATATTGGCTGGAATAGTCGGCCCGGTCCTGGATGCCATCCGGAAATGCCGGCAGGTTGAGGACTTTGCCGAGCGGCAACCCTGATATTCCAGCCACCGCCTTGATTCCGGGACCGCCGTCCAGCCGCTTTTCAATGCCCTCCAGCAGGTTCGCCGTCGCAGCCGCAGTCGCGTATTTCCCTGACGTCAACGAAAACTGTGCGACTGTGACATTCTGCGGATCAAATCCGAGAGGCTGGGTCTGCAGGCGCACAAGGCCCTGCATCTGAAAAATTGCGACCGCGAGCAGAACAACCGCCAGGGCTGTCTGCAGCGAGACCACAATGTTGCCCAGCCGCGCCTGCGCGAGACCGGCCGTCGCCGTCCAGCCCGCCTGATGGATCAGGCGCTTCATTCCCAGCCGCGTAACCCGCAGGGCCGGAGTCAGGCCGAAGATGACCGGCGTCAGCATGGCGAGAACGGTTGAAAAAATCACCACGCGCCGGTCGATTCCGATTGCGGCGTTGAGCGGCAGGTCGGCAGGCGTGAACGAGAGCAGAATGGGCAGCGACTCCTTCGCCAGGATCACGCCGAAAATTCCGCCGCCTGCAGCCAGAATCCCGCTTTCCATCAACAGCACCTGCACGACCCGCCTGCGGCTCGACCCCAGCGCCATTCGAATTCCGATTTCATGGCTGCGGACCGAGGCGCGCACCAGCAGCAGCAGGGCAAGATTCAGGCATGCAATCAGAAGAACCCCTCCGACCGCGCCGAACAGCATCATGAGGCTGTGGCGCACTTCGCCCACTTCGAAGTCCTGCAATCCGTGCAGGACCAGACGTATCTTTCCGGTCGAGGCCCTTTGTGACGAAATCAGCCGGTAGGCCGATGCCTGAGCGTCGAGTTGGCGCTGTGCGTCTTCGGCTGAAACGCCCTTTTTCAGTCTTACTACGACCTGATAGTTGTTGCCATAATCCGCTGTTGCCGGGGTGAGTTGTAACGGCAGCCACAAATCGGCCTCCGGAATGGAGTGAAAACCTGCCGGCATGATACCCGCCACGGTATAGCTCTCATCATTGATTCGAATCTGCCGGCCAAGAGCGTTAGGGCTTTTCTGGAAGCTGCTTGCCCACAGATCGTTGCTTAGAATTACTATCTTGTCCGCGCCGGGGAGGTCGTCTTCCGACTGAAAGCCGCGCCCCAGGTGCGGTTTTACGTCCAGCGTGGCCAGGAATCCGCTGGAAACCCGCAGGCCCCGCACATACTGCGGGTGTCCGGCGCCCGAAAGATTGATGCCGGTATCTATCGGATAACTGGCGGCGAGGTTCTCGAAACAGCACACAGTGTCTTTCAGCGCGAAAAATGACTTGGCGGGCAGATCATCCGACGATTGCCCGTGTTCTACAAAAAGATGCACGACCATCAAGTGGTCTGCGTCTGGGTATGGAAGGGGACGTAATAAGGAGGCATTGACTACGCTGAAAACGAGAGTGTTGCCGGCGATGCCCAGCGCGAGCGTGGCAATTGCCAGGACCGTAAAACTCGGCGAGCGCCGCAGAGAGCGCATGGAATAGCCAAAGTCACGGAGGATACTTTTCATTCAGCGCCAGCCTCCGAATCGCTTCGCGCCACCGGCGTTTCCATCCTGGCCGGTGATCGCTTTCAGTATGTGTGCGCCTTTTTTCATGCGAAGGAAATTGTTCCTGGGCCCTTAGAATCAAGGAATCAAGCAAACGAGGGGCCAATTGGTTTGTCCCCGGAGACACGTTCGTAATGTGCGACGTGGGTAATGCCGTGGAAACCATTAAGAGAACTGGTCTCGAGTTCCTGAGCGCGACACAAAACTGCCTCGCAACCTGCAAGGGGCCGCCAGCCTGTTCATGCTTGGACTAATGTGTCCACGAATGGACAGTCTCTAATGTCAAAAGTACCTGGAAATCACCGGAAATTCGTTGTTTGGACTCTGTAAAAAATATACCACTGTTCGAAATTCTCGGGATTGGCGCCCAGCCGGCTGGCTCGCCCTACATCCGATTGAAAGGACATAACTTTTTAATCTATCGGCCTTCCTCCACCATGGGAACTGGGGGTGCGGCTGGCCTAATTCATATGACCGGAAGGTTTCGGCCTCTCTCCGCTTGAAAACAACAAGTTAGGCGATGGTTGCCCAGCCGTGTGTGCAATGCCGGAAGCTTCTCCGGTAAAGCCGCCATGGCTTCCGGATTGGAGGCTGTGGCAGTTTGCGTGCTTTACGAGCAGGCACGGTTGGCAAGTTGAGACCAAATCACTCCCTAGGAGACAAACCGATGATGCATTCTGTTCTAAGACTCCAGTCCCTCCCTACCACGAAAGCACTTTCGGGTTTTGACGGCTTGCCGTTCATGAGCAGCACCAGCGCGATCTGTTCCGGAGCCAGCGCCCAGTGTCCCAGTGACCCGATGACCCAGAACGCTCTTTGAAGCCAGTAGGCCTGATGAGTTCCTTGCGCGGGCTTCTTGCCTGGGCGAAAACGGCCATTAACACGGAACCAGGAAGGACAGGAATATGGCGAGCAGACCAGATCCGCTTTGCAGGCTGCAAGACAAGGATTTTCATGAAAACTATTCCGCGTACTCGCCAAGACTCGAGGACTTCCATTCTCTAGTAATTGCCAGATTGCCTCAGGGATGGCGTGTCCGTCGCAGTGGAATATGGTTCCACTGCGGCGGCCCCCACAACACAATGCCTCAGCAGGGCTGGAAAATTCATGTGTCGGCGACCCCATCGAATGCGCGGGAAGTGCTGGGCCGGGTCCTCGACGTTCTATTTCAACGGTGTGACACCGATTTCAAGTTTGCCCTCGATTTGTCGACCCTGTTTTTGCTGAACGGCAAACGCTGGTCGCGCGGAGGATCAGGAAAGTTCATCACCATCTATCCTCCGGACAACCGCATCTTTGTCAAGCTTCTCGAGCAACTCGACGCCGCTACTGCAGGCATGCGGGGGCCCTATGTCCTCTCCGACCATCGCTACAAACAGAGTGAAGTGGTCTTCTACCGTTTCGGCGGAATGCGGCTTTACGAGGTGCTGGCGGTCGATGGCGAAAAGACGCCTATGCTGGTCAGCCCGGATGGCAACGAGGTTCCCGATGAAAGGCTGGCCTATCCGGTCACCCCCTCCTGGGCCACACGGCCTCTGCCCGTGGAAACTGAGCAGAATCCGGACGAGCCTCCGGGCCTCAAGAATGGCCGCTATCAGATCGAGGACGTTCTGAGCTTTTCAAACTCGGGCGGCGTCTATCTCGGGCGCGATACCGAGACCGGCACAAAGGTGGTGATCAAAGAGGCGCGGCCATGCGTCAACGCGATGTTCGACGGATACGATGCCGTTGAAATGCTGAAGAAGGAATACCGGATTCTCGGTCACATTGCGGGCGCCTGCATCGCACCGCAGCCGGTTGACCTTTTCAGGGACTGGGAGCACTGGTTTCTCGTGGAAGAGTTCGTTGAGGGAACCACGCTGCGGGCTCATTCGGCGCGACACAATGTTCTGCTGCGCACTCGCCCTGAACCGGAACACTTTGAAGCCTGGTACCAGGGCTTTCGCAAGGTGGTTATCGACCTGGTCCGCGCCGTCTCCATGCTCCACAGCCGGAATGTCATTTTTGGCGACCTCTCCACCAACAACATCATGGTGCTGAATGACGGAACAGGGCTGAAGCTGATCGACTTCGAAGGCGCTTGCGAGCTCGGAACGGACCCGCCGACGACGCTCTACACCCCCGGCTTCGCTTCGGAAAAGCGTCTGATGGGCGCATCCGCATCGTTCGATGACGATTGGTATTCGGTCGGCGCCGTGATTCTCGCATACCTGTTTCCCATGAATGGCCTGTTCGATCTTGAGCCGCGGGCCCTGCAGAAGGTCATCACATCCATCCAGAGAGACGCGCGCATCCCCCGGCCGGTCATTGACGTGGTGCTCGCGCTTGTGGCCGGCAATCGCGACTCTCTGCCTTCGCCCGAGGCAATGATTGCCACTGTTCATTCTTCGCCCGAAATCGCCCCGCCCTTCGATACGCCGACAGTCCTGCCGGGCCAGGACTACAACCCGGTCATCGATGGCATCGTCGAGCACATTTCTGTAGCTGCGGACTACACCCGGAAAGACCGTCTGTATCCCGCCGACCCGAAGATCTTCGCTACCAATCCGCTGAGCCTGGCGCATGGCGCCGCGGGCGTGGTCTATACATTGCAGAAAGTCAGCGGCAGGATTCCTCAGCACGCTTATGACTGGATACTCTCTCACCGGATCTCTGGCGCTTCCTATCCCCCGGGGCTTTACATGGGGTTGTGCGGAATTGCCTGGAGCCTGCTCGAAATCGGGGCCCTCGATGAGGCGCAGAAGATCGGCCGGCTCGCGGCGACCAGCCCGCTACTGGAGGATTCCTGTGACATCTTCTTCGGCCTGGCCGGCTGGGGCCTGACCAGTCTGCATTTCTTTCAGGAAACCGGCGACGAGTTGTGGCTGGAATCGGCGCGTGACGCCGGCGAACGTCTGCTCAGACGGGCCCAGGGCCATGAGCGCGGCTGCTATTGGGGCAACGCCTCGCAGACGCCGCTTGGCTTTGCGCACGGCGCCAGCGGGGTCGGGCTGTTTCTTCTCTACCTTTATCTGGCCACGCGCGACGAGCGTTTTCTGGCCGTTGGCCAGCAGGGCATGGAATTTGACCTGAGTTGGGCCATCGAGACAATGGATGGCGGCCTTTCCTGGCCAAAATTCGCGCAGGCATTCTCTCCTGTCTATCCTTACTGGCGATGGGGAAGCGCTGGCATCGGAATGGCCCTGTTGCGTTTTCACAAACTGCTGGACATTCGCCGCTATCGCGAAGTTCTCGACAGGATCTTCATCGACGCCGATCGAAAATACACCTCGTTTCCCGGAAAGTTCATGGGCCTCGCAGGCATCGGAGATTTTCTGCTCGATATGCATGAATTTCATCCGGACTCCGCGGCGCTCGAAAGCGCTCGCAAGGTCGCTGTTGGCCTGATGCATTTCAAGGTCAACCGCCATGGGATCGCATTTCCCGGAGACATGCTTTTCAGGCTCAGTTGCGACTATGGGACCGGCAGTGCCGGTGTCGCCCTGTTCCTGAAGAGGCTGATGAGCGGCGCGCCCAATTCGTTCATGCTTGATTCACTATTTGCAGACAACAGGCCGGCGTCACGGCACGCGCGGGAACAGAATGCGCCTCGCGCTGACAATCTTCTTTCCGCTGTATTAAAGGGAAGGGACTGATTTTGTCAGGCGCACAAACGGGTTCCATTCTGCTGAACGGTCAGACTCCGCCTTCGGAGATTTATCCCTGCTTTTCCGGACCGGCCGGCGGTTCCTGGCGCCAGATCGCCTGTTGTGGCGTGAATTGCGGAGGCGGTGACTCCGAAGACAATTTTTCAGACGGTCCCGCGGAAACGCGTTCCAGAAGTATCGCGCCTCCGGAAAGCGAAAGCCACAGCAGGAAACGTTCGAGCCATGTGTGCCCTAGTCGCCAGGCCAGAGGGGCCGATATCCAGAGGCTCAGGCAATAAAAGCAGTCCAGCAGGCTTCCAAAAAATCCATCGCCCACCATCCGCCTGAAGCGCACAAACACGTCCCAGGGGCCATCCTCACCCCAGAACAGATGGGTGACACGCCACACAACGAGGAGAGCGATCACCAGTGCGACCGGCGAAACTGTGGTTAGCATGAAGGCCTCGATTCTATCAGACGGAAGAACCTGATCTCCGGGCCGTGTTTCCGGCGATCGGTATGGATTGTGGGCCTTGGCGCAAGCCTGTGCAACAGGGCATCTCTGAATGGGGCGCGTGGACGCGGTTCAGTTCGGAGCAGGCAACTCTTGACGTAGGCGGCGCGCTCAACACGGGTCTTGAGAAGGCGGATTCCCGCAAGGTGGCCCCCGGAAAATTACCGGGCTGTGAACTCTCTTGTCATGGCGGTCAGCACATCCTGGCAAAGCAGCACTTCGTCGATGTTTACGTACTCTTCCGTGCTATGCAACCCGGCGCCACCTGGTCCGAAGATCACAGCCGGAGTCCCTGAGCTAGCCAGAAGCGCCGCGTCGGTCCAGTACGAAGCCCCGGCAGGCCGGGTCTTTCGACCTGCTTTCTGAAGTTGATTCAGCAGCATTTGAGGCAAAGGATGTTCGGGTGAAGTGTCAAGTGGAAAGCGCTCGAAAACCAGCCGCGCGGATGCTTCGAACTCCCGGTCTTCCGATTTGAGCGCCGCCAGCAAGCTGTTGACCTCAGTCATCGCGATATTAGCCGGCTCCAGGCTGGTCGTTCGCCTCTCCAGTGACAATGTGCACAGATCAGGATAGGTGCTGAGCTCGCGGCCTCCCTGGATCAGGGAAGCATGCAACGAGGCCGTTCCCTGCAGGGGGTGGGGCTCTCTCCGCTGCAACTCCTTGTCCAGTTGCTCGAGGCGAGAGAGCACGCGTCCCATGCGGAAGATTGCGTCGCGCCCTTCACGCGGGCGGCTGCCGTGCGCAGCGATGCCACAGGTTGTGACCTCGATCCAGGCGAATCCACGGTGGGCCACCACCGGCGTAAGGTCTGTCGGTTCGGTTACAACTGCCCCATCCGCTTTCCATCGCTTGACCAGGTCCTCCGCGCCCAGACTTGAATGTTCCTCATCCACCACAGCCGCTACAATCAATTTGCCTGATTTCAGCCCGGACTCCGCCAGTTCGCGCGCAGTCCCAAGCATGGCTGCAACACCGCCTTTCATGTCCTGAGAGCCCCGGCCGTAGAGACGTCCGTTACGTATGACCGGCGAGAACGGATCTTTCATCCCCGCGATTCCGACTGTGTCGGTGTGGCCCATCAACATGAGTGACTTGCCTTCCCCCCGGCCTGCCAGCACACCGACGACATTTGGCCTTCCCGGAGCTACCTCGGTGATCTCGACCTCCATGCCAATGGCTTTCATTTCCGCCGCGATGGCCATGGCGGCTTCTCTCTCTCCGGCGCCGCCGGGAACGAGAGAAGGGTTCACCGAATCGATGCTTACCAGCCTGCTGAGAAGATCAATCGTGGGATTGAGCATGCGCACCTGTCCTGAATCTATTTGAAGAGACCTCGCGGTTGATCATCAAGGCGCGCGTGCCGGAGTCGTGGACGCGGCCTGGCTTGCTTTTCAGCGAGATATTGTCATCTTTCAGGACTCCGGAACCAGGGTGAAGGAAGAAGTAATTTCAATGGCGGCCTGTACGGACCGATAAAGAGGACACTTCTTTGCATACACGCTGAGCAGCCTCTCCGCGGTCGCGCGGTGCTCTTCGGCGGCCTTCAATTGTAATTGCACGTGGATGCGCTTGATAATAAGGACTTCGTCTTCCGTTGTTTCAACTTCTCCGCTGACTTCGCCGGTCAGCTTGCCATCGGCAACTATGTCGCGCGCTGCCAGCGCGCCCCCGAAGGTTCCGGTCAGTCAAGCGCCGACTGCGGCGATCACGTAGTCGATGGTCGTTGCATGAGACTCGCCGAGTTCCTCAGGCTTGCGGCCATAATACTCGGCGATGGCGCCATGGACACTGAAAGTGACACGCTGGGGCTCGCCTGCGATATACGCGTAGCGGATTGGCCCTTTGTGCCGTTCAATAGTAGATTTGGAAACATAAACGACTTCGCCCATCGTCTTCCTCCAAGGTGCTGCTCAGCAGCTGTCGAGCGCCCCGTCTAATTTATTGGGACGGCATGTCCCAAGTCAAATCTCCTCAAGCGCAGACTCAGAACGGCTCCCGTTTGGAGAGAGACGCCCAGGCCGGTCAGGGCCTTGTATTTTTCCAGACTAGATATGCACATTCATAAAAGTACATTCATTAGTTAGAAAATAATATCAATGCGCGCAGGCAACCTTTTTAACGGGCGGCATAGATATAGGCAGATCATTTGGCTTCACGATTTCTGAATTGAGCAGCGGCTGGCATGGAGTTCTGAAACAGAACAAATAGTCAATTTTGGGAAATACGATCTTATTTGAAATAGCTCAACGTAAAAGTTCTGATAGACGGTTAATCTTAAATCCTATAATGCTTGACAGGATTTTTACAGCTAACATAAGATGGCCTTCT
>OBLQ010000392.1_pt1 | contig 16769 bp, 27 predicted proteins | sample 1519881 | NCBI WGS metagenome assembly OBLQ01 (sample SAMN01911456, study PRJEB22533) | soil metagenome | biome: Soil | place: Malaysia | collected 2012-04-30 | depth DG_metagenome m | reverse complement strand
GCAAGAAAATCGGCATGACCCAGATCTTTGACGATCAGGGCAACGTGCATCCGGTCACGGTGCTGAAGGCCGGTCCGTGCGTGGTCACGCAGATCAAGCGCGCCGCCAGAGACGGCTACGAAGCCGCGCAGATCGGCCTGGTGGAACTGGTGAAGAGCAAGAACATCACCAAACCGATGCAGGGACACTTCGGGAAGCACAACCTGCCGCCGGTGAAGTTCATCCGCGAGGTTGCGATTGAAGCCGCCGAAAGCGCGGCCCCGGCGGAAGGCGCTGAAGGCTCGTCCAACGGCATGAAGGTCGGCGACAAGGTGCTGGTCGACATTTTCAACGGCGAGAAGTACGTCGATGTGGTAGGCGTGAGCAAGGGACGCGGGTTCGCGGGCGTCGTGCGGCGGCACCACTTCGGCGGCGGTCCGGCGGCCCATGGGCACATGTTCCAGGTGCAGGGTTCGATCGGCGCATCGTCGTTCCCGTCGCGCACTTTCCCCGGACAGCGTATGTCCGGCCACATGGGCGTAGACCAGGTCACAGTTCGTAACCTGAAGGTCCGTGGCATCGATGGCGACGATAATCTGCTGCTGGTGGAAGGCGCAGTGCCCGGCCCGAAGAACGGATATGTGGTGATCTTCAAGGCCAAGAAGCCGCCCAGAGAGCGCCGTGGCTTCGCCGGTGCGGGCACGCTCGATCCTCTGAAGGCGGCCAAGAAAGCGGCCGGCAAGAAAAAATAACGGCTGAAGCGCCGGATATCCGCCGCTGGCGGTCCGGCGGTTGACGGGAAAGATTGAAAAACGACACAAGAGCTGGAGGCCGGTGGCCGACAGCCAAGAGCTGATTATGGCAAAGATTGATGTGCTCGATCTCAACGGAAAAAAGGTTGGCGCGCTGGAACTGGCCGATGAAGTCTTCGGCGCGGTGAATGAGGACCTGCTGTGGGAAGCGGTGAAGCACTACCGCGCCGGGCAGCGGGCCGGAACGCACGCCACCAAAAACAAACGACTGGTTTCCGGCGCGGGCAAGAAGCTCTGGAAGCAAAAGGGAACGGGCCGCGCCCGCGTGGGTTCGATCCGTTCGCCGCTGTGGCGTCACGGCGGGACGGTCCACGGGCCTCAGCCGCGATCGTATGACTATCAGTTTCCGAAGAAGAAGCTGCTGGGCGCGTTGCGCTCGGCGCTGGCGGTCAAGCTGGCCGACGGCCGCCTGACCGTGGTCGAGAGTTTCGAGCTGAAGGAAGCGAAGACTGCGGCCTTCCGCAAGTCGCTCGACAGCCTGGGCGTGGAAAAGACGGTCCTGCTGGTCGATGGCTCGCAGGAAAACCGCAACCTGCACCTCAGTTCGCGCAACCTCACCGGCGTGGAGCTGCTCAAGGGACATCAGGTGCATCCGTACCATTTGTTGAAGTACGAAAAAGCGATTTTTGCCCGTCCGGCGCTGGAAAAGCTCCAGGATTCGCTGAAAGCCAGCGCGCCGAAGCGGAAAGCGGAGGTGGCGTAATGAAATCCGCCTATCAGATCATTCGCCGGCCGGTCATCACCGAAAAAGGGCTGGGCGTGAAAGAAGCGCAGGGCACCCTGGTTTTTGAAGTGGCCGCCAAAGCGACCAAGACGGAAGTCAGGGAAGCGGTGCAGAAGATCTTCAAAGTGAAAGTCGATTCAGTGCGTACGGCCAATTTCGCGGGCAAGGAGCGCCGCCGTGGAAAGTTTGTCGGCTATCGTCCCGACTGGAAGAAGGCCTATGTCAGGCTTAAGTCGGGCGAGAAGATGCCGGAGTACGCGCAGAATCTGTAAGCAGCCTTTGGCTGCTGGCTTCTGGCTGCTGGTATTGCCGGGGCCTGACAGGGAGGCTTGGTTGGAAAGGTTCGATTTCAATGACGTTCGCGGGAAGAGCGTGAGCGCGTAGAGGAAAAGCTAGCAGCCAGCAGCCAGTAGCAGATCGACAGAAGCTGCCAGCAGAGGCAGAGTTATGGGAATCAAGACATACAGACCGATTACGCCGTCGTTGCGGTTCAAGACCACGCTGACCAATGACGACCTGACGACGGACAAGCCGTACAAGCCGCTGACCCGGATCAAGAAGCGGAGCGGCGGGCGCCGCAACGCGGGCGATATTACCATCTGGCACCGTGGCGGCGGGCACAAGCGCAAGCTGCGCACCATCGACTTCAAGCGCGATAAGACCGGCGTTCCGGGCAAAGTGACTTCGATTGAATACGATCCGAACCGTTCGGCCCGCATCGCCCTGGTTTCCTACGCCGATGGCGACAAGCGCTACATCATCCAGCCCCTGGGGCTGCAGGTGGGCCAGAAGATCGTCAGCGGTCCGGAGGCCGATATCCTGGTCGGCAACGCTTTGCCTCTGCGCAATATCCCTCCCGGAACGACTATCCACAATGTGGAACTGCGGCCCGGCAAGGGCGCGCAGATGGTCCGTTCGGCGGGCGGCGCGGCCCAGTTGGTCGCCAAGGAAAGCGATTACGCGCTGGTGAAGCTGCCTTCCGGCGAGACCCGCAAGGTGCTGATCGATTGCATGGCGACCATCGGGCAGATCGGCAACGTGGACCACGAAAATGTTTCCATTGGCAAAGCCGGACGCAATATCTGGCTGGGCAGGAAGCCGGTAAACCGCGGCGTCTCCATGAACCCGGTCGACCATCCGCATGGCGGCGGCGAGGGCAAAACCTCGGGAGGACGCCATCCGGTCACCCCGTGGGGCCAGCCCACACGCGGCTACAAGACACGCAATAACAAGCGCACCGATGACTTTATCGTGAGCAGGAGACAGAAATAATGGCGCGATCACTGAAGAAAGGCCCGTTCATTGACGGCCATCTGTTGAAGAAGGTCGACGAGCTGAACCAGAAGAACGACAAGAAAGTCGTCCGCACCTGGTCGCGCCGTTCCACGATCTCGCCGGAAATGGTCGGACACACCATCGCCGTGCACAACGGAAAGAAGTTCATTCCGGTGTACATCAGCGAAAACATGGTAGGACACAAACTGGGCGAATTCGCCCAGACCCGCCAGTTTAAAGGACACTCGGTAAAAGCGGCCACGGAAACCGCCGCCAAACCGGCGGCGGCGCCGAGATAAAGCAGCCCGGAGTATGGGCTGAAGTACCAATGGCTAAGTGCTAATGGCCAGTTGCTAATTGCTAAAAGGCTGACTTATGGAATTCAAAGCAAAAGCCCGGTTCACTCGGGTTTCGCCGCAGAAGGCGAAGCTGGTGCTGGACCTGATCAAGGGCAGGAAAGTGGAAGACGCCCTGACCACGCTGATGTTCGCCCGCAAGCGCATCGCGCCCGATGTCGCGAAGTTGCTGCGTTCGGCGGTACAGAATGCCGACTATCTGAGCCAGGAAAAAGGCTTCGATGTCGACATCGACCGGCTGTATGTGAAGAGCGCGGTGGCCAACGACGGGCCGCGCATGAAGCGCATCCGTCCGGCGCCCATGGGCCGCGCCTACCGCTATCAGCGGCGCATCTCTCACATGGAGATCGTGCTGGCTGAAAAGGTGAGGAGAGAGGCCCCGGTCGCAACGGTGGTGGGCGAGGAAACGCCGGCCCCGGCTACAGGCGGCAGGAAGAAGAAGACCGCATCGGCGGGCAAAAAGGCCCGTCCGGCCGCGAAGAAGAAGGCCGCGGCGAAATAGAAGAGTTTTGAATGCCGAAGCGCGGTCCGCCGCGTCTCCGGCCAATGAAAAAGAGGGAATATGGGACAGAAGGTCCATCCATACGGTTTCCGCCTCGGCTACACCAAGCCGTGGCGGTCGCGCTGGTTTGTGGAGCGCGACTATAACAAGCTGCTTCTCGAAGATGTGAAGCTGAAGGACGAGCTTAAGGACAAGCTCAAGTCGGCGGGCGTAAGCTCCATCGAGATCGAGCGTCCGGGCAACAAGCTGCGCATCATTATCCGCACCGCCCGTCCGGGCATCATCATCGGACGCAAAGGCGCGGAAATCGACAAGCTCAAGCAGGACCTCCAGAAGCGCACCTCGCGAGAAGTGTTCATCGACATCCAGGAAGTGCACAAGCCCGAGCTGGATGCGCAACTGGTGGCCGAAGGCATCGCGCTGCAACTGGAAAAGCGCGTCGGCTTCCGCCGCGCCATGCGCAAATCGGTGGATTCGGCGCTGCGCTTCGGTTGCAAAGGCATCAAGGTGCGCGTTTCCGGGCGCCTGAACGGCAACGAAATCGCGCGTTCGGAGTGGTACCTGCAGGGCCGTCTGCCGCTGCACACTCTGCGCGCCGAGATCGACTACGGTTTCGCCGAGGCCCGCACCACCTACGGCGTGATCGGCGTGAAGACCTGGGTCTACAAAGGCGACATTCTTCCAGCCAAGAAGCGGTCGCAGGAACAACAGGTCACGAGCGGAGCGTTCTAGCCGCCGGCTGGGGCCGGTAGTCTGGAAAGATCACCAAGCACTAAGCGCCAGTTACCGGGCGCGATGCGCGCGGTAAAAAGGAATCGACATCATGTTAATGCCCAAGAAAGTCAAGTACCGCAAACAGCAGCGCGGCCGCATGCGTGGGAAGGCATGGCGCGGCGGGTCGCTGGCGTTTGGCGAATATGGACTCAAAGTCATGGAGCCGGGCTGGATCACCGACCGCCAGATTGAAGCCAGCCGCGTGGCCATGACCCGCTTTGTCAAACGCGGAGGTAAAGTCTGGATCCGCCTGTTCCCTGACAAGCCGGTCACCAAGAAGCCGGCCGAAACCCGTATGGGCAAGGGCAAGGGCGCGCCTGACCACTGGGTTGCGGTTGTGCGCCCCGGCCGGGTGCTGTTTGAGATGGAAGGCGTGAGCATTGCTGACGCCAAAGAGGCGATGCGGCTGGCCTCGCACAAGCTGCCGTTGAAGACAAAATTCGTGTCTCGTACGGAAACGCACTAGACACCGGCGAAAAGAAGAACATCTATGGATGCTGAAAAGATCAGAAACCTGACCGACGCCGAACTGCTCGAGCAGCAGCGCGATCTGAATGACCAGCTTTTCCGGCTGAAGTTCCAGCTCAAGATGGGACAGACGGAGAGCCTGAAGAAGATCCGCGGGCTGCGCAAAGACGTGGCTCGCGTCATGACCATCATGCGCGAAAAGCAACTCGAAGCCGAGGGCCGCGATCTGGGCCATGGCAGGAACAAAGCCGCTTCCCCGGCGGAAGCCGCTCCGGCAGCGCCCGCCAAAGCGGCGGGAGCAAAAAAAGCAGCAAAAAAGAAGACCGCCAAGAAAACGGTGGCGAAGAAGGCCGCCGCCAAGACGAGGAAGAAGTAAATGGCAGAGACAGCAACCCCGCAGCAGCAAGGCCGCCGCGCCACCAAGACCGGGCAGGTAGTCTCCACCAAAATGCAGAAGACGATTGTGGTGGAAGTCGCCATGCGCAAGTCGCACAACCTTTATCGCCGGGTGGTTTCCAAATCGCGCAGGTTCTACGCGCATGACGAAAACAATACCGCCCATGTGGGCGACTTCGTGGAAATCGAAGAGACTCGCCCGCTGTCGAAACTCAAGCGCTGGCGGCTGAAGAACATTATCCAGAAGGCCAAGCTGGTGGCCGGTGAAGAGGCCGCGAAGACGCAGGCCGGTTGACGCGCGGCCCCGGCCACGCGGTGAGCGAATGAAGAGAAACGGAGATTTTTAGCCATGGCAGTCATGATGAGAAGCATTCTTGATGTGGCCGACAACAGCGGCGCGCGCCGGTTGCAGATGATCCTGCCCCTGGGCGGACACACCGGCCTGAATGCCAGCCTGGGCGACGTGGTCACAGCCGCCGTGAAAGAGGCCGCGCCCGACGGGACCGCCAAGAAAGGCACCGTGGTCAAGTGCGTGATCGTGCGCCAGCGCAAGGAACACCGGCGCAAAGACGGCACCTACATCCGCTTCGACCAGAATGCCGCCGTGCTGATCAATGACGCTGGCGAGCCGGTCGGCACCCGCGTTTTCGGTCCGGTGGCCCGTGAACTCCGCGAAAAGAAATTCCTGAAGATCGTTTCCCTCGCGCCGGAAGTGCTGTGAGGACGGAAGGGAACAGAGCAATGATGCAGACGAGAATGAACATCAAGCGCAACGACACCGTGAAGGTCATTGCCGGCCGCGACAAAGGCAAGACCGGACGGGTGCTGAGGGTCTTCCCCGGCGAAGGCAAAGTGCTGGTTGAGCACGTGATGACCAACAAGAAGCACGTCCGGCCCAACCCGCAGCGCAACATCAAGGGCGGAATCGCCGAGCAGGAGTCGCCCATCAATGTCTCGAACGTGATGCTGGTGTGCCCGACCTGCGGTCCTTCCCGCATTGGACACGAATTACAGGGAGACAAGCGGATCAGGATCTGCCGCAAGTGCAACGGGCCGCTGGATAAATAGCGTCAGGCTTCCGGCTTCCGGCCATGAGCGGCCGGAAATACGGGAATCCACGCTGGCAGTTTTAAGGAATGCGATGAAAGGCAAATACAAAGGCTGCCAATGGCAAACGCCAGGGACCAGCCGCTAAGAATTATCTGCGAACCGGTATCCACTCCGAAACCGCAGGACTGAAGGAAATGACATGGCAACAAAGACCAACGCGAGACTGAAACAGAAGTTCGACAAGGAGATCGCTCCGGCGCTCATGAAGGAGCTGAGCCTGACGAACCCCATGGCCGTGCCCCGCCTGCACAAGGTAGTGCTGAACATGGGCGTCGGCGAGGCGACGCAGAACACCAAGGTGCTCGATCCGCTGGCCGCCGACCTGGCGCAGATCGCCGGGCAGAAGCCGGTGATCACCAAGGCGAAGAAATCCATTGCGGCCTTCAAGGTGCGCGAAGGAATGCCCATCGGGGCCATGGTTACCCTGCGGGGCGACCGCATGTATGAGTTCCTTGACCGGCTGATCAATATCGCCCTGCCGCGCGTGCGCGACTTCCGCGGGGTTTCCACGAAGTCGTTCGACGGACGGGGCAACTATACGCTGGGTCTCCGCGACCAGTTGATCTTCCCGGAAATCGATTACGCCAAGGTGGACAAGCTCAAGGGAATGAACGTGACCATCGTGACTACGGCGCGCGATGACAACCAGGCCCGCATGCTGCTGAAGCATCTGGGAATGCCGTTCAGACAGTAGAGGAAACTATGGCAACAACCGCAAAGATCGCCAAGACGAACAAGAAGCCGAAGTTCTCCACCCAGCACCGCAACCGCTGCAGCATCTGCGGCCGTCCGCGCGGGTTCCTGCGCAAGTTCGGCCTGTGCCGGCTGTGCTTCCGCGGGCTGGCGCTCAAGGGTGAAATTCCGGGTGTTTCGAAGTCGTCGTGGTAAGGAGTGACTGGCAATTGACAGTTGGCAATCGCAAAGCCTGACTGCAAATTGAACCAGATATGAAATACCAGTTGCTGGCTGCAATTTGCCAATTGCTCAAGCAGTACGTCACGGCAGGTTTCCCGCACGGCGGGACAAACGGGTGACGATAAGAGGAGAAAAAGAATGAGTTTGACCGATCCGGTCGCAGATTTGCTGACGCGCATTCGCAATGGAATCCAGGCGCGCCACCAGAAGCTCGATGTTCCCGCTTCCAGGCTGAAGCTGGAGATAGCCCGCATTCTGAAGGAAGAGGGCTACATCGCCAACTTCAAGGCGACAGAAGAAGAAGGCAAGAAGATCCTGCGGATTTACCTGAAGTACGGCGCCGACAACAGCGCCGCGATTTCCAATCTGCAGCGCATTTCGCGTCCCGGCTGCCGCGTGTACGTCGGCCGCAATGATATACCGCGGGTGCTCGGCGGCCTGGGCATCAATATCCTCACCACGCCCAAAGGCGTGATGACCGGACGTCAGGCCCGCAAGCAGGGCGTAGGCGGCGAGATTCTCTGCGAAGTGTGGTAAAGGGCTTCGGGCTGCCGGCCTCTGGCCGCCGGCAATCGCCTCTGGAAGCAATGAGCGAACAAGCCCAGGAAGCAGAGGATGTTGAAGGGCATTTCAAGGTTGGAAGAAATCGGGCTGTGGTGAATCAGTAGCCAGAAGATGGAAGCCAGCAGCCTTTGAACAGTCGTGGAACTCGCAGGTCCCGGCCCGCGAGGGACTCACTAAAGGATTTGAGACCATGTCACGCATAGGAAAAAAGCCGATTCCGCTCCCACAGGGAGTCAAATACGAAGTAAAGGGCAACACCATAACGGTGCAGGGGCCCAAAGGACAGGTGCAGTCCCACCTGCCTTCCGGCGTCAAGCTGGAAACCAAGGATGGGAACATTAACGTGATTCGTGAAAGCGAAAATCACGCCGCCGTCCACGGACTGGCGCGCGCCCTGGTGAACAACGCCGTTGAGGGCGTCACCAAAGGCTGGACGAAGGACCTGGAAATCGTCGGCATCGGTTATCGCGCTGAGATGAAGGGCAAAGATACCGTCGTGTTTACGCTCGGTTTCTCCCATCCGATCGAATTTCCTCTGCCTTCCGGCGTGACCGTGGCGCTTGACGCCAAGCAGACCAAGATGACGATCAGCGGCATCGACCGCCAGAAGGTGGGCCAGGTGGCGGCCGATATGCGCAACCTGCGCCGCCCGGACCCGTACAAACAGAAAGGCATCCGTTACGCGGGCGAGAAGCTGAAGAAGAAAGTCGGCAAGACCGGAGCGAAATAAATTTTCAAATTTGAAATTTTAAATTTCAAATTTCATTGATCGTGGAGCGTGGTAGCTCTACGAAGCAAGGAACAACGACATGATTCCAGAGATTTCAAAAGACAGAATCCGCAAGCGGATCCATAACCGGCTGCGGCAGCGGCTTTCAGGCTCGACTGAGAGGCCGCGCCTGAATGTGTACCGTTCGCTGAACCACATCTACGCGCAGGTGATCGACGACACCCGGGGGGTGACCCTGGCTGCCGCCAGCACCGCGAAGGGCAAGAAGGGCGAACGCCGCTCCGGCGGCAACATCGCCAGCGCCAAAGAGGTGGGCAAGCTGATTGCCGAGCGGGCCAGAGAAAAAGGCGTCAAGAGAGTGGTTTTCGACCGCGGCGGGTACCTCTACCACGGACGGATTAAAGCGCTGGCCGATGCGGCCCGCGAAGCAGGTCTGGAGTTCTAGGATGGCGACAACAGCGATCAAGAAAAAATTAGATGCCGGCAGCTACCAGTTGAAGGACCAGGTGGTTGCCATCAACCGTGTGACCAAGGTCGTCAAAGGCGGCAAAAACATGTCCTTTGCAGCACTGGTTGTCGTCGGGGACCCCGGCGCCGGCATCGTCGGCTATGGTTCCGGCAAGGCCAAGGAAGTGCCGCAGGCGATCCGCAAGGGAATCGAATCGGCCAAGAAGAACCTGGTCAAGGTCAACCTCACGCAGACCACGATTCCGCACGCCGTGCTCGGACGCTTCGGTTCCGGTATGGTCCTGCTGAAGCCCGCCCCGGAAGGCACCGGCGTCATCGCCGGCGGCGCCGTGCGCGCCGTCATGACCTCGGTGGGCGTGCAGAATGTGCTGACCAAGTCGATCGGCACCGCCAATCCGCATAACGTGATCAAGGCCACCTTTGACGCGCTCAGAAAGCTGCGCGACCGTGAAGAGGTCGCCGCCATGCGCGGCAAGGCCGCCCAGGAGCTGTAGTTCATGACCGCAGAGAAAAAGAAAATTCGAATTCAATACGTGCGCTCCAAAATATGCGCGCCCAAAAAGCACAAGCTGGTGGTGAAAGGGCTGGGCTTTACGCGGCTGAACCAGATCGTCGAGCGCGAAGATACACCTTCGATCCGGGGCATGGTGGCGAAGATCCCTCACCTTGTCCAGATCGTGAAATAGTCCGGATCGCGGAATTTAAGATCGGTACACCGGTAAATCGGCGCATCGGGAGATCGGACAAGCCGGTAGAAATGCGTTTCCGATCGCCGGATCAACCGGTCACCGGGTCACCCGGTCCATTGAACAGGGCAACCGAGTAGCCGCCATCGGCGTCTGCGTCAGAAGGAAACAAACAGTGCCAACGAACCTTTCGAACCTGAGACCGCCCAAAGGGGCCACCGCCAAAAAGAAGCGCGTCGGGCGCGGCATGGGCAGCGGCATGGGCAAGACCTCGACCCGCGGACACAAAGGCCAGCGTTCCCGCTCCGGCTCGCGCATGATGCGCGGGTTTGAAGGCGGCCAGATGCCGCTGCATCGCCGGTTGCCCAAACGCGGGTTCACCAATATCTTCCGCACCGAGTACGCTGTCGTGAACCTCGACCGTCTGGCCGGACTGGGCGAAACCAACATTACTCTTGATACCATGATCAGCAGGCGCCTGGTGGGCCGGAACGACCTGGTCAAGGTCCTGGGCGATGGCGAATTGAAGTCCCCGTTGACCGTGCAGGCGCACAAGTTCTCCAGGTCCGCGCAGGAAAAGATCGCCAAGGCCGGCGGACAGGCCCTGCTGATCAGCGCGCCCGCTCCGGCGGCGGAAGCGAAAGAAGAAAAACAGGCTTCACCGAAGCAGAAGAAGTAACGACGATGCTGGAAAAATTTTCTAATATCTTCCGTGTCCCTGACCTTCGCAAGCGCGTCATGTTTACGCTTGCGATGCTGGCGGTCTACCGCCTGGGTTCGCACATCCCTACGCCGGGCATCGACAACGCCAAGCTCCTGCAGGATTTCAGCAGCCAGAGCGGAGGCGTGCTCGGCTTCTATGACCTGTTCAGCGGCGGCAACCTCAAACGGCTTACGATCTTCGCCCTGGGCATCATGCCCTACATCACCTCTTCGATCATCCTGCAGCTGCTGACGGTGGTGTATGAGCCCCTGGCCCGGCTCCAGAAAGAAGGCGAACTGGGACGCAAGAAAATCACCCAGTGGACGCGCTACCTGACCTTCATTCTTTCCGCCCTTCAGAGCCTGGGGATCGCCCTTACGCTCCAGACGCAGGGCTATGTGATTGATCCCGGCGCCCCCTTCATTCTGATGACCATCATCACCCTGACTACGGGAAGCGTGTTCATCATGTGGCTGGGCGAACAGATTACCGAGCGCGGTATCGGCAACGGCATGTCACTGCTGATTTTTGCCGGCATCGTGGTCGGCCTGCCCCATGCGATTTATGAGTTGTATGTCAAGGCCCGCGATGGCGCCTGGGGAGCATTTACGCCGCTGGCCCTGATCATGCTGGTGATCGTGATGGTGGCCGTAGTGGCCTTCATTGTCTTCATGGAGCGCGGCGAGCGCCGCATCCCGGTCCAGTATGCCAAGCGCGTCGTCGGACGCCGCGTCATGGGCGGCCAGTCGACCCATCTGCCGCTGCGGGTCAACTCCGGCGGCGTCATGCCGGTCATCTTCGCTTCTTCGCTGCTGAGCCTCCCCGGAATGCTCACCTATGCCATCAAGACTGACAGTACGTTCGGGCGGTATTTCAAACCTCTGCTCGAGCAGTTGAGATGGGGCGAACCGCTGTATACGCTGCTGTACTGCGTTGGCATCGTTCTTTTCGCCTATTTCTACGTTTCGATTGTCTTCAATCCGTCCGACGTGGCTGACAACATGCGCAAGCATGGCGGGTTTATCCCCGGCATCCGTCCCGGACACCGCACGCGCGATTACATCAACGATGTTTTGACCCGCATTACGCTGGTCGGCGCGCTCTACCTGATTCTCATATCGATGATTCCCGAGTGGATGATCGCTGGAATCCATCTGAACCATCTGCCGACATGGCTGGGCCAGAGCATGTTCGACAAGTTCCCGTCCTGGATACTCAACGGCCTGGGCGTGACATTCTACTTCGGTGGCACCTCGCTGCTGATTGTTGTGGGCGTCTCCATGGATACGGTCAATCAGATCGAGTCTCAGTTGATCATGCGCCACTATGAAGGCTTTACGCCGCGCAGCGGGCGGATACGCGGGCGGAGGTGGTAGCTGGGGCCGCCGAGGCTGTTCCAGGAATACTTATGTCGCATCAGGAAATCGCCGTCGGACCTGTGATTCTGCTGGGCGCGCCCGGAGCGGGCAAAGGCACGCAGGCCAAGATCATTTCAGCCCGCTATGGCATTCCGCAGATTTCCACCGGCGATCTGCTTCGCGACAACGTGGGCCGGGGCACCGAACTGGGCAAGAAAGCCAAGGCCATCATGGACCGCGGCGAACTGGTTTCCGATGAGCTGGTGTGCGGCATGGTGACAGAAAGGCTTGCCCAGCCCGATTGTTCCAGGGGGTTCATTCTCGATGGCTTCCCCCGCACCACCGGCCAGGCTGAATGGCTCGATGGATTGCTCAATGGCAGGACGTATCTGGGAAGGAAGATCGCGCCCGTTGTGATCAGCATTCATGTCGGGTATAATCAATTATTGCAACGACTTACCGGAAGGCGTTCCTGTCCCGTCGATGGCAAGATTTATAACATCTACTTCCAGCCACCCAAAAAAGAGGGTGTTTGTGATGCCTGCGGCGCTACGCTGATTCAACGCAAAGACGATACCGAAGAGGTCATTTCTGAGCGTTTGAAGAGTTATGAGCGTCAGACCCTGCCGCTGGTCGACTATTACCGCGGTCAGGGGCGCCTGCACGAAATTGAGGGCGACCGCGCGGTTGATCTGGTGAACGCCGACGTTTTCAGGCTGATAGAAGGCCCGGCGGGTAGCTGAATGATTAACTGCAAGTCACGATCGGAACTGGAAAAAATGCGCCGCAGCGGCAATTATGTCCGTCAGGTGCTCAATGCTGTGAAGGCCAGAGTCGCTCCCGGCGTTTCCACCATGGACCTGGAGCGGGTGGCGGAGAAGAAGATCCGCGAACTGGGCGCGAAACCGGCTTTCAAGGGATATCACGATTATCCCTGTGTTCTTTGCACGTCGGTGAACAATGAAATCATCCATGGCATCCCTTCCGAAAAACGGGTGCTGAAAGAGGGTGATATCGTTTCCATCGACTGCGGCGTAGTGCTCGATGGCTATTTTGGCGATGCGGCCATCACCGTTCCCGTGGGGCCGGCGGTGGCGCCTGAGTTGAAAAAGCTGCTGGAGGTCACGGAATCTTCCCTGCACAAGGCCATCGATGAAGTCAGGCTGGGAAAAACCGTCGGCGATGTAGGCGCGGCTGTGCAGGAATACGTTGAGGCCAACGGCTTCAGCGTGGTGCGCGAGTTTGTGGGCCATGGGATCGGCACCCAGCTGCATGAAGACCCGCAAGTCCCGAACTTCGGCGAGCGCGGCCACGGGACACGTCTTCGCGAAGGCATGGTCCTGGCCATCGAACCGATGGTCAACGTCGGCCGTCCCGAAGCCCGGGTGCTCGACGACCGATGGACCGCCGTTACGGTGGATGGCAGCTACAGCGCTCATTTTGAGCATTGTGTGGCCGTCACTCGCAACGGCCCGATGGTGTTGACCGAGTAAGGAAACAAAAAATTCAGTTATGCTGGCCGGGAAACGGCAGCCAGGAGTTCAGTGAGTAAAGAGGACGCGATAGAGGTCATGGCGACGGTCATTGAACCGCTGCCCAATGCGATGTTCCGGGTCGAACTGGAGAACAAGCACCAGGTGCTGGCGCACGTTTCCGGCAGAATGCGCAAGAACTTCATCCGCATTCTTCCCGGCGACAAAGTCGCCGTGGAGCTCTCGCCCTACGACCTCACGCGCGGCAGGATTGTGTACAGGTACAAATAAGCTGCCGGCCACTGGCGATCCTTATCGTCTTCGGAGGAGCGGTGATATGGCTTCTGGAAGACCATAATTCAGGCCGGCCGCAGTAGCCAGAGGCAAAGGAAAAATCATGAAGGTTCGCGCATCGGTAAAAAAGATCTGTGACAAGTGCAAAATCGTGCACCGCAAGGGCGTAGTGCGGGTGATTTGCGAAAATTCGAAACATAAGCAGAGACAGGGCTGAAGATTTTAGATTTGAAATTTCAGATTTAAAATCTCGCAACCCAGGGAGTTACACATGGCAAGAATTGCAGGCGTCGATCTTCCGCGCAACAAGCACGTGGATATCGCGCTGACGTACATCTACGGCATCGGCAACTCGCGTTCGAAGGATATTCTGGCGACTGCCCGGGTGGAAGCGATGAAGAAGGTGCAGGACCTGAACGAAGAAGAGGTCAACCGCATCCGCCAGGTCATCGAGAACGAAGGCAGCGTGGAAGGCGATCTGCGCAAAGATATCTCCATGCACATCAAGCGGCTGATCGAAATCGGTTCCTATCGCGGGTTCCGCCATCGCCGCAGCCTTCCTGTCCGTGGCCAGCGTACCCACACCAATGCGCGCACCCGCAAGGGCCCGCGCAAAGGCACGGTCGCGAACAAGAAGAAGGCCTCCGCCAAGACGTAAAGACGCGGCTCCGCTGCGTCTCCGCCGCTGTTGATAAGACACAGTGCCGGTGCGGTGCGGCCCGTAATGTCCCGCCTGTTGCGGGAAATTGCACGATCCTGAATTAAAGGAAACAGAAGATTATGGCGAAAGCAGCAGGCTCCGGCTCCTCCGGCGCCAAGGGCAAAAAGAAGGTATTCAAGAAGAAGGAGCGCAAGAATGTCCCTCACGGGATTGCCTATATCCAGGCCTCCTTCAACAACACCATTGTCACCATCACTGACGGCGAAGGCCGAACGGTGTCGTGGAAGAGCTCCGGCTCGCTTGGCTTCCGCGGGTCGCGCAAGGGCACTCCCTTTGCCGCCCAGCAGGCTGCGATGAACGCCGCCAACCAGGCGCGCGAGCACGGCATGCGCACCATTGACGTGAAGGTAAACGGTCCGGGTTCCGGACGCGAGTCCGCCATCCGCGCCCTGGCCTCAGCCGGCATCGAAGTGCGGTCCATCCGCGATGTGACGCCGATCCCGCACAACGGCTGCCGGCCGCCGAAGAGACGCAGAGTCTGAGATTGTGTAATTGAGTAATCTGGTAATTGGGTAATTTCAAAAACCATGGAACCCATGCCAAATTACCCAATTACCAGATTACTCAATTACCAAATGAATGGATTGGGAAGAAGGGCCGCCAGCCTGTAAACCAATCGGCACCTGAACGAAAAAGGAGAAATCAATTGGCAAGATATAAAGGTCCCGTCTGCCGCCTTTGCCGCCGCGAAGGCATGAAGCTGTTCCTGAAAGGCCCCAAATGCTTTACCGACAAGTGTCCGATCGAAAAGCGCAATTTCGCGCCCGGACAGCACGGTAAGGACCGCAAGGCCAAGGTCGTGGGCTACGGCCTGCAGTTGCGCGAAAAGCAGAAGACCAAGCGCATCTACTTCACGCTGGAAAACCAGTTCCGCAACTACTTTGAGAAGGCCGCGCGCAAGCCGGGCGTCACCGGCGAACTGCTGCTGCAGCAACTGGAACGCCGTCTCGACAACGTGGTTTTCCGCCTCGGCTTCGCCATTTCCCGCCGCCAGGCCCGCCAGATCGTCCGCCACGGCCATATCGACGTCAACGGGCGCCGCGTCAACATTCCTTCGTTCCAGGTGAGCGTTGGCGATGAGATCCAGGTGCGCGAAAAGGCCCGCAAATTCACGGCGGTTGAGGTCGCCCGCGAGTTCGCCAGCCATCAGCCGGTTGCCGGCTGGCTCGAAGTCGACCGCGACAACCTCAAAGGCCGCGTGCTCAATCTGCCCAAGCGCGAAGACATCAACCTGCCGGTGAACGAGCAGTTGATTGTCGAACTGTACAGCAAGTAGCTTCTGGCTTCTGGCCGCCGGCTTCTGGCAGCGTGATGCAAGACCCGGTTCGCCTGCGGCTGAAATCCGAAGTTGATTCGCAGTTTTTTTAGCTGCTGGTTCGTGGCTGCTGGACCAGTGGCAGACTGCCGGAAGTGGCAGGATTTTACAAGCAGCCAGGAGCCAGCCGCCAGAAGCTGCTCCACCCCAATTGACCGCACCAGATCAGCCCAGGGCCAATGGCCCTTGCGCCCAACGGAGCGGAATTGAAAGGAAAAAACAAAAATGGTTCTTTGGAGAGGTTTTCAGAAACCCAAGCGTCTCGCGACCGATACCGAGACTTTAACCGATAAATACGGCCGCTTCTACGCGCAGCCGTTCGAGCGCGGTTTTGGCACCACCATCGGCAACGCCCTGCGGCGCGTGCTGCTCTCTTCGATCGAGGGCGCGGCCGTCACGGCCGTCAAGATCGAGGGCGTGCTGCACGAGTTCCAGTCCATTCCCGGCGTGGTGGAAGACGCGACCGACATCATCCTGAATCTGAAGCAGGTCCCTTTCAAGCTGAACGGCGAAGGGCCGAAAGCCATTTATCTCAAGGCCGACCAGCCGGGCGTTGTGACTTCCGGCATGATCGAGGCCGATAGCGACGTGGAAGTGCTCGACAAGGATGTCTACATCGCCACGGTTTCCGAAGGCGGCAAGCTCGACATGGAAATGCGCCTTAAGCGCGGTCGCGGCTACGTTTCCGCCGACAAGAACTTTGATGAAGACCTGGGTCTGGGGTTCATTCCCATCGATTCGGTCCACTCGCCCGTGCGTAAGGTGAACTACACGGTCGAGGCCGCCCGCCTGGGACAGATCACCGACTACGACAAGCTCGATATCGAGATCTGGACCAATGCGTCCATCGCTCCCGCCGATGCGCTGGGCCTGGCCGCCAAGCTGCTCAAGGACCACATGACCATCTTCATCAACTTTGAAGAGGAACTGGAAACCGACGCGGGCCGCGAAGAAAAACCCCATATCAAGAACGAAAATCTCAACCGCTCGGTGGAAGAGCTGGAGCTTTCTGTGCGCAGCTACAACTGCCTGAAGAACGCCAATATCCAGACCATCGGCGAACTGGTGCAGAAGACCGAGGCCGAAATGCTCAAGACCAAGAACTTCGGCCGCAAGTCGCTGAACGAAATCAAGGAAATCCTGTCCT
>OBLQ010000391.1_pt1 | contig 16812 bp, 14 predicted proteins | sample 1519881 | NCBI WGS metagenome assembly OBLQ01 (sample SAMN01911456, study PRJEB22533) | soil metagenome | biome: Soil | place: Malaysia | collected 2012-04-30 | depth DG_metagenome m | reverse complement strand
TACTGCTCATTCATATTGATCCGCGCCCTGTCACGATAATCTTTTTTCGTTTTATCATCAGCCAACTTTAATTCTCCTTTTATTGATCAATACTTCCGCATCAAGCCGATGAGTCTGCCCTGCACGGAGACGCGGTCGGGGCCGTAGATACGGGTCTCGAAAGCGGGATTTGCGGCTTCGAGCGCGATCGAGCCGCCCTTGCGGCGGAGGCGCTTCAACGTCGCTTCCTCGCGGTCGACAAGGGCGACGACGATGTCGCCGCTTTGCGCATCGTCGCAGCGCTGGATGATCGCCATGTCGCCGTCGAAGATGCCGGCCTCGATCATCGACTCGCCCTGCACTTCGAGGACGTAATGCTCGCCCGATTTCATCATCGACTTCGGGATCGAGAAACGGTCGACCTCCTGCTGGATCGCCTCGATCGGCGTGCCGGCCGCGATGCGTCCGAGCACCGGCACGTCGATGCTGCCCGCGTCTTCGGCGAGCGGCGCCTGGCGGATCGGACGGCGGCCCTTGCCGAAGCGGCCCTCGACCACCGATGGGGAAAACTTGCGGTCGGAGGGTTTCGAAGTCGCCGATTCCGGCAGGCGCAGGACCTCAAGCGCCCGCGCCCGGTGCGGCAGGCGCCTCAAAAAGCCGCGTTCTTCGAGCGCGGTGATCAGCCGGTGGATGCCGGACTTCGAACGAAGGTCGAGCGCCTCCTTCATTTCGTCGAAAGAGGGAGAAACGCCCGTCTCCTTGATGCGGTCATTGATGAAGACAAGCAGTTCGCGTTGTTTTTGCGTCAGCATCGGCGGGTCTCCGGCCCCAAAATCATCCCTCTCGCTCCGGGCTCCTTGCGCGCCCGAAACGACGAAAGAACAAAACAACAACGTTCTATGGTTGTTCCACCGGCGCGTCAACCGAAAGCTGTGGAAAACTTATCGGTCAGGCGCGGCCGGCGTTGCCGGTGAGGAGGGCGCGGGTCGCCGCGGCGACGTCTTTTTCGCGCATCAGGCTTTCGCCAACGAGGAAGGCTTTTGCGCCATAGCCGGCGAGCCGTTTGAGGTCCGCATGGCCCGCGATCCCGCTCTCACTGACGACAAAGCGCCCACGCGGGATGAGGTTCGCAAGCCGAGCAGTCGTCTCAAGCGCGGTCTCGAAGGTCTTCAGATCGCGATTATTGACCCCGATCAGGGGCGATTTCAGCTTCAGCGCCCGCTCGACCTCGCGCTCGTCATGGGTTTCAAGGAGGACATCCATCCCGAGGCCGATCGCCGCCTCTTCAAGCTCGGCGGCGCGCGCATCGTCGAGACAGGCCATGATCAGAAGAATGCAGTCGGCGCCCCAGGCCCGCGCTTCGACCGCCTGATAGGGATCGATCATGAAATCCTTCCGGAGGACCGGGATCGTGGTTGCGGCGCGCGCCTCCTTGAGGTCGAAGGGCGAGCCCTGAAAGCTCGGTCCATCGGTCAGAACCGAAAGGCACGCCGCGCCCCCCGCCTGATAGGCGAACGCCAGCTTCCGCGGATTGAAGTCGGCGCGGATGAGGCCCTTCGACGGGCTCGCCTTCTTGATTTCGGCGATGAGAGCGTAACCGGATGACGCCTTCTTCTTCAGCGCGTTCAGAAATCCGCGCGGCGGCGAACGATCCGCAGCGAGCCTTTCGAGCGCCGAAATCGGCGCGTTGGCTTTCGCCATCGCGACTTCCTTTTTCTTATAGGCAACGATGTCGTCGAGAATCATCATTGCGCGTTCGAGATCTCGACGAGACGCGCGAGGGCGTGTTTGGCGCGGCCCTCGTCGATCGACGCCGCCGCCATCATCGCGCCCTCCTTAAGCTCGAACGCCTTGTCGGCGACGATCAGCGCGGCGGCGGCGTTCAGGACGACGATGTCACGATAGGCCGAGCGCTCGCCGTCGAGAAGTCGGCGGAGCGCGGCGGCGTTCTGTTCCGGATCGCCGCCCTTAAGATCGGCCGGGCGCGCCTCGGCAATGCCGGCGTCGGCAGGCTCGATCGTGAAGGAACGCACGGCGCCATCGATCACTTCGGCGACATAGCTCTTTCCGGTCGTCGTCAATTCGTCGAGTCCATCCTCGCCATGGACGACCCAGGCTCTGACGCCGCCAAGTTTCAGCAACGCCCCGGCGAGCGGCTCGACGAATTCCGGCGCGAAGACGCCCATAAGCTGGCGCCGCGCGCCCGCCGGATTCGAAAGCGGCCCGAGAAGATTAAAGAGCGTCCTGACGCCGAGCGCTTTCCTCACAGAGGCGACATTCGCCACCGCCGCATGATGGACGGCCGCAAACATGAAACCAACGCGCGCCTCTCTGATGCAGCGGGCGATCGTTTCGGGGGCTGCGTTCACGTTGACGCCGAGCTCGGCGAGGACTTCGCTCGCCCCCGAGCGCGAGGTCGCGGCCTTGTTGCCATGCTTGGCGACGCGCCCGCCGGCGCCGGCGACGACCAATGCGACGGCGGTCGAAATGTTGTAGGTGCCGGCCGCGTCGCCGCCCGTGCCGCAAGTGTCGATGACGTTTTCGGGCGCCTCGACTTTGAGGGCGGCGGCGCGCATCGCTTCGGCCGCAGCGGCGATCTCCTCGACCGTTTCGCCGCGAGCGCGCAGCGCCATCAAGAAGCCGGCGGTCTCGACCTCGCTCGCCGAACCGTCAAGCAGCAAGGCCATTGCGACGCGCATTTCATCGCGCGAAAGGGGGCCTTCGACAGCCTTGTCGAGGAAAGGCAGAAAGGCCGTCATCCCTTCGCCCATTGAAGAAAATTCTCGAAGATGGCGCCGCCAAATTCGGTCGCGATGCTTTCCGGATGGAACTGCACGCCGGCGATCGGCGCCGATTTGTGCATGATCGCCATGATCTCGCCGTCGTCGTCGCTTGTTGCGACAATGTTGAGATCGCCGGAGAGCGTATCGGGATCGGCGATCAGCGAATGATAGCGCGTCGCGGTGAAGCGATCGGGCACGCCCGCGAATAGACCGTCGCCCTGATGGCGGATGCGGCTCGTCTTTCCGTGCATCAGCTTCTGCGCGCGGGTGATGCCGCCGCCCATTGCGGCGGCGATCGCCTGCAGACCGAGGCAGACGCCGAAAAGCGGCGTTCCAGCCGCCGCCGCTGCGCGGACGACATCAACGCAAATGCCGGCGTCGGCGGGTAGTCCGGGGCCCGGCGAGAGGACGATCGCCTCGGGCGCCATCGCGATCGCTTCGCCGGCCGAAAGGGCGTCATTGCGCTTCACGACAACGTTGCGTTCCGCCCCGATCAGGTGAACGAGATTCCAGGTGAAGCTGTCGTAATTGTCGATGACGAGAAGCATCGGTCGGGCCCAGAGCTGTTTTCCGGTCCCGGCCTTCTAGCGCGAACTCGTCGCGCCGCCTACTTTGCTGCGGAGACCCCCGCGGAAGCGCGGCGGAACGGACCCTTCAGGACATTGTTGGAGCGGTCCTCGTCCGGGATCGCATGATCGGGGTCGATGGTCACCGAGGCGATCGGCTGCGTGCTGTCGACAGCGAGGTCGAATTCCTTCTGCTGGATCCAGGTTTCGGCCGGCAGGCGGATGTCCTGCTTCGACCCGTCCGCGAATGCGATCTCGACCGTCGCCGGCAAGACGAGCTTGTCGAGATTGGCGATCCGAACGGTCGCGCCTTTCGCCGGGTCGCCGTCCTCATAGGAGACATCCTGCACGGCGAGGTCGAGGCTCCAGTTGTTGAAGAACCAGCCGCGCCAGAACCAGGAGAGGTCCTCGCCGCCGGCGCTCTCCATCGTCCGGAAGAAGTCCGAAGGATCCGGATGCTTGAAGGACCAGTCCCGAATGTACTTGCGGAAAGCGAAATCAAATCGGTCCGGGCCCAGTATCTGCTCGCGAAGCAGGACGAGGCCGAGCGCCGGTTTGAAATAGTCGATCGGGTGGCGGTATTTCTCGATGATCGCGTCGGCGCGCGTCATGATGATGGGCGCATCCGGGTCGCTCAACGTCTCTTGGATCTCATCGACCGGATTGCCGCCGCCCGGCGCATATTCGCCGTCGCTTTTCGGCGCCCATTCTCCATTATTGAAGTCCTCCGATTCGTAAATGTTGATGAAGGTGTTGAAGCCTTCGTCCATCCACGCGTTCCGCCGCTCGTCGGAGCCGACCATCATCGGGAACCAGGAGTGGCCGATCTCGTGAGCAGTGACGCCGAAGAAGTCCTTGCCTTTCCAATCGTCGCCGTAGCCGTCAAAAACCATGCCGGGATATTCCATGCCGGTCGCCGGGCCGCCGACGCCAATCGCCGTTGGCCACGGATAAATACGCCAGCGTTTCGAATAGTTTTCGACGCTGTCTTTGAGATATTCGCTCGAGCGGTCCCAGCTATCCTTCCCGGCGCCTTCGACCGGATAGAATGACATGGCGAGCGCCGATTTCCCTTCGGGGAGATTGATGCGCGCGGCGTCCCAGATGAAGGCGCGCGACGCGGCGAAGGCGACGTCGCGCGTGTTTTTCATGCGGAAATGCCAGGTGAGTTCGCCATCGCTCGAAGGCCGACTCGCCGGGTCGTTCACTTCGTCGGGCCGGCGGATGTAGACCGTCTTGTCGCTTGCGCGCGCTTCATCAAGCCGTGCGATTTCTTCCTTCGTCAGAACATCCTTCGGATTAACAAGTTCGCCGCCGCCAGCGACGAGCATGTTCGACGGAACGGTGACGTAGTAATCGAAATCGCCATAATCGAGATAGAATTCGTTGAGGAGATAGGGAAGCGTGTCCCAGCCGCGAAGGTCGTCATAGACGGCCATGCGCGGATACCACTGTGCGATAGAGAAAATGTCGCCGTTCTTCGAGGGGCCCCACGCCGTGCGGTCGCCGGGAAGGCCCGGTATCGTGTAGTGATAAGCGATCTCAATGCGGACCTTGCCGTGCGGCCTGAGCGGCTTTGCAAGCCTGATCTGCATGCGGGTGTCGGAGATGATGTAATTGGCTTTCGCGCCGCCGACCGCGACGGAATCGAATTCGAATCCATTCGTAATGCCGTATTGCGCTGCGCCGCCGATTTCCTTGCGCAAAGGTTTTGAAATCGGCGCCGCGAATTTGGAGCGCGAATCTTTCTTGTAGAGGTTCTGTTCAAGGCGCAGCCACAAACTGTCGAGAGCGTCGGGGCTGTTATTTTGATAGGTGATGACCTCGCTCGCGGCGATCTCGCGCTTTTCCGGAAAGAGGCGGGCGCGGATGAGGTAGTCCGCGCGATTTTGCCAGTAGCTGTGGCCGGGCGAGCCGTTCGCCGCGCGGTAGACATTGACCGGCTGCGGCAGCGTCAACGGCGCGAAAGTCTCAAGCGGATCGTAGCGGGCCGCTTTTTTCTCGCTGGCCGGCGCGGCTGGTTTGGCGAACGCCTCGGCGATCGCGAGATGCGTCATGGCGGCGGCGAGCGCCAGGAAATAAAGCGGTTTTGTCATGGTTGTCCGGGATCGCGAGCGGGGAGAGAATCATGGGAGGGTTCGCAGTCACCATAGCGGCGGGACCGTCTTGCGCAAACCGGCGGGGCCGCCGGGGCGATGCGGGCTCGCCGCGGCGGAGCGTCTGTGGGAGCAAGAACGAACGAACTGCCGGGCCGCCGAGCGTCCTTCGGCCGCCCGATGCGGAAGCGCCGGCGCCGCGCGCGCGCATTTGCGCACAGCCGTTCCGGCAATGTCAGCCTCATGGCGACGCTCGTTATGGCGCTCGCCGGCATGACCCTCGGCGGGACCGCTTCTTATCGCGCCGGCGTCAACGCCGGCATCGAAGCCGCCCAAGGCTATGCCGGCCTTCTCGACCTCCGGGATGCGCCGGCCCTCGGCTCAAGCCCTGCATTTTCCGAGCGCGCCGAGCTCATCGAAAGGGCGATCAAAGGCGACAGACCCGAGCGCCTTGCGCCGCCGCAATTTATCGCCGGCCCGCCTCGGATCATCCTCATCTTTGACGACATGGGCCTCGATCGCGCGGCTTTCGAGGAGATCATGCATCTCCCGGGGCCTGTCACCTTGTCGTTCCTTCCTTATGCGGAGGATGTGCAGCCGCTTGTCGATCGAGCGAGGGCGCGGGGCGATGCGATCATGCTGCACCTGCCGATGGAGCCCGCGGGGCCTGCAGATCCAGGTCCGCACGCGCTGACGACCGAGATGACTGCTTCCGATCTGTTGTCGGCGCTCGATTGGAATCTCAATCGGTTCAAAGGCTATGTCGCGGTCAACAACCATATGGGCTCGCGACTGACGCGCGAGCCCGGCGAGATGAAGACGATCCTCGCCAATCTCAAGGCGCGGAACATATTCTTCATCGACTCGCTGACGACGGGTAAGAGCATTGCGGCGGAAGCAGGCAGGGCGGTCGGCGAACGCGTTTATGCGCGCGACGTCTTCCTCGATCCGCAAGCCGGCGAGGACGAAGTGAAAAGGCAGCTCGCTATCGTTGAAGAGATCGCCCGTGAAACCGGCTTTGCCGTCGCCATCTGCCATCCGCACAAAAATACGCTCGATGCGATTGGTCCCTGGCTTACTTCAGCGCCGGCGCGCGGCTTCAAGCTCGACACGGTCGCCTCGCTTCCGGTGATCGAAGCGGCGTGGAAAGCGCATCAAAAACGTGCGGCGCGGTGAACTCTTGAATCTCTGAAATAGGCGTCGCCCGCGCTAATTCCCCGATCGCGCAGCGGCCGCTCTGGCGGCGGCGAAAATAGCGGCGGCCTTATTCACGCATTCGCGGCGCTCATATTCCGGATCGGAATCGTCGACGGCGCCGTCGGCCGAAAAATAACCAATCGCCCCGCCATAGGGACCGCGCGCTTCAGGCTCCAGGGCGTCAATGATCTCCATCGCGCGGATCTTCGGCGCCCCCGTCACCGTTCCTGCCGGAAATCCGGCGGCGACCGCATCGACAGGGTCGACGCCGGGACGCAGCCGGCCGACCACATTCGAGACAATGTGCATCACATGGCTGTAGCGCTCGACCGTGAAGCTCTCCGTGACCCTGACCGTGCCGATCGCCGCCGAGCGCCCGACATCATTGCGGCCGAGATCGAGCAACATCAAATGCTCGGCGCATTCTTTCGGGTCGGCGAGCAGGTCGGCCTCGAGCGCGCGGTCTTCCTCCGGCGTATTCCCGCGCCAGCGCGTGCCGGCGATTGGTCTTATCGTCACTTCCCCATCGCGCACCCGGACCAGTATTTCCGGGCTCGATCCGACAAGCGAGAATTTCTCGAAATCGAGAAAGAAAAGGAAAGGCGAAGGATTGGTGCGGCGGAGCGCGCGGTAAAGCTCAAAAGGCGACGCGGCGAAGGGCGCCGAAAAGCGCTGCGCGAGCACGACTTGGAAAATGTCGCCGGCGGCGATGTGTTCTTTTGCGCGCAGGACCATCGAATGAAAGTCTTCGTGCGGCGTATTTGAGGCGACTTCGATATCTTCAAGGCTTACGCCTGCGTCTGAGGATACGGCGGGGACCGGCGATGAGAGGTCGCCGACGGCGTCGGCGAGACGTTCGCCGGCGCGGGAATAAGCGGCGCGCGCCGAAACGCCGGCTTCAGGCCGCACCGGCGCCACAAGAATGATTTCTTGCCGGATATTGTCGAAGACAGCGACGATCGTTGGCCGCATGAAGATCGCATCGGGCGCGTCGAGCCCGCCTGTCGGTCGCGGCGGCAGGCGCTCCATCTGGCGCGCCATGTCATAGCCGAGATAACCGAAGACTCCCGCCGCCATCGGCGGGGCGCCCGCCGGAATATTGATGCGCGAGGCGTCGAGAAGTCGTTTCAGGCTTTCGAGCGGCGGCTCTTTCTCCTGGCGAAACGCGGTTGTATCGGCTGCGGCGTCGTCATTGATTTCGGCGACATCGCCGCGCGCGCGCCAGATGACGTCGGGCTTTAGGCCGATGATGGAATAGCGGCCCAGTTGCTCGCCGCCCTCGACCGATTCAAGAAGGAACGAGTTCTTTCGCCGCCCGGCGAGCTTCAAATAGGCCGAAACCGGCGTGTCGAGGTCAGAAACAATCCGCCTCGTGACGATCTGCGCCTCGCCCGCCTGATATTTTTCCTCAAACTCGGAATAGGCGGGCGAGAGGCTCATTGCTGCTCGTTGAAGATTTGCGCAAAGGCGGCCTTGTTCTCTTTCGCGCGGTATTCCTTACGCAGGGAGGCGACATACGCCTCGAGGATTTCCTGGTTGTAGGTGTCGCCGATATAGCGCGAGAAGGCGTCGACCTGGCCCGGTCCGATTTCGTTGCGCGCAAAGCCAATCTCGCGGATTTCGACGATAGTTTGCGCGCCTGACGGGCCTGCCGGGCCGGACACGACATCGCCCTTGTTTGCAAGATACGTCTTGTCAATAAGCTCGGGCGAGAACGACGGGTCGCTGGTGTTGCGCGACAGCGTTATCTCGAGAGCGGCGCGATTGAAGGTCGCAGCCTCGTCGGCAAGCGTCTTGCCGCCATGAATGGCGTCGATGATGCGCTTCACCGTTTCGGCTACGCGGTTCTTTTGCTCCTCGGCGCGCCAGCGCGACTGGACCAGCGAGGCGACCTCGTCGAACGGGCGCAGTTTCGGCGCGCGCACTTCGTCGACCTGAACATAGAAATAGCCGGCGTCATTGGCGAGCGCGATCGCATCGGATTCATCGCCCTCCTGCATCTTGAAGGCTTGCGCCAGAACATCGGCCGGAATGTCGGATGCGATCGCGCCGCCCGGCGTCAAGCTTCCGGAATCGACCGGCCCGTATTTCGCGGGCGTAAGGCCCGCCGCCGCCGCCGCCTTGGCGAGAGGCGCGCCGGTGTCGCGCTCGCTCTCGACCTTTTCGACCGTGCTGAATACTTCTTTCTTGGAGTCCTGCGCCGTGTACTGCTTGGCGAGATCGCCTTTAACCTCGTCGAAGGATTTCGTTTCCGCCGGGGTGACGCTGACCACTTTGACAACGGTGAAGCCGAATATCCCGTTGATGGGGCCAGCGATTCCGCCCGCCGGCAGCGAGTCTGAAAAGGCCGCCTCGGCGACGGATTTGTCCAGAACTGCATCCTTAGTGATGTCCGGGAACGTCGCCTCCGTAAGCGCCATGTGCTTATCCGCTGCGATCTTTTCAGCGGCCTCGCCCTTGCGCAGCGCATCGGCTGCCGCCTGCGCGGACGCCTCGTCAGCGTAGTTGAATTGATAGAGCGTGCGCTTCTCGGGCGTTTGGTAGAGGCGCTCCTTGTTCGCCTCATAGAGCTTGCGAAGCTCGTCCTCGGGCGCCGCGAAATCCTTCGCGAAATCGGCCGTCTTCACTTCGAACACCGTGAATGTCCGGTATTCAGGCGCCATAAACGCCTGTTCATGGGCCTTGTAATAGGCGTCAAGCACATCGGGCGTCGGCTCCGCCGGTTTGCCGGCCATGTCGGCGGTGATCGTCAAATAGCCGACCTTGCGGCGCTCGATCTCGCGCAGGATCAGCGCATTGGTGAAAGGCTTTGCGACCGACGGTCCGGCGGCGATGGAGTCGATGAGCTGGCTGCGCAGGAGGTCCTCCTTGATCAATGATTCGAACTGCGTCGCGCTCAGATTATTGTTCGCAAGAATGTTCCGGAGAGTCCCTTCGTCGAACTTGCCGGTCACCGGATTCTTGAACTGGTCGATCGATTGGAGATAATCGCGCACCATTTTCGTCGGCGCGGCGAGGCCCATCTTCAAGGCCTCTTGCTCAAGCGCCGAGCGCGTAATGATGGAGTCGATGACCTGGTCGGGAAGGCCAGCCGCGAGGGCTTCTTCATTGCTCAATTTTCCCCCCGCCTGCTGCCGGCGCTGATTGAGCTGGCGGTTATATTCGGCTTGGATCGTCTGCGCGGAAAACGCCACGCGGCCGACCGTCAGCGGAGCGCGCTGCACGAATTGCCGCATCTCCGGCACGCCCCAGGCGGCGAAGGCGAGAACGAGAAGGAGGCTGACGGAGGCGGCGACCACAGATTTGAGCGCGCCGCGCACTTGTCTGAGCATTGCAAGATCCCGGAAGGTTTCGAAAACCCCGCGCGAAAGCGAGGGGCCAGTTCGCGGTTTGCGCGGGACTTTAGTCGCGAGAGGCGGGCCGAACAAGGCGGGGGCGGGCCCAACTCGCCAAATGCGCCCCATCGGCTATATAGGCGCGAAGTTCGAACGCCGGGAGCTACGCAATGGAACCGCTGATCGCCGGCAATTGGAAGATGAACGGGCTTGGGGCCTCGCTCAGGGAGGTCGAGCGTCTCGGCGCGGCCGTCGGCGGAAAGGCGCGCTGCGACATTCTGATCTGTCCTCCCGCGACGCTCCTCGCCGCGATGGCGCCGCTGGCCGCGCGTTTCGGCTTCGCTGTCGGCGGGCAGGATTGTCATGCAGAGGCGAGCGGCGCGCATACCGGGGACATCAGCGCGGAAATGCTGAAGGACGCAGGCGCACGCTTCGTCATCGTCGGTCATTCCGAACGCCGCGCCGATCACGACGAGACCGACAGCCGCGTACGATTAAAGGCTGACGCCGGCCTGCGCGCTGGGCTGACCCCAATCGTCTGCGTCGGCGAGACGGCGGATGAGCGCAAGGCCGGCGAAGCCGAGACGGTCGTCGGCGCGCAGCTCCAAGGATCGTTGCCGAAGCGCGGCGATTTTGTCGTCGCCTATGAGCCCGTCTGGGCGATTGGAACTGGAGTGACGCCGACCGCGGATGATATCGCCAGAATGCACGCTTTCATTCGGACTCGGACGAATGCGTCAACGCGTATCCTGTACGGCGGATCGGTGAAGCCTGCAAACGCCGGCGAGATTCTCGCGCTGGAGAATGTGAACGGCGCTCTGGTTGGCGGCGCGAGCCTTAAGGCGGACGACTTTTCCGTGATTATCGGCTCCGTTTGACGCGCCGGACTTGTGCGTGGTGAGGAAATCCTTGAGAGCGGCCCATCCAGGGGCGTCTCTTTTCATGACCATTCGCGGCCGGATTCCCATGATGCTGATCGTCTTGCTGCTGCTTATTGGCGCGCTCGTGATTGCTCAGCTTCTCGAAACCAGAGCGGCGGAGAAAAATGCGCCGCCCCTCGGACGGTTCGTCGACGTTGACGGCCAACATATCCATCTTGTCGATCTTCCGGCGCTTGATGGCGGCGACGGGCCGCCGCTCGTCCTCATTCATGGCGCGAGCGTCAATCTGCGCGACATGGAGATGGCGCTCGGGGCAGAGCTTTCGAAGACCAATCGCGTCATCATTGTCGACCGGCCGGGACGCGGCTACTCGACTCGACCCGAGGACGGCTGGCGGCTCGACGTGCAGGCGAAGCTCATTCACGACGCTGTCGCAGCGGTTGGCGCGGAGAAGCCGGTGATTGTCGGCCAAAGTCTCGGCGGCGCCGTCGCGCTCGCCTATGCGCTCAAATATCAAGACGAGATGACGGGACTCGTCCTGCTCGCAACGGTCAGCCATGAATGGCCAGGCGGGGTCGCCTGGTACAACAGGGCGTCGGGTTGGCCCGTAGTCGGATTCTTGCTGCGCCGGATTGTGATCGCGGTCTATGGGCCTTTGGCTGCGAGGCCCGGCGTGGAGCAGTCTTTCGCGCCCAATCAGCCGCCCGATCATTATTACGAGAAGTCAGGGCTCTCGCTGCTCTTTCGGCCCGCCGATTTCAAGGCGAACGCCGCCGACCTTGCCCACCTCAAGCCGCAGATCATCGCGATGAGCCGGCATTACGGCGAGATCCGGATCCCGACCTCCATCCTCGCCGGGACGAGCGATACGACGGTGTCGCCGAAGCTGCACTCGGAGAGTCTGGCGCGGGAAATTCCCGGCGCGAGGCTCGAACTGCTTCCGAACACCGGCCACGCTCTTCATCACGCCGAGACTGCGAAGGTCGTCACGGCGATCCGTGAAATAGCGGGAAAGGGCGAAACGCCCCGGCTGCAGACCGCGGGCGCCGCGAATTAGGGTGCCGCGGCCATTTGTCGGCGCCGGCTGCGCCTTGCCGCGGGCCCGGTCTTTGGCGTAGACAGCGCCCTTCCAATTCGGGCGTGAGCGCCTATATCGGGCCAGCCGAGACAGATCGGGCCTCCATGCGATGACGACCATCATCCTGACCATCCACACTATGATCGTGCTGGCGCTGATTGGAGTTGTGTTGCTGCAGCGCTCGGAAGGCGGGGCGCTCGGCATGGGCGGCGGCGGGGGCGGAGGATTCCTGACTGGCCGCGGCGCCGCCAACGCGCTGACGCGGACGACGTCCATTCTCGCTGCGCTTTTCTTTGCAACATCGATTGCGCTCGCCATGACATCGGGAGGCACGCGAAACAACGAAAACGTGCTTCGGGATTTGACCGGCGCTCCGGCCCCGTCGAAGTCCGCGCCGCAGACGAATGGCGCGCCTTCGAATGTTAACGATCTCCTGAAATCGCTCGGCGCCGACAAGACCGATCAAAATGCGCCGAAGACTGGCCAAGATGTCTTGAATGCGATCCCTGAAGCGCCGGCGAGCGGCGCTTCTCCCGCGTCCGCGTCACAGCCCGCCTCGCCCAACGCGGCGCCTGCCAGTTCGCAGGCCCCAGCGAGCGATTCGAACGCGCCGGCGACGTCTGGCGACAAGAATGCGCCGTCCGGCGACTCCGGCCAGGATAAAAAACCGCAATAGCCACTTGGGCGTCGCGCCTGAGCGGCGCTACTCGTGGACCCGCGCCGAGCCTTGTCGTCGCGGCCTTCCGGCCCAATCGGACGGCCTGAAAGTTGGTTAATCGGCGATCCCGTTGCGATTGACGTTTGACCGCCCCCGAATCCGCGCTATCACGGGCTTCCATGGCGCGGTACATTTTCATCACCGGCGGCGTGGTTTCCTCCCTCGGCAAAGGCGTGGCGGCGGCGGCTCTCGCAGCGCTTCTCCAGGCGCGCGGCTACAAAATCCGTCTTCGCAAACTCGATCCCTATCTCAATGTCGATCCGGGAACGATGTCGCCCTATCAGCATGGCGAAGTCTTCGTCACCGATGACGGCGCCGAGACCGATCTCGACCTTGGTCACTATGAGCGCTTTACGGGCGTTTCGGCCTCGAAGGCCGACAATGTGACGACAGGCCAAATCTATTCCGGCATTATCGAGCGCGAGCGGCGCGGTGATTATCTTGGCGCGACGGTTCAGGTGATCCCGCATGTCACGGACGCGATCAAAGCATTCATCCTGACCGACGCTGGGGGCGCCGACTTCGTTATCTGCGAGATCGGCGGCACGGTCGGCGACATAGAAGGCCTGCCGTTCTTTGAAGCTATCCGCCAGCTCGGCAACGAATTGCCGCGCGGCGACGCCGTCTTCGTTCATCTGACCTTGATGCCCTATATCCCCTCGGCCGGCGAATTGAAGACAAAGCCGACGCAGCACTCCGTGAAAGAGCTGCGTTCAATCGGCATTCAGCCGGATGTTTTGCTGGTGCGCGCCGATCGCGCCATTCCCTCGGCCGAAAAAAAGAAGATCGCCCTTTTTTGCAATGTGCGCCCTTCGGCCGTCGTGCAGGCGCTCGACTGCCGCACCATCTACGAAGTGCCGCTCGCCTATCATCGCGAGAAATTTGACGCGGAGGTTCTAGCCGCATTCGGGGTAAAGGACGCGCCCGAGCCGGATCTTTCGCGTTGGGAGAATGTCCTCGAGCGCATCACAAAACCCGACGGGGACGTCAAGATAGCGATCGTCGGCAAATATACCGTCTTGAAAGACGCTTATAAGTCACTGACTGAAGCGGTCGCGCATGGCGGCATCGCCAATAATGTCCGCGTCGACATCAAATGGGTGGACGCCTCAGTTTTCGACAATCAAGCAGAGGTCGTGCCGGCGCTTGAAGATGCGGACGCGATTCTGGTGCCGGGCGGATTCGGCGAGCGCGGTTCGGAAGGCAAGATCAAGGCGGCGCAGTTCGCGCGCGAGCGCGCCATTCCGTATTTCGGAATCTGCTTCGGCATGCAGATGGCGGTGATCGAGGCGGCGCGGAATCTGCTCGGCGAAAAGGATGCAGGCTCAACCGAATTCGGCGCTTGCCCCGATCCGGTTGTCGGGCTGATGACTGAATGGACGCACGGCAATCAGAAAGTTGAACGAAGCGTCGAGAGCGATCTCGGCGGCACCATGCGGCTCGGCGCCTATCCGGCGCGCTTGAAGCCCGGCAGCCGGGCCGCCGAAATTTATGGGACGCTGGAGATATCCGAGCGCCACCGCCACCGTTATGAGATCGATATCGCCTGGGCGGAGCGCCTCGCGAAAGTCGGAGTCGTCTTTTCGGGTCTATCTCCCGACGGTCTATTGCCGGAGATCATGGAGATTCCGGACCATCCCTGGTTCATCGGCGTACAATTCCATCCGGAATTGAAGTCGCGGCCCTTTGATCCGCACCCGCTCTTCGCCGCCTTCATCAAGGCGGCCGTCGACCGGTCGCGCCTCGTATAGAGTTTCGGTTCAACCGATAGGCGAGAACGCCCTATGACGCCCTCCGAAATCATCAAGAGCGCGGTGCTCGAATCGATGGAGCACGGCTACGTATTCTACAATCTCGAGGGCGAGGTCGCGGCCTATAATCGCGCCGCGTGTCAAATCCTCGGTCTTGCCCCAGACCAGCTCGAGGGCAAGACTTCTTACGATCCTGGCTGGAACACCATACGCGAGAACGGAGAAGTTTTTCCGCCGGATCTCCATCCGATCATGGTGAGCCTCAGGAAAGGAACGCCTTGTTTCGGCGTGGTGATGGGCGTCACCACCGGCAAGGGCGTGCAGCGTTGGCTGCTCATCAATTCGGATGTCGTCAAAATCACGGAGACGGGCGAGATCATCGGCGCCGTCGCCAGCTTTTCTGACATCACGCAGCAGATCAATCAGAAGAAATATCTCGAGCGCTCGCTCGAAGAGAGCGAGGCCTCGGCGCGCGCAATGACGCATAACGCCGGCTATGTGCGCGAGACGCTGACTTGCCTTGTAAAGGACATCGCCAAGGCGAATGCTGGTCTTAGGGTAGCGCTTGGGGCGCCAGATAACGGCGAAAGCGCTAAGTTTGCGGCGCTGATCGAGCAGCGTACCGAAAAATTGATTGCGCTTCTCTCCGATAGAAACGCCGCTTGAGAGAGACGGCGACGGATCGGTCGCCACTCATCCGACAGATCTCGGACGCCGCGTCGCCTCGTTAGAACGCTTCGCCGCATGAACCCTTGCAGGCCGCTTGGGAACGCCCGACTTTCGCGACGCTGTTGTCGCCCTTGGAATTGAGCAGGCGCGGCAACGTAAGTTGCGTCCAAACCGACAGTCAAACGAAATAGCCAAAAGGGGTGAGGAAATGTTTGCAGGAAGGCCAGCCAAATCTGCGGTGAAACCGGTCCTCGCGACGATCGTTGCAGTGGGGCTTGCTGTCAGCGCCCCAGCCTATGCCGGGAGCGGACGGCACCACTACCAAGACTTACACATCAGCATCGACCTTGGCAATGACAAGAACCTGCTGCCGAGACTCATCGAAATGGACGCTGACGACATCGCCGACATGAGGCGTGAATTCGCCGACGCGTGCGCCGACATTGACGACGCCATCGAGGATATTGCCGACGCGAAAGAAGAGGCGAAGTCCGCGCCGGGCGGAGCATTCATCATGAAGATTGCTTTCGCTGCGGCGCGCGAAGCGACAGACTCTTCGATCAGAGAGGCGCTTGACGAGGTTTCCGACGCGCTCGACCGCGCAGAGAGAGATCTCAAGACGGCCGATGTCAGCGACGATGAACGCGTCGAAACGCAGCTCGCCATCGATACGGCGCGCGATGGAATAGCGTCGTTGCGTCCCAAGCTCGATGAGCTTGTCGAGGCGCTGCGCGCCTAATCTTGATCACGCGTGATCAGGCAAACGGCGAAGCGCGAGCCGCTTCGCCGTTTTTTTGCCGACCATTTTTCCCGCCGCAACTGACAGCGCTTTGGGAGCCATCCGCGCGGAACAATCTGAGGCGGTTAATCGCCGCGCTCGCCGGTTAGCGGACAGTCCAGAGCGGCAGTTTTTTCCTTGGGGAGTGTTACATCATCACGCTTGTTCGCTTTGCGGCTTTGCGGCTAGGAAGTCGGGCCTGTTTCAGCGTTCCAAACCCGAGACTTTTCAATGCCGACGCCCGTTCTGATGCCTGCTTTGTCGCCAACCATGGAGGAGGGCACGCTCTCCAAATGGAACGTCAAGGAGGGCGACAAGGTTGCCTCCGGCGACGTCATCGCCGAAATCGAAACCGATAAGGCGACGATGGAAGTCGAGGCCGTCGACGAGGGCGTGGTCGGCAGGATCCTGGTCCCTGAAGGGACAGAAAATGTGAAGGTCAACCAGCCGATCGCCATGCTGCTTGAAGACGGGGAAAGCGCGGGCGACATCGATGCGCCGCAGCTCAATGGCAAGGCGGCGAAGTCTGCGCCGGCAAAGAAGGCGAGGGCGGAAGGGACTCCGCTGGCAGCGCCGGCCAAGACTGAGGCGCCCGCGCAACACGTCGCCGGGGCTGCCGCTCGCGACCCGGATCTTCCGGCCAATGTCGAGATGATCCCGACGGCGGTACGTGACGCGCTGCGCGACGCAATGGCGGAAGAAATGCGCCGCGACGGCGATGTCTTTCTGATGGGCGAGGAAGTCGCCGAATATCAGGGCGCCTATAAGGTGAGCCGCGGGCTCCTCGAAGAATTTGGGCCAAAACGCGTCGTCGACACGCCGATCACCGAATATGGTTTCGCCGGTCTCGGCGTCGGCGCGGCCTTTGCGGGGCTCAAGCCGATCGTCGAGTTCATGACTTGGAACTTCGCCATGCAGGCGATCGACCACATCATCAATTCGGCGGCGAAGACCCGCTATATGTCGGGCGGTCAGATGGCC
>OBLQ010000390.1_pt1 | contig 16856 bp, 15 predicted proteins | sample 1519881 | NCBI WGS metagenome assembly OBLQ01 (sample SAMN01911456, study PRJEB22533) | soil metagenome | biome: Soil | place: Malaysia | collected 2012-04-30 | depth DG_metagenome m | reverse complement strand
ATCACCCCGCATACCACCCCTGCGGCCATGGACATCCACATTGCACTGCGCTTGTTCATCATATCTCTCCTGGTTGTCAGTCGATGGCGCCCTTGCGCTTCACCGGCGGCGCCGTGGTGGGCGCCGCGTCTTCGCGCATCTGCTCCACGTCGATCTTCATTAGGACGCCCTCGCGGCTCACACGGTTGCGAATGATCTGCACGGCGGCGAGGTCTTTCTGATTTTCCATGTTGGCGATCTCACGCAGAATCAGCTGCAGTTCCGTGACCAGGTCGCGGAGACGGCGATTGTCGCTCCCGGGGAGGTCGTCGTGCAGCACGGCGGCCTCCCGCACCAGCGCGCCCGCGCGCTGGCGCTGCAGATCGTAGTCGATGGCGGTGGTATCGTCGGTGGCGTTGACGAGCGCCAGCAACAACACCTGCGAGCGCTCGATGTAGTCGCGCGCACGAACGTCCGCCGATGCAAGCTGCACGTTACCGCCGCCCGTGGTTTCGGGGCCGCGGGAGGCCGGGCCGTTGATGGCGTCACGGACGGTTCCGCCACCCTGTGTGGCCGGTGTGTGCGTGTTGTCTTGCGCGGGCAGGCTCCCCGGCGTGGTCGTGTCGGTGGCAGTATGCGGTTGCGTCAGGGCCACCACGGGTTTCGATTCTCCCGGGGCGTGCGGCAGGCTGGACCGTCCGATCCACACCCCGGCGGCAAGAACGGCAACGGCGGCGGCCACACGGTATCCCCACGACACATAGGACCGCCGCCGCGCCGATCTGTGAACCGAATCGATGGCCGGCTGCTCCCGCTGCATGCGCGCCTCGAGACGCGCGTAGTACGTTTCCCAGTATTCCTCTCCCGGATCGGGCCGCGTGCGTTCGCGCATGGCGGCGCCGGTGGCGCGCAGCTCTTCCAGCAACGCGGCGCAGGCCGCACACGTCGCGAGATGTTGTTCGAACTCGCGCGCGGCGACGGCCTCCAGCTCGCCATAGAGCGCATCCACCATCATTTCCTGCGCGCGTTCGCACGTCATGCCGAATCACCCGCCTCTTCGCGATATTGCGACAGGCGGTCGCGGAGTTTGCGGATCGAACGGAACAACATGCTCTTCACGGTTCCCTCCGCCAGCGAGAGCGACGCGGAGATTTCCCGGATGGGCATGTCGTGATAGTGCCGCATCACGAACACCGATCGTTCCTGCGCGGAGAGCACGTCGAGGGCGCGGTCCACGTCGTCGCGCACGCGGGCCGAGTGCGTCACCCGATCGGGGCCGGCGGTCGGGGCCGGCACATCGACCGGGTGATCGTCACCCGACGACGAGTCGAAGGGCGCGTGCAGGCTCACGATTTGAACCGGCTTGCGGCGGCGTGAGTCGAGAAAGGCGTTCATGGTGATCCGGTACAACCAGCTGCCCGGCTTCGCGTCGGCACGAAACGAACCGATCGCCCGGTGCACTTTGATGAAAACTTCCTGCGACAGATCCTCGGCGTCATGATGATTCCCGCACAGGTCATAGGCCAGGCCATACACCTCGCGCTGGTAGCGCTCTACGAACTGGCGGAAGGCGGACGCTTCCCCCGCCTGTACTCGCCGCACCAGCTCCTTTTCGTCATGCATGCGCGCCGACACCGCCGGTTCGTTGCCCGCTCCACATCACACCTCCACCCGTTCGATCACGCGGGACCTGTCGTCGTGCTACTCGCGATTCTTCGTCCCGCTGTCTCCCTCACGCTGAATCCGAATACTGCCATTGACGGTATTCAGATCGACCTTCATCCCGCCCTTGCCGATGGTGCCGTGCATGGAGCTACCGGTAAAGCTGGTTGCTTCCACATCCATCCCCTCGACCGCGGTGATATTGCCGTGCAGCGTGCCGGCTTCGATGCGCGCATCGAACTTCTTCGGGAGTGTGAGCATGACATCGCCGTTGACCGAGTGCAGGCGAATGGCCCCGGCGTCGGCGGTCGCAACCAGCTCGACCCGCCCATTCACCGTCGAGAGATTGATGTCGCCGCCCAGTTTCTCGCCGGAGACGGTCCCGTTCACGGACGACGCTTCCACGTCGCCCGTGACGTTGGTGATTTCGACGTCGCCGTTCACCAGGCTCATCCCGGAAATCCGGGTACCGCGCGGCACGTGAATGGTGAACTCGACGTTCGGCCCTTCCTCGTGATGCGACCAGTGGTGGTCGCTGTCGATGTCGACGCCGATACGGAGATAGTCATGATCCATGTCGAACTTGACATCGAGATCGTCGAGACGATCCTGCGACGACGCGCTCTTTACCGCCGTCACCTCGATACGGTTCTTGTCCCATCCCTCGATGGTGGCATCCCCGTTGATGTTCCTGAGACTGAGGCGCGGGTGATCGCTGGTGTCGTACACCTGGTTCACGGTCTCGTGGGCGCGTGCGGATGCCAGAGTTGAGGCGGAGGCAACCAGCGCAAACACGGCCGGTGCCAGGGTGATCCATCGACGGGTTTTCATGAGGGGTCTCCTCTCGGGTTCGTGGTTAGGGGTTCGGTACCGCCTCAGGGATGAGACGCAAAAACCGGCCGGAAGGTTTACCTCCCGGCCGCGATTTGACAGCCGAACTGCGTTCCTCTACAGTCGCCTCCCAGTGGCCGGCCGCCACCACGGCCGTGCAACACGCGAATGCCCAATCGATTAGCCTGATTCATTCCAGCCGAAAGAGATGTCCTATGCGTGCGACCCTGCTTGCCGGTCTCACCGGCCTTCTGTTGGCACTCTCCGCATCCAGCACGCCCGCCGGCGTCGACCCGCAGGCCATGCGCGTCAGTCCGGACCCGGGCGCGGGCGACTACACCGCGCCCTTCTGGCCCGGGGGGACGTACCGCGAGGACGTCAAGTCGCCCTCCGACTTCCTGGGCTACCCGGTGGGGTCGAAGCCGGCGTCCAATCCGGAGATTCTGAGCTACTTCGAGTATCTCGACGGGTTCCCCAACGTGGAACTGCACACCTACGGCGAGACCTATGAGGGACGCCGGCTGGTGTATCTGATCATCGCCTCTGACGCGAACGCGGGACGCCTGGACGAGATCAAGGCCAACTGCCAGAAGCTCGCCGACCCGCGTACGCTGGGCGGCGCGGATCCGAAGAAGATCATCGACACCACGCCGGTGGTGGCGTGGATGGCCTACGGCATTCACGGCGACGAACTGTCCAGCTGCGACGCCGCCATGCAACTCGCCTATCAACTGGTTGCGGGAACCGACGACGCCACGAAGCAGATTCTCGACAACTGCGTGGTGTCCATTGATCCGTCCGAGAACCCCGACGGCCGCACGCGCTGGCTCGCCCAGCTCGCGTCGTGGAACAGCGTCATCCCGAGCCACGATGTGCAGAGCATCTCGCATACGGGAATGTGGCCTTACGGTCGTACCAATCACTACCTGTTCGATCTCAACCGTGACTGGTTCGCGCAGGTGCACCCCGAGACCCGGGGAAAGACGCGCGCCATGATGGAGTGGATGCCGCACTACGTGCTCGACTGCCACGAGATGGGACCGTACGACCAGTATCTGATGTCTCCGCCGCGCGAGCCGTTCAATCCATACCTGACCAGTTACATCCACAAGTGGTGGGACCGCGTGGCGAAGGCGCACGCCGATGCCTTCGACAAATTCGGCTGGAGTTACTACACGCGCGAGTGGAACGAGGAGATGTATCCCGGCTACGGGAGCTCATACGGGTGCTATCTCGGCGCGGTGGGAATGCTGTTCGAGCAGGCGGGCGTGGATGGATCGCAGGTGAAACGCCCCGACGGAACCATCATGACGTTCCGCGAGACGGTGCACCACCAGTTCATCGCTTCCATGGCAAATATCGCGGCGATAGCCGCGAATCGAAAGGAGCTGCTGAACGACTACTTCGCCCAGAAACAAGCAAACCTGAGATCGAAACCCCAGACGTTCGTGCTCATACGCGGAAGCAATCAGACGCGTTTGGACCGGCTTGTCGAGAAACTCGAGGCGCAGCACATTGAAGTCGAACGCACAACCAGAGAAGCCACACTTTCGAAAACGCGGGCGTGGGATGGTACCAACTCCGCAAGTGTGAAGGTTCCCGCCGGCAGCGCCATCGTGCGCACCAACCAGCCGCTGCGGCAGCTGGTCGAAGCCATCCTGGCATTCGACATCCGCCTGCCGACGGCGTTTCTGAAGACGGAGAAACGGGAGATTCTCGCGCGCGATGATTCGCGGCTGTACGACACCACCGGGTGGTCCATGCCGCTCGCGTACGGGATTCCCGCTTACCAGGTGGACGGCGTTCCGGGGGTCGCGACCGAGAAATACGTCATCGGCGAACGCCGCGGATCGCTCACCAACGAGAACGCGAAGGTGGGCTTCGTGTTCGACGGCGTCGATGACCGCGCCTTCGAACTGCTGGCGCGTCTGTTCGAGCATCACGTGAACGTGTGGTGTGCACGCAAGCCGTTTCGCGCCGCCGGCCGTGACTATGCGCGCGGCAGCTACCTGATCCGCCGCGCGGGCAACGAGACGCTCGACGTCGCCATGCTGCGTTCACTCGCCGAAAACGCCGGCGTGGATCTGGTGGGCGTGGACGAAGGGCTGAACAAGGGCATCTATGCGGACCTCGGCGGCAATGATTTCATCCTTCTCAAGGCGCCGCGCATCGCGCTGGTGGCGGGCTCGCGGATCAACGGCTACGACTTCGGCGCCATCTGGCATCTGCTCGACAGCCGCATGCGCGTGCGCGTCTCCACACTGGATGTGGTGAACGTGGCGGCTGACGACCTATCGAAGTACAACGTCATCGTGCTTCCCGACAACGACGGAGGCGCCGCCGGATACAAGGGGTTGCTGGGGGACGCGGGCGTCGAGAATCTGCGTTCGTTTGCAAAGGCGGGCGGCACGCTGATCGGCGAAGGCGGCGGTGCCGCGTTTCTCGCCGACTCGTCGGTGGCGATTTCCTCCGCGCGTCCGCGCGAGCAGGTGCTCAAGGACCTGGACAGGTACACGCGTGCCACGCAGCAAGCAGCCATCGCCTTCGCGCCCGAGGTTGACAGCCTGTCGGTATGGGAGGGAAAGGCGCCGGCCGGAAAGAAGCGGTCCGGGACCGGTGAAAAGAACACGGAGAAGCCGGAATCACCGTCACTCGACGCCCTCAAGCGCGACGACGAGACCGCGCGCAAACTCTATCCGCATGGAGCGATTGTGGCCGTCGACCTGAACCAGGAGGACTGGCTCGCGTTCGGATGTGGAAAGGTGGTGCCCGCGCTGCTCAACAACCCGCTCGCGCTCGTCACCGACAATGTCGACGTGCCGGCGCGGCTGGCACCCGCCGACCACCTGCGTCTGTCGGGGCTCATGTGGGAGGAGGCACGTGCGCGCTGGGGTGAAACCGTGTACGCCATGCGCGACGCGTGCGGGGACGGACAGGCCATCGTTTTCGACGCCCTGCCCGACTTTCGCGGCTACTATCATGGGGCGGAACGACTGCTGCTCAACGCCCTTTTCCTCGGGCCCGGCTTCGGAACCGCGACGCGCGTCTCCTGGTGACCCGGGTGCGGCCGGGGGCGCGGCGGCATCTGAGGTTTCCGCGGCGGCGGGGTTGGTGTATAATGAGACGATCGCTGCCCCGAGACGCGATCCTGATTCCCATGCAGTACCGTCGCGCGTTCATTATCCTCGGCACCGCCATCCTGATCGCCCTGCAGGCTACCCGTGTGCCGGCGCAAACCACGGCCCCGGCTCAAACGACTCCGTCTGCGGAGCCGGCGCAGCCGGTTGCCAGGCTTCAGAACTTCGGAACCCTGGTATCGTTCCTGAACCTGGCCTCGGGTGCGGTGCGTGTGGTGGCCATTCTCAAGCCCTCCGATCCCTCGAGCGAGGCAATGATCGGCGCGCTTCAGTCAATTCTCTCCGGAAATGCCAGCCCGCGTCTGCGCGCCTATGTGGTCTGGACACGCCTCGGCCCGGAGGATACCGAGCTTCGCGCTGCGGCCGCCTGCAGCCGGGTACGTGACCGTCGCCTGGTGTATTTCTGGGATTCGGAGGCGTTCGTCGCCAACGCATTTCGCGGCGCCGTGGTGTCCAAAGACACTCCCGCCACCGGTGTGCTGCTTCTCTACGACACCGACGCACGTCTCTCCATCGATCCGCCCGCGCCCACGCTGTGGATGAGCGCCAATCCCGACATCCCCGGCGACGCGCTGGACGCGAAACGCCTGGGCGAGGGGGTCAATGCCATGGTGCACCGGGTCGAGGAGAAAGTCAGCGATGGGGCCGGGGCCGGGAAGAAGTAGGGTTCGCGCGCGCGGCGACGCCACCGGCGCAGTGATCCTCGCTCTGTGTCTGCTGGCGGTCGGCCACGGCTCCGCACACGCCGCCTTCGGCGACATCACCCTGGTGGGCCACCTCAGCTTTCCCACCACACACCGCATCACCAACGTCTGGGGTTACTACGATCACAAGACACACAAGGAGTACGCTCTCGTGGGCGACGACGTGGGCGGGGTCTTCATCGTCGACGTGTCCAATCCCAGCCTTCCGGTGGAGATCAGCAAGGTCACGACGGTCCCCGGACGCGACATGAAGCCCTTCGGGCATTACATGTACTCGTGCGACGGCACCGGCAGCGGCTCCAACTCACGCGTCACCGATATCTCCAACCCCGCCAGCCCGGTGGTTCTGCCTGACAAGTTTCACTCATCGCACACCATTACTATTTCGCCGCGCGGCAACCTGTACGCGCAGTATGTGGGTGTGACGATCTACGACCTCGTCAACGATCCCACCCACCCGGACTCGTTGTACAAGATCGACAACTTCGGCCACGATTCCACCTGGCGCCACGACCGGCTGTATGACTTCAACTGGACCGCACTCTACATCTGGGACGTGTCCCAACCCTGGCTTCCCGCTTTTGTGGGCAGCAACGACGATTCCACCATCATGTCGTACCACAGCGGCGACGAGTCCGCGGATGGGCGCTATCTGTATGTGTGTGATGAGCTGGCGGTCACGCCGACGCCCGACATAGACGTCTTTGACATCAGCGATCCCGCCGCGCCGCTGCGCGTCAATTCCATCAACGACCCCACGTCGCGCGTTCACCAGCTCTACGTGGTGGGCGATCTGATGTTCGTGGGCTATTACACCGCGGGCTTCAAGGTGTTTGACATTTCCAATCCGGCTTCGCCCGTGCTTGCCGACGCCTACGACACATCACCGTACCAGGACGAAACCGGGAGCAACATCTACAACGGTGCATGGAACGCATATCCGTTTGCGCCGTCGGGCATCGTGTACGTGTCCGATCATCCCACCGGGCTCTATCTGTTCTCCGTTGAAGGGCACACCGGTCCGGCGACAGCGGTGAGTGACGATTCTCCGGAAACACCCTTTTCACTGGGCCAGAACCATCCCAATCCATTCAACCCATCCACGACGATTGCCTTTGAGATATCCCGGCGCATGCACGCGCGGCTTGCCATCTACGACGTGCGTGGCACGCGCGTGCGCACCCTGCTCGATGGTGATCTCGCGCCCGGCGCGCACACCGCACAGTGGGACGGGAATGACGACCACGGGGTGGGAGTCGCCTCGGGTGTGTACTACTACCGGCTCGAGAGCGGTTCGTCGTCGGCCGCGCGGCGGATGGTACTGCTGAAATAGACAGACCGCCCGCGATGGGCGGAACCGCGTCCGTCATTCTCCTTGCCGCCGGGGACCATCGACTGTATCCTCACGCCCCATGATTGAAGTTCACGACGTCTTCAAGACATTCAAACTTTCCAAACAGCAGAAGCGCGAAATGGGCCACCTTTTCAAGGGCGACTCCGTCGATGCAGTGGCCGGTATTTCGTTCACATGCCAGCCCGGGCGCGTGTTCGGACTGCTCGGCCCCAACGGGGCGGGCAAGACCACCACGCTGCGCATGATTGCCACCACGCTGCGTCCCAGCCGGGGGAAGATCGTGGTGGCCGGTCACGACGTGGCCGAGCATCCCGAACAGGTGCGCTCGCGCCTGGGATTCCTGACCGGGTCAACGCAGCTCTATGACCGGCTCACCGCGACTGAAATCGTGCGCTATTACGCCGATCTTCACGGCGTGCCGCGCGCCCTTTACCGCCAGCGCCGCGATGAACTCTTCGCCGCCCTTGGCATGGAATCGTACGCCGACCGGCGCATCAGCAAGCTCTCGACGGGAATGAAGCAGAAGGTCTCCGTCGCGCGGGCCATGATTCACGATCCCGACGTGCTGGTGCTCGACGAGGCCACCGCCGGTCTGGACGTGATCGCATCGCGCACCATCATGGATCTCATTCGCGGCGCCCGTGACCGGGGCAAGACGGTGCTCTTCTCCACCCACCGTATGGGTGAAGTGGGGCTTCTGTGCGACGACCTCGCGCTCATGCACTCGGGCCATCTTCTGTACAACGGCACATACGCCGATTTCTTCAAGAGCATGCAGGCACCGACACTGGAAGACGAGTTCATTCGCCGGATCGAGGCGGCGGGCGCATGAGAGCCATTGCAACTGTTTTCAAGAAAGAAATGATCGACACGCTCCGCGATCGCCGCGCGATCATGCTCATGATCGTGCTGCCGCTGATTCTCTTCCCCACCATCCTCAAGGTGATGGTATCGGTGGGCAACCGGCAGGCGCACCAGGCGCAGGAAAAGATATTGCGCGTTGCCTGCATCGATCAGGGCAACGCGGCCCGCTTCGTCGAGATGCTCAAAGAACGCACGGATGTCGAGCTGGTCCACGCCTCGCGCGAGGAGGTGGCGTCGCTCATCCGGACCGACAGCCTGGATGGTGCATTTCTCTTCGCTTCGAATTTCGACGACAACGTCGCCGACATGAAGCCGGGACGCATCGACTTCTACTACAAGTCGAGCGGAGACGAAGAAATCATCGAAAGCCGGCTGCGCAAGACCGTGGACGACTACCAGAAGGAACTGCTCGACCAGCGCTTCAAGCGTCTGGAACTCGACCAATCCATCATCGAACCGGTGAAGCTGGAATCACACAACGTGGCCAGCATCGAGGAACGGGTGGGCAACCGTGTGGGCGGGATGATTCCCTACATGTTCATTCTGTTCTGCTTCATCGGCGCCATGTATCCCGCCATCGATCTGGGCGCGGGTGAAAAGGAGCGCGGCACGCTGGAAACCCTGCTCACCGCTCCCGTGAACCGGTTCCACATCCTGCTGGGGAAATTCGGCGTGGTGGTCGCCTCGGGACTGCTCTCCGCCGCCGTATCCATGACCGGCCTGTTCTTCGCCATCAAACATTCCAGGGAGCTGCCCCCGCAGTTCCTGGACATGATCCTGCGCATCCTGGGGTGGGACACCATCACCCTGCTGCTGAGTCTGCTGCTGCCGCTGACCATTTTCTTTGCGGGCGTGCTGCTGTCGGTATCGCTCACCGCGCGCTCGTTCAAGGAAGCGCAGAGCATGATCTCCCCCATGAACATCGCGGTCATCGTTCCCGCGGCCATCGGCCTCACGCCCGGCATCGTGCTGAACCACAAGCTGGCGCTGGTCCCGGTGCTCAACGTGTCGCTGGCCACCAAAGCCATCATCGCCGGCACCGTTCAGCCCACGGATCTCGCGATCGTATACCTGTCCCTGATTGTGTTCGCGGTGCTGAGCCTGGCGGGGGCCGCGTGGTGGTTCGGTCGCGAGTCCACCATCTTCCGCTCCTAGTCAGCGCGGACGGAGCATGAACGTGCTCGCCGGGTGCCCGGCGTGCCAGGTGTTCCAGAGCGTCACCGACGATGACACCGCGGGAAGCACGGACCCGAAATGGGCCCCGGCAATGCAGGTCAGCGCGCCATCGCTTCCCAGCCGGTACCACATGCTGTCGCTCTCGTGGTCGAACAGGACGGACTCGTTGTCGTAGACCCAGCCGCTCGCCGCGATGGTGAGTGTGTCGCCGTCGAGCATGCGTGTGCACGCGCTCGGCGCGTCGACCAGCGGACGGTGCACCACCACCACCGGTTCCCCGGCGAAAATGTCATCCGCCACTTCGATGTCCACGAGGTCGGCCAGACGGTAGGCCCGCGCGGTCCCCGAGCGGGACAGGCCGATCACGGGAAACGTATCCGTATCGTTCGGATACACGGAGTCTCCGGGGGCGGCGAATGCCGGGTTGATCAACGGTGTGAGCGCACCCAGACCGAACTTGAATCCGGATGCGGTGAAGCCGTAGCGTACCACTGCCTGGGTTACATCCCAGTGCTTGCCCGACTGATCGACAATGTAGATTCGCTCGACGGGCGTTTCCTCGACACTCGAATCCGAAAACCCGCAGGCGGAAAGCAGCAGCAGTGCGCAGCCCAAAAAGAAGAAAGCTGTCCGGCGACGGGTCACGATCAACGGAGGCATCGCGGCGCACCACGCGAACCCGCGGCTCCCGGCCCACATCCAAGATAACGGATCTGCTGGTGGCCTGGTACCGGCGATCGCACCGCGATCTTCCCTGGCGCCACACACGCGACCCGTACTGCATCTGGGTGTCAGAGGTCATGCTGCAGCAGACCCAGGTGGCCACCGTCATTCCATACTACGGGCGTTTCCTGCGCCGCTTTCCCACCCTGCGCGCGCTGGCGCGCGCGCCCCTCGACGACGTGCTCAAGCACTGGGAGGGTCTGGGCTACTACGCGCGCGCGCGCAACCTGCACCGCGCGGCGGGCGTCGTGCTCGAGACACACGGCGGAAAGATACCCGACGACCCCGCCGCGTTCGGCGCGCTTCCCGGCGTGGGAACCTACATGACCGCCGCGGTGCAGAGCATCGCTTTCAATGCACCGCTCGCTGTCGTGGACGGCAACGTGAAACGGGTCGTTGCGCGCTGGTTCGCCATCGGACAGTCCGTGGATCAAACCGCCGGCATGCGCATCGTTCAGGAGCGCGCCCAGTCACTCATTGATCCTGCGGACCCGGGCACGTTCAATCAGGCCGTCATGGAACTGGGTGCGCTGGTGTGCCGGCCGCTCCATCCCGATTGCACGGCGTGCCCGGTGGCGCCCGAATGCGCCGCGCACCGGGCGGGCACCGAAGCCGACTATCCGCTGCGCGACGCGCGACGCGCGGTGGCGCGTCAGCGGATCGCGGTGGGCGTGGTGAGCGACGGCGAACGGGTGCTGATCACGCGCCGCCCGGCATCGGGAATGCTGGGCGGCCTGTGGGAGTTTCCCGGGGGCAAGGTGCAACCGGGAGAGACCCCGGCGCAGGCCTGCCGGCGTGAGATCCGCGAGGAAACCGGGTTGCGAGTCGACGTGGGCGAGCACGTCGCGCGCGTACACCACGTGTACAGCCACCTCGCGGTGGACATCGATGTATTCCATTGCCGCTACCGGGGCGGAGCGGTGGTCCTGGACGGGCCCACCGATCATCGTTGGATCACGCTGGAAGAAACCGGCGACTACGCATTTCCCAAAGCCAACCACAAGTTCATGCCGGCATTGCACCGTGCACTGACGGACCGGTCCAGTCCCCGTTCACGTTCACGCAAACCCGCACGGAAATAGCCGCCAACCTTTGCCTGCGATGGCGGTGACATGGTGGTATATTTGCTGCAATGACCTCGTTCATGCGTGAATTTTTTTCCGTCTTCGCCGACATCCTGCGTGATTCGTCACCCTTTCTGCTGCTGGGGTTCGCACTCGCGGGCCTGATTCATGTGCTGATGAAGCGTTTCCCGGGGATCACCGCGGGATTGTCCGGGCCCGGGAATCGTCCCGTGTTTCTCGCCGCGCTGGTGGGCGCTCCCATGCCGTTGTGCTCGTGCAGTGTGCTTCCGGCCGCGCTGGCGCTGCGGCGGCAGGGAGCGAGCAAGGGCGCGACCGCGTCATTTCTCATCTCCGTTCCCGAAACGGACATCGTTTCCATCATGGTCACGCTGGCGCTGATTGGTCCGGTGATGGCGGTTTACCGCCCGCTGGCCGCGATCGTGGCAGCACTGGCGACGGGTCTTGTCATCCAGGTCATGGAGCGCGGAACCCGCGCGCAGACGAAGGTCCCCGCCGATACAGCCTCTGCGGCCGCGTGCTGTGAACCTGCCGCCGACCGCGTTGCATCCCCGGAGCCATGGTGGGTGCGCGCGTTACGTTACGGCTTTGTCGAGATGTTCGACGACATCGCGCCCCAGTTGATCCTGGGCATCGCGGTGGCCGCCGCAATCGGTGCGCTGGTGCCGGCGCTGGATCCGGCATGGGTCCGCGCACACATCTTCCTCTCCTACGTGGTGATGATGCTGGTTGGAATTCCCATGTACGTGTGCGCGGCCGCGTCCACACCGGTCGCCGCAGGTCTGATCGCCGCGGGAGTCAGTCCCGGCGCCGCCATGGTGTTTCTCCTCGCGGGTCCCGCCACCAACGTCGCCAGCATGCTGGTACTGCGCGCGGAGCTGGGGAGGCGTGCGCTGGCTGTCTACGTGGTCATGATCGCCGCCAGCAGTATCGTGCTGGGAGCGATCCTCGATGCATTGCTGGGTCTGCGCCACATCAACGTGGCAGCGCTGACGCACGGTGGCGGGGGCGCACCGTGGGTGGGCATGTTGGCGATGTTCGCGTTCCTGCTCTGGACGGGCACGAGCTTTTACCGCACGCGCATCTGGCGGCGCGCCCGGACCGGTCTCGCCCGCCTGCTCGCAACCGGCTCTTCCGCACGCTGACGTCCTGGTTCGCCTAGGACTCGCGCGTCTTGATACCGTACTTCTTGATTTTGAGGTGAAGCATCTGACGGCTCAGGTCGAGGGCCCGGGCCGTGTTGCTGATGTTGCCGTCATTGCGTGCCAGCGCGTCCCGAATCAGACGTTCTTCGTAGCTGTCCATCAGATCGCGGAAAGAACCGGCATCGGTTGGCAACGCCGCGCCCGCGTTCGGGGAGGGCGCAAAGAAACGATCGAATGCGCCGGCCTGGATCACGCCGTTGTCATCCTGGAAGGCGCTGGCCCATTCCATGGCGTGCTCGAGCTCGCGCACGTTTCCGTCCCACCTCTTTCCCAGGAGCAGCGTGCGCGCATCGCGCGAGAGCTGGGCAGGAGGTACGCCACGCTTTTTGGCGACGCGCTGGAGAAAATACTCGGCCAGCGGGAGGATGTCTTCACGCCGCTCGCGCAGCGGAGGAAGGTGCAGCTGCGCTCCCTTGAGGCGGAAATACAGATCGTGACGGAACCTGCCCGCTTCCGCCTCGTGCGGCAGATCGCGGTTGGTCGCCGCCACCACGTGGACATCCACCTTGCGCACGTGTCCCTGCTCGCCCACGCGCGTGATCTCTCCGAGTTCCAGGGCGCGGAGCAACTTGGGCTGTGTCTCCAGCGGCATCTCCGCGATCTCGTCGAGAAAAAGCGTGCCGCCGTCGGCGAGTTCGAAGTATCCCGGCCGGTCGGCGTCCGCGCCGGTGAACGCGCCTTTGCAATGCCCGAACAGGATGCTGTCCGCGAGGCCGTGTGGAATCGAGGCGCAGTTGATGGCCTCGAAGGGTCCGCCGCGGCGCGGGCTCATCTCATGAATCGCGCGGGCCAGCAGTTCCTTGCCGGTGCCGCTCTCGCCGTGAATGAGCACCGACCTCATGTCGCTGGGTGCGATCTTCTGGGCGACCTCGAACACGTCCAGCATCTGTTTGTTGCGAATCACCATGCCCGACATGGTGACGTGTTCCGCAAGCTGCTGCCGGAGCCTCTGGTTCTGCTCCTTCAGGCGCTCGCCGCGGGTAAGCACTTCGCCGTGCACGCGCGCCCTCACAATCGCCACCGCCGCCTGCGCTCCAAACGCGTGCAGCAGTGAACCGTCGTCATCGGTAAAGGAGGGAAGGACATGGCGGCTGTCGGCGTAAATCACGCCCACCAGTCGCCCCTGGTCGATCAGGGGCAGACACACGGCCGAGCGGATCTTCTCTTCGACGATGCTGCCCTGCTCTCTCAGGTCATCAATCTGGGCAATGTCGGCGCCAACGAACAGCTGGTGGGTCTCCTCCACTTTTTCGACCACCGAATGGCTGATGTGACGCGCCCCCTCTTCCTCCCAGGCGGCTCCTCCGCGTGTGCGCCCCGTGAACATGGCGAGCTTCCCGTCTTCCTCACGCAGGATGACGTATCCCCGATCGCAGCCGGTCATCCGGATGATGCCGTCGACGATGGCGTCGAGAATGGACTTCAGGTCGAGGGTCGACGTCAGGGAGGTGGCGACGTCGAAGAGATCCTGGTAGCGGCGGACATCCCCGTCGTTTGCGCTCGCCGGTTCGGCGGCGGGCGGGGCAACGGGCCGGGCGAGCTCGCTCAGCTCTCGCAGCGGGTCGCGTTCACGCGGATTCTTTCGGGGTCTCGATGCCATGGCCAGCCAGCTAGTGGGTCCATAGTACCACAGCGGGCGGACCCCAAAAATGAAGAGCCCGCCGGTTGGCGGGCTCTCTGCGTGGATCTCCCCGGCATCGGTCTGGTAGTCCACGCGTCTTCAGGAACGATTCACGATCACGATCGGGCGCTCAACTCACTTCCTGGCACCTTCCGTTTGAAGCCGCCGTGGCGATCGAGTATCGTGATCGCTCCGGCATCGTCGGGAATCGTCGCTGACTAACGGTTCCAGGTGCTGTTGCCCCAGGTGCTGTTGCCCCAGGTGCTATTGCCCCAGGTGCTGTTACCCCAGGTGCTGTTGCCCCACATGCTCTGGCCCATAACACCCCAGATGCTCTTGCCGAACACCGCCAGCACGCTGAGAACAAGTCCGAAATTGGAAAGGATCATGTACCGCATTTTGTTTCCTCCCGAAGTGAATCGTGCTTCTCTTCCGGTCATCCACCGTGTTCCCATTCGGTCTCGGTGGTCCCGGCAGTTCCCCGTTATGGCAACCTGCGTACCAAACGGGAACAAAATTTCCGGGAACCCGTTAAACTGTTCTCTCGTAGGTAGTTATTCCTTCCAGTGGCCGCCGATTTCGGGTTGGGCAAGCGAATGCCTGTGGGTTAAATTGTAATGGATATTTTACATCCAGTGTCCGCAAATGCCGGATTGTGCCTTATAAGACTCTATTGTCAAACAAGATACGGAGTGTAAAATGAATCTGACAGCAATATGTCAAGAAAGGGTGACGCTTTTGAGGTTGGGTGCGGCGACCCTCGCCGGGCTCGTCCTGATGACGTTGCTACCCGGAGGAGCGATGGCGAAGGACCTCTTTCCTTTCCCCGTGACCACGCGGTCTCTCGACAACGGGCTCCATGTGGTGATGGTGCCGTTCGACAGCCCGGGCATCGTGGCCTACTACACGATCGTGCGCGCGGGATCGCGCAACGAAGTCGAGCCCGGCAAGTCGGGCTTCGCGCACTTCTTCGAGCACATGATGTTTCGCGGCACCGACCGGTACACGAGCGATGCCTTCAACGCGCTGTACCGTCGGATCGGAAGCGACCCCAACGCCTACACGTCCGACGACGTGACCGTGTATCACGCGCTGGTGCCGAAGGACGCGCTCGACAAGGTGATGGATGTCGAGTCCGACCGCTTCATGCATCTCAAATACTCGGAGTCGGACTTCAAGCAGGAGTCCAAGGCGGTGCTGGGCGAGTACAACAAGAACTACTCGGACCCCGAGAACAAACTCTATGAAAAGTCGCGCGACACTGCATACACCACCCACACGTACAAGCACACGACCATGGGCTTCCTCGCGGACATTCAGGATATGCCCAACCAGTACGACTACAGCCGCGAGTTTTTCCGCCGTTATTACACGCCGGGCAACTGCGTGATTCTGATTGTCGGCGATTTCGATGCGGACAAGACGTTCGCACTCGTTCAGAAGTACTATTCACCGTGGAAGGCGCAGAACGCGCCGGCCTCGATCCCCGCGGAACCCGAGCAGACCGAAGCACGCACCGCCCACGTGTCGTGGGACAACGCGACGCTGCCGTACCTGTGTCTGTCGTTCAAGATACCGGCCTTCAGCACGAAGACAACGGACACGGCGGCCCTGGACCTGCTCGCGTCGCTGTACTTCGACGAGACCAGCCCTCTCTACCAGGAACTCGTGATTCGCGATCAGAAGGTGGATGAACTCTCCGTGTACGCGCCGTTGCGGCGCGATCCGGGACTGTTCATGGTGTTCGCGCGTGTGAAGGACGCCGCCCAGCTCGAACCGGTGCGCGAGCGCATCTACCAGACAGTGGAAGACGCGGCGCATACGCCCATCGATCCCCAACGCCTGGCGGACGTGAAATCGAACGTGCGCTATTCATTCGCGATGTCGCTCGACACCGCGCGCTCGGTGGCCTCCAACCTCACCCAGTTCATCGAGCTCACCGGCGATCCGGAATCGATCAACGAGATGTATCGCCGCTACGACGAGGTAAAACCGGAAGATCTCATGCGCGTCGCGGGGAGCTATCTTACGCGTGCGCGCAGTACCGAAGTCACCTTGACTGGAGGTGCGCAGTGAACCGCTCCCCGTTGAAGATCGGACTATCCGTCCTGGCGGTGGCCGCGCTGGCCATGCTCGTGGCGCCCGGTGATGCCCGCACGCAACATGCGGGTATTCCCACTGTCCTGCTGCCCATCGCCTCCTCGCCCCTGGTCACCTTCCGCATCCAGTTCCGCGCCGGGGCCGCCGACGACCCCGCGGGCAAGAAGGGGCTCACCTACCTGACGGCGTCGATGCTCACCCAGGGTGGCACCACCCAGCACACCTACGAGGAGATCACGTCGCTCTTCTACCCCATGGCGGCGGGCGTGGACGCGGTGGTCGACAAGGACGTCACCACCTTTGTGGGCACGACCCACATCGACAATCTGGACAGGTATCTCGATCTGCTGCTGCAGATTCTGCTCGAGCCGCGCTTCGACGAGCACGACTTCGAGCGCCTCAAGACGAACCAGTCCAA
>OBLQ010000389.1_pt1 | contig 16870 bp, 9 predicted proteins | sample 1519881 | NCBI WGS metagenome assembly OBLQ01 (sample SAMN01911456, study PRJEB22533) | soil metagenome | biome: Soil | place: Malaysia | collected 2012-04-30 | depth DG_metagenome m | reverse complement strand
GGATATCGCGCGCAACTGGTGGTTTTCAACCACCGTCCTAGGGGGCACGGATTCGTCCGCGAGAGAGCCTACGAATCCTTTTCCGGGGAATCAGCGACGCCCATTTTCGAGAGGCGGTAGCGCAGGGCGTTGCGCGTGAGACCGAGCGACCGAGCCGCTTGGCTCTTGTTGCCGTTCGCGCGGCGCAGAGCTTCGCGAATGATCTCTTCTTCCCATTGTTCGAGCGATACGCCCGGAGGCAGGACAGCCGTCGTCTCGGTAACGCCGCGCACAGGCTGCGCATCGAGATGAATGTCCGAGGCGTCCAACACCGCTCCGGTCGAGAGCATGACGCTGCGCTCGAGAGTGTTCTCGAGCTCGCGCACGTTTCCGGGCCAATGAAAATCCAGGAGCTGCTGGATCGCCCGCGGCGTCAAGCTTCGGACCTGCTTTCCGGATTCACGGGAGAACTTTTCAAGGAAGAATTCAGCTAGCGCGGGAATGTCCTCCTTGTGGTCGCGGAGAGGCGGAATGTCGATGGCGACGACATTCAGGCGGTAGTAGAGATCTCCGCGGAAGGTGCCTTCCTCGAGCGCAGCGCGCAGATCGCGGTTGGTGGCGGCGATGAGGCGCACGTCGACCTTGAGCGTCCGCGTGCCGCCGAGGCGCTCGAATTCGCGGTCCTGCAGAACGCGCAGAAGTTTCACCTGGATGGCGGGCGGGACATCGCCGATCTCGTCGAGGAACATCGTGCCCTTGTCGGCCAATTCGAATTTTCCGGGCTTGCTCGACGTTGCTCCGGAAAATGCACCTTTCTCGTATCCGAAAAGCTCGCTTTCAAGAAGAGTTTCCGGAATCGCGGTGCTATTGATCTTGATGAACGGGCCCGTGGCGCGCTGGGAATGCTCGTGGATGGCCCGCGCGACGAGATCTTTGCCCACGCCGCTTTCCCCGCCGATCAGCACGGTGGCATTCGTTGGAGCCACACGCTCGACCAGGGCGAGGACGGCCTGCATTTTGTCGCTGCGCGCAACGATGTTTTTGTATTCGTAGCGGCGGCCGAGCGCTTCGCGCAACGCGCGGTTTTCCTCGCGCAGTTGATGAGTGGCCAGTTCCTTGCGGATCACGAGGACCAGTTCGGCCAATGAGAAGGGTTTTAGGACGTAGTCGCTCGCGCCGGCTTTCATGGCCTCGACGGCGGATTCCACGGTGCCGTAGGCCGTCATAATCACGACCGGCAGATTCGCATCGACGCGCTTCACCGCCTGCAGGAATTCCAAGCCGCTCATGCCGGGGAGCTTGAAATCCGTGACGATTAGGTCGAACGCTTCCTTGTTGAGCAGTTGCAGTCCGGTCTCGGCCTCGGGCGCGGTGCGGGAATGAAAACCCTCGTCGGCAAGCTGCAACTCCAGCAGGCGGCGCATTTTTGGCTCGTCTTCGACGATCAGGATGGATGGTTTCTCCGGCTTCATGCGTATCGCCTTTCCGGCCGGCGTCTCATTCGGGCGCGCACGGCAGGAAAACGCGAAAGCGAGCGCCCGGCCCGGAATTGCCTTCGAGACGGATCCAGCCGTGATGATCGTCTACAATTTTGGCGACGATCGCCAGGCCCAGACCCACGCCGCCTTCTTTCGATGTCACAAACGGGTTGAAGATCTGCTCGCGCAGGTCGGGAGGCACGCCTGGACCTGAATCTTCGATGGCCACGCCGACGCCAGCCCGGCCGTTGGAAGATTCGGGAGCGATTGCGACGCGCAGGACACGCTCTGGACGTTGTGCCTGGCCGTCCATGGCTTGATACGCGTTCAGAACCAAGTTCACAAACAGGCGCTCGCACAGTTCCCGGTCGGCGAGAATTTCCGGGACAACGGGCGCGTATTGACGCTCGACGCGGACGCCCGCATCGGGAAACTGGTTCTGCACGGATTGGAGCGCGCCGTCTACGATCTCGGAGATGCGCTGCGGCCGCAACTCCACGCGCATGGGCCGGGCGAAATCGAGAAAGCGCGCGACGAGCGCATTCAGGCGATTCACCTCCGACGAGATGTAGCCAGCCAGCTCGCTCGCCAGCGGCTGAGTGGCTTGTAATTTCTGGGCGAGCATTTCGGCGGAGCCCTTGATTACGCCGAGAGGATTCCGAATTTCGTGCGCCAAGCCCGCCGACATTTGGCCCAAGGCGGCGAGGCGCTCGGAACGCCGCGCCTCGGCTTCGGCGCGCTGCAGTTGCCGGTTTGTCTCTTCGAGAGTCTCCGAGAGCGCCTGATAACGCTTGACCTGCCGGCGATTCTCGACGACGAAGCGGTTCACCAAAATGGCGGCAAGGAAAAAGAAGAGGATGCGAGTCGACAAGATGGCGATGGCGTCCGGTGTGAGCACGTAGACCTGAAGAGCCGGCACGAGGAACGAGCAATAGGCAAGAGCGGCCAGCGCGGTCCACAGGAGAGTGGCAATCGGACCGAAGTAGATCGCCGCGGTAACGATCGGAAGGTAGTAGATCGGCCAGTAGCTGCTGTTGATGCCGATTTCTCCGGTGTGGTCGAGCAAGAGAGTCGCGAGCGAAATCTTGATCAACACCGTGTAAGCGCGCCCGCGTTGGGGAAGCCGAGCGATCAGCGTGCCTTCCAGGAACTGGAAGACTCCGAACATGCCAAGGATGATCTGCTTGTGGATCTCGGCGCGAGGCGGCAGAAGAGCGAGCCCGAGAATGAAGAACACCCAGACGACATCGATCCAGCCGGTGCCCGGTCGTTTGTGGTTCGACATCTCGCGAGTACGCTCCCGAAGAAAGCAACCTCGATGAATCTAACACGAAGCGTCTCTGTCGGGCTTCTCGGCGAAGCCTGCCGTGCTGCAATCATAAGAGAGGTCAACGACCCAAGGAGGGACCTCGGCGATCCGCCGCCAAGCAGCCTCCATGGGATTTCGCCGGATGAAATCAGAGGGAAGAGAGAATCACGGCCGCCTCATCGAAATCGACGGAGTTGCGATCGCCGCTCGATCGCCGCAGCGCGCCGTCCAGAGACCGGCCGATGAGGAGAATGGCAGGCGCCTCCAAGAGTGGCAGCTCGTCAAGTTTGCCCAGAGTGACAAATTGATGGCGCTGCTCTCGAGTCGTGGCGCGAGACACGATGAGTGCGGGGATTTTGGGCGACAATCCCGCCGCGAGAAGTTCCAGGCGCAGAGTGGTGAAATCCTGGCCGGGCATGTAGATGACCAGCGTTGCATCCTCGCGAGCGAGGCTCTGCCAATCCCTTCTCTCCGCCTGCTGGCTGCCCTGCGCGTAATGATTGGTGACGACGACGACGCGCGCAGACGTGCGGCGATCCGTGAGCGAGGCCCCCAGAGCCGCTGCGGCGGCGATCCCCGCCGTGATTCCGGGAACGACTTCGAAGGGCACGTTGGCGTTTTCGAGCGCATCGAGTTCCTCGGCCAGGCGACCGAAAATTCCGGGGTCTCCGCTTTTCAGACGAACAACCACGCGGCCCCGCCGCGCCGATTCGATCATTCGCGTGTTGATGCGGTCCTGCGTGGTTCCTTTCGCGCCGCAGCGCTTGCCGACGTTCACGATCTCGGCCTGCGGCCCCGCCAGGGCAAGAATTGCGGCTGGCACAAGATCGTCGTGCAAGACAACGTCAGCGCGCGCGAGGAGTTTTTGGGCCTTCACGGTTAGCAGTTCGGGATCGCCGGGCCCGGCACCCACGAGGTACACCTTTTCCGCATGTGGAAGCGTCATGCCTTCACCCTGCACTTCAATCTGCCACCGCGTGAGGCGCTGGCCCCGGCGCAGGATCGCGCGCGACCGCCGCAGCATCGCCCCCCGCCAACTGGGCGCGCAGCTCTTCGTCGGAAAAGCGAGCAAAGTAAGCGCGCAGGTTTTCGCTCTCGTAACGTTTCGCCACGTAATTTTCCAGCAGGCGCGCGATGGCATCCGGCACGTCCTTGGCCGCGCAGCGATAACCGACCGGACGCGCCAGCCTCTGCTGCGCCCCGACTGCTCCGCCGAGTGAGAAGTAATACGCATCGACGAGTTCTTTGCCCTGTTTGATCTTCTTGCCTTCCAGGCCGATGTCGGCGATCCAGTGCTGCCCGCAGGAATTCGTGCAGCCGGTGACGTTGAGCTTGAGCTGCTGGTCGAAAGCCGGTACGCGCTCTTCGAGTTCGTCCACCAGCCAGCGCGTGAAGCCCTTGGTCTCGGTGATGGCGAGCTTGCAGAATTCCGTGCCGGTGCAGGCAATCGCGCCGCGCCAGAACGGCGATCCCGAAATGCGCAATCCGGCAGCGTCCAGCTCCCGCGCCAGAGTTTCGGCCTTGGCCTTCGGGACGTTGACTATGATCAGGTTCTGCATGTTCGTGGCGCGCAGCTCGCCGCTTCCGTAACGTTCGGCAAGATCGGCGGCAGCCCGCATCTGTTCCGGGGTGATCCGTCCGCGCAGGACGGATGCGCCCACGTAGCAGAGCCTGTCCTTCTTCTGGGGATGAATTCCGGCATGGTCGCGGAAGACATCCGAGGGAGGAACTTCATCGGCTGCGGGCTCGAGTTCGAACCCAAGGCGATGGTTGAGTTCACGCAGAAAGCTCTCTGGCGTCCAACCGAAATGCGTGAACAGGTATTTCATGCGCGCCCGTTTGCGGTTTTCGCGCAGGATGTTCGCCTCGCGAAAGATTTCGGTGATCGAGCGAGCCACGGGTACGACCTGCTCAGGGTGGACAAACGCATCGAGACGCGCCGCCAGATGAGGCTCGGTCGAGAGCCCGCCTCCCACGCGCACCGAGAAGCCGACCTCCCGCTTCCCGTGCCGCGTGCGCTCGATCGCGGTGAGGCCGATGTCGTTGATCTCCGGGTAAGAGCACCAGACGGGGCATCCCGTGATGCAGATCTTGAATTTCCGCGGCAGATCGTAGAATTCCGAGTTGCCTCGCAGAAGGCCTGCGGTCTCGAGCACGAATGAAGACGCATCGTAGAGTTCGTCGGCGGCCACGCCGGCCAGCGGGCAGCCGGTGACATTGCGAACCACGTCTCCGCAGGCGCCCTTGCTCGATAATCCCGCAGCGGCCAGCGCGTCGATTACTTCCGGGATCGACTCGATCGTAAGCCAGTGGAGCTGAATGTTCTGTCGGACGGTGATATCCGCCACGCCGCGGGCATGGCGCTCCGCCAGGTCCGCGATGAGGCGGAGCTGATTCGAACGCAGCAGGCCGTTGGGCAGGGCGATGCGCATCATGAAGTATGGCGTGGATTTCCCTTCGCCGCCCTGGCCGCCGACGGCGCCTGCGCCGTCGCCCTGCGTGTAGATTCCCCACCACCTGAAGTAGAGGCTCCAGTGGTCCGGAATCGAATCGCGGCCTTTGCGGGCAAACTCGCGAATCTCTTCGAGCGCCTCCCAGGGGTTTTTCTCGCGCTTCAAGCGCTCCGTTCGCTGGGCCGCGGTCTCTTTGATGGGCGAACTCGGTTCACTGCCGCTCAATGATTTCTCCGAAGGTCTGATCTGTTATGTGGCTAAGACTCTTGCCTGAAAAACAAAAAACCCGCTTGCCAGGCTCGGCGCCGGCTAGCGGGCTCTTTCAATCCGAATTCAGCTCTGGTTAAACTATTCGGATCGCACACCCGCGCCAGCCGTGGCAGTACAACAACACGCCACAAAACTCCGCGCGTGGGTGCCGTGATCCATGGCCCCATCCTACTCGACCGGCACCTCTCGGTCAAGACAACTTCTGGAGCGATTGGCGGCCCAGCAACTAGGGCCGTTCGAGCCCTTCTCGCCGAATTTCGATTTGGGTCGCGGGCAAAAGGGACATTCGGCTGGCAACCAGGTTCGCCGAAACAAGTTGGAAGGGCCCTAGGGCTCCGCGGAACATGGGCGTTCGATCACTCAGGCGGGCGCGCCAAAATCAACCAAATTGCGTCAAGCTCGAGTGTATCCGCGAAAGATTTCCTAACGTCCAAGAATGTGAAAAGATACAGTCCGAGGGAACCGATATGTCTGGATCGGAAGTGCCGAACACGGACGTACAGCCGCCAGGCGATCCGCTCGGGGAACCCGGAGCGCGCAAGGGACATCTTTGGGTGTGGATTTTCGTAATCCTGCTGATCGTCGGCGGCGTGGTGCTCTTCAGGATGCGATCGAGTTCACCATTGGCTTCGATGGATCAGAGCGGCGACCAGCCCATCTCCGTCGGCGCGACCACTGTCCACAAGCAGGACATGCCCTACTACCTGACCGGCCTGGGATCGGTGACGGCGTTCAACACTGTGACCGTGCGTCCCCGCGTCGAAGGGCAGATCATGAAGATTCATTTCCGGGAGGGGCAATTTGTTCATGCCGGCGACTTGCTCGCGGAAATTGACCCGCGGCCTTATCAAGTTGCGCTCGATCAAGCCCAAGGACAGCTCGCGAAAGACACCGCGTCGCTGAATGACGCGAAGGCCAACCTCGACCGCTACCGGCAGTTGTGGCAGCAGGGAGTGATCCCGCGTCAGCAGTTCGATTCCCAGCAAGCGACCGTCGGACAATTCGACGGGGCGATTCAGTCCGACAAGGCGCAAATCGACAACGAAAAGCTGCAATTGACCTACTGCCGCATCACGGCGCCCATCGACGGGCGCGTGGGACTTCGCCAAGTCGATTCCGGCAATATCGTTCACCCCACGGATGCGACAGGGATCGCGGTGATTACGCAGGTCAGGCCGATCGCGGTGATTTTCACGCTCCCGGAGGACGACTTGCCGCAAGTGGTCGCGGAAATGAGAAACAAGCAGCTTTCGGTAGAGGCTTACGGCCGCGACAACAATACGAAGATCGCGAGCGGCCGGCTGCTGACGATCGACAACCAAATCGACCAGACCACCGGAACCATCAAGCTGAAGGCCCAATTCGACAATCAGGGCCTCTCTCTGTGGCCGAACCAGTTCGTGAACGTGCGATTGTTCCTCACTGTGCGCAAAGATGCGATCGTCATCCCGTCCGCCGCAATTCAGAAGGGCAGCCAGGGATCGTTCGTTTATGCGGTGGGATCCGACAACAAGGCGGTGGTTCGACCGGTCCAGGTGGAATTTAGTGAAGGCAATGTTTCCGTGATCCGCGAGGGCCTGGAGGAGGGGAATAAGATCGTCGTCGACGGTCAAGACAAACTCCACTCGGGCGCGGCCGTCACCGTGCACCCGGCCGGCTCGAGTCCCGCTCCCGCTACGAATCCGCCGCCGGAACTTCAGCCGTGAGCCCCTCCAGGCCGTTCATTCTCCGTCCGATTGCGACGTCCCTCTTGATGGTGGGCGTTCTTCTGGCGGGGGCCGTTGCCTATCTCCAGCTTCCGGTCTCGGCACTGCCGCAGGTGGACTACCCGACGATACGCGTCCTGACGTTCTATCCGGGTGCCAGCCCGGACGTGATGGCGTCGTCTGTGACGACACCGCTCGAGCGCCACTTTGGCCAGGTTCCGGGCCTGATCCAAATGACGTCGACGAGTTCGTACGGCGGCTCGCTCATCACGCTGCAGTTCGATTTGAAAGAGGACATCGACGTAGCCGAGCAGGAGGTACAGGCCGCGATCAACGCCGCCACCACCTATCTGCCGCGCGACCTGCCGAACCCGCCCATCTACAGCAAGGTGAATCCCGCCGATACACCCATCCTGACACTCGCTCTGACATCGGACACGCTGCCTCTCCAAAAGGTCGAGGACTACGCAGATACGAATCTGGCGCAGAAAATTTCGCAGATGTCAGGCGTGGGCCTCGTAACGATCAGCGGCGGCCAGAAACCAGCCGTGCGCGTGCGCGCGAATCCGACGGCGCTGGCCTCCTACGGGCTAAGCCTGGAAGACCTCCGCGTCGCGTTGGGAACGGCAAACGTCGATCAGGCCAAGGGCAATTTGAACGGGCCACGCCAGTCGTTCACCATCGAAGCGAACGACCAGCTTCTCTCGAGCGAAAGCTACCGGCCTCTGATTATCGCCTACAAGAATGGCGCGCCGGTGCGGCTCTCGGACGTGGCCGATGTCGTCGACGGCGCGGAGAACAACGAGCAGGCCGCCTGGATGAACACGAAGCCCGCCGTAATCCTCAATATCCAGCGCCAGCCGGGCACAAACATCATCGGCGTTGCAGACCGCGTCAAGGATCTGCTTCCGCGTTTGCAGGCATCGCTGCCCTCGTCGATTGAGGTGACTACTCTTACCGATCGGACAACCACCATCCGGGCTTCCGTCAAAGATGTTCAATTCGAGCTGATGCTCACCGTCGCGCTGGTCGTGATGGTCATGTTCCTGTTTCTGCGCAGCGCCGCGGCGACGATTATCCCGAGCGTCGCGGTTCCACTCTCGATCGTTGGCACTTTTGGCGTGATGTACTTGGCGGGCTATAGCCTGGACAACCTCTCGCTGATGGCGCTCACGATTTCGACCGGCTTTGTGGTGGACGACGCCATCGTGATGATCGAAAACATCGCCCGCTTCATCGAAGCAGGGGATTCGCCGCTCGCGGCGGCCTTGAAAGGCTCCGAGCAGATCGGCTTCACGATTCTGTCGCTGACGGTCTCTCTGATCGCCGTTCTGATTCCGCTTCTTTTTATGGGCGAGATAGTGGGCCGGCTGTTCCGCGAATTTGCGGTCACTCTGGGCGTGACGATTCTTGTCTCCGCATTCGTTTCCCTGACACTCACGCCCATGATGTGCGCGAAGTTGTTGCACCATCGGGCGCTGTCACGGCAAAGCCGCTTCTACCGGGCCTCGCAGCGCTTTTTCGACCGGCTCATCGCTGCGTACGGGCGTACGCTGCAGGTGGTGCTGCGGTACCAGCCTGCGACGCTGGGCGTCACCGTTGGCACTCTGGTGCTGACCATCCTCCTCTACTACTACATTCCCAAGGGTTTCTTTCCGGTGCAGGATACGGGCGTGATCCTCGGCGTGTCCGATGCTCCGCAGTCGGTGTCCTTTCCGGCGATGGCCGAGCGCCAGCAGGCGCTTGGTGCCGTCATTCTGAAAGATCCCGACGTAGTCAGCTTGTCCTCGTTTATAGGCGTCGACGGCACGAACATGACGCCCAACAGCGGCCGCATCCAGATCAACCTCAAGCCGCGCGAAGAGCGCAAAGCGACCGCTTCGGAGATCATCCGTCGCTTGCAGCCGAAGCTGGCAAAGGTGGATGGCATCACGCTGTTCATGCAGCCGGTACAGGATTTGACGGTCGAAAACCGCGTCAGCCGCACGCAATACCAATACTCGATCGAGGACGCCGACGCGGAGGAGCTCTCGCGATGGGCTCCGCGGCTCGCCGCCAAGCTGAAGACGCTGCCGCAGTTGCGTGACGTCGCGACCGACCAGCAGAACCACGGCCTGCAAGCAAACCTGGAGATCGACCGGGACACCGCCTCCCGTCTTGGAGTCTTGCCGGCGGCGATCGACAACACTCTCTACGACGCGTTCGGCCAGCGGCAGATTTCCACGATGTTCACGCAGTTGAACCAGTATCACGTTGTGCTCGAGGTGCAGCCCCGCTTTCGCCAGAATCCGGACGCGCTGCAGCATATCTACGTGCGGTCCTCAAACGGCGTTCCCGTGCCGCTGGCCGCTTTCACTCATTTCGAGCAGACCTCCACGCCCCTTGCGGTCAATCACCTCGGGCAGTTTGCCGCCGTGACGCTCTCCTTCAATCTCGCGCCCGGCGCTTCGCTGGGGGATGCGGTGGATGCCATCAAAGCGGCGGCGCGGCAAATCGGGCTGCCAGCCTCGGTTCATCCGAGCTTTCAGGGGATGGCGCAGGTGTTTCAGTCTTCACTTTCGAACGAGCCGCTGCTGATTCTCGCGGCCGTCGTGACCGTCTACATCGTTCTGGGGGTCCTCTACGAGAGTTATATCCACCCCGTCACGATTCTGTCGACGCTGCCCTCGGCCGGCGTGGGCGCGCTTTTGGCGCTGCTGGTCTGCCGGACGGAGTTCAGCGTGATCGCGCTGATTGGCATCATTCTTCTGATCGGCATCGTGCAGAAAAACGCCATTATGATGATCGACTTTGCGCTCGATGCGGAACGAAAGGATGGGAAGTCACCGCAGGAAGCGATCTACCAGGCCTGCTTGCTGCGCTTTCGGCCGATCATCATGACGACGATGGCCGCGCTTCTCGGCGGCGTACCGCTCGCGCTCGGTACGGGGACGGGTTCGGAGCTGCGACGCCCGCTCGGCATCAGCATCATCGGCGGCTTGCTGATCAGCCAGATCCTCACCCTCTACACGACCCCGGTGGTCTACCTTGCATTCGACCGGCTCGCGAGGAGGCTGCAGCGGTACCGCATCGGCAATCCGGCCGAGTCGGAGGCCACAGCCGATTGACGGCGTTTGACGAGTACCGACGGCGACGCACATGAATATCTCCGCGCCCTTTATTCGACGACCGATCGGCACATCGCTGCTAACGGTTGGGATTCTGCTGACGGGCGCCATTGCGTACCGCTTTCTTCCGGTGGCGCCGCTGCCGCAAGTGGAATTTCCCACCATCTCGGTGGAGGCCAACCTGCCCGGCGCCAATCCCGCGACAATGGCCTCGGCTGTGGCCACGCCGCTGGAGCGGCAGTTCGGCCGTATCGCGGGAGTCACCGAAATGACGTCGTCCAGCATGGCCGGCGTCACGTCGATCACGCTGCAATTCGATCTGGATCGCAATATCGACGCGGCCGCCCGTGATGTTCAGGCCGCCATCAATGCCGCCGCCGGCCAGTTGCCCGCAAATCTTCCAAGCCTACCCAGTTACAGGAAAATCAATCCTGCTGACTCGCCCATCATGATTCTGGCGGTGAAGTCAGCCGTGCTGCCCCTGAGCCGCCTTTACGATATCTCCGACTCGGTCATTGCACAGAAGGTCTCGCAGATCACCGGCGTCGGGCAGGTGCGGGTCAGCGGCAGCGCTCGGCCCGCCGTGCGCATCGAGCTGAATCCGTCGGTCCTGGCGAACTACGGCATCGGCCTCGAGGATATGCGGGCCGCCCTCGGGCAGGTGAATGCCAACGCGCCGAAGGGAGCCGTCTCGAACAATCTCGTGCGGTGGACGCTCGCGGCCAACGATCAACTCTATGACGCGGATCAGTATCGCTCCTTGATCATCGCGTACCGCAACGGGGCTCCCGTGCGGTTGGGGAACATCGCAACCGTGCGGGACGCCGTCGAAAACACCCTCGTTGCAGGACTTCAAAACGGCCAGCCGTGCGTCCTGATCATCGTTTTTCGGCAGCCGGGCGCCAACATCGTCGGGACCGTAGATCGTGTCCGCGCCGCTCTCCCGCTGGTGCACTCCTCCATTCCGGCTTCGATCAATCTGACCGTGGCCTCCGACCGCACGACCACGATTCGGGCCTCCGTCGAGGACATTCAAATCACGCTGCTGATCACCGTGGTGCTGGTGATCCTCGTGATTTTCGCTTTTTTGCGGAACGTGAGGGCGACGCTGATTCCTGCCGTCGCAGTTCCTGTGTCGCTGGTGGGAACGTTCGGCGTGATGCATCTGCTCGGGTATTCGATCGACAATCTTTCGCTCATGGCGCTCACGATTGCGACCGGTTTTGTGGTGGACGACGCGATCGTGGTGATCGAAAACATCACGCGGTACCAGGAGGCGGGTCTACCCCCATGGCAAGCGGCGCTGCGCGGCTCGAGGGAGATAGGATTCACGGTCCTTTCCATGAGCACCTCCTTGATCGCCGTCTTCATCCCCGTTCTCCTGATGGGAGGAATCATCGGACGGCTTTTCCGCGAATTTGCCGTCACGCTGAGCGTGACAATTGCGATGTCGCTGGCGGTCTCGCTCACGGCTACGCCCATGCTGTGCTCGAGATTCTTGAAGCCCCTGCAGAAGCAAGGGCACAACTGGTTCTATCGCACGAGCGAACGCGGGTTCGCGAGCTTGCATGCGGGATACGATCGCGGGCTCCAGTGGGTTCTGAATCATCGGCGCACGACCTTGGCAGTCACGATTGCGACGGTTTGCCTGAACCTGTTTCTCTTCGTCGTGGTCCCGAAAGGTTTCTTCCCCCAGCAGGACACCGGAAACGTCCGGGGCTCGATTCAGGCGTCGCAAGATATTTCCTTCGATGCGATGCGAGTGAAGCAGGATCAGTTCAGCAACATCGTAATGTCGGACCCTGCCGTCAGCAGCGTGGTGTCTTTCGTCGGGGGAGACAATTCGATGAATACGGGGCGCATGTTCATTTCGCTGAAGCCTTTGGCGCAGCGAAACGCCAGCGCCGAACAAGTGATCGACGAGCTCCGAAAGAAACTGTCCGTGGTGCCTGGGGCTACGCTTTACCTTCAGTCGCAGCAGGATATCCGCGTGGGTGGGCGGCGAAGCAATTCGCAGTATCAGTTCACGCTCGAAAGCTCAGACCTGTCCGATTTGAATTTGTGGTCGCGGCGCATGCTGGACAAGCTCGCGACCCTTCCGGAGTTGCGCGACGTCTCCACCGACCAACAGGATGCGGGTCTGCAGGCGCATCTGGCGATCGACCGCGACACGGCCTCGCGCCTCGGAATCGACACGCGAACCATCGACAACACGCTTTACGATGCCTTCGGCCAGCGTCAGGTCTCGACCGTTTTCGGGCAGTTGAACCAATACCATGTGGTGCTGGAAGTGGCGCCGGAATTCCAGCGCAATCCCGATGCGCTGAAGGCGATTTACGTGCGCTCGTCGAAAGGCACGGTCGTCCCGCTCGGTGCATTCACGCAATTCGAGCCGAAAACTGCGGCGCTCGCTGTGAACCACCAGGGGCAGTTTCCGGCGGTTACGCTCTCGTTCAATTTGGCGCCGGGCATCGCGCTGGGGGACGCCGTGGATGCGATCAACGCGGCGGCGAGGCGGATCGGCCTGCCGGCGTCGGTGCGCGCCACGTTTCAGGGCACCGCGCAAGCGTTCCAAACATCGCTCGCGAACGAGCCTGTGTTGATTCTCGCCGCGCTGATCACGGTCTATATCGTCCTCGGGATGCTGTATGAAAGCTTCATCCATCCGGTGACGATCCTTTCGACGCTCCCATCGGCCGGTGTGGGCGCGACGCTGGCGCTGCTGCTTTGCCGCATGGACCTGAGCGTGATCGCGATGGTCGGCATCATTCTGCTGATCGGCATCGTGAACAAAAACGCCATCATGATGATCGATTTCGCGCTGGACACGGAGCGCAGGGAAGGGAAGCCTCCCAAGGAAGCGATCTACCTGGCGTGCCTGCTGCGATTCCGCCCCATCATGATGACGACGATGGCCGCGCTGCTGGGCGCATTGCCGCTCGCGCTCATGGGCGGAATGGGATCGGAGTTGCGCCGGCCGCTGGGCATCAGCATCGTCGGGGGCCTGATCGTGAGCCAGATGCTGACTCTGTTCACCACTCCCGTGATCTACTTGTATATGGACAGGCTTCGCCTCTACCCCGAGCTGAAGCTGCGAGGGCGACCAGACCTAGAAGAAGCAACTCGCCATACAGGAATCGTCTCATAGGCAAAGCTTGCCCGACTTTCGCGGACATTTAGATGAGGTTTCGCGAGTCACCCAGTGAGGCCGGCATGTATGAGCAAGACACCGCGGTAGGGAACCGCTTAGGCTCCGGTCCGTATCGCTACGGAACGGAATTCTTGATGCGCTCATGCCGGAAGGGAGAGAGTCGGCATGGTAAAATCGAAATCAAGGAGACCGAATATGAAGATGAAGGATTTGGTTGCCCATTGGCGTTTCGAGCTGCTGTGGGGCACGATGGCGGTGCTAGGATGTCTGGCCATGCTCGTCGTTGAGGTTCTCTCCTTTCGTTTGGCTCTCGGGAAGTGGTAGGGGCTTCTTCGGGTCGCCACGAGCGCCGTCCCACCTTGTTCTGAGAGATGTGCGCGCCAGCCGGGCGCCTGAATTGCCTGCGAGCTAAATCCCACCGCAAGTGCCGCGCCCCTAGGACAAATAAGAGGCCTGCAAGATTCACAAGTGATTCCGCGACACGATACTGGAGATCTATTGAGGAAGGGCCTTTCGCGTGGCGGCGCTCCCGCGGACTGCGCGGAGGTGCGCCGCGCACTAAGGCAGAACGCGGCGCGTCTCCGAGTGGCTGCCGATGTGGTTGTGTCGGGGTGGGCAGCCGATTGTGGGGCGCACGTTAGCACTGTTCTCGCCGGCGGAATGTGACGCTTGTCACTGCGGTGCGCGGAGGGCGGGACGAACCCGGGTCCTTCGCACGATGGCTGCCAGGGCCCGTTCGGCGCGCGCCACGCCCCTCTCGCGCGGCGCGCGCAGCCTGGCTGTCGGCAAGGGACAAAATAGGGCAGCCAATGCCGGACGGAAGGTAACTCAATTGTCGAGATGGACTTGTGATTATTATCACATGGCGGTATGGGGCTTAACGAATGGCACGAGGCAGGCTGATCGAGAGGGAAAGGACGTCTGAGCGCCGCTGACCGGGCTTGGCCAGTTGCCGCATGATCGACGCCAGATCCATCCACACGTTTTCCCGGGGGCTTTTGCCGTTGCGGAATCGAGCACGCGTCGGAGTGGGGGCTAACGCGCCCCCGCCGCCGGGAGATCCTAAGGCGCGTCCTGCGACGTGCCCGATCCGAGCCGGCTCATCAACCATGAAGTCGCCGCCATAGAGCTGCCGGACCGGACGGACTCACCGTTGAGATCGCGAAAAAGGGCCTGATATTTTCCGCAGGGAACTCTTCTCATTGAGTTTCCGGCTGGGTAACATTCCCAGAAAAGTCGTGAGCTTTGACGTCGTTTGCCCCGTAGTGGATAATCGACCGCAACCCAGCTGCAAAATGCGGTAAAACGGCGCGTTTTCCGCAGGGCCGCGTAGATTGGACTTTTGAGCCTATAATCGGCAGGTTGCGAAAATGAGGTAAGGAGGACAGAGATGGCCACTGCTACACAGACGATTCCAATCGAAAAGAGTGTCGCCGCGTACGTCGCGAAACCGCGCCCCATGTTGATCAATGGGAAGTGGGTGCCGGCCGCGTCGGGAAAGACGTTCCCGACCTACAACCCGTCGACGGGCGAAGTTCTCTGTCAGGTTGCGGAAGGCGACAAGGAAGATATTGACCGCGCGGTGGCGGCCGCGCGCGCCGCATTCGATAAGGGGCCGTGGAGGAAGATCACGCCATCCGAGCGGGGACGCATAGTCTGGAAACTGGGCGACCTGCTCGAGAAACACGCTGAGGAGTTCGCGCAGCTCGAGTCGCTGGACAACGGCAAACCGATTGCCATGTCCCGCCTCGCCGATATCCCAACATCCGTCGACCAGCTCCGCTACTACGCAGGCTGGGCGACGAAAATCGAAGGCAATACGATCCCGATTTCCGCTCACGGCCCGAAGTATCTCGCCTATACGCTTCGTGAGCCCATCGGCGTGGTCGGCCAGATCGTTCCATGGAACTTTCCGCTAATAATGGCGACCCTGAAACTGGCGCCAGCGCTGGCGGCCGGCTGCACGGTGGTTTTAAAGCCCGCGGAGCAGACCCCGCTGACGGCTCTCATGCTGGGCGAGCTCGTGCAAGAAGCGGGCATCCCGGACGGCGTCGTAAATATCGTCACGGGCTATGGGGAAACTGCCGGTGCAGCGCTCGCGGCGCACCCGAACGTAGACAAGGTTGCGTTTACTGGTTCGACCGAGGTTGGAAAGCTGATTGTCCACGCCGCCGCCGGAAACTTGAAGAAGGTATCGCTCGAATTGGGAGTCTCCCAACATCGTGTTCGCGGATGCCGACATCGAGGGCGCGATACCCGGAGCCACGAACGCCATCTTTTTCAACTCGGGGCAGGTCTGCTGCGCGGGATCCCGGCTCTACGTCGAAGACAAGCAATTCGACAAAGTGGTGGACGGCGTTTCGCAGATCGCGTCGAAGCTCCGCGTCGGCCCCGGAATGGAAGCGACCGCGCAATTGGGGCCGGTCGTTTCGGAGGAACAACTGAATCGCGTATGCGGCTATCTCGAGGCTGGGTTCTCGGAAGGAGCGAAAGCTGCGGTCGGCGGGAAACGGCACGGCGAGAAAGGCTACTTCGTCGAGCCGACCGTCCTCGTCAACACGAACGAGAAGATGAAGGTCGTGCGCGAAGAGATCTTCGGGCCGGTCGTGACGGTGATGCCGTTTAAGGATGTGGACGAGCTTGTCGCCAAGGCCAACGACACGCAGTACGGACTGGCCGCAGCGGTCTGGACGCGCGACATCAAGAAAGCTCATCGCGTCGCGTCGGAACTGCGCGCGGGAACGGTTTGGATCAACTGCTACGGCGTTCTCGATTCGGCTATGCCCTTCGGCGGGTACAAACAGTCCGGCTGGGGCCGCGAAATGGGACACGAGATGCTGAATCTCTACACCGAAGTCAAATCGGTGTGCACTCCCATCTCATAGCGGTGCCGGGAGTGAACGTGGGTTTTCACGCACCCGCACACCGCAAACTATGGCGGTCGAAAAAAGAGTTGTGATTTCGGCTGCGACGGAGCGACAGCATGCAGCGACGATTCATCCGCACGATCGTCGCACGCTGGCCGTGACGCGATGATGCGTGCCGCCGCGAATGAAGAGATACTTTTAAAAGGCGCTCATCCTGTCGAGGACGGTGACTTGACCGGCGAGGTCGTCATCGCGGTGGATCATCGTGAGGACCTTGCCGTCGTCGGAGAGAGACCAGAAATCGCGGAAGTGAAAGTTGCGACCGTTCTGGCTCACGTGCGATTCGATGAGCAGTTCCGAACCGGCCCACTGGATGGTGCTGTGCCAACTGGCTCCGAGAACGACGTTCTCGACGTGTTCACCGTCGGTACGACCCTTGAATTCGATCTTGTGCGAGACACCCTCCGTCGGAGTGAAGAGCATGTTCACGGAAATCATGGGCTCGGCGTGATCGATTTTCACGATGATCTCTTTCGGATCACCCCCGTTC
>OBLQ010000388.1_pt1 | contig 16908 bp, 12 predicted proteins | sample 1519881 | NCBI WGS metagenome assembly OBLQ01 (sample SAMN01911456, study PRJEB22533) | soil metagenome | biome: Soil | place: Malaysia | collected 2012-04-30 | depth DG_metagenome m | reverse complement strand
TTCACGTGCGGCTTCGTTCGCTCAAATTTCGCTTTGCTCATGGCCTTTCTCCTTCGCTGAGTCTTGTTTTCTTAACAAGACGCTCTGTTATTAATCCCTTCACTCGCCACTGCATGCTCCTTTTTATCTTCCCATCGCCCGGGCAATAATGGCTTCGCCGACATTCTTCGGCACAGCTTCATAACTTCCAAACTGCATCGTAAAAGTCGCTCGACCTTGAGTCTGAGAGCGCAAATCGGTGGCATAGCCGAACATATTGGCGAGGGGAACTTGGGCCTTGATGACGTAAGAACCCGCTCGAGCCTCGGTACTCATGATGCGGCCGCGCCGCGCATTGAGATCTCCCGTCACCGAACCCATGAAATCTTCCGGCACCACGACCTCGACATCCATGATGGGTTCGAGCAAAACCGGTCCTGCTTTGCGGGCCGCTTCTTTGACACCGATAGATCCCGCAATTTTAAAAGCCATCTCCGAAGAGTCGACATCATGGTAACTGCCGTCGAACAGCGTCACTTTGAGATCCACCAAGGGATAACCCGCGAGCACTCCGCCTTCCAATGCCTCGCCCACACCTTTCTTCACCGCGGGGATAAACTCGCGGGGAATCACGCCTCCGACAATGGCATCGACAAACTCAAAGCCCTTGCCGCGTTCTTGCGGCTCGACTTTAAGCCAGACATGACCGTACATGCCGCGACCGCCGCTTTGCTTGATATATTTACACTCCGCCTCGGCTGGACTGGAGAGAGTTTCCCGATAAGCCACCTGGGGACGACCCACATTGGCATCCACCTTGAATTCGCGCATCAGCCGATCCACGATGATTTCAAGGTGCAATTCTCCCATACCGGCAATGATGGTTTGCCCGGTCTCCTCGTCGATTTTCACCTTAAAAGAGGGATCTTCCTGCGCGAGCTTCTGCAGTGACAGGCCCAACTTCTCTTGATCGGCCTTGGTCTTCGGTTCAATCGCCACACTGATGACCGGCTCAGGAAATTCAATCGATTCGAGCAAGATCGGATGCTTCTCCTCGCACAAGGTGTCGCCCGTGGTGCTGAACTTGAGGCCGACCGCAGCTGCAATATCTCCGGCGCCGATGCTCTTGATCTCTTCACGCTGATTGGCATGCATGCGAAGAATGCGCCCAATGCGCTCTTTCTTTTCTTTGGTGGAATTGTAAACGTAAGAACCGGCATCAAGTTTACCGGAATAGACGCGAAAATAAGTGAGATGACCGACGAAGGGATCGGTCATGATTTTAAAAGCAAGGGCGGCAAAAGCTTGAGTTTCGTCGGGCGCCCGAGTTTCGGTCAAGCCCGGCTGACGGGGAATCATTCCCGAAATCGGAGGAATATCGAGGGGGCTGGGCAAATAATCGACCACAGCGTCGAGCAATTGCTGAATACCCTTATTCTTAAAAGCCGCTCCACAAAATACCGGCGTGACACTCATCTTAACGGTCGCCGTCCGGGCCGCCTGCCGCAACTCCTCGGCTCCGATCGGAAGCCCCGCGACATATTTCTCCATCAGCTTTTCATCGTGTTCGACGACGGCTTCACAAAGTTTTTCGCGGTAAATCTTGGCCTGCTCGGCGTAATCTGCGGGAATTTCCACTTCTTCGAATTTAGCTCCCAGGGAACTTTCATCAAAGCGGATGGCTTTCATGTTCAGCAGATCGATGATCCCCTGAAAACTCTCTTCAGCCCCCATCGGAATTTGAAAACAAACAGGGTTCGCATGAAGCCTTTCCTGCATTTCACGGACGGCTCGATAAAAATCAGCTCCGGTTCGGTCCATCTTGTTGACGAAAGCAATGCGCGGAACTCGGTACTTATTGGCTTGACGCCACACGGTTTCGGATTGCGGCTCAACACCGCCCACCGAACAAAACACTCCGATAGCGCCGTCGAGCACACGGAGCGAACGCTCGACCTCGATAGTAAAATCGACATGGCCCGGGGTATCGATAATATTGATGCGATGATTTTTCCAAAAACAGGTGGTGGTTGCCGAAGTAATGGTGATGCCGCGCTCTTGTTCCTGTTCCATCCAGTCCATGACCGCGGTACCTTCGTGGACTTCTCCAATCTTATGAGACACACCGGTGTAATACAGAATCCGCTCTGTCGTCGTGGTCTTACCGGCATCAATATGAGCCATGATGCCGATATTTCTAGTTTTAGTTAGCGGATATTTGTCAGTCATACAAAAAAGCTTAAAGTTTCATGTTCAAATCTTTAAACTTTGAACTTTAAAATTGAATTTCTTTACCACCGATAATGGGCAAAAGCCTTATTCGCTTCAGCCATTTTATGCACATCGTCGCGCTTTTTCACGGCAGCCCCACGGTTGTTTAAAGCGTCGATAATTTCGGCTGCGAGACGGTCCTCCATGGTTTTTTCGCCACGGTCGCGGGCATATTCTACCAACCAACGCAAACCCAAGGAAACCCGACGCTCCGGTCGCACCTCCATCGGAACCTGGTATGTGGCGCCGCCGACCCGGCGGCTGCGAACTTCAACGACCGGCTTGATATTATCCAATGCCTGCTTGAAAAGCTTGAGAGCATCGTCGTTCAACTTGCTTTGAATAATATCGAAAGCTCCGTAAACAATGGCTTCCGCCAAGCTTTTCTTTCCTTGCAACATCACCTTATTCACGAACTTGGCGATCAGCTTATCGTGAAATTTAGGATCGGGCAGAATCTTACGTTTGGCGATGTGAGCTTTGCGGGACATCTTATTATTAAACCTTTTTATCTGGTTTCCGGCTTCCGGTTTCTGGCTGGGCGATGCCGGAAGCCGGAACCCAGAGGATTCCTTTTATAGAAGCAAGCTTACTTGGGTCGTTTCGCCCCGTACTTGGATCTTCCTTGTCGACGCTTTTCGACGCCGACCGAATCGAGCGTGCCGCGAACAATATGGTAACGGACACCGGGCAAATCTTTCACACGGCCGCCGCGAATCAATACCACCGAGTGTTCCTGCAAGTTGTGTCCTTCGCCGGGAATATAGGAAGTGACTTCAATGCCGTTGGTCAAACGAACGCGTGCTACTTTGCGAAGCGCGGAATTCGGCTTCTTGGGCGTCGTCGTATAAACACGAACGCAAACACCGCGCTTTTGTGGACAACGCTGCAAAGCCGGCGCAGTACCCTTGTAACGGGCTTGAACTCGGCCGATGCGGATTAATTGGTTGATCGTCGGCATAAAAAGATCTTCGAATGATAAAAATTATTGTTTAATTTCAAATAGTTAGCTGTTTAAATTTTATTTTAGGCAAAAACAGGCGCCGTTTCTATCATGCGGATTTAAAAGGTGTCAAGCCTTTCAGCGGTCAATTCAGCCAATAAGCCTTTCGCAAGCTCCCCTGCGATGGTTCTTAAGCGCTGAGATGGCTTTCCGCCGCCATCTCTTCTTCCGCCGCTTCATCCACTTCCATTTTCAATTCACGATAATGCCGCAAGCCGGTGCCGGCCGGAATCAGGCGGCCCATGATGACATTTTCTTTCAGGCCGCGCAAGTAATCGATCTTTCCGGAGACGGCCGCTTCGGTCAAAACCCGCGTGGTCTCTTGGAAAGAAGCCGCCGAGACGAAGGATTCGGTCGAAAGTGAAGCCTTGGTGATTCCGAGCAGCATCGGTTCGCCCACCGCCGGCTTGCCCTTCTTGGCGCGAATGCCGGCGTTGACCTTTTCAAACTCTTCCCGCTCCACGGTATCATCGATGAGGAAGCTCGTGTCACCGGGATCTTTGATGCGGACCTTGCGCAACATTTGACGCACGATGGCCTCGATGTGCTTGTCATTGATCTTGACGCCCTGGAGCCGGTAGACCTCTTGAATTTCGTCGACCAGGTATTTGGCCAAGGCTTTGTCGCCCAATACTTTCAAAATATCGTGGGGATTGGAGGAACCGTCCATCAGCGGTTCTCCGGCCTTGACGAAATCGCCTTCGCGCACGGCCAAATGTTTGCCTTTCGCGACAAGATATTCATTCGCTTCGCCCACTTCGGGAGTCACCACGACCTTGCGTTTTCCTTTGGTGTCTTTACCGAAACTGACGATGCCGTCCACTTCCGCGATAATCGCCACTTCTTTGGGCTTGCGGGCCTCGAACAACTCGGCGACGCGCGGCAAACCTCCGGTGATGTCCTTGGTTTTGGTGGTCTCGCGGGGAATCTTCGCGATCGGATCGCCGGCGATCACATCTTGTCCTTCGCCGACCGTGATATTGGCTCCGATCGGCAAAAGATATCGAGCCTCATTGGCCGAGCCCGGCAGTTTCAAGGTTTGACCGCGTTCATCTTTAATCGACACGCGGGGCCGCAAATCGCTCTGCTTCGACTCGATGATGACTTTGCGGGAAAGACCCGTCACTTCGTCGACTTGCTCCTGCATCGTCACGCTGTCGAGAATGTCGCCGAATTTCACTTTGCCGCCGACTTCGGTCAGGATGGGAATCGAGTAAGGGTCCCATTCGGAAAGCAAAGTCTTGGGGGCAACGCGCTGGCCTTCTTTCACGGCAAGCTTGGCTCCGTAAGTCAGCGTGTATTTCTCGCGCTCGCGTCCCGCATCGTCGACAATCGCAAGTTCCCCGTGGCGGTTCATCACGGTGAGGGAACCTTCCCGGTTGGTGACCGTCTTGACGTCGATCAGCTTGACGACGCCTTCATTGCGGTTTTCTAAAGTCGATTGTTCAGCGCGGCGGGAAGCGGCGCCGCCGACGTGGAAAGTCCGCATCGTGAGCTGGGTGCCCGGTTCGCCGATCGCCTGGGCGGCAATAACGCCCACGGCCTCGCCCAGATTGACGAGCTGTCCTCGGGCCAAATCGCGACCGTAACAAAAACTGCAAACACCGCGCGCGGATTGACAAGTCAACACCGACCGAATGCGGACTTTCTCGATGCCCGCATCTTGAATGACATCGACCAACTTTTCGTCAACCTCGGTCCCGGCCTTGAGCAGAGTCTCACCGGTATAAGGATCTTTCACGTCATCCAACACCACGCGGCCGAGAATACGGTCGCCGAGCGGCTCGATGATTTCTCCACCTTCGACCAGAGGCGACATCCAAATGCCGTCCAGCGTGCCGCAATCTCTTTCGGTCACGACGACATCTTGGGCAACGTCCACCAAGCGGCGGGTGAGATAACCCGAGTTCGCGGTCTTCAGCGCGGTGTCGGCCAAGCCTTTACGGGCACCGTGCGTCGAGATGAAGTACTGTTGCACGGTCAAGCCTTCGCGGAAATTAGTGGTGATCGGCGTTTCGATGATTTCACCGGAAGGCTTGGCCATGAGACCGCGCATCCCGGCGAGTTGACGCATCTGCATGGCGGAACCGCGGGCTCCGGAATCGGCCATAATGTAAATCGGGTTGAAGCTGGGCAAAGTCTTTTCGCTGCCGTCTTCCTGCTCGACTTTCTCGGTGCTCATCTGCTTGAGCATTTCGTTGGCAATGCCTTCCGTCACTTGGGCCCAGATATCGACGATCTTGTTGTAGCGTTCACCGTCGGTGATTAAACCGTCGATGTATTGATTTTCGACGTCGCGCACTTCGTTATAAGCTTGATCGAGCATGCCGGTCTTGGCGGAGGGAATTTTCATGTTGTCGAGACAAATCGAAATGCCGGCCTTGGTCGAATATTTGAAACCGATGTCTTTGAGACGGTCGGCAAGGATGACGGTTTCTTTGTTGCCGGCAACGCGGTAACAACGGTCGACCAGTTCAGCGATGGACTTTTTATCCATCGTCTTGTTGATGACGCTGAAAGGAATCTGCGACGGAATGATCTCGGAAAGCAAAATACGCCCGGTGGTGGTCTCGACCCGTTCCCCGTTCATTCTCACCTTGATCTTGGCTTGCAGATCCAGGCTGCCGGTTTCATAAGCCAGCGCGACCTCTTCGGGACCGGCGAAAGCGCGGCCTTCTCCCTTGGCATGCAAGCGCTCGCGCGTCATATAATAAATGCCCAAAACCATGTCTTGAGTCGGGACAATGATCGGCTTGCCGCTGGCCGGGGAAAGAATGTTGTTCGTGGACATCATCAAAACCCGGGCTTCTAACTGAGCCTCGATGGAAAGCGGCACGTGCACGGCCATCTGGTCGCCGTCGAAGTCCGCATTGAACGCCGCGCACACCAGCGGATGCAATTGAATCGCCTTGCCTTCGACCAAAACCGGCTCGAAAGCCTGGATACCCAGGCGATGCAAAGTGGGAGCGCGGTTGAGCAGGATGGGATGCTCTTGAATGACTTCATCGAGGACGTCCCAGACTTCAGGGACTTGCTTTTCGACCATTTTCTTCGCGCTCTTAATCGTCGAAACGTAACCGCGTATCTCCAGTTTGTGGTAAATGAAGGGGCGGAACAATTCGAGCGCCATGATTTTGGGCAAACCACATTGGTGCAGCTTGAGATTGGGGCCGACGACGATGACCGAGCGGCCGGAGTAATCGACGCGTTTGCCGAGCAAATTCTGCCGAAAACGGCCTTGTTTCCCTTTCAACATGTCGGAGAGCGAACGCAGCGGGCGACGGTTCGGGCCGGTGAAGACCTTGCCGCGGCGGCCGTTGTCGAACAGCGCATCGACCGCTTCTTGCAACATGCGCTTCTCGTTGCGGATGATGATGTCGGGCGCATTCAGTTCCATGAGGCGTTTCAAACGGTTGTTCCGGTTGATGACGCGGCGGTAGAGATCGTTGAGATCGCTGGTCGCAAAACGGCCTCCTTCGAGGGGAACCAGAGGCCGCAAGTCGGGCGGAATCACGGGAATGACTTCCATCATCATCCATTCCGGCTTATTGCCCGAATCCCGGAACGCTTCGAGTACCTTCAAACGCTTGGCGATTTTTTTCTTGGCGGCCTCGCTTTTGACCTTGGGCAAAGTCTTGCGCAGCTTCTCGGCCAATTCGTCGCAGTCGATCTTGCGCAAAATTTCGAGCACGGCTTCGCCGCCCATCTTGGCGGTAAAGCCGCCGGGGAATTCCTCTCGGGCCTTTTGGTATTTGTCCTCGGTGAGCACTTCGCCCTCGCTGAGCGAGCTCGTTCCGGGATCGGTGACGACATAGGCTTCGCAATAAAGAACCTTTTCCAAATCTTTCAAGGTCATGTCGAGAATGGTGCCGATGCGGGAAGGCAGGCTCTTCAAAAACCAAATATGAGCCACCGGCGTGGCCAAATTGATATGACCCATCCGCTCGCGGCGCACCTTGGACTGGATGACCTCGACACCGCATTTTTCGCAGATGATCCCGCGGTGCTTCATGCGCTTGTATTTGCCGCAATTGCATTCGTAATCCTTGACCGGCCCGAAAATCTTCGCGCAAAACAGACCGTCGCGCTCGGGTTTGAAGGTACGATAGTTGATGGTCTCGGGCTTTTTGACTTCGCCGTGCGACCAGGATCGGATCATTTCAGGCGAAGCGAGCGAGATCTTGATTCCGGTGAAAGACACCGGGTCTTTGGGTTTTTCAAAGAAATTTTGCATATCCATAATTATTTATCCTCTATCAACTCCACATTCAGAGCCAAACTCTGCAATTCCTTCACCAGTACGTTAAAGGATTCCGGCAGGCCGGGTTCGAGCGTGTTGTCGCCCTTCACGATGGCCTCATACATTCGGGTACGGCCGATGACGTCGTCGGACTTCACAGTAAGAAATTCCTGCAGCGAGTAAGCGGCGCCGTAGGCCTCCATTGCCCAGACTTCCATTTCTCCGAGTCTCTGTCCGCCGAACTGAGCTTTACCGCCCAAGGGTTGCTGAGTGACCAGCGAATAAGGACCGATCGAACGGGCGTGAATCTTATCGTCCACGAGATGATGCAGCTTGAGAATATACATGATGCCCACGGTGACCGGCTGCTCGAAGGCTTCGCCGCTGCGGCCGTCGAACAGCGTCATTTGGCCGGATTCGGGAAGATCGGCCAACTTGAGCATCTCTTTGATTTCGTCTTCCTTGGCGCCGTCGAAAACCGGGGTCGCGGTGTGGATGCCGCGGTAGAGGCGCTGCACCAAATCGAGCAAATCTTTTTGGTTCAAATCATCGAGATGTTTCGAAGCTTCATGCTTTCCATAGGCCCTTTTCAGCAAGGCGAGGAGATTGTCCTTGCTTTGCGCTTCGTCGACGATTCTTTGGATTTTCTCGCCCAAACCGCGCGCCGCCCAGCCCAGGTGCACTTCAAGAATTTGACCGATATTCATGCGGCTCGGCACGCCGAGCGGATTCAAGACCAACTCTACGGGACGCCCGTCTTCCATATAGGGCATGTCCTCGACGGGAAGAATTCTCGAGATGACGCCTTTATTACCATGGCGACCCGCGACTTTATCGCCGACCGAGATTTTACGCTTGATGGCCACGTAGACCTTCACCATCTTGATGACGCCCGGAGGCAGCTCGTCGCCCTTGCGCAGCTTATTGACCTTTTGGTCGTAGACCATTTTAGAAAATTCGACCTGCTCTTCCATGGCTTCGAAGAGTTCGCCCAGCTCGGCTTCGATGTCGTCTCCATCCTGCACGGTGATCTCCGACCATTTGCCGACCGGCATCTGATCGAGAACGGCATTGGTAATGCTCTTGCCCTTGGTCAAATAAACCTTGTCGGTTTCATCATCGACGACCTTCGAAGAGCTGACCCGGCCCACCAGCAATTGACGAATTTTCTTGGCTGAGCTTTCTTGCAAAATTTTGAGCTCATCGTTGAAGTCTTTTTTCAGTTTCTCCGATTCGGTCTCTTGGATTTCTTTGGCACGCTCGTCGAGTTCGGCGCCCTCGCGCGAAAAAACTTGGGCGTCGATGATAATGCCGCTGACTCCGGGCGGAACGCGCAGCGAAGTGTCTTTCACGTCCCCGGCTTTTTCGCCGAAGATGGCGCGAAGCAGCTTTTCTTCGGGAGAAAGCTGGGTTTCCCCTTTCGGCGTGATTTTACCGACCAGGACGTCGCCCGGCTTGACTTCGGCCCCGATGCGGATCATGCCGGAATCGTCCAAATCTTTTAAGGCTTCTTCGCCGACGTTGGGAATGTCACGGGTGATTTCTTCTTTGCCGAGTTTGGTGTCGCGGGCGACGCATTCGAACTCTTCGATGTGAATCGAGGTAAAGACGTCGCTTTTGACCAGGTTTTCGGAAATCAGAATCGAGTCTTCAAAATTATAACCGCCCCAAGGCATGAAGGCGACCAAGACATTCTGGCCCAGAGCCAAATCGCCGAGTTCGGTCGAAGGACCATCGGCCAAAGTGTCGCCCTCGCGGACTTTTTGTCCCGCCTTCACCACCGGCTTTTGGTTGAAACAAGTATTTTGGTTGGAACGGCGGTATTTCACCAAACTGTAAATATCGACTTCGCTGGATTCTTTGCGCGAGGTTTTTTCGGCCTTGACCACGATGCGGTCGGCGTCCACGCTTTGAACGACACCGCCGCGGCGGGCACGGATGGTGACGCCGCTGTCGTCGGCGACCTTGCGCTCGACGCCGGTGCCGACCAGCGGAGCCTCGCTGCGCAGCAAGGGAACCGCCTGACGCTGCATGTTGGAACCCATCAAAGCGCGGTTGGCGTCATCGTGTTCGAGAAAAGGAATCAGCGAGGCCGCAATCGAGACAAGCTGATTGGGCGAAACGTCCATCAGTTCGACTTCTTTGGGTTGAACCATGACGAATTCGCCGTTTTTCCGGCAACTGACCAAATCTTTTTGGAAATGACCTTTGGCGTCCACGGCGGCGTTCGCCTGAGCGATGTAGTAGCCTTCTTCATCCAGCGCCGAGCAGTAAATGACGTCTTCCGTCACTTTGCCCTCGGCGACTTTGCGATAAGGCGTTTCGATGAAGCCGAATTCATTGACGCGGGCGTAGCTGGAGAGCGAAGCGATGAGACCGATGTTCGGACCTTCCGGCGTCTCGATCGGACAAATACGCCCGTAGTGAGTGGTGTGAACGTCGCGGACTTCGAATCCCGCGCGCTCGCGGGTGAGTCCTCCCGGTCCCAAGGCGGAGAGACGGCGCTTGTGGGTGACTTCCGAGAGAGGATTCGTTTGGTCCATGAATTGGGAGAGTTGGCTGGAACCGAAGAATTCTTTCACCACCGCGGAGACCGGCTTGGGATTAATCAAATCATGCGGCATTAAAGTTTCGATTTCTTGCAGGCTCATCCGTTCTTTGATCGCCCGTTCCATCCGAACCAGACCGATGCGGTATTGATTTTCTAAAAGCTCGCCGACGGCACGGACGCGGCGGTTGCCCAAATGGTCGATATCGTCCACTTGGCCGAAACCGTCCTTCAGGTTGACCAGGTATTTGACGGTATCGAGAATGTCTTCTTTGCGCAGCGTGGTGAGCTCGAGCGGAACATCGAAGCCGAACTTATGGTTGATTTTCAAGCGACCGACTTTAGAGAGGTCGTAGCGCTCGGGATTGAAAAATAAATTCTCGAAAAAGGCCGTGGCGGTTTCGATGGTGGCCGGATCTCCGGGCCGCAGGCGGCGGTAAATTTCGGTGATCGCTTCTTCCATTGAAGCGACCTTATCGATCAAGAGCGTATTGCGCAGATAAGGCCCGACGTTGAAATTATCGATGAACAGCAGAGGAATCTGAGGAATTTTGTGTTTCTTGATTTCCTCAAGCTTCTCTTCGGAGAGAATTTGATTGCATTCAAGGATGACCTCGCCGCTGGTCGGATCCACGATGTCATGAGCGGCGGGACGGCCGATGACGTCCTCGGGCTCGGCGGGAATTTCGGTCACTTTGGCCTTTTGCAGCTTTTCGATGGCGTTCTGGTTGAATTTACGGCCTTTTTTAACCAAGATTTCGCCGGTTTTGGGATGCTTGATGTCTTTGGCGGCGCGTTGCATGGCCAAGACTTCGGGCTCGAGAGTCTTGAAAAGACTCTTGCCTTCATAAGTCACGATTTCAGTTTTATAGAAATAATTGAGCATTTGCTCGGTGTTGAGGCCGAGCGCCCGGACCAAAACCGTGACCGGCAGTTTGCGGCGGCGGTCGATGCGGACATAAACGATATCTTTAGGATCGAATTCAAAGTCGAGCCAGGAACCGCGGTTGGGAATAATCCGCGCCGAATAAAGCAGCTTTCCGGAAGAGTGCGTCTTGCCTTTATCGTGCTCGAAAAACACGCCCGGAGAACGATGCAACTGTGAAACCACCACGCGCTCGGTGCCGTTGACGATGAAGGTTCCGGTATCGGTCATCAGGGGAATTTCACCGAAATAAACTTCTTGTTCTTTCACGTCGCGAATCGAGCGGCCGCCGGCTTCGTCTCGGACGTCCCACACGACCAGCCGCACCGTCACTTTCAGCGGCGCGGAATAAGTCATGCCTCGCTCCCGGCATTCGTTCACTTCGTAAGCGGGGCGTTCGAAGCGGTAGGAAACGAATTCAAGGCTCGCCGTTTGGTTAAAATCGCGAATCGGAAAAACGCTTTTGAAGACACCCTGGAGGCCGGAATCTTCCCGGGACTCCGGAGCGACATCGGCTTGGAGATATTTGTCGTAGCTGCGCTTTTGAATCTCGATCAAGTTGGGCAGATCGACAATTTTCTCGATTTTGGAAAAATCTTTCCGCCAGATGCCGGCGGGAACGAGAGCAGAGCTCATGAAAAACCTCGCGAAAGAAAGTCAGGGAAAAATTTCAAAATAGCTTCCCCCTCCCCACTGAAGGAGGGGGAAGCCGAATCCTACGAAAGCACGGATATCGTTCTTACTTGATTTCGACTTTAGCGCCGGCCTTCTCGAGTTGTTCTTTCATCTTGGCCGCGTCATCTTTGCTTACGCCCTCCTTCACCGGTTTAGGAGCGGCTTCCACCAGATCTTTGGCTTCTTTCAAGCCAAGGCCGGTGATGGTTCGGACTTCTTTAATGACGTTGATTTTGTTGTCACCGGCATTGGCGAGAACGACCGTGAATTCGGTCTTCTCTTCCGCAGGAGCACCGGCGGCTCCACCCGCGGCCCCGCCGATCACCGCAACGGGGGCGGCGGCGGAAACACCGAACTTCTCTTCGAAGGCTTTGACGAGTTCGGCGACCTGCAAGAGGGTCATGCTTTCAATAGTTTCGAGAATATCTTCTTTACTGACGACTGCCATGATTATGTCCTTTTCTTAAAATGTTGATGGGTTTTGGGATTCGTGTCTCATTATATTATTTATATTCAAGCGGCTTTTTTGTCGCGGATCGCGGCCAATACGGTCGCGAGCTGCCTCGGGATCGCGCTCATCACGTTCACCAAGTTTTGCGCCGGGGCCTGCATCGAACCCAGCATCTTGGCGAGCATTTCTTCGCGCGACGGAAGCTTGGAAAGCGCTTCGACCTCCGAGGGATTCATGACCTTGCCGGACAGGAATCCTCCTTTGATCTTGGCCTTTTCAAACTCCTTGACGAATTTGACCAGGATCTTCGCGGGAGCGACCGGGTCCTTCGAGCTGGTCACCACGGCCGTGGGGCCGATGAACAGCTTGCTTAAGGGTTCCATGTCGGTCCCTTGAAGCGCCCGTCCCGCCAAGGTGTTTTTAAGCACCTTAAGTTCCGCTCCGTCTTTGCGTAATTCTTGACGGAGCTTGGTCAATTCGCTGACCTTGAGGCCTTGATAATCCGCGAGCAGAGTCACACAGGTCTTTTGGAAGCGTTCTTTGAGCGCTTCCACGGCCTGAGTTTTCTCTTCTCGGTTCATACGGGTTCCTCCTTTGTGTTTTTTGTTTAGAGGGTGACACAAAGAAGGGAACGAATCCCGCCTACATTGGCGTTAACATAACCTTAATTCCGGGAGACCGGAAACCAATGGTCTTTGACGTACACCCATCCGCCGACACGGGCAAAGCCCGTATCGGCTAAAGCCCAGGGGGCGAATTCCATTCTCCCCCTTCAACCCCCATCGCTTAGGACAGGAAGAAAATAAAGAGATTGTGGAACACGCCGCTAGGCTTTCAAATTTTCAAAAATCAAAAAAATTCATCAGGCCGACACGACGGTGTTGGGATCAATACGGATTCCCGGGCTCATCGTTGCCGAAATGGCAATGCCTTTTAAAAACGTTCCCTTGCTGGAGCTGGGTTTCGCTTTCACGACACCTTCCACAAAGGAGAGAATATTTTCTTTAATCTTGTCGGGACCAAAGGAAAGTTTGCCTACGGGAGCCTGAACAATTCCGGCTTTTTCATTGCGGAATTCGACTTTCCCCGCCTTGAGGTCCTTCACGGCCTTGCCGATTTCGAAGGTCACGGTGCCGACTTTAGGATTGGGCATTAAGCCACGCGGACCCAACACCTTGCCCAGCTTACTCACGGCCGCCATCATATCCGGGGTCGCCACTACTTTGTCAAAGTCCATCCAGCCGCCTTGAACTTTCTCGATCATGTCCTCCGAGCCGACGAAATCGGCTCCGGATTCTTTGGCCTCCCGCTCTTTCTCGCCCTTGGCGAAGGCAAGCACTTTCACGCTTTTGCCCAAACCATGCGGCAGGGAGACGGCACCGCGAACCAATTGATCGGTCTGCTTGGCGTCAATGCCCAGGCGAAGCGCGACTTCGACGGTTTCATCGAACTTCGCGGATTTCATCCCGGAAAGCATCGTGACAGCTTCTTCCAGACTATACTTTTGGTCGGGATTTCGCTTGTCAGCGGCGGTTTTATATTTTTTTCCAGCCATAATAACCTCGACAAATAAAGCTTACTTGACTTCGATACCCATGCTGCGGGCGGTTCCTTCGACGGTTCGAATCGCAGCGCCCAAGTCGCGGACATCGAGATCGGGCAGTTTCAGTTTGGCAATTTCTTCAACCTGAGCCTTGGTCACGGTGCCGACCTTGGTTTTATTGGGAACACCCGAGCCCTTGGCCACCTTCGCAGCCTTGAGCAACAGAATGCTCGCCGGCGGAGTTTTCGTCACGAAGGTGAAGGACCTGTCTTGATAAACGGTAATCACCACAGGAATGATGAGTCCGGCGTCTTTTTGAGTACGGGCGTTAAATTGCTTACAAAACTCCATAATATTAACGCCATGCTGGCCCAGAGCGGGACCCACCGGAGGAGCCGGATTCGCTTGGCCCGCGGGACATTGTAACTTAATCATCGCTTGTACTTTTTTCGCCATGACTCATTCCTAAATTTAATTTTTTTCTACCTGCATGAAGTCCAACTCAATCGGAGTCGAACGCCCGAAGATGCTGACCAGAACCTTCAGCTTGCCTTTTTCCGGATTGACGTCTTCGACCATGCCGACAAAGGTCGCGAAGGGACCATCGACCACCCGCACCGATTCGCCTTTTTCAAAAGAAACTTTGGGCTTGGGACGCAGCGTTCCTTCATCGATTTGTTGGGTAATCCGCCGCACCTCTTCTTCCGGTACGATGGGAGGATTCGTGCTGTTCCCCACGAAACCGGTGATTTTAGGAGTATTCTTGATGAGGTGCCAGGTATCGTTGTTGAGCTCCATCTTCACCAAAATGTAACCGGGGAAAAACTTCCGCGAGGTCGTTTTTTTGACTCCCTTTTTCATCTCCACCACGCTCTCGGAAGGAACCAGCACTTCTGAGAAGAATTCTTCCTTTCCCAAAGCGCGCATCCGCTCTTGAAGAGCCTGCATGGCTTTTTGCTCGAATCCCGAATATGTATGAACAACGTACCAATGATGCGCCATAAACAACCTGTAGGGGCATGTTTCAAACACGCCCTTTTTCAATTACAAAGTCAGCAAGCTCCGCGTTAAAGTTCCCCAAAGCGCGTCGAAACCGAACATAATCAATGAAGCAATGCCCACCATGACGATGATGACGCCGGTAGAGGCCATGGTTTCTTGGAGCGTCGGCCAAGCCACCTTAGCCAATTCGCCGGCCACTTCACCCAGAAAACCGAAGACCTTCGCATTGGTCCGCGCGAAGAAAAACCCACCCACGGCCACCAGCAAAGCGATGAGACTGGGCAAAGAAATCGGCAAGCTCGTCACGAGCGGCAAGCGGAACAGGTCCCACACCTGAGTCAAAAAATGACGCAGCAAAAACCACAGCGCCGCAGCAAGCAACAATAATGCGAGATCAATGTATTTGCGATAGCGTTCCATAAATTCAAGTGTCGAAGTGTCGGAGTGCGTAAGTGTCTAAGTAAGAAAGAGTTTGTGCTTGTTGCTTTACGGCGGCTCAAGCTCAGAAACTTAGACACTTCGGCACTTCGACACTCCGACACTTCCGACAGGAGAGACAGGTCTCGAACCTGCAACCCCCGGTTTTGGAGACCGGTGCTCTACCAGTTGAGCTACTCTCCTAATCTCCTAATCTTTCAAAAAAATTACTTCGTCTCCTTATGAGGCGTATGCTTACGGCAAAAGCGGCAAAACTTGCTTCGCTCCAGACGGTCCGGCGTTTTAGTCTTATTTTTTTTGGTGGAATAATTTCGGTTTTTGCAAACCGTGCATTCCATTTGAATGATTGTGCGCATAAAAATTATTTCAATCGCAGGGTCGTACATCCTCGTACGACCGTATGTTCAGTGGGCGCACGCCGTGCGCCCCTACCATTTATTCAATAATCTCCGTACAAACACCGGCGCCCACGGTTCGACCCCCTTCGCGGATCGCAAAGCGCATTTCTTTCTCTAAGGCCACCGGCGTGATGAGTTCGACTTCTAAAGATACGTTGTCCCCAGGCATCACCATCTCGACTCCCTGCGGCAATTTCACTACTCCCGTGACGTCCGTCGTTCTCACATAAAATTGCGGCCTATATCCGTTGAAAAACGGGGTATGTCTACCTCCCTCTTCTTTCGATAAGACGTATACCTCGGCCTTGAATTTCTTGTGCGGGGTGATGCTCCCGGGCTTCGCCAATACTTGCCCTCTTTCGACGTCTTCTTTCTTCGTGCCGCGCAGCAAGGCTCCAATGTTGTCTCCCGCTCTCCCTTCGTCGAGCAGTTTGCGGAACATTTCCACTCCCGTGACCGTGGTCTTCTGCGTGGGCTTGAATCCGACTATCTCGATTTCTTCACCCACCTTGACGATGCCGCGTTCCACTCTTCCCGTGACCACCGTGCCTCGTCCCGAGATCGAAAAAACGTCTTCGATCGGCATCAAAAACGGTTTGTCGATCGGACGCTCGGGCTCGGGAATATAACTGTCAATGGCCTCCATCAATTTCAGGATGGCTCCCTCTCCCATTTCTCCCGCGTCTCCCTCGAGGGCTTTCAAGGCCGAACCTTTGACGATTGGAGTCTTGTCTCCCGGAAATTTGTACTTGCTCAATAATTCACGGATCTCTAATTCCACCAAATCCAACAATTCTTTGTCGTCCACCATGTCGCATTTGTTCATGAATACGACGATGTACGGGACGCCTACCTGACGGGCGAGCAGGATATGCTCACGAGTTTGCGGCATGGGGCCGTCCGCGGCGGAAACAACCAATATGGCTCCGTCCATCTGGGCGGCTCCGGTAATCATGTTCTTGACGTAGTCGGCATGGCCCGGGCAGTCCACGTGGGCGTAGTGTCTCTTATCTGTCTCGTACTCCACGTGCGCCGTCGCAATGGTGATGCCTCGCTCTCTTTCTTCAGGGGCTTTGTCGATTTGGTCGTAGGCCATGAACTGGGCTCTCCCCTTGGCGGCCAATACCTTCGTAATCGCGGCCGTCAAGGTGGTCTTTCCGTGATCCACGTGCCCTATCGTCCCGACGTTCACGTGCGGCTTCGTTCGCTCAAATTTCGCTTTGCTCATGGCCTTTCTCCTTGCTCGACTTGTCTGCTTTAACAAGCCTTTCTGTTATTTATTAATGCCTTCCTTCTGTCTCCACCTAAAGCCGGAACCATCAGCTAAAAAAACGGAAACCGTTTCCGGCTTCGGGCTTCCGGTTTCTGGCTTCCGCCCTGAGCCCACAATCAGAATCGAACTGATGACCTTCTCCTTACCATGGAGATGCTCTAC
>OBLQ010000387.1_pt1 | contig 16924 bp, 16 predicted proteins | sample 1519881 | NCBI WGS metagenome assembly OBLQ01 (sample SAMN01911456, study PRJEB22533) | soil metagenome | biome: Soil | place: Malaysia | collected 2012-04-30 | depth DG_metagenome m | reverse complement strand
ATCTCGGGGTCGAGGCGAGGTCGACGGAAGGCAATGCGCGCGAGGTGCGCGACTGGGCGCGCGCGCACGGCTTCAAGAGTCTCATTCTCGTGACGTCGGACTATCACATGCCGCGCGCCCTTCTCGAGACCCGCGCGCAATTGCCGGAGGTTAAAGTCATCGCTTATCCGGTGGAGTCCGGCTATCTGGATTCGCGCAATCGGCCATCGGGCTGGGCGGCTTGGCGGCAATTTGCGGTCGAATATTCGAAATTCCTCGCCGTTCGCGTAAAGACGTTCGCGCGCGTTTAGGGCTTCTGCTTGAAGGGGAGAAGCCGGCGCGACCCGACTGGACCTTATGATCCTCGCTCGCCTCCGCACCGCCGTCTTCAGCGTCTATCTCGTCATTGTGACGGCGCTCGTCGCCATCTTCGCTATGCCGGTTTTGTTGGCGCCGAAGGCTTCTGTTATTTCGGCGGTGCGGCTATGGGCGGCGGCTTTGCTGTTCGGTCTCAAGGCGATCTGCGGCGTCGATTATCGCGTCGAAGGCCGTGAAAACATTCCGCAAGGACCAGCGCTCGTCGCCGTCAATCATCAGTCCATGTGGGAGACGATTGCGATCTTCCGTTTCCTGAAAAAGCCGATTGTCGCCCTAAAGAAGGAGCTGTTGCGCGTGCCCGTCTACGGATGGTGGGCGGTGCATGCGGGCTCGATTCCGATTGACCGGGCGGCCGGCGCGAAAGCGCTTCGCGCGCTGACGCGCGCCGCCCTGGCGCGCTTCGCCGAGGGCGCGCAGATTGTCATCTACCCGGAGGGAACGCGCGTGCCGCTCGGGCAGCGGCGTGCGTTGAAGCCCGGCGTTGCGGCTATTTATCTCGGCGCCGACGCGCCCTGCACGCCGGTCGTTCATAATTCGGGCGAACATTGGCGCTACCCGGGAGGGATCGGCGGGCTGAAGATCCCTGGAACGATCACGCTCCGCTTCCTGCCGGCCATTCCGTCCGGCCTTACGCGTAAGGAATTCATGACGGCGCTCGGCGTGGCGTTCGAGTCGGCGCGCGACGATGCGCCCGAGGCTTGCGTCGTCGCAAAAGCGGCGCACGGGTCGGCGGCGTGAACTCGCGCCGACGCGCTCTTTATGCGGGCCTTGCGCTTTCCTTCGCGGTGGCGGTCGGCTACGGCCTTCTGTGGCGCGCCGGCGCAAAGGAAATGCAAAGAGCGATCGCCGATTGGGCGGCGGCGCAGCGCGCCTCGGGCGTTTATGTTGATTACGGATCAATCCGGGTCGTCGGCTTTCCCGTCATGCTGCGCGGCCTTGTGCTTGACGCTTCGATCGGCGACGCGGCGGGACGGACCTGGCGCGCCAATACCCTGCGAATCGATGCGCGCCTTCTTTCGCCGAGAAGCCTCATCTTCTCGGCGCCGAAAGGCGAGGCGGTCTATCTCGGCGATGCCGGGCGCTGGCGGATCGATGCGCCAAGCGGGCGCGTCAGACTAACATCCCTTTCGAAAGGGCGATGGGCTCTTGATGTGAGCGCGTCGGGCGCGGCGGCGATGCGCGCCGACGAAAATGCGAGCGCAGGAATCAGCAGGCTCGTCGTCGTGCTTGATGGGAAGGCCGATCCCGAGCGCCTTGCTGCGCATTTCGAATTTGATGATGTGAGTGCGAGGCTGGGCAACGCAAAAGCCGCCATCGAGAAGATCACGGCTGACGTTGAGCTTCAAAAAGCGACGGCGCTCGCCAGAGGCGCCGAAGCCTGGCGGGGGGCGGGCGGAGCCCTGGCGGTCAAACAGTTCACTCTCGAGGCTGAGGGGGCGTATCTCGCCGCCCACGGCTCGCTTATGCTCGATTCTGAAGGCTTTCCCGAAGGCGTGCTCGAAGCCGAGGTCGCCAATCCTGGCGCGCTCGCGGCGCTCCTCGGCAAGATCGGCGCGATCAGCGCCGACGAGGCCAAGCAGGCGCAAGCGAACCTCACGCTCGCGGTTCTCGCTGGCGGCGGCAAGCTTTCGGGCCTTCTTGTTCTGAAGAACGGCGAACTCAGTTTCGCTGGCGCGCGCCTCGCAAGGCTGTCGCGAATCGCGCCGGCGCCGGTTCAGCCGTAACGGGCGTCGCGGGCCGGGAGCTCGGCGCGCTCGTCAATGAGACGCGCGAATTGATCGAGATAGATGGCGCCCTCCGGCGTCTTTTGGACGAGTACGATGCGCCGGTCTTTTTCATCGCGCACGCGGCGCACGAAATGCAGAATCGAGAGCGCATCGAGGGCGCGCGAGATCGCCGGCTTCGGCACTTTGAGATCGCGGGCGAGCGCACGCACCGTGTGCGGTCCCGGGTTCAGATAGACGGTCATCAAGATCGCCCATTGCCGCATGGAAAGGTCGGGCCCCTCCGCGCGAACGGCGTCGGCGAACACGTCGCGCCAAAGTCCTAATGTCTCCGCTGCCGCCATTGCCGATCGCCCACGAAGCGCGCCGCGCCTCCTGCCACAATGGGACGGTGCAACCGTTCGCGCCGACAGAGCAAGCGGGGAGTTGGGGGGCCGTCGCCGCTCACGCCCTGCCGTAGCGCGCCTCGAGAAGGCGGAAGAGGGCGCGGATCGTCTGCGCCTCGCCCCCGACCGGGCGGCCAGGCCCGGCCTTTGGCCGCCAGGCAAAGATATCGAAATGCGCCCAGCCGCCGGAGGCCGGCGCGAAGCGCTTCAAGAACAGCGCGGCGATGATCGAACCGGCGAATGTGCTGCCTGAAATGTTGTTCACGTCGGCGACGGGCGAGGAAAGCATCGAATCGTAGGGAGCCCAAAGCGGCATCCGCCAAACGGGGTCGGCGCTCGCCGCCGTCGCTTCGGTCAAGGCGGCGGCGAAGTCTTCATCATCCGTGAAAAAGGCGGGAAGGTCCGGCCCGAGAGCGACTCGCGCCGCGCCGGTCAATGTGGCGAGCGTGATCATAAGCTCGGGATTTTCCTCCGCGCCATAGGCCATGGCGTCGGCGAGGACGAGTCGGCCCTCCGCATCGGTGTTGCCGACCTCGACGGTAATGCCCTTGCGGCTCTTTAAAATGTCGCCCGGGCGATAGGCCGATCCCGAGATGGCGTTCTCGACCGCTGGAATGAGGACGCGCAGCGCAATGTCGAGCTTCGCCTCCATCGCCATCTTTGCAAGGCCAAGGGCGTTCGCAGCGCCGCCCATATCTTTCTTCATCAGTTGCATCGACGCGCCAGTCTTTATGTCGAGCCCGCCGGAGTCGAAGCAAACGCCCTTGCCGACAAGCGTCACTTTCGGCGCGCCAGAGCGCCCCCATTTAAGGTCGATGAGGCGCGGCGGCGTTGCGGCGGCGCGCCCGACAGCGTGAATCATCGGGAAATTCTTGGCGAGGAGATCGCCGCCCGCGATCACGTTGACTTCGCCGCCATGCGCGGCTGCGAGCTTTTTCGTCTCGTCCTCGAGAGCGACCGGCGTCATGTCGCCGGCCGGCGTATTGACGAGATCGCGCACGAGATAAATCGCGCCGGCTGTCCGCCGCACGTCGCCAATATCGACGCCTTCCGGCGCGATCAGCCGCGCGCCGGCCGGCTTTTGCTTCTTGTAGCGATCGAAACGATAGCCGCCGAGAAGCCAGCCGAGCGCCGCCAGCTTTGCGCCCGCGCCTTCGAATTTCTGTTTGAAATAATAATCGCCTTCGGGGAGACGCTCGGCGCAGGCCGCCGCGATGAAAACGTCGCTCTTGTCGCCGACGCCGAGGAGGACGCCTTCCTTGCCGGCGAGAACGGCCCCGGCTTCGCCGGTGAAGTTATTGGCGCGCGCGAGCGCCGCGAGCGGTTCGACCAATTCGGCGAGCGCCCTTTCGTCCTTTTCGGCAATGCGGAAGATTGGCGTCGCCGCAGCGCGCGCCGCAGCGTCGTGAGGTTTCAGCAAGTCGTCCATAGCTCCGCTTTCGTCAGCGCGGCCTCCGGGCGGAGCGCGGCGCGGGTTCTATTCGCCGTCCGCCGGGGTTATAGACCTTCCCGGAGCAGCGAGGGCGGCAGGATTGCGGCGGGGAAGGCGCGCGGTCAAGGCGGCGCCGCGCCTTCGCGATCCGGTAATTGCTGTCATAAAATTTTCCTAATGTGCCGCGCCTTGAAACAAAAGGAACCGCCCGATGAAGCTCGTCCGCAGCGCCGCCATTCTCTTCGTCTGTTTATTCGCCGTCGCGGTAAGGCCGGCGGCTGCAGCGCAACCGCGCAATATCGTCCTCTTCGTCGCCGACGGGCTGCGCTATGGCAGCGTTACGCCCGATAGAACGCCAATCATGGCGAAACTCAAATCGGAAGGCGTCGACTTCGCGAACAGCCACTCGCTTTATCCGACATTGACCACGGTGAACGCCTCGGCGATCGCGACAGGACACTATGTCGGAGACACCGGCGATTTCGGCAATGTGATCTATGCCGGCTTTCCTGTCATGGCCGATCACGGCTCGCCGGTGACGTTTCTCGAAGACGACACGATCCTCGGCGAAATGAATGCGCATTTCGGCGGCAATTACATTCAAGAATCGTCGCTGCTTGAAGCGGCGCGGAAGGCGGGCTTTGAGACGGCCGTCATCGGCAAGCTCGGGCCGACGCGCATTCAGGCGCTAACGGCGTCGACGCTCGGTCTCGACACGGTCGTTATCGACGATTCGACGGGTCATGGCGGTGGGATCGCGCTGCCGCCGGGCTATCCCGCGTCGATGCATACAGCCTTCATCGGGGCTGAAACGCCAGGAGTGTCAGTGCCGAATTTTACGCAGCAGGTCTATTTTGCGAAGATCGCCGCGCGCGTCGTCCTGCCTAAGTTCAAAGCGTCCGGAAAACCCTTCATCATGGTGTTCTGGTCGCGCGATCCCGACGCCTCCCAGCACGGAACGCAGGACAGCATCGGCGAGGTCGCGCCCGGCATCGACGGCCCGACTGCCGAGGCCGGCGTCAGGGACGCGGACGCTTCGCTTGGCATGATCCTCGATACGCTGAAGGCCCTCGGGCTCGACAAGACGACCGACGTCTTCGTCACCGCCGATCACGGCTTTGCTACGATCGCCAAGAACAGCGTCACGAGTCCGGCGGCGAAATTCACGAATGACGATTACGTCCCCCTGCGCGAATTGCCGAGCGGTTTTCTCGCGATCGATGTCGCCGCGGCGCTGAGCCGGCCGCTTTACGACCCGAATGACGGCTTCAGGGCCGTCGATTACGCCAACGCCAAGACGCCGCTCCATGGCGCTGGTTATATCGGTCTCGACCGCGAACATCCTGACGCAATCGTCGCCGCGAACGGCGGCTCCGGGCTCATCTATGTGCCTGGCAAGGATGCGCGCGAGAGAGCGCAGACGATCGTCTCGGCGCTGATGAAGCAGGACTATGTGAGCGGCATTTTCGTCAATGATCGGCTTGGCGACATTCCCGGAACGCTGCCGATGAGCGCCGTCAATCTTGTGGGAAATGCGAAAACGCCGCAGCCTTCAATCTACGTCAATTTCCGTTCGTTCCACACAAAATGCGACGACCCCCTGATGTGCGCTGCGATAATCGCCGATACCGGCCTCAAGACCGGCCAGGGCATGCACGGCTCCTTCAGCCGCGCCGAAACCCGCAATTTCATGGCGGCGATCGGCCCTGACTTTAAGAAAAGGTTCATAGATGAGGCGCCGGTTTCGAACGCCGATATCGCGCCGACGCTCGCCCATCTCGCAGGCATCGAAGTGAAGTCGAAAGGAAAACTTAAGGGCCGCGTCGTCACCGAAGCGCTGCAGAACGGCGTTCCCGTCCAGTGGGCGAGAAACACGATTGCTTCGAAGCCGGGCGAGGACGGGCTCCGGACCGTTCTAGATCTGCAGACGGTCGGCGATGTCCGTTATTTCGACGCCGCCGGTTTCCCGGGCCGGACCGTCGGGCTTACCGATCAGAAAGAAGAGCCGGTGCAGCGCTGAAAGACCTCTAATTCAGCGGGTCTCGCTCAAAACCGGCGAGGCCGTTTAAGGCTTTGTTGAACACATTCCGCAATGATGCCGCGGGGAAGCCGAAGTCGTTCCCGCAATTGCTGAGGCATCATTATGGCCGTCCGATTCTCCCGGCGCTCCGGATATATCGCAGCCGGCGCCTGCGCCCTTCTCATGTCGGCATGCGTGACGGGCCCCAAGGGTCACGTGCTTGACGGCAAGGCGAGCTACAAGGATGCGGTCGGCGTTTTCACAAACCCGGCCGCCGATCCGGGCGCCCTCGATCCGGTCGCAGCCGCCGCCTATTGGAGCGAGCGCTATAACGCCGACCCGCAAAACGTCGAAGCGGCGGTGAACTATTCGGCGGCGCTCCGCAAGATCAGTTCGGTCGATGAAGCGATCAAGGTTGCGACCAAAGCCGCCGAGGAGCATCCCGACGACCCGGACGTTAATCTCGAAGTCGGCAAGGCCCTCGTCGAGGGCGGGCGCTCCTTCGAGGCTGTGCGCTACCTGGAAACGGCGACCAAGAAGAAGCCCAATGACTGGCGCGCGCTTTCAGCCTATGGCGTCGCGCTCGACGAAATTGGCCAGCATGAGACGGCCCGCGAGAAATATGATGCCGCGCTCGAGCTCAATCAGAGCGCCGTCAGCGTACTGAGCAATAAGGGGCTCTCTTACGCAATGTCGGGCAATCTTGAGCTCGCAATCAAGACGTTGCGTTTCGCGGCGGGCGAGGCTGGCGCCGACGCCAGAGTGCGGCAAAATCTAGCGCTCGCGCTTGCAATCAAGGGCGACTATCCGGAGGCGGTGCGTCTTGCGCGCTCTGATCTGCCGCCGCAGATCGCCGACAACAACGCCGCCTATTACAAGGCGCTCTTCAATCAGCCGGCCTATTGGCAGGCCTATGCCGGAGATCAAGTAACGCCGCCGAAATTCGACGACGCCGCGAAAAAGGCGCCCGACGCTGAGACGCCGGCGCCGCTCACGGTTCCGAAGGAAGACGCGAGCCCCAACAAGAAGCCGAAAAAGGACGCGCCCATTGCGCTTGACGCGCCGGCGACGCCGGCGACCAACGCCTCCGATGTCCGCATCGAAGCTGCGCCCGAAGAACCGGCCGACCCGGCGACGAACAGCGTTCTCAAAGATCAGAAGGCCTCAACGCCGGAAGACGAATCTGCGCCCGACCTGAAAAGCAATTGATCCTGGAAGACAAATGACCGAAACGGCCGCCCGAGGGCGGCCGTTTTCTTTTGCCGTCACGCATAGGCGTAGGGGCCGCCTTTTTCGAGGGCGCGCGCATAAGCGGGCCGCGCATGGAGCTTTTTTACATAAGCCTTAATCGCCGGCTTGTTCTGCGCGGCTGCGACGCGCGTCAACGCCGCTTCAGCGGGGAAGCTCATCATGATGTCGGCGGCCGTGATGTCGCGTCCGGCGAGCCAACCCGTTTTCTGAAGGGCGGCGTCAAAATAATCGAAGAGGGCCTCCGTCGTATGATCGAGATAAGCGTCGCGCACGGCTTTGGTCAGGCTTTTTGCGATCGGCCGCGCGAAGAACGGCATCGGCGCGGTCTCCATGCGATTGAGGAAAAGCGCCATGACGAGCGGCGGCATGTAGGAGCCCTCTGCGGCGTGCATCCAGTAACGGTAGCGATGGAAATCCTCGCTTCCTTTCGGCGGCTCAAGGCGGCCCTCGCCATAAGCGCCCAAAATATATTCGATGATCGCGCCGGTCTCGGCGACGACGAGGCCGTTATCGTCGATGACGGGCGACTTGCCGAGAGGATGCACCTTCAGCAATTCCGGCGGCGCAAGATTCGTTCTCTTGTCGCGCTCGTAACGCTTCACTTGATAGGGCGCGCCGAGCTCCTCCAGGAGCCACAAAACTCGCTGCGAGCGGGAATTCTCAAGATGATGAACGGTGAGCATAAGGGTTATTCCTCCGTAGGCAGCGCGCCCGGCATGGCGAGGTGCAAGAGCGGAAAGGGCCGCCCATCCGAGTCCGTCGACGAGCGGGCGACGATTTCAAACCCATATTTGAGGTAGAAGGAAAGGGCCAAGGCATTTTGTTCGTTCACGTCGACGAGAAGCGGGCCTTTAAGCGCCCGGGCGTGGTCGAGAAGGCGGCGTCCGAAACCGCGGCCTTGGAAGGGCGGATCGATAAACAGCGCCTCTACATGGGCCCCGTCCAGTCCCATGAAGCCGGCGATTGCGTCGCGCTCGGCTTTCGCGACCCACAATTCGAGCTTGGCGAGCGCGACGTCGCGGACGACCGGACGCAAGGAGTCGATATCTGATTCCTCGAGGAAATCATGCGAGGCGCGGACCGACGCCTCCCAAATCGCCAGCAAGGCGGTGCGATCGGCGTTGTCCCCTCGCTCAATGTCATCTGACATGACTTTTTCGCCTCTTGCGATCCTGCGGCGCTTCGCCGCCCTACGAGGAGTCTTAACCTCGAAGTCTCGCGAAACGACAGCTCGCTTCGCGCAAGCGTGAGCAAGGCCGCCATCGCACGCGCCGCTATCCGAGGTTATGAAGACTAGCCTTGTCCGCGCAAGCGGGCGACAAGGAAGCGCGTATGAGGGCAATATTCATCGGCGGCTGCGACCGCAGCGGGACCACTTATCTCGCCGCCTTGCTCGCGAGGCTCGAGGGCGTCGTCGCTCTTCCCGAAGCACCGTTCATTCCTGAGACGGCGCGCGCGGTTCTCGAGCGCGGCGAAACGCCCAACGAAACGGTCGCGCGTTTTGAGAGCGACCACCGGTTCCGATCCTTCCGCGAAACAGGGCGCCCGTCGCTCTCGAGCCCTGACTATGCGAACCTCGATGCGACCGCGCTTATCAGGCGGTTGGTGGAGGACTACGCGGCCGCGACTGACGCGGCGCCCGTCGATGTTTTCGTCGAGCACTCGCCGGACAATATCGATCGGGCCCTCTCGCTGCCGCGGTTTTTCGACGGAGCAAAGTTCTTGCACATGGTGCGCGACGGTCGGGCAGTCGCCGCATCCTTGATACCGCTCGACTGGGGGCCGACCAATATCATCGACATGCAAAGATACTGGCGGCGCGCTGTCGAAAAAGGACTCGCCGCGGTGCGAGCGCTCGGCCCCGACCGCGCGCTAACGGTTTCTTACGAGACGCTAATCGCCGAGCCGGAGATGACGCTTCGCCATATCGCTGCATTTTTGGGCCTTGCCGAGCGGGCTGAAAGGCTGAATGGCAAGACCAGTTATCGACCGCCGGGCTACTCGGCGAAGACGCATCGTCTCGTTCAGAGCGCGCCGGATCTCGCGCGAATCGAACGGTGGCGCAATGAGCTTTCGCGGCGCCAGATCGAGCTCTTCGAGCGGGAGGCCGCGCCGCTTCTCGAAACGCTGGGCCTTTCCTGTCTGTCAGATCCGACGCGCACGCCGCCGCCAAGTTCTCTTGAACTCGTCCTGATGAAGCTGCGCGACGCCTATGAAAAAAAAGCCCAAGCCGCACGGTACCGGCGCCGACATAGGCTTTAGCGTCGCGGCCGGCTCGCAAGGCGCCTCGAATGCGAGGGGATCGGCGCCGCGCGCGGCGTCAGTATAGCGTCGCCATCGCTTCCCTTGAAAAATCTTTTAGCTCGTCCGTACGCCCTTCGCGCACTTTTTCGACCCAATGCGGATCAGCGAGAAGCGCGCGCCCGACGGCGATGAGATCGAAATCGCCGCGCGCCATCATTTGGACGAGCCGGTCGAGGCTTGCCGGCTTTGAGACTTCGCCTGCATAGGAAGCGATGAATTCGCCGGAGAGCCCGACGGAACCGACGCTGATCGACGGCTTGCCCGTCAGTTTCTTCGCCCAGCCTGCGAAATTGAGATCGGAGTTTTCGAATTCCGGCTCCCAGAAGCGGCGCTGCGAGCAATGGAAGACGTCGATCCCGGCGTCGACCAGCGGCGAAAGCCAAGCGCGCATCTCGTCGGGATTCTTCGCGATTTTGGCGTCGAAATCCTGCTGCTTCCATTGCGAGAGGCGAATGAGCAGCGGAAAGCCGGGCCCGACTTTTTTCCTCGTACGGCGGATGATTTCGCAAGCGAGACGCGTGCGGCCTTGAAAATCGCCGCCCCATCTGTCGACCCGCTCGTTCATCTGATCCCAGAAGAAACTATCGATCAGATAAGAATGGGCGCCGTGAAATTCGACGCAGTCAAAGTCGAGTTCCTTGACGGCGACGGCGGCGTCGACGAATTCGGTAATCGCCGTTTCGATCTCCTCTTCCGTCATCGGCCCCCAGAGCGGCTTGCCGCGGACCTTAAAGCCCGAAGGCGACCATGACGGAATTTCCGGATGCGCCGTCTTCGCCGGATTGCGGTTTGCGCCCTCATGCCACAGCTGGATTCCCATCTTGCCGCCCGCGTCCTTGACGGCGTCGATCACTTTCTTCCAGCCGGCCCTGGCGGCGTCGCTCGCGATATGGGGAACGCGCAGGGTGCCCGCAGCCGTCGTGGTGTTCGGATGAACGCCTTCCGACAGGATGAGACCGACGCCCGCCTCGGCGCGACGGCGATAATATGCGACGACGTCGTCGCCCGGCGCGCCTGTCGGCGAAAAAGAGCGCGTCATCGGCGCCATGACGAAGCGGTTCTTGAGCTTCAGGCCGCCATATTCGAACGGCTTAAAGAGAATGTCGGTCTTACTCATCGGAGGTCCTCAATTGGGGCGCGCCACCCTAGAGACGGTCTTCGCGTATTGCACGGGCCACATGCAGACCACGCGGTCAAACCCGAAAGTGCGCGCGAACTCGTCAACCAATCAGGCGTCGACGACGGAGGGAAGAATGTTCGGCGAGGCGACTGATTTTTGTCGGCGGCGCACGTCGCCTACCGTTCGGAGCGCAAGCAGGCCACGCCCGGGGGCGCCAATCGCCGCCGATCAGCTGATCCCCACCTCAAGCAATGGGATCGTGTGGCGCTCTTCGGCGCCAAGCCGCAGCCATTCGGCGACGAGGTCGTGGCCGAGCAACGCCTCCTGATATTCGCGTGCACGGCCGGTGAGAGCGACGTCGTATGTCTGGAAGCGCGTGGCGACCGGCGCGAACATGATGTCGGCTCCAGAGAATTCGCCGAAAAGCCATTTCCCCTCCGGAGCGGTTCCCCAGATGTGAGCCGCACGGGCGATGTCGGCCTCCACTTCACGCGTCATCGTCGCCTTGCGATGGCGCGCACGCGTGTTGACCGGCATCGCCTGCCGCAGCGCATTGAAGCCCGAATGCACTTCCCCGGCTAGGCTGCGGGCGCGAGCTCGGCTCGCCGGGTCGCGCGGCCACAGTGAATTGTGATGCTCGTGGAGATATTCAAATATCGCCAGCGTATCCCAAATCGCCATGTCGCCGTCCTTAAGCACGGGAACGAGCCCCGTCTCGCCTCCGATTTCTTGCACTTCGCTTCGCGAGGTCGCTGTATAGGTAGAAATGACGGTTACATCGAAGGGGACGCCAATGTGACGCAAGGCGAGCCATGCGCGCATCGACCACGAGGAATAATTCTTCGGTCCAATGACGAGCATATAGCGCACAGACTGGCCGGGTTCAGCTTTCAGTTCGTTGAATTCAAGAACGTTGGAATCGGGATCGCGGAAGAAGCACGTCAAACGCCGCCCCCAGTCGACCGGGCCTTCGGTAATTTTGACGCCCGCGCGATCCGCCCAATCCAGCACCGCATCGAGCCGATCAACGATGAAAGCAGCATGCGTGTAACCGGGCCATTTCTGCGGCCGATCGAGGAGAATGTTGTCGCGCTCGGGCGTCGGAATCCCGTTGACAATCAGATTCAAGCGAACGCCGGATTCGGCGACGATCTCGATCGCCGTTTCCGTTGAGTGCGCGTGGTCGATTTCGAAGCCGAGTCTCTGGTAGAAATCGAGCGCTCTTTTTCCATCGGTAACTCGCAATCCAACATGGTCGTAACTGAGAATCTTCATTGAAGGGGCCTCCGCCGAAAATGGGGCGCAAGAAATGCGCAACAGACGAGATTCCAGGCGCCAATCAGCACCGGAGTCGCCCTGTCTTTCGCTCCTCGGTAACGAGCGTCTGACAAGATTCAGGCGGGCTTAAGCGGCCCCGCGGCGCATTGCACGCGAATTTTGCTGGCGATCTGATCAAGTATTTCTGAACGATTAGAATTTTCGGCGAGCCGTGCGCCTACGGAATTCGCGAAGATGTCGGCGGATGAAATTGATCTTTGTCAGGGATTGCCGGAGCAGGGCTTTTCCTGCCGGAAAACCGTTCGCGTGACGCCAGCGCGCCGCCCCTGCTTGGATCGATGCCCGCGCCCGGCAGAGCCCGCTTCCGATGCGCCAACATCGAAACGCGGCGAACACTGCTGCGGGCCGGCGATAGGTCTTTACCATCGGGCGCGGCGCTGGCGCCGCGCTTGCGTTCGTCTATAACCCGCCCCATGAAATTCCTCGATCGCGCCAAAATTTATGTCGAAAGCGGCGCCGGCGGGCCCGGCTGCGTCTCCTTCCGGCGCGAGAAATTCATTGAATTCGGCGGACCGAACGGCGGCGACGGCGGGCGCGGCGGGCATGTCTTCATCGAGGCGGCCGAGAACCTCAATACGTTGATCGATTTCCGCTACCAGCAGCATTACCGCGCGAAGAACGGACGTGCCGGCGAGGGCCAGGAGCGCGCCGGCGCCGACGGCGCCGATCTCGTGATCCGAACGCCGGTCGGCACGCAAATCTTCGAAGAGGATGAAGAAACGCTGGTAGCCGATCTGGATCACGTTGGCGCGCGCGCGCTTCTGGCGAAAGGCGGCAATGGCGGCTTCGGTAATGCGCATTTCAAATCCTCGACCAATCGTGCGCCGCGCCGCGCCAATCCTGGCCAATCGAGTGAAAAGCGCACCGTGTGGCTTCGGTTGAAGCTGATCGCCGATTTCGGCCTCATCGGTCTGCCGAACGCCGGCAAATCGACATTCCTTGCGGCGGCGACGGCGGCAAAGCCGAAAATCGCCGATTATCCGTTTACGACGCTTCATCCTGGGCTAGGCGTTGTGCGTTTCGGCGAAGGCGAAAGCTTCGTTCTTGCCGACATACCGGGCCTCATTGAGGGCGCGCATGAGGGCGCCGGCGTCGGCGATCGCTTTTTGGGACATGTCGAACGCTGCGCGGCGCTCATTCATCTCGTCGACGGGACGGGGGAGGATGTCGCCGGCGCCTATCGAACGGTTCGCGGCGAGCTTTCGGCCTATGGCGCCGGGCTCGCCGACAAGCCGGAGATCGTTTGCCTCAACAAGATCGATGCTTTGACGGAAGAGGACAGGGCGAAGAAGGTGAAAGCGCTCTCGAAGGCCGCCGGCAAACCGGCGCGCGCGATTTCGGGCGTCTCGCGCGAAGGTTTGCAGCAGTTGTTGCGCGACCTCATGGCGATGAAAATGGGCGCTGTCTCTGCAGCGGAAGAAGAATGCGCTGAGAGCGTCGAATGGACGCCGTAAAACGGAGGGCGTTAATGTTATGTTCTAATCGTTGCTTTTCCTATATTAGATTCAACATATTAAAATTTCTCGTGGCCGTGCTTCTCTTAGCATCGACGCCGTCCAACCTTCTGGCTTCACGCCAAACAATCTTTCACTACGAACCGGAGACCTCAACGCTGTTCGGCGTGATCCAAACAATGGAGCATTTCGGCCCGCCGAACTATGGCGAAAATCCCGAAACTGATCAGCGTGAGGTGGCTTACATTCTGTTGCTTGATCAGTCGATAAGAGTTGAACCAACACCGGGGCATATTGATGCTAGCGGCATAGATACAGATACGTTCAACAACGTCTCAAGGGTTCAACTTGCTGCGCCGGCTGAGTTAACAGTTTCGTCGTTCATAGGAAAGCACGTCGCTGTTACTGGTAAGTTGTATGAGCGTTTCAGTGGCCATCATATTACTGACGTGCTTATTATGGCCGACAAGGTAGACCTCCTTCAGCGGTAAGCTGCGTGCTGCTTATAATGTAGCCTCAAGAATTGTTCGAGCCATGATCCTGCAGCGCCACGCGCATCAGAAAATCGGCTTGCTCGGCGGCTCCTTCAATCCGCCGCATGCGGGCCATCGCGAGATTTCGCTCTTAGCGCTCGATTGGCTCGGCCTCGACGCCGTGTGGTGGCTCGTCAGCCCGGGCAATCCGTTGAAGGACCCGGCGGCGAGCGCGCCCTATGAACGCCGCCTCTCGGAAGCGCGAAAGGTTGCGCGCCATCCGGCGATCGTTGTTTCGAATTTCGAGCAGCGGCGCCATCTTCGGTATACGGTTGATACGCTCGCGGCGCTCGGCGATCTCTGGCCGCAAATGCGTTTTGTCTGGCTGATGGGTGCCGACAATCTGGCGACGATCAACCAATGGAAGGACTGGCGACGCATCTTTCTCCTGGCCCCGGTCGCCGTCTTCAACCGTCCGGGTTTCGAGGCGGCGGGCGAAGAGAGTGCAGCGGCGAAAGAATTCGCGGCGTTCCGCATCGACAAATCGCGCGGGCGCGCGCTCGCCGAGATGGAGCCGCCCGCCTGGGCGTATTTCTCGGGCGTTGACAACCCGTTATCATCGACGGCGCTGCGTGCCCGGCGCGCCCTGAAAAACTGACCGCGGCGCCTTGATCGGAACCGATTTGATACAAATTTTGATACTGGCGCGTCGTGAGTGGCCTTGCCGCAACAGACCGGATCACGGGCGCGCTTGGCCTGGCGCTTGAACGGCGGTAGGCTTACAAAGCGAGGGAGCGCCTCGCGTTAACATGGAGGCAAGCGCTGGATTCTCAGCCCGGTATGGCGGCGGACCGCAAAGCCGCTTTGAAATTAGTGCGACCCGATGTCGGCGAGGGCGTGTTAAAGCCCGGCGCCAAAGGCGAGCAGGATGGCGAAGTCCCGCCTTGGCTCGCAGCGCTTGCTCCCGAAGAGCGCAGTCGCGAAATTCTCAAGATCATTCTCGCCGAATTGGACGATGACAAGGCCGAAGACGTCGTCGAGATTTCGCTTAAGGGCAAATCCGACATCGCCGACGCGATGGTCATCGCCTCGGGCCGTTCGCAGCGCCATGTCGGCGCCATGGCCGACAAGCTGTTGCGGCGCCTGAAAGAAGCCGGGCTCGGGCGCGCCCGCATCGAAGGCGCGCCGGCCTGCGACTGGGTGCTGATCGACGCTGGCGACATCATTGTCCACATATTCCGGCCAGAAGTGCGGGCCTTCTACAATCTCGAGCGCATCTGGTCGGAGGCGGCGCGCGCGCCTGCTTTATCGGACGCCTGAAGCGCCTTAGTTCGGCCGGGGGAGACGCCTTATGCGGCTGATCATCGCCGCAGTCGGTCGGCTGAAATCGGGGCCTGAATCAACGTTGGTTGAAGACTACTCTACGCGCCTCCGCGGTGTCGGGCGCGGCCTCGGCTTCGGCGAGTTTCGAATCGTCGAAGTCGAAGCGCCGAAAGGTCTTGAAGGCGCGATGCGCCGCGCCAAGGAAAGCGCGCTTCTTCTCGAAGCGACGGCGAAGGGCGCGCGACTCGTCGCGCTCGACGAACGCGGGAGGAATCTCTCGAGCGAGGATTTTGCGAAACGAATCGCGCAGTGGCGCGACGAAGGCGCCGGCGAGATCGCCTTTCTGATCGGCGGGGCGGACGGCCATGAGGAAGCCTTGCGCGAATCGGCCGATCTCTTGGTTTCTTTCGGCAAGGCGACCTGGCCGCATATGCTTGTCAGGGCGATGCTATGCGAGCAGATATACCGCGCCATGACGATCCTCTCCGGCCATCCCTATCACCGCGCATGAGGATCGGGGCGGTTATCTTGATTGTCCTCGCCGCCCTCGCGGCAGCGCCTGCGGGCGCTGCGCCCCCCAACAAGCGCGCCGATGAACTCAAAGCGATCGAGCAACGTCTCGAAGACAAAAAGATTGAACAAACGCGGCTTCAGAACGAAGCTGACGAACGCGACAAGGAAGTTGCGGCGCTTCGCTATCGGCTCGTCGAGACCGCCAAGCCCGTGCTCGCGCTTGACCCCGAGCACCTCGATATCACCGCCGAAATCGACCGGTTGACCGACGAACAGGAAAAGCTCGCCGCCTCGCTGAAGGCGCAACAGGCAAGTCTCTCCGACGTACTCGCCGCGTTGCAGTCCTTGGAGCTTTCAAAGCCGCCGGCGCTTCTCGTCTCGCCCGATGACGCCAACAAGGCGGCGCGAGCGGCGATGCTGCTCGGCGATGCTGCTCCTGCCCTCAAGAAGCGAGCCGATGCGCTCAAGGCCGACCTCGACCGCCTCGCCGAACTCAAGAAAGCGCGCGACAAGGAGCTCGCCGCTTTCAAAAAGACGAATGACGAAGTCAAAGCGCGCCGCCAGGTGCTGGCCAAGCTCCTCGAAAAGAAGCAGGCCGAGCGCGACGTTGCAGCCTCGCTCGCGGCGGCGGCCCAAAAAGAGACAGCGGCGCTTGCAGCGCGCGCCACATCGCTCCGTGAGGTGATCGATCGTCTGGAGCGCCTCGCGCGCATCATCACGCCACGCATCAAGCCGCCGCCGCATCATGACGGGAACTTACCGCTTGCCGAAAACGCCACCCCTGCGCCCGACCGGCGCGCCGAAGCCTTTCGCCCGGCCAGGCCGTTCATCGAGGCGCGGGGGTCGTTGAAGGCGCCGGTCGTCGGCAAGGTGATCGGAGCCTATGATGCTCCTAGGCCCGATGGCGGCCGCTTTGAGGGCCTCCGATTCGCGGTCGCCGATCAGTCGATCGTGACGTCTCCTTTTGAGGCCCATGTCGTCTTTGCGCGCGCCTGGGGACCCGTCGGCAATTTGATAGTTCTGGACGTCGGCGGCGGCTACCATATACTTCTCCTCGGCGTCAGCGCGTTCCTGGTCCAGGAGGGTCAGAAAGTGGCCGCAGGCGAGCCGCTGGGCCTCGTCGAGGCCGCCGAGACCGGCGAGGATGCGAGTTTGGACTTTGAAATTCGCAAGAATGGCGAGCCCGTTAACCCGGCCTTGTGGCTGACTGGAAACAATGGCGGGGAGAC